>Ga0334889_1001480_pt1 | contig 30656 bp, 23 predicted proteins | sample GraSluR1_MG_2_FD_207222 | JGI IMG/M metagenome (GOLD analysis project Ga0334889, IMG submission 207222) | Sludge microbial communities from methane-producing bioreactor in Wageningen University, Netherlands - Granular Sludge_8_08-R1 | ecosystem: Engineered > Bioreactor > Anaerobic > Unclassified...
CTACCTGACGCTGCGAGGACTGAAGACGCTGCATCTCAGAATGCGCCGGCACTGCGAAAACGCGATGGCCTTCGCCGAACACTTCAGTACGCACCCGCTTGTGGAAAAGGTGGTCTACCCCGGACTTTCGGACGATCCCAGCCATGAGAACGCGAAAAAATACTTCCGCCCCGGTTTCTACGGCGGTATGGTCTGCATCGTCGTCAAGGGCGGGATCAAGGAGGCCCAGCGCGTGATCGACAATCTGCACATCGCCCACTACTGCGTCAGTCTCGGCGACCTGGATACGCTCGTGGAGCAGCCGGCCACCATGACGCACGGCAAGATCGCCCCGGAGGAGCGGCGGCGGATGGGAATCCCCGACAGCATGATCCGCGTTTCGCTGGGAGTGGAGGAGATCGGCGACATCATCGCCGACTTCGAACAGGCGCTCCGGCATCTGGAAGGGTAACGGAAGGCGGCGGGCGATGAAAACCTGGCTGTGCATCGACGCGGGGACAACGCATCTGAAGCTGGCCCTCAAGAGCGACGCGGGAGAGACGCTCTCTCTGCGCAGCCGCCGCTTGGAGAGTTCGGTCGCCGAAGGGGGCCGAAGCGAGATGGACATGGAGGCCCTGTGGCGGGAGGTGCGCGGAGGGGTGGAGTCGCTCGCCGCCGACGAAGAGTGCGCGGGAGCTCTGGCGAATCTGGCCGGGATCGGCGTGTGCGCCCAGGGAGACGGGCTCTGGCTTCTTGACGGAGCCGGAACGCCCGTGCGCCCTGCGATTCTGTGGAACGATACGCGGGCGAAGGAGATCATGGAACGCATCGAGCCCGAAAGCGAGGCGCTCTGCGCGGAGACGCGCACCGTCGCCCAGTTCGCCGGATCCAACGCGGTGCTGCTCCGATGGCTCAAGGAGCATGAGCCGGAGAATTACCGGAGGGGCGCGCACGCGCTGCACTGCAAGGACTGGCTCAACTACCGGATGACGGGACGCATCGCCGCGGACCCCACCGACGCGGGGACAAGCCTGCTGAGCAGAGTGTCCGGCGAGTACGACACCGGAATGCTTCAACTGCTGGGCATCCCCGAGGCGCTCCCGCTTCTGCCGGAGATCGTGCCGTCACGCTCGATCGTCGGAAGGGTACGCGACGGCGCGCTGCCGGGCGTTCCCGAAGGGACGCCGGTTATCGCCGGGAGTCTGGATGTCGCCGCAGCAGCGGAGGGGCTCGGTATCCGAGACGCGGGGCAGACGCTCTGCATCCTTGGAACGACCTTCTGCGTACTCCGGATGATCGGGGATAGCGTAAGCGAGTGGCCTCGTATAGGGAGTATTCTGTACAGCCTCTCTCCGGAGCGCAGCCTCAGGCTGCTCGCGTCGCTGAACGGGAGCGCGGTGTTGGACTGGGGGCGTCGTCTTTTCGGCGGCCTGGAAATACGCCGGGCCGAAGAGGAAGCCTCGCGGATCGAGCCGGGGGCGAACGGCCTGTGTTTCCTTCCGTTCATCTTCGGCGAGAGAGCGCCGTTTCGGGACGCCGCCGCGAGCGGGTCGTTCATGGGACTGCGCGCGCATCACGAACGGGCGCACATGCTTCGCGCGATCTACGAGGGGTTGGCGATGGTTGTCCGGATGTGCATCGACTCGATGGGGTCCTGCGGGACGCCGGAAGGCTCCGAGGTCATCGTCGCGGGGGGCGCGGCGGGCAGCGCGCTCTTCTGCGGCATTCTCGCCGATCTGCTTCAAAGAAGCGTCGTCCGGCGCGACGTCGCGGAGCCGGGAATCGAGGGCGTCTTTTCGCTCCTCGCAGGCCGCGCGCCCGCCTGGTCAGACGCCGTTCGTTTCGAGCCCGGACACGGGCGTCGCTACGAACCCGTCTTCGATCGTTTTCGCACGCTGCTCGAACAGAGGGAACGAATGAACGCGCTGTAATCATTCCGTACACTGTCTTCGAAAAAACTTCACGCTAGAGGTCGATCATGGGAGAACACATCACAACGGAAAAAAGACTCAAGATAGCGGTTACAGCGGAGATCCGTCCCGATTTCCTCGAAAAACTGCGGGAGATAGGCGATGTGGAGGTCTGCGGGTGGATCAAAACGGGAGTGTTGATGAGCGAGGCGGAGCAGATCGAAGCGCTTCGCGGCGTCCATGTGTATCTGGTCGGCTATGAACTCGTCAGCGAGAGGGTGATCGCGAACTGCCCGTCGCTCGAACTGGTGGCGTGCGCCAGGGCGAACCCCGTCAACGTGGATACGGCGGCGCTCGAGGCCAGGAGGATACCTCTTCTGTACACGCCGGGGAGAAACGCGGTGGCCGCGGCCGAGTTCACGATGGGGCTCATGCTCGCCGAAGCGCGTCATATCGCGAGGGCCTACCGCAGCTTGAGGGAGGGACGGTTTCTTGGAGCCCCCGCGGCCGATATCCTCGATGCGCCGGAGAAGAGCGACGTCGTCTGGAATCTGAGCGGGGAGTCGCCGTACAAGTACTATCATGGATTCGAGCTTCACGGCAAGACGCTCTCTCTTCTCGGCCTGGGGCACATCGGCAGAATGGTGGCGCGCTACGCGCAGGCCTTCGACATGAGGGTCCTCTCGCACGACCCCTACTTCGACGAGGCGGAGGCGCGCGCTCTCGGCGTGACGCTCGTCGATCTGCCGACGCTCTTCCGGGAGGCGGATTTTCTGAGCATTCACTGCAAGGTGAGCGAAGAGACGAAAGGCATCGTGAACGCCGACGCCTTCTCCCGGATGAAAAAGACCGCCGTTCTCGTCAACACGGCGCGGGCCTCCATCGTCGATCAGGCCGCGCTGGTCGACGCGCTGCGGAACAAGACCATCGCCGGAGCCGCTCTGGATGTCTACTGGGAGGAGCCGCTGCCGTCGAATCATCCACTCCTGACGATGGACAACGCGACGCTCACGCCCCATCTGGCGGGAGCGTCCTTCGACGTCCCGGAGAGACATTCGGAGATCGTCGTCGAGGATATACTGCGCTGGGCCGAGGGCAAGACGCCGTACAATATATGGTAGCGCCGCGCCGCCGCAAAGAGCGGCGCAGGAACGAATGGAGGAAAAAAAGAATGCTGCTTCAACGTGAACGGGAACTGGTCGTGGAACACTGCAGGATGCTGGCAACGCATAAGCTGACCAAGGGGACCGGCGGCAACATCAGCGCGCTGGACAGGGAGAAAGGGCTCTTTGCGATCAGTCCGAGCGGAATGGACTACTTCGTGATGCAGCCGGAGGACGTCGTCGTCCTTGATCTCGAAGGGAAGGCCGTCGACGGGGCGAGAACGCCGTCGAGCGAAATGGACATGCACCGCTTGCTCTACGTGGACAGGGAGGATATCAACGCCGTCGTCCACGCGCACTCCACCTACGCGACGACGCTCGCCTGCCTCCACTGGAGCCTTCCGGCGCTCCACTACCTGATCGGATTCGCTGTAAGCAGAGGACCGACGAACACGAGCGAAGCGAGTAAGGAGTCGTGTCAGTCGCTTAGTGCGCATGCATCTAGCGCTAGAGGGGACGGCGTTCGCTGCACCCCCTACGCGCCGTTCGGATCGCCGGAGCTGGCGGAGATCGCGCGCGACGGGATGAAGGGGCGGTACGCCGTCCTTCTGGGCAACCACGGCCTCCTCGCCGCAGGGCCGAACATGCAGTACGCCTTCAACGCCGCCGAGGAGATCGAGTTCGTCTGCGAGCTGCACTGGCGCGCGAAGAGCGTGGGCGACCCCGTCATACTGAGCGAAGAGGACATGAACGTCGTGCTGGAGAAGTTCAAGACCTACGGACAGCGGGCCTGAACCGTTCGGAAAAGTACACATGAAAACCGGGAGCCTTGAATTTCAGGCTCCCGGTTTATTTATCCCGGAGAATAGAAACAAGCGACATGCAGATTCGGAAGCGGGGGATTTCGTCGCGCGCTACGCCGTCTCCGCTTTCAACGTAACGTACTGCACAGTATTTCCGTTCCGCTCGACGAACCGCCTGATGTCCTCGAACGACAGGAGGAGCGTCGCGCTGTTGTCGTTGGGGTGCACCCCCAGACGCTCTCTGCCTACGAGATCATTGTCGAAGACGACGATGACTTCGTGAGCTGTATCGTTGATCACGCCGAGGGGCGTCACTTCGCCCCGGGCGAGTCCGAGGTATTTCTTGAGGCGGTCCGCGGAGGCGAAGCTGAGGTGTTTCGTCCCCAGCTGTTCCGCAAGGCTGTCCAGGTCGGCCCGCTTGTCCTTGAGCAGCACGACGAGCCACTGGGTCGCCTTCTTCTTCTGGTCGCGGACGAAGAGGTTCTTGCAGACGGTCATCTTTTCGTCGAAGCCCACGCGGTCCATGTCCTCGACGGTGTAGGCCGCCTCGTGCTCGATCATCTCGTAGGATATGCCCATTTCATCGAGCTTCCGGCAGACCGCCTCCCGTGATTCGCGCTTCTCGGCGACGCTTCGCATTGCAGCACCTTCCTTGTTGAATTGATCTCCGGACGGAAACGGTACCTTCCCCCGGAATGCTCCGCGTCTATGATACCCGAAAAGACCGGCCGGTCAAACGAGAAACGCGATATCGGAGAAGAAACACGATTTTCGGCGCGCCCTCTTGACTCTCACACTGCGTTACGGTGTATCATCTCGGTACGGAATGGAGACATGCTTGTGCTGGACTGGATGAAGGTAGTGTCCGTAGAGAACGGACGCGGGCCTCCCCCGCGGAAAGGATGGCGTACCGATGACCGATCCGATCAATTTTAACGCGCTGTTTCTTGGCCCCAAGGCTGAGAACTACGATTTCTTCAAGCAGATGCTCGTCTACCTGATGGACGATCATGCGGAGTGGCGGCGCTTTTTCCATCCGGAGGATCCCCTTGTGGTCACGGAAGAGGAAAAGGCGCGGCCGGACTTCGCGAGGACGCTCCAGAATACGCGAGAGGCGCTCATCGAGCTGGCGGGAAACCTTCAGGTCAGCTCCAACCCGTGGTTTTCTCCGCGTTATCTGGGGCACATGAACGCCGACACGCTCATCGCGGCCAATCTGGGGTACATGCTCACGCTCCTGTACAACCCGAACAACTGTGCCTACGAGGGCTCCCCCGCGACGACCGCGCTGGAGATCGAGACGGGACGTCAGCTCGCCGCGCTGATGGGGTACGACCCGCGGACGGCGTGGGGGCATATCACCTCGGGCGGCACGGTCGCCAACTACGAAGGGGTCTGGCTGGCGCGCAACCTCGCCTCCGTTCCGCTTGCGATCCGCGACTGCATGCCCGAGCTCGTCGAGGGCCTGGACGATTGGCGCCTCATGAACCTGCCCGTGAAGGACGTGCTCGACCTGGTGGACAAGGCCAGAGAACGCGGCCGCTTCGACGAGGTGCGCGACAGGTCCGTCCGGGGGACGGGAATGGCCGGGCGCGACCTCGGCGTTCTGCTGGTTCCGGAGTCGAAGCACTACTCGTGGGCCAAGGCGGCGGACATCTTCGGCATCGGCCGGGAGAACCTGATTCCAGTTCCGGTGCGCGACGACTACCGGATGGACGTCCACGCGCTCGAAGGCATCATCGACTCGCTGGCCGCGAAAAAACGCCCCGTCCTCGCCGTGGTCGCGGTCGTGGGCAGCACCGAGGAGGGAGCCGTGGACGAGGTGCACGAAATCGTCCGGCTGCGCGAACGGTACGCTGAAAAGGGCGTCTCCTTCTACCTGCACGTGGACGCCGCATACGGCGGGTACGCGCGCGCTCTTTTTCTCGACGAGGAGAACCGGTTTATGGAGTACGACGAGATAAAGAAGACGCATGCGGACACGGGGCACGGAGGCTGGCTGGTTCCTGAAGTGTACGAGGCGTTCAAGGCAATGAGCTGCGCCGACTCGATCACGGTCGATCCGCACAAGCTGGGCTACATCCCGTACTCCGCGGGCGCGATCGTCGCAGCCGACCGGCGCGTCGTCGACCTCATCTCCTACTTCGCCGCCTATGTCTTCGAGAAGGGGGACGACAATCCGATGCTCCTCGGGAGCTATATCCTGGAGGGCTCCAAGCCGGGCGCGGCGGTGGCCGCCGTCTGGATGGCGCACCGGGTGGTGCCGCTGAACGCGAACGGCTACGGGAGGATTATCGAGAGCAGCATCGAGGGCGCCTTCCGCTTCCATCAATCAATTCTCGACAGCACGCCGCTGGAGGTCGCCGGCCGTCGTTTCGAGGCGCTTCCGCTGACCCGCCCCGACCTCAACATCGTCGTCTACGCCTTTCACGAGATCGGCAACGGCAGCCTGGAAGAGATGAACCGTCTGAACCAGGCGATCTACGAGCAGTGCTCCTACAAATCGGGACCGCTCTACATCAGCGACTTCATCACGTCGAAGACCTCGCTGACCGAAGAAGAGTACGGGGATGCGCCGCGCTCATTCGTGGAGCGCTTCGGCATCGAGGAGAGGGAGTGGAGGAGCTGCGGAAGCGTCTACGTCCTCCGCTCGTGCATCCTCACCCCCTACCTGGTGAACAACACCACCTACGAGATCTACTGGGGGAACTTCATGCAGTCAATGGAACGGGCTATTCGGCGGCTCTACGAGAAGTAGATGTTGTTGCAGCCCGCCGATCTCGTAGAAATACCGCGCCTCGGGCGGATTCCATGAAGAGTGTCTGCGATACCGGAGTAACGGTGGCGATTTGCTCGTCGAGGAACGCGAAGATCATCGTCGTTTCATACTCACCACTGGATCTGCGTGTGCAGTAGCTTCACTGCGGCAGGGATGGAAAAAATGCCGGTAACCATGCGGTCAAGTGCCTTTTTTCCACTGTTCAAGATGATGAAAGGGGGCTCCCGTACGATGCTTCAATGGACGAACTCTCTGCAGACGCGTCTGCTCGCGGTTGTTTTGTCGCTCCTTCTCCTTCTGGGCGTCGTTCTTGGCGCGATGGCCTACTGGAGACAGAGCGACCTGGTTGAAGAACGGATGCTGCTGGATGTGCAGGCCGGTCAGGATTTGCTTTTCGCCCTCTGGCGGGACGAAGGGAAACGAGTGCATGCACTGGCGGAGATGATTGTGCTGATTCCGGGTGTTCAAGAAGCTTTCGAGGAACGCGACCGGGAGAAAGTTTTCATACTGACGTTTCCCCTCTACCGTATGCTGAACGAGGAGCACGGTATCGGTCAGGTGCAGTTCCATCTTCCCTCGCCCGCGAGCTTTCTTCGGATGAACTCTCCCGAACGTTTCGGAGACGATCTCTCTTTCCGTAAGGCGCTCGTCTGGGTTAACCGTGAACGCAAAGCGTTTGTAGGCGCCGAGCAGGGGAGGACGGGGATGTTCGTTCGTGGACTCATCCCTGTCCTGCGAGACGGACGTCATTTAGGGAGTCTCGAGGTCGGCTCGGATGTACAGCCGCTTCTGCGACAGGCGTACGCGGAGACCGGAGCGCACTACGCTCTTTTTTCCACAGAGGCAGAAATTAAAGCTTCGGGCTTCGTTCCCGAGGAATATATCGAAGGGCATCCGCTTCTCTTCTCGACGGATCAGAGCATCCTCTCCCGCATCCCGGAGGGATATCTTGCAAAGGCCTTGAACGGCGAGACGGTGCATCGCCTGCAGGGAAACGACAAGTTTCTTTTCTCTCCGGTGACGAACTCGATGGATGAGATCGTCGGGGTGCTTGCGACGCACGTCGATGCCTCGGTTACCGTGGCCGCGTTGACCGAACTGCGCCGTATCTTCGCGCTCGTGGTCGCAGCCTCGGTTCTCATAGGTTTTCTTTTGCTGCTGGCGATGTTGCGTTCGCTCGTCCTCGTTCCGTTGCGGAAAGTGACGTCGCTCTCCTCCGCCATGGCTCTTGATGGTCAGCTGGGGAGGAACGTGCCGGAGGAGCTGCTGCGAAGGGAGGACGAGATAGGCCTTTTGGCCCGCAGCGTTCAAAATCTCGCGGCGAGTCTCAGAAAACAGATCGAGGCGCTGGGAGATGTCGCCGCAGAGCTGGAGGAGCAGTCGGGCCACATATTGAAGGCCATTTCCCGGATGGCCGAAGCGAGCGAGGAGACCGCGGCCTCCGTTATGGAGACGACGGCTACATTGCAGGAGATTCACACCACGGCCGGGCTGACGGATGAAAAGAGCCGCTCCGTGGCTGCCAACGCGAAGAGAGGGCTTCAGTCGGCCAAGACTGCCGACGAGTCCATGGGACGCCTTCGGGAGGGATTGGATCGTATCGGGGAACGTATGCCGCAACTAGCGGAGATGATCATCCGTCTTGATTCCCGCTGCCGGGAGATAGCCGAGATTACCGACACGGTTGAGGAGATTTCGGATCAGTCCGCCATTCTTGCTGTGAACGCGGCGCTTGAGGCTGCGAAGTCGGCCGAGCACGGCAAAGGATTCGGTGTGGTTGCCCGCGAGATACGAAGTCTTGCCGAGCACTCGAAACAATCCGCCCTTCAGGTGCAGAGCATCCTGAAGGAAATTCGAAAGGCCGCCGCGGATGCGGTTTCCGCTGCGGAGCAGGGGGTCGAGGTTGTCGAAGCGGGAACGCGGGAAGCGATTCCCTCCATGGAGTCCGTCAAGAAGATATCGGCTGAATTGGTCGAGTCCGCCGGCTCCGCCGCCCAGATCGCTGCGGCTACGAACGAACTGCTGAGCGGAATGGAGCAAGCCGCCGAGGCCATGACGAGCATCAAAGAAGCGAGCCTTCAGAATGTTTCCGGAATGAAGGATATAGAAAGCACGGCACACGACTTGAGCCGGATAAGCGGCGCGCTCTCCGCGCTCCTCGGACATTATCGTGTCCGCTTGTGAAGAAGATGCTTCGTTCTTAGAAGCTGTTGATCTCGTTCAGCGCTCTGATCTCGTCCCGCACGAGCGTCCGAATGCGATCGTCGAGCTCGCGTTTCAGCGGAACGAAGCGACGCTCCAAGTGATCGGCCAGCGCGCCGGAAAGGTCTTTTTCCAGATCCGCGACGCGCTTGTCGTCGATCATGAAAGCCGCGAGGAGGGACGGCAGCTCCATTCGCTCCGCCGTCTCCTTCATCCGCGTCCTGCCGTAGCGAAGCAGCATCCAGCCTGCGGAGGCCCCCAGAATCGCGCCCGCCGCGAGGCCGATAGGTCCCGCCGTGATGAGCGCGGTGCTTGATCCTCCGCAGAGCATCGCCGCTCCCGCCGTCAGCAGACCGCCGACGGCCGTCCCGACGACGTCGAGCATGCCGTCCGCCGCCGGGGTCCGCACCCGGAGCATGGGCTCGGAGAGCTCGTTTGGAAGGGCGAACGAGAGCTCTTTCTTCGGAAGGGCGACGCCGTGCGACGCGAACCATTCGGCGAGCAGATCGCGTACTTCCTCCCGAAGCCCTTCGAGAAAGCGTGGAGCGAGCTTGGCGAGATGATCGCGGGCGAGAGGCTCCGCCGCCGAGGTCCGCTCGTCGATGCGCTTCCGGAGGAGTGCCAGCGAGCCGCCCTGTTTCCGGAACTCCAGCAGAAGGGGAACAACCTCTTTGCGGAAGAAGATATCGACGGCGAGCGAGGCCATCCGTTCCTCAAGGACAGCCACGCGGCGCCCCGTCAGCTCGCCGAGGCGGCGTTCCAGAAAGTCGGGAAGTTCCTCATGGAGTGACTGGCGCGCGCGGGCGAACCGCTTTTTGAGCGCGGGAAGCAGCGAGATCCCCTGTGCGATCACGGCGTACGGCCGGTCGCTGCGCACCAGGGAGCGCTCCTCAAGAAGAGGGATTTCCTCGCGCAGGATTTCTCCGACGAACGGCCAAAGACTGCTCCCCCCGGCGAGAATGACCAGCGAGATTCGCTCGCGTTCTATCTTCCCCTCCTCAAGGCCGGAGCGAAGACACTCCCGGAACCAGCCGAAGAGGTCGAGTTTCTGCCCTTGGAGCGGCTCCGCCCCGTTGTGCGCGAGGAAGTTCCACGCCGTCGAACGGGCGCGCCCCCGCAGCTCGGGGAGGAGGCCCTTGGAAAATTCGATGAAGGGGCGCGAAGGACTGTAGGATGAGCCTCTGCGGAGAAACTCCTCCCAGGTGAGGTCGGTCAGCCTGCCGTACCCGGCAAGCACTTTCGATACCGGCTCGCCCCGGTCGCGCGCCATCGAGCGCGAGAAAAACTCCTTGACCTCCCGGCAGAGGTGGGACTGGACGAAGTAGGCCGATCCCTGCGCCTCCAGTTCGGCGTCCAGCCCCGGATTCTGGTCGCACAGCCACTGGAAGAAAAGATCGTCGAAGAGTCGTCCGCCGAGCAGCATATCTCCCCACGACCGGACGACGCGCCCCCCCTCAAGGAAGGCGAAGTCGCACGTCCCGCCCCCGAAGTCCGCGACGAGCACGCCGCCGAGCGCCTTGTCCACGGAGATGTCGCGCTGTTTCATGTGGTAGAGCAGCGCCCCCTTCGGCTCGTCGACGAGGAACGGCGCGCCGAACCCCGCTCGTTCGGCTGTTGCCTCCAGGGCGGCGCGGAATGCGTCGTCGGCCTCGCTGGGAATGCCGAAGAGGACGCGCCGCGTCGCAGGCTCCACATCCAGCCGCTGCTTCCGCGCGTCGGCGAGGAGCGCGGAGAGGAAGTCCGCCGCCGCTGTACGCGCCTCCTCGGAGCGTGCAAGGTCCGCCTTGAAGTTGGTGACCAGGCGGAACGAGGCGCGCTCCCATGCGGTCGCCTCGCCGTACTCGTCAAGCGCGCTCTGGCCGATGAGGGGTTCCTTCTCCTTCCGGTAGAGGATGGCGGAAGGAACGCCGTCCCTTCCGTCGCCGAAATCCACGCTCGTCGGCGACGGATCGTCCCCGGGGCACTTTGAGAGATAGGTCTTCGTGGTGCCGAAGTCCACGCCCAGAACCGGCCGCACGATCATGAACGCCGCACCTTTCGGACGAGCCCCTTCGCCAGCAGCTCGCCGTTCCGGAAGAGCGGCTCTCGCTCCACGCGCACCGCATCGCCAGGCTCTACCGCGCCGAAGGATGTGTATTTTTCCGCGGCTTCTTCATTCCATCGGAAGAGAACCGCAGGATTCTCATCCGAAAAGCCCAGGTTGCGCACCTCCGCGGCAAGCTCGGAGACGCCTGCGATCAGGTCCTCGCAGCAGGCCCCCTCAAGGGAGAGGATTCTCGACGCGAGGAGCGGAATGGCCTCCTCTTCCTCCTTCTGCAGAGGCGCGGACGGCGACGCCGCGAGCAGGGCGACGCGCGCCGCTCCCTCGGTCCATGATGCGAAGGCCCGGCGAACAGACTCCTCGTGCCGCTTCCGGTCGAAGCGGGTTTCGCGTCCTCCCAGGAGCAGAAGGACGACAAGAAGCAGCGGGAAAAGCACGAGCCCCTTGAGCGAGCCGCTCTTTCCGCGCAGAAGCGACCATCCGTTGGAGAAGATCGCGCCGCCGCCCAGGAAGCGGATGACCTCTCTTACGGTCGCGAGCCCCAGTATGGCGGCAAGCAGCAGAAGCAGCTTCCGGCTGCGGGGGAGCAGAAGCGCCGCAAGGGTTCCGAAGAGCGCGCCGAGCGGAGCGCCGATGAACACCCCCGCAGCCCGGTTGTCGAGGAGAATCCAGGTAAGGGCGGGCAAAGACGCCATACCGGCGATCGTTCCGAAAGCGGCTGCCGCCGCAGTCCGAAGGGGAGGAATCTCGGAGATCAGCTCGGGTTCCGGAAGGATGAGCGCGGGAAGACGCTCTTCCATGCGCAGCAGAAGCAGCGAGCGGCGTTCCGGAGGGGGCGGTTCGTCGGCGACGGAATCGAGAAGCGCCGGAAGCAGCTCCTCCGACGCCGCAGCCTCGGCCCTCCGGACGGCGCTTTCAAGGGCTCTCTGCTCCGGAACGCCGTTCGGCGGCAAGTACGCGAAGTAGACGTTGACTCCCTTTTCGACGGCGCGCCGACGGAGCTCCTCTTCTTCTTTGGTTGTAATCACAGGCGTCTTTCTTCTCCTGCCCATCCGAACGCACCCTCTTTTCCTCTTGATCCCAATAGAGTAGCGCCTCGGCCGTCGAAGAGCAAGCGTTTTTCGGCCGGGGGTAAGGAAATGATGTATCATGGTATACGCGCCCCTACGCGGCATCCGCGAAAGGCGCGACAGAGAGGAGTGTACTGAGAATGAGAACAGAAACGCTTCGGAGAGGAACGAGATTCAGCGTTATCCTTCTCTTATGCGCGGCGGCGCTTCTTTCGGCCTTCGGACAGGCGGCCTCCGCATCGACTTTGACGGTGCGCGTTCTCGACGTCGGGCAGGGGGATTCGATTTTCGTCTGCTTTCCGGAGGGCGGCACGATGCTTGTCGACGCCGGAACCGCGGAGGCCGGGCCGAAGGTCGTCGAGATGCTTCGTTCGCTCGAAGCCGAAAAGGTTGACATCATTGTGGCGACGCACCCCCACTCGGACCACATCGGCGGTATGCTCGCCGTTCTGGACGCTTTCCCCGTCGGCAAGGTGTGGGACAGCGGATATGTTCACGGGACGCGGACGCAGCAGATCTTCCTGGAGGCGGTACGCGACCGGAAAATTCGCTTCGGCCGGCCGAAGGCGGGGTTTTCGGAGGAGTTCCAGGGCGTGCTCATCGAAGTGCTGGCGCCGGTGAAGCCGATATCGGGGACCAACTCCGACGCGAACAACAATTCGATCGTTCTCCGTCTCTCCTTCGGCGAGGTCTCCTTCCTGCTGACGGCAGACATGGAGACGGAACAGCGGCGCACAGTCCTGCGGTTTCCCGAGACGACGGTGCTGAAGGTTGCCCACCACGGCTCGCACAACGGTACGGACGCGCGCTTTCTCGCGATGCTCCGCCCGAAGCTCGCCATCATCTCCTGCGGCGAGGAGAACCCGTACGGACACCCGCACCGGGAGGCTGTGGCGCTGCTGGAAGAGGCCGGCGTCGATCTGTTCACAACGATAGGGGGCGACGTGGTCGTCGAAACGGATGGAAGCGAATTGACCGTCCGGAAAGTCCTCGAATCCGAGAAGTCCGGTCAGGAGAAAGAGCGTTTGTATATAGGGAACCGTTCCAGCCGGGTGTTCCATACATCTGCGTGCGACGGTCTCCCTTCGGACAGGAACCGTGTGTACTTCAAGAGCGCGGAGGAAGCGGTAAAAGCCGGATACCGGCCGTGCGGGAGGTGCGTTCGGTGAGGGCGTTCATCGATTCGATCCATGAAGGGGTAGCGCGCGTGCTGCTCGGCGACGATGAGTCGCTTGCCGTGGAGATGCCCCTCGATTGGCTACCGGAGGGAGCGGCCGCGGGAAAGGCATTGCGGGTCTTGTGGGAGATTGACGAAGAAGAGACGTTCTGCGCGCGGAAAGCCGTGGAGGACCTCTACGACGAGCTTGGCGACATGCCGTGAGCAAGAGCGCTGAATCGACCGAGGTGGACAACGCAAATAGGGAGAAGGGACCCGTCCTTCTCCCCTTGAAAGAGTCGGGTGCTCGTTCGACGCCGTCGAGCCGTCGCTCCAGGTCGCCGTGATTTCGAGCTTCGATGCTCCTTGTATCAGTGTTCCGATTCAATCTCCGCTATGACGCGCACCGCGATCTCCGCGGCTTTCCCCGTGAACTCGGCGCAGCGATCACGAAGCCCTTTCTCCCGAAAAACAGCCTGCCCCTCCGGCGTTCCGAGGTCGCACCCGAGCAGCAGATGACAGTCGCGCGCGCCGAACTCCTCTTCGAACTCGGCAATGAGCCTGCGGACCGCCTTGTACGAAGGCTCCACCGACTCGCCCGCCTCGGACCGGCCCAGCGCGAGTCCAATGCCTAAAATCGCGCCTGTGAGCGCTCCGCAGGTTCCGCAGGTTCTCGCCATTCCGCTGCAAAAGCCCGTCGCGATGTTCGGGATCAGTTCGGAGCGGGTCCCGCGAGCTTCGGCCACTGCGAGCAGCGCGCTCTCCGCGCAGTAGAGGCCGGAGAGAAAGAAGTCCGCGGCAGCCTTTCCTACTTCGAGCGCCGTTTTTTGTCCCTGTGTCGTTTCGTCCATCGTTGCCTCCTTGAGGGGTGAAATAGTGAGACATTCCTGCATTGAAAAACAATACCATGAATTAAGGCGTCTCGCAAGAAACGGAATCAGAGGAAAACCGCCCGGAAAAGTTTCGGTATACTTTATTCCGAGAGCTTCACCTCTCCGCATTTCTTGACACGTCGGGTAAAAACGCGCACAATGAACTTCAAGAACGCCTGTATGCGTTTCGGCAGAAACCCGATGGTTCTGTATGCTGGTTTCAGGAGGAATGAGTCATGTTCGAAATGCACTTCACTGTCGAAACCTGGGGGCGGAGCGTTCTGCTCTCGGGACGTCTGGACGCCAGGTCGGCTCCGGATTTTGAGAAGGCTGCGCTTGCCGCGGTTGATGAACAGCCGGAAAAACACCTTCATATGCTTCTTGATTTCTCCGGATTGGAGTACATCAGCAGCGCGGGGCTCCGGTCGATTCTCGTGCTCGCCAAGCGGCTCTCTCCTTCGGGGGGAAAAGTGGTGCTCTGCGGAATGTCGGGGGTCGTCGAGGAGGTCTTCGGCGTTTCCGGCTTCGACAGTTTTCTTCCGGTGACGAAGAGCCGCGAGGAGGCTCTCCGCCTTCTCGGCGAATAGAGGAGGAATAGACAATGGAAAACACCGTTCGTGAGCGGGTGTTTCCAGCCTCTCTCGACTTGTTGGTCGATATCCGTGCCTTCATTCTGGAGGAGGACGGGGCGGAGGAGCGTCTTCCTCCGAAGCGGGTGGCGCACCTGGATGTTGCGATCGAGGAGATCGTCGTGAATATCTGTTCCTACGCGTACGAAACCCCTCCGGGGGAGCTGACGATACGGGTCGAGGAGAAACCCGAGTTTTTCGCCGTGGATTTTCTGGACAACGGCGTCGCGTTCGACCCTCTTGCCATGGACGAGCCCGACGTTTCTCTTCCCCTTGAAAAGCGCGACGCGGGGGGGCTGGGCATCCTCCTGGTACGGAGAATGATGGACGAAGTGCACTACTCCCGCAAAGGGACGTTGAACAGCCTCCGTATCGTGGTGGACACGCCCCGGATGCCCTAGGGGGATTGGACATGTCGAGGTGGCGCACTCTTCGACGGCTGCTTCCGGCCGTTCTTCTCCCGCTCTTTTTTCTTCTCTGCGTTTGCCCTGCCCAGAGTCAGGAGACGGCCGCTTCCGGCATGACGAAGGCGACGCTGACGCTTCAGTGGTACCCGCAGACGCAGTTCGCCGGGTACTACATGGCGCTCGAGAAGGGCTTCTACGCGGCGCGCGGAATCGACCTCGAAATCCGCCGCGGAGGCTCGGACGTCGACACCATCGGAGAGCTCCGCGAAGGGAAGACGGACTTCGCGACGCTTTTCCTGACGGCAGGGATCCGCTACAGCTCCCGGAGTCTGCCGCTGGTGAACGTCGCCCAGATCGTCAACCGCGGCAACCTGCTCGTCGTTGCCTACAAAGACCGCAATATCCGCACGATCAAAGACCTGAACGGGCGCAAGATGAGCCTGTGGGGCGACCACTTCTCCGGCGGGTACAAAAAAGCGTTCAGCGACAACGGCATCTGGCCGGTGATCTTTCCTCAGTTCATCTCGGTGGAGGTCTTCCTGCGCGGAGGTGTGGATGCCTGCTCCGCGATGAGCTACAACGAATATCTGCGAATTCTTCAGGCGGGACGCCGTCCCGAGGAGCTGACGGTGATTTCGCTGCGCGACCACGGATATGACTTCCCGGAGGACGGAATCTACTGTACCGAGGAGACGTGGAGGAAGAATCCGCAACTGGCCCGCGATCTCCGCGAGGCCTCCCTCGAAGGATGGCGCTACGCCGCCGAGCACCCTGACGAGACCGTCGAGCTGATCCTCGGAGAGGCCGACAAGGCCGGGTATATCGTGAACCGTCTTCTTTTACGCCGGATGCTCGACACGATCCTCCCCTCGATCTTCACTGACGGCTCCTCCTCGCGGACGCCGGGCCTCCTCTCGCGCGCCGACTACGAACGCACCTCCGAAATGATGAAAAGCGTCTTTGTCGATATGACGGAGACAGCCCCGTACGACGTCTTTTTCCCCGGGGGTGAGGAGTGATGAAAGAACGTTTTTTTCCTCTCTTTCCCGACGGACGCAGGGGCGTCTCCATAGCGGCGAAGCTGGCGCTGATGATTGTCGCGGGCGTCGGCGCCGTTTTCCTCGCTATCGTCTTCTACGGCTACTCCACATCGCGCGAGGCGCTGGAGGAGGAGTTCCAGGGGCGAATGGAGAACCTCGGCAGGGCCGCCGAGAGCCAGTTCCTCCAGATTCCCATGGTGGCGGAGGCCGTGACTCGCGATCTTGCTACAATGATCACCCTTTTCGAGCCGCCTCCGGAGAAGATGCCGGAGATGATGAAAGAGCTTCTTGCGTCCCATTCGCAGGTCACCGGGCTGTACGTCGGCTTTTCAAAGCAGGCGACGAATCCGCTCTTTCGCAATTTCTGTCCGTTGGTTTTTCGCCAGGGAAATTCTATTCAGTATAAGAATCTTGCCGGCGAAATGGACTGGACGGTGCAGGATTGGTACCAGCTTCCGTTGCAGATGGGCAAGCCCTTGTGGACGGAGCCGTTCTTCGCCGACGAACGCGCCGAATCGATGATGATCAGTTACGGTATTCCCCTCTACGACGCGAACTGGCGCTATCTGGCCTCGATCGGCGCGTCGCTCGAACTCCACTGGCTGGCCGACATCATCTCCACGATGGAGGTCGGAGGTCACGGCTACGTCTTTCTTGTGACGTCCAACGGCGCGTTTGTCTCCCATCCGCGGCGGGAGCTGCTGATGCGCGAAACGCTCTTTACCGTGGCCGAGACGGAGAACCGCCCCGACCTCATCCCTCTCGGCCACAAAATGATACAGGGCGAGAAGGGGGTGGCGTCCCTGTACGATCCCCTCCGCGGCGACCTCCTGGTCTTTTTCCGTCCGGTGGGAAATATCGGCTGGTCGCTCGGCATCGTCTTCCCTGAAGAAGAGGTTCTGGACGACATCATCCATCTGCGCCGCGTGCAGACTTTCCTCGGTCTGGGGGGAGTATTCGCCATGCTGCTGATGGTTTTTTTCATCTCGAACAGGATCAGCGGGCCGATCCGAAAGCTGAAAGACGCCACCATGCTCCTCGCCTCCGGCAATCTCCATGCGCCGCTTCCCCCTGTGACCGGACGCGACGAGGTCGCGCTGCTCACCGGCTCGTTCGCCTCCATGCGGGAGAATCTTCTGCTTCACCTTGAACGTCTGAAGACAGAGACCGCGGCGCGCGAACGCATCGCCAGCGAGCTGGACATCGCCCGGTCCATTCAGATGAGCCTCGTCCCCCGCACCTTCCCCCCGTTCCCGAAGGACGGCCGCATCGACCTTTTCGCCAAGCTCGAACCGGCGCGCGAAGTCGGCGGCGATTTCTACGACTTCTTCCACACGGATGAAGATCATCTGCTGCTCGTGGTCGGCGACGTCTCCGGCAAGGGGATACCCGCCGCGCTCTTCATGGCCGTGACGCGGAGCTTCGTCAAGGCGCTTGCCATCTCCTCCGGAAGCTGCGTTCCTCCCGGAGAGCTGATGGCCGCAGTCAACGACCGCATCGCCGAGGGGAACGACGCCTGCATGTTCGTCACGCTCTGCTTCGTCCTCGTGGATCTCCGGAACGGTTCGTTCAGCTACGCCTGCGGAGGGCATCCCTTCCCCAGACTGCTGGGCGGCGACGCGGCAATGCCGCTTGCTCCGGTGAAAGGACCTCTCGTGGGCGCTATGGAGGGAATGATCTTTGAAGAGGGAGGCGGACGACTAAATGAAGGGGAGGGAATCTTCCTCTTCACCGACGGCGTGACGGAGGCGTTCGACGTCGACGAATCGCTGTTAAGCGAAGGGTTGATGGATCAGTGGCTCGGTGAGATGCGGACGCTTGGGAGCGAAGCGCTCGTCAGGGAGATGCGGAACCGGATTACGCACTTCGCCGACGGGGCGGAGCAGTCCGACGATATCACGCTGCTCTGTTTCCGCTACACGGGAGGGAACAAAAAGGTATAGGAGAGGGAACGGAAAGGATGGCGCGCACAACGGAGGGCGTCCGAAAAGGCGCCCCTCCGTTGTGTCTGTGTATTTTATTTAAAAAAGGGGAACATCGCCCGTTTCTCGCTGATCCATCGGATGGCAAGAGAATCCGACCATGTCTTGGCCGGATTGATGACAAGATCCAGCGTCACCGCGAGAAGAACGATGGTAATGCAGATAAAGACGGTGTAGAACACGATGCGAAGCTGCTTTGCGAAGAGGGATGTCTGCTGCGCTTTCTGGACTTTCTTCTTTGGTGTTGTCATGCGCGATCATCTCCTTTGTCTCTCTGCTGCGTTCTGTTCATTGAATTATACACGTTTTCTTTCCGTTTGCTCGGGACTTTTGCCCCGTGAGGGGGAAGATAAGAGGACAGAGCGGAACACGACCTCGGATGTTTCTTGATGAGGAAGAGTGATGCGCGATGATCGCGCGCCGCTGTTCGCCGGAGCGTGCCGGAAGCGCCGCCCGTCCGGCGGGTACGGAAAAGAAAAACCCCGGAGTGGAAACTCCGGGGCGTAGCTGTCGCTAGGCTAAATATCCAAGTTCCGGACCTCGTGCGCGTGAGCGGTGATGAAGTCCCTTCGGGGTTCGACCTTGTCTCCCATCAGGATGCTGAAATACTCGTCCACCTCGACCTCGTCGTCGATTTCGACCTTCTTGAGAATGCGGTTCTTCGGGTCCATCGTGGTCTCCCAGAGCTGTTCGGGATTCATCTCTCCCAAGCCCTTGTAGCGCTGCACCACGATTTTTGCGGTTTCGCCCGCCTCGCTCAGAAGCGTCCGCATCTCCTTCTCGTTGTAGCAGTAGGTGACGTTTTTCCCTCGCTGCACTCTGTAGAGAGGGGGCTGCGCCATGTACAGGTATCCCTTTTCGATCAGGGCGGGCATGTACCTGTAGAAGAAAGTCAGCAGCAGCGTGCCGATATGCGCGCCGTCGACGTCGGCGTCGGTCATGATGATGACCTTATGGTAGCGCAGCTTCGACGTGTCGAAGTCGTCTCCCACGCCTGCGCCGAGCGTCTGGATCATCGTGCGGATCTCCGCGTTGGCCAGCGCCTTGTCCAGCCGGGCCTTCTCGACGTTGAGGATCTTGCCGCGCAGCGGAAGAATCGCCTGAAAGCTCCTGTCGCGTCCCTGCTTCGCGCTGCCTCCGGCGCTGTTTCCCTCGACGATGTACACTTCGGTGTTCTCGGGGTTTCTGCTGGAGCAGTCCGCCAGTTTACCCGGGAGCGTCAGCCCCGTCATCGCAGTCTTTCGGACCAGTTCGCGGGCGCGCTTTGCCGCCTCGCGGGCCTGCCGCGCCTTGATGGCTTTCTCGACGACGGTCTTGATGATCTGCGGATGGTCGTCGAACCAGGCCACCAGGCCCTCGTAGACGATGGAGTCGGCGATTCCCTTCACGTCGCTGTTGCCCAGCTTCGTCTTGGTCTGCCCCTCGAACTGCGGGTTTCCCAGCTTGACCGAGATGACGGAGGTCAACCCCTCCTTGAGATCGTCGCCGGTGAGATTCTCATCCTTCTCCTTCAGCAGCTTGGCCCTGCGCGCGGCTTCGTTCACCGCGCGGGTGAGCGCCGTCCGAAGGCCCGAGACGTGCGTTCCCCCCTCGATCGTGTGGATCAGGTTGGCGAAGCCGAAAACGCGCTCCTGGTAGCCGTCGTTGTACTGAAGACCGATGTCCACTGAAACGCCGTCCTTCTCCCCGGAGATCACTATCGGATCGGGGAAGAGCACGGTTTTGCCCCTGTTGAGGTACTCGATGAAGGAACGCATGCCCCCTTCGTAGCGGTACTCTTTGACCCGCCCGTCCTCTCTCTTGTCGTCGAGCGTGATGGACAGCCCCGGGTTCAAAAAAGCCATCTCGCGGAACCGGGCGCCGAGCACGTCGAAGGTGAACTTCACCTCTTCGAAGATCGTCGCGTCGGCCAGAAAGTGGACCTTGGTTCCGGTGCGTTCGGTTGGAACGCCTTCGGAGAGATCCGTCACCGGAATCCCCTTCTCGAATCGCTGGCTTCGCGACTCTCCGTTGCGGCATATCGTTATTTCAAGCCAGTCGGAGAGGGCGTTCACTACCGAGACTCCGACTCCGTGGAGGCCGCCGCTGACCTTGTATGCGCCGCCGTCGAACTTGCCGCCCGCATGGAGGGTGGTGAGCACCACTTCCGAGGCCGGCCTTCCGTTTGAAGGATGAGGGTCCGTGGGGATGCCGCGGCCGTTGTCCTCCACCGAGATGCTTTCATTCTCGTGGATGGTTACGACGATCTGTGTGCAGTAGCCTCCGATGGCCTCGTCCACCGAGTTGTCCACCACTTCGTAGACCAAGTGATGAAGTCCCCGGACGGATGTGTCGCCGATGTACATTCCCGGCCGCTTGCGGACCGCCTGAAGACCTTCGAGTACCTGGATATCCTTGGCGGTGTACTGAAGAGCCGAAGGGCTCGTTGTCATGTTCTCTTTCCTCCGTTTCGTTGCGCGCGAAGAGGCGCGGCATTCGCTCTTGCCTCTTTGCAGAAAGCGTTGTATCTTTTTCCCAGTGTTTCGGGTTTGAATCCGGTGGCGAGGAGTGAACCGTCGCGCAAATAAATCGCCGTTTCGTTCTCATGACGAACCAGGGCGACTATTCGGCGTATGGAGACGAGGCCGTCTCCTTCGAGGGGAATAAACATGGTGTTTCACTCCATTTCGCAGGTCTTTAACTGAACTATTATACCAGAACGCGGTGGAGAGTGCGCGGAAATGCGCTCCGAATCCTTTGAAGTCGGAGAATTCGAAACGAAGAAAGAGGAGTGTTCACGGTGGAAATAAAAAGAATGCGTACGTTGGCGCGAAGAGGCGTCGCGAGAGTTTTGGCCGAGATACGCGACGAGTGGACGGCGTTCCTCGCCGTCACGATAGGCGTCTCCATCCAGGCGGTGGCGGTGGTGCTCTTCGTGCTGCCCAACCGCTTCCCCGACCTTGGTGTTTCGGGCATCGCGGTCTTGTCGAACTACGTCTTCGGAATCTCCCCCTCCTGGGTGATCCTGATACTGAACGCCCTTCTGATGATCTGGGCGTGGAAGGAGCTTTCGCCGCGCTTCGTGATGTGGACCATGTGGGCGGTGCTTCTTTTCTCATTGCTGCTGAAGCTCTTTGAATTCGTCCCCGTTCCCGTGATCGGCGACAAGTTTCTGGCCGCCATGGTCTCCGGCGTGCTGCGCGGTCTGGGCGCCGGGCTTGTCTTCCGCGTGGGCGGTTCCACCGGCGGCCTCGACATCCCAGGCGTCGCGCTGAGGAAGCGCTACGGCATCGAGATGGGACAGTTCAGCATCTACATCAACATGGGGCTTCTCGGGCTTTCGTTCTTTGTCGTGGGGCTGGACGCGGCCATCTACGGCGCCGTGGGGCTCTACGTCTTCGGAATCGTCGTCGACAACACGACGCGCTCGTTCGACCGCAGAAAACAGGTCTTCATCATCACGAACATTCCCGAGGAGGTCTCGGCGTACGTCAATCTCTCGCTGCACCGGGGAACGACCCGTTTCGAGGGTGTGGGCGGGTACTCCAAGCAGAAGCGCCCCGTCTTGATGACTTTGCTCGAACCGCGCCAGGTCATCCCGCTGAAGCGGTTTCTCGCCGAAAACGACCCCAAGGCCTTTATGTCCGTCTCCGATGCCTCGGAGGTCGTAGGGAAGGGGTTTAAAAGCTGGAAAAGTCTCTAACGCCTACGAGAGACCATAAAAAACCGGAGTCCGGACCACGAGAAACACCGCGTCCGGCCTCCGGTTTTTTTGTGTCCGCTACACTTCCTGCGCCAGCCACTCCTTGGCTCCGGGGATTGTCGACCAAGGAGCGCCGAACTCAAGCGCGTAGACCACGGCCTCGCTCTCGTCTTTGAAACCGTACGAGTCGGGCGTTTTTTTCGGCAGCTTCTTTTTCCCAAGGAGGAACGCCGGGACGTGCGGATTGTTCCGGATCGCTTCGTCGCGCGCCTTCTGCGCCGCCTTCGAATCGCCGTTCTTGACGAACTCCAGGAGGGCCTTCGGGTAGAGCATGAACGCGCTCTCCTCGTCGTACTGCATCAGGAGCGCCGTCGCGTCCTGATGCTCTCCGAGGAGCAGTAGCGCCTCGAGGAGCATATAACGCACCCCTTGGTTGTCGTTCGGGTTCAGATCGAGCATCGCCTTGTAGTGTTCCGCGGCCTCGCGGACGCTTCCGCTTTTGTGCAGCGCCGAGGCCAGGCCGAAGCGCGCGCGCATGTAGGGGCGGGTTTCCAGAAGGCCCCAGAAATGACCTTTGTCGTCGGTGAAGGCTTCCGCTCCCAGCTCCCTTTCCCCGGCTTCTACCCCCCTGCGGTAGTGTTCGATCGCCTCTTCAGGCTTCCCGGAATCAAGAGCGTCGTTGCCCAGAATGACATACGCGTCGGCCATATCGGGGCAGATCGCGAGCGCCTTTTTCACCAGTGTTGCGCGCTTCTTCACCGACGTTTCCTCCCACGCCTTGTCGAGAATTTCCATCGCCTGCTCATACTCATTCCCGCGTCCGCACGAACCGCCGAAGGGCGAGGCTGGCGAGTCCTCATGTTCGGCGTACAGCTCCTCCAGCTTTTTGTCGATGAATTCGCCAAGGATCTTTTCGGCCTTCACCGTCGCCTTGAAGGCCGATTCGGCCACCTTGAGAATATCTTCGTCGAACGCTCCCGCAGCCGCGGCCTTCTTCAGCGGGGTCAGCGGGCCGAGCGTACGGCGAAGATCGGGCGCCTTCTCCGCGATGAACTTGATATATTCGTCGACGTTATTCCAGGATTGCTTTGAAGCGCCCAAAAGCTGAACGGCCAGAAAGAGCAGATACTCCGTCGCAATGAGCGAGTGCGGTATCGAGGGCATGGCCAGCGGAGGATCGGCGTTCAGCAGCATCTCCGCCGCGCGTATTTCGTTGTCGACCAGGTCGAGGAAACCGTCGGCCATATCGTCCCATTCAAGCGGGCTTATCTCGTGTACATCAAACGTCATCTCGATCCATCCCTTCCTTCCGTCTTGGACTCCCGAGGGAGAAAGTGCGCGCTCCAAAAACCATGTCGCCCCCGGAAAAGTCCGGACGCACACGGCGAATAAAGCGGTGTATTCATTCACACTTTCACCAATACTAAGCGTCTCTTTCTCTCTCGTCAAATTCTTTTTCGAAGTTTGTTATCTTCCTGTGGCGTTCTCGCTCCTGTACGGGCAATCGAGCCTGAAAAAACAGCGGGGGCAACGGTCCGCAACCGCCGGAAACGGCCCCGTCGCGCAGGAGGAGGCAGCGGACAGAATGGAGTCGCCCACCTCGTTCCAGGATGCCGGAGTCTTGATCCGTTCTCCTTCGCGCCCCTCGCGAAGATGGAGCAGCCTGATGTCCTGCTTCCGTCCGGGGAAGGCCAGCGAAGCGGCGTACCCGTAGAAGAGAAGCTGTTCCCGGTAGAGAATCTCCCAGGCCGCCGTGCCGTCGATCTCCCCCGTCGTGATCTTGTAGTCCCTGATATAGACCGTATCGCCCTCGACCCAGAGGACGTCCACGGAGCCGACAAGGTGAATACTTCCGGCGCCCCCCTCTATCTGCACGCGGAACGGCAGTTCGCGCCGGAGCGAGAGAGTTTGGTGCAGGGCGGCCAGTTTCCGGCCCTCCGGAAGCTCCGCGAAGCGCTCCAGCCACCCCTTCAGGGCGTTTCTTCCCCGTTCGTCGCGCCACGCCGGGCGAAGCCCCTGCGGCAGACGCGGGTGCTGCTCGTCGATCAGGGCGGGAAGCGATCCGGCGCGGAAGTCCCACCGCGTGAGGAGCCAGTGCGCCAGCGAGCCGAGGTCGGCTCCCCCGGCCTCCTCGGAGGAGGGAAGCTCCCAGGTCATCTCGATCCCCTGACGGAACTTCATCCGCCACGCCGCGGGGCAGTAGCGGAAGAGCGAGTAGGATGTGGCGCTCATCCGTTCCACAAACCGGGGTGCAGCAACCGGAGGGCGGACGGAGGAGCCCTGCTTCCGTTCCTCCCGCTCCCGGGGCGTCCGCTGGAGTGGCGTCTGTTCCGGTTCGTCCTCCGGGATCTCCGGGTGCAGCAGCGAGAGCCACGACCCGGAAACGGGGGAGGGGGCGTCTTCCTTCATGCCGCAGGTGGAGCAGAGGACGAGGCAGTCCATGGCTCTCGTCGCCGCGACATAAAAAAGGCGTTCCCACTCTTCCCTGACTTCGACGTCCTCCAAAAAACGGGCGATCTTTCCTGTGTCGGAGACGCTCTTCTCTCTCCAGGCCTCGGGGTGGCGCGAAGCGCCCGCGCCCAGCAGCGCGGAGGGAGTGAGCGCGCCCCGTCCGCCGCCTCCTCCCGGCGTGTTGTTCAGGTCCATCACCACCGTGATCGGGAATTCCAGCCCCTTCGCGCTGTGGACGGTGAGCACGCGGACCACGTCCTCCTCCTCGCCGAGGGGCGTGCTCTCCTCGCCGGCCCCCTTGCGCCCCGCCATGCGGGCAACGTAGGCGGCGCACCCGGCCGGGTCGTTGCCGAAGACGTTCTCATACTCGCGGACAAGGTCGAGCCCCTTCCAGAGGTTGGCAAGCGCGCTCTTCCGGTTCCACAGCGGGTACGCTCCCAGGAACGACTGGTCTTTCAGCAGCAGCACCAGCGCCGCGAAGAGACCGGAGTAGCGCGCGACGCTCCGCAGCTCCTCGATCCTGGCCGCCGTTTCCGGAAAAACCTCCGCAAGCGCGGGGGCCTCCGGTCCGAGGAAGCGGGCGAACTGCTCCATGTTCAGCCCGGAGAAGGGGGAGGCCAGAAAACCGAGCGCGGCCGCCCTGTCGTCGGGGAAGGCGAGCATCCGGATAGCGGTCGTCAGATCGCCGATCTCCCCTCTGTCGAAGTATCGTTTTCCCTTCTCGAAGGCGACGGGGATGCCGAAAAGAGGGTGCAGCGTCTCCTCGAGCGCGGCGAAGGAGGAGCGCGACGGTACCAGAATGGTGATGTCGCGCCACTCCGCAGGGCGCATCTGTTTATTTTTTTTGCTCCAGACGGGCTGGCCGTGCAGCTCGAGCAGCTTCTCTCCGAGAGCGAGCGCCACCCGTTTGCGCGTCTCCGCGATTGGTTCGTTTTCCCGCTGACGGCGAAAGACCGGAAGGAGCGGAGGGAGGGACGTCTCCTCGCGCAGCTCCCGCATCTCGCGATTCTCCGGGAAGAGCAGCTCCTCGTAGGGGGCGGGAAGCGTGGAGGCGATGCCGTTCCGCCAGATTCCGCCGAAGAGTCCGTTGATCTCCTTCAACAGCGCGGGGCGGGTGCGGAAGCTCGTTTGCAGAGGGATGTAGCTCGTCTCCTCGGACGGCGAGGCGATATGTTTTCCAAAGAGCGTCGGGTCGGCGTGGCGGAAGCGGTAGATCGACTGCTTCGGGTCGCCGACAAGAAAGCGCCTGCACCCTTCGGCGGCGACGGAGTCGATCAGACGGTCCTGCAGCGGGTTCGTATCCTGATACTCGTCCACGAGGATCTCGCGGAACGTCCGCACGGAGCGCGCCGGGTCTTCTGACGCGGCGATATCAGCCGCCAGACGGATCATGTCGTCGTACGACAGCAGCCCCCGTCTGCGGCGGAACTCCCTATAGGTCTCCCAGACCATGGCCGAGGTCCGCAGCAGCACGGAGCGCAGTCGGACGTCGAACTCCGGCGGTTCCTGGGACAGGAAGCGCAATCCCGTCCAGAGCGTGCCGAAGCGCTCCCGGTGCTCTGCAAAAGAACAGCCGAGCGCCTCCTGCGCCAGCTTCCCGCTCCCGCTCGTCGTCGCTCCCCTGAGATTGGCGAGGATGCCGTCGAAGAGCCGCGTCGCGAAGGCAAGCAGGCCATCCGGCTCTTCCGGCGGCAGAGCGTCCTCGGGCCACTCCTTCCGCAAGGCGTCGAGCCGCTCGTTGAACGCGCTCTTCCCTGGCAGAGAAGACGGAAGCTGCGCAAAGACCCGCGCCCACTCCCCGGCGACCTCGCGGCAGAGGGGAAGGCAGATGTCGCGAATGCGCTCCTTCACCGCGTCGAAGTAGTGCGGATCGTCCGCGCGCTTCAGCAGCTTTTGGGGAGACTCTCCCCGGCTCTCCAGCAGGTCGGCCAGCGAGAGCGCGAACGACACCGCCGCCTCGGGCGAATACTCGGTCACCGCGTCGGCAAGGTACTCCCCGGCAGCTGTATCCAGAAAATCGCCCGAGTTCGTCCCTTGCGGAAGATTCCTCGTGAACCAGCCGAAATCCAGCGTGTCCAGCGCCTTTTCCGCCCGCGCCGTGAAGAGCTCCGCCTCCGGTGGCGATACCGGGCGCGCGCCGAGCCCCGAGGGGAGGAAGAGCGCCTCCTCGCGGATGATGTTCAGCGCGAAGGCGTGGATGGTGGAAATCTGCGCCTCCTGCAGCTCGGCGGCGATGGAGGCCAGCTCGTTTCCGCCGGGGTCGAGCACGGGGCGCAGTTTCGTAAAGAGCTCGCCGATGCGCTCCCGCATCTCGTTCGCCGCCTTGTCGGTAAAGGTGAGCGTCAGGATGTCCTTGGGGCGCACATCCTCGCGGAGCAGCGCCCTGATAAAGCGCCACGAAAGGGTGTGCGTCTTCCCCGTCCCCGCGCCCGCACCGACGAGGGTCAGCGCGGCGTCCGAGAAGACGGCCTCCTCCTGGGCCGGAAGGAGAGCCCCTTCCGATGCGATATGCGCCTTCAGACGCGCCAACAGATCAGCGAGCGCCATTCTCTTCACCCTCCTCTTCGGATTCCGCGCTGCGGAAGTCGCGTCTCCGGCAGAGCGACGAATAGGCGCAGAAACGGCAGCTTTTCGACTCGTACAGCGGTGGGAAGAACCCTGTGGAGAACGACTCCGCCACCCGTTCGAGCGCCTCCTCCGCATCCGACGCAAGCGGCCCGAGCAGCGTTGTGAACGATGAGAAGACGGACGGCGGGCCCTCCACGGAGGCCCCCTTCTCCTTACCGTCCGCAAGGCAGAGGAACGCCGTCGCGACAGTCCGGATGCCGCTCGCGGCGAGGGCGATCCCATAGGCCGCGAGCTGGAGGCTTTCTTTATAGTTCGACGACGGTCCGCTCTTGTAGTCGAAGATGGCCGCCGTGTCGTCCTTCAGGAAGTCCACGCGGTCGCAGCGCCCCTTGAAGCGCACGCCCCCCCTCTCGAACTCCGGGAGCGTGTACTCCCGCTTCTGCTCCAGCCTCGCGGAGGCCAGCCCGCCGTCTTCCATCGCCTGCTGCACGCGCGCCAGGCGAACTGCGCGCCGCTGCAGCTCCTTCCGGTCGCGCTTGAGGTTCGCGTTCGCCAGGAGGCGGGCGTACTTCTCGTCCATCGCCTCGTCGAAGAGTTCATTGACCAGGAAGTCCAGCTTCTCCCCGGTCGAAAGGCGCCGCTCCCACACTTTCTGCCACAGTAGATGGAGCGCGCTTCCGGCGAGGTCGAACCGGTGCAGCTCCTCGGGGGGCGTGTCCAGCGACGCCACGCGGCCGCAGTAGTAACGGAACGGGCACGAAACGTACGTATCCAGGTCGCTCAGTGAAAACACCTTCTCCTTCGGAGGAAGGAGGGGGATATCGTGCAGACTGCCCCTGACCGCGCCGGTCGGCGTCCACGAGCGCCAGCGCGTCTCCACGCCCTCCGCCACGGGGTACTCCTCGGGGGCGAGAATATCGCCCAGCGAGCGTTTCAGCGGCTCCGCTCCCGAAGAGCGCAGCCACGGATGCGACGAAGAGCAGGCGTCGTCGACGAAGGGGGATTCGGGGAGCGGACGGCCGCCGTCGTCGGCCAGAGGGCGCAGCAGAACGCAGAGGCTCTCGCCGCAGGCCGCAAGGCGGCGGAAGAGCGCCTCGCGCTGGCTCCGCTTCTCCGGCACCAGCGGAAGGTGGCTCCGACCCAGCTCCAGGCTTTCGTGCAGGAACTCTTTCCGTTCGTCGCTCAGAAGGGGGGACTCGTGCACCTGGCCCGGCCACCGCTTCGCCGTCATCCCGGGAAGAATCCACACAGGGGCGCGGACGAGCGAGGGGGGCGTGCCGGGGTGAAGGGCCACCGTCGGAGAGACCGGCGAAGGCATCCAGATCGACGCCGTCTCCGCCCACTGCCCGAGAAAGGCCGTAGCCTCCTCGAAAGAGAGGCGCGCGCTTCCCGCGTCGCCAAGATCTCTGCGCAGTTCGCGCAGGGAACGCTCCTTTTCGTTCGCCTCCTGAACGGCGAGCGACACCTCGCGGATATGCTCGTCGAGGCGGGGGAAGCGCGCCGCCCGTTCGACGAGCAGCTTCAGCTCCGCGCGGGAGGGCGCAAGGTGCGCGAAGGCCGACAGAAGCTCATCAGGGCGCCCGCCGCGATGCAGGACGTCGGCGAAGGCCGTCGCCCGGCGGAAAGCGTCCCTTCCGGCCTCGGGGGGGAATTCCTCCAGGAAGCCCGTCCACCCTTTTTTGCCCGAAGGCAGCGCATTCCCGAACGCCCGTCGCGGGAAGCTGAACGGAGCGAAGAGCAGCGAGGAGAGGAAGTCCGCTGTCTCCACGGGGGGCCACCCGTCAGCGGCCAGGTCGAGCGCCCGCAGCGCGCTCTTCCAGAGTGCTGTTTCGGACACCGTCGTTCCCTCGCGCAGCGAGTAGGGAATGCCGTACCGGGTGAAGCTCTCGACGAGGGAGTTCAGCTCCTCGCTCTCCGCACAGAGGGCGATGTTCTCCCACCCCGGAAAGGAGAGGCCGCTCGTCGCGGAGAGATACCCCTCGCCCGCAGGCCAGAGAAAGAGCTCGCGAGCGAGCGTATCCGTCGAGAGGCGGAGATCGCCCGCCGCCATGGAGACGCAGAGGGGCGGCGCAGCGTCGCTTTCCCCGGAACAGCGGAGAAGTTCGGCCTCGGGGAACTGCTGCACCGCGGTGAAAAAGTCTCCTTCGCCGCACTCGGGAACCCACAGCTCCAAGTCCGCTCCCGCAGCGCACAGCGAGTGCAAAAACGCCATCTGTCCCGAGGCGAAGCTCAGGAATCCGGCGGCTCGCAGCTTCAGCCCGCCCGCCCATGCGCGCCCCTCCTGCGGAAACGCCTCCAGCAGCGCCGCTCCCAGCGAGGGGATCTGCGCGCTGTCGGCGAGGCCGCGTTCTTCGAGGAGAGCGATGTAGTCGCCGTAGAGCGCGCAGAGGAGCGCGCTTCCCGCGTCGCTCGCACGTTCGTTCCGGGAGGCTCCACACTCGTCGCCCAGACGTTCGCACCGTGCACCCGGAGCGCAGCCGCCGCAACCAAGCGCCTTCGCCAGCTCCTCCCTCGGCACGCCTTCCCTCAGGAGCTCGCGGATGGACTGCCCCGCGAGCTCCAAAAAGCGCGGAGAGGTCGTTCCGGCGGGCAGCCCACCGACGCATCGGTCCCGAAGCCGGCGAACGATGTGCCGGACGAGCAGCCAGTGGTCGGGCGGGTCGATCTGCACGCGGGCCTTCACGCCGAGGGCCTCGGCGAGCGCACGGTAGAGGTCGTCCCATATCCACACCTTCGGCTTCCGCTCCGGGAAGGAGATCGAGTCCGGGAGGAAGAGCATCTCCAGCAGCAGCGGCCGGTCCCTGTTCGACGGCGTCAGAAAGATCGCGTCGCCGCGCGCGGCTTCTTTGCGTAACGGTTCTGCAAGGCTTCGGGGTGTGCGGTAGGTGTGCAGTCTCAGGGGGAACGCCTCCTCGTACAATCGTTTCACGGATCGCGACAAGTGTAGCACTCACCACGCAGTCCGTGATACAATTTTCGGATAAGAAACGGTTCTATTTTAGAGAGGGGGAAGGACTATGTTCATGAAGAAAAACACCGTGCTGCTTGGAATTCTGGCGCTGCTGCTGGCATTCGCGCTACCGGCGGCCGCGCAGGAGCTTCGTTTGGATCTGGAGCAAGGAGCTCTGGAAAAATTGTCGGCGATGGAAGGGACGCTCTACATCGAATGGGGCGTCTACCGCAATACCTGAGGGGAAAGGCCCTCCGCTCTCGTCGAGAGCGGCAAACCACTCGACTCTGATGAGTTCGTCTCCCTTACTGATACATCGGGCAAGGTGACGATTCTTGTGCCGAAGACCATGAAGTTCACCGACAACAAGGTTCTTGTAGAGCACTTCACCTATCGCGGAAAGGATGTTTTCATCTGCAGGACGGCTCTCCTGCCCGACCGGTAAACGAAGGAGGTCCTCGAATGAAAAGTCTCGGCGAGATGCTGCTGAACACCGGCCCGTTCAGCGAGATCGTGCTTGGCAATACCGCGCTGGCCCGCGCGATGATCGAGTCCGGGACGGAGGTCATCGCCTCCTACCCCGGCTCCCCCACGCCGGAGATCGGCGCCGCGCTCATGAGCGTTCCCAAAGAGCGCCGCCCCTACTACTTCGAGTTCTCCACCAACGAGAAGGTGGCCACCGAAGTCGCGTGCGGCGCGTCGCTCAACGGTCATCCCTCGTGCGTCTTCTTCAAGAGCGTCGGCCTGAACGTCGCCGCCGACTCCTTCGTCCAGCTCTCGCTGCTGGAGCTGGGCGGCGGTCTGGTCGCCATCCTCGGCGACGATCCCGGAGCCAATTCCTCGCAGAACGAGCAGGACAACCGTCACATCGCACGCCTCGCCTACATCCCCGTGCTCGAACCCGCCTCGCCTGCGGAGGCCTATACATTTTATCTTGAGGCGATGAAGCTCTCCAGAAAGCGGAAGATGCCCGTCATCCTCCGCATGACCACGCACGTCTGCCACGGCAAGGAGAAGGTCTCCTTCGCCGGG
>Ga0334889_1001483_pt1 | contig 30606 bp, 37 predicted proteins | sample GraSluR1_MG_2_FD_207222 | JGI IMG/M metagenome (GOLD analysis project Ga0334889, IMG submission 207222) | Sludge microbial communities from methane-producing bioreactor in Wageningen University, Netherlands - Granular Sludge_8_08-R1 | ecosystem: Engineered > Bioreactor > Anaerobic > Unclassified...
GAGATGTTTTCCCTCCTAGTTTTGTTTGGTTACTTACTAGTATGGGTCTTCTCATGACCAATTTCAATCTACTGTCAAATTGCGAACTTAAGTATACGTGATCCATTTTTGGTTTTGGAATGTAATTCTTCTATGGATTTTTTTCCAAAATTTCGAGTATTTGCTATATCAAGTGAAGTCATTTGTGAGAACATTCCGACTGTTGTGATTTTAGCGTTTAAGCAGCAATTAGCTGCTCTGACGGTTAAATCTAAAAATTGAATGGGGATGATATAAATTGATCCTGGAAGATTCTGAATTGCTTTCCTTAAGACTTCTTGTTCTGATTCTGAAAGATACTCGGATAAATTAAAAAGGGTTGCTCCCCATGGAACAAGAATATTAAGTTGCCTTTTTAAAAGGTATAAAGCTTTATCTATATTCTTCTTTTCGAGGTTTGCTTGAAGTTGGCTCATTAACGTCGTTAAACTTTTTACTTGGTTTTTATGAGCTTCTTTAAATTCTTTTAGGTTCATTAGAAGCAACGAGCATCCGGTTTCTTCTTCAAATTCTCTTACCAATTTATCTTTTGATTCATCTCTAAACCAATCATCTTTTTTATCATTTGTTACGAATGTGACTTCATGCCATCCAGTTTTCTCTTTAAAAATTTCATTCGTTGCCTTCATCATTTCTTTCCAAATAATAAAATCCGAATATCTGCTTGTACCTTTCTTTCCATTATCTTTATATCCTGGAGGTATCTGGTTCCTAAATCTAAACTCGGCTGTGGTGTGTATCGTGTCATGGGTGCAGTGGATGCGGAGGATGTCGCGGCTGTGGTGGATGCACCGGCAATTGCCAAAGTGCCTGCTCAGGCTGTACCTCATGCAGTACCAACTGCAACGCCAGTTGCAACGTGAACTGTTCGGGTGCATGCAAGAATTCCTGCTCGAGCGGCTGCTCGAACTCATCCCGTATTGGAGGCTGATATGCTCATTCCCTTTAGAGAACCAGGGTTGTTCAACGTGACGCTGAACACCACCGAGGACTGCAACCTCAGGTGCACCTACTGCTATGAGGTGCACAAGAGAAGAAGGACGCTATCGATGGGGGATGCCAAGGCCTTTATTGACCACATCCTCAACGACCCCGATCCTGCGGGTTTGTTGGATGATCCAGATCCGGTGTTCCGTAAGGCCTACCAGAAAGGGCTCGTCGTCGATTTCATCGGCGGCGACAGCTTCATGGATGTGCCTTTCCTGGACGAGATCTGCTCCTACACGCTTGCCAAGGTGATGACCACCGACACCCCCAATGCCAAGAACTGGCGGGGCAAGCTCCATTTCTCGATCTCCACCAACGGCACGCTTTTCTCCGAGCAGGCCCGGCGGTTTTGCGAGAAGTACAAGGACCTGTTGCTAGTGGGTATATCGCTGGATGGATGTCCCGCCATCCATGATGCAAACAGCTTCTTTTAACGACTGGTATTTTTCTCGCTCGGAATTACCATCGACTAAACGGACATAAGTCCCGATGCGATCAGATCCATGTTCTTTCTTGATGATGAAAGCCGAGGTTGATACAACCTCACCTCCGATACTATCGAAAGCTCTCGCTCCCAGGTGTGCCATCGAACTGATAGTTGTATCATCGATGAGCGTAGCCCTAAGCTTTTCGAACGATGAAAGAAACATCCAACTCTGCATGGTGATCATGGAAACGAATCCTCCCTTGATCGCCAGTTGAAGGTTCCGCTCAATAAACATGGTGCACATATCAGATTTGCTGTTTGGGAAAGTCTTCTTGGCAAAATCAGATAGCTTTGGATTCATCGCTCCCCCACCCATATACGGTGGATTGGCTACTACCACATGGTAGCGTGGGCTCAGATAATCTGCCTGTTGGAGGGCTTGAAGGACTTTATGGTGGGTTTCGCTCAGGAACAGTTGCTCAGAGATATTCTTTGATTCAAGAATACTGATTAAACCTTGCACATCGGTGACCTCTGGCTGGATGAGCGAACCGAAATTGTCAGCCTCTTCGAACTGCTTCAGCGTGGCTTGCAGAGGATTTGTGAACAGATCCCGTCCGATGTGGTCCATGTAGCCCTTCAGTTCCTCCTGCTCGAAGTGGATGTTTTCCAAGACGCACACATTCGGTTCGACAGGATTGGAGAAGAACCGGCGGCTCTTCTGCCTGGCCTTCATGGTAAGTGCGAAGGCAGCCAGCTCTCCAGCCCGCTTGTCGATCTCAATACCGTACAGATTATTTTCCAGTATCAGCGAGGGAATCGAGGAGGGGCTGTATCCTTGCTCCTCGTACATAGCATAGAGTAGGTCGAACGCATAGGTGAGCATGTGGCCTGATCCACAAGCCGGGTCTATGTTCGTACCGTCTTTGATACAATGCAAATAAGCGGTTCTTGCCTTTATACCGGTTGGTAAAAAGGCAAGAACCGCTTGATACAAGGCTTTTCTGCGGTCATGGGCTGCCTGCCGGAGTTGCTTTTTTCGTTTGTAGATTTCATTCTGCATGGTCGTCTGCCTGACTGCTGCCTCCATCATCACAGTCTTTGCACCCCCCTCTTGGTCGGCAACCGAGGAAAAATTAAAAGGTATAGCTAAAATTAAAAGGTTTTAATTCGATATGTTTCTTTATAAGTGAATATCACGTTTGAAGGTCTGTTTTGTTAAGTGATTCAGGTTGAATTTAGACTAAATAAATGCTATAATTAGCCCAAAAGGAGGGTGAGGAAATGTACAAGGAGTTAATATATCTTGATACATATGTACTGCAGAAAGATATGCGAATAAGGTTGCCCAAGAGTATATTGACAAATTTGAATCTAGAAAAGGGGATATCAAAATTTGATATTTACTTTGACAGAGAAAAAAGAACATTGGTTCTTAAAGTAGTAGATGATGAGAATAACAATCAAAGAGAGGTAATTTTGTAGATGAAAAAATATATAAATAATGTGACTCAAGGTAATTGTATTGAAATATTGAAAAGTATACCAGATGACACACTGGCAGGTTGTATAACAGATCCTCCATATAATTATGAGTTTATAGGACGCAATTGGGATGATGATGAGATTGAAAGAAGGATTAATAGAACAAAAGACAAAAAATCTTCAACGCTCGTTAAGAATATCCCATATGGTAGTGGCTTGGCAGGAGGAGTAAGAAACGAGCGCTGGTATAAAAAAAATAGAGATAATATTTTAGAGTACCAAAAATGGGTTGAAGAGTGGGGAAATGAGTTGTTCAGAGCTTTAAAACCTGGTGGATATACTTTGGTTTTTAATAGCACGCGAACCTCTGCACATATTCAAGTAGCTTTGGAAAACGTTGGTTTTTATGCTAGGGATACCATTGTTTGGCGTAGACAGAGTGGCATCCCAAAAGGACTTAATGCTGAAAAAAAACTTGAACAATTAGGAAGCCCTAATGCAGATAAGTGGCACGGTTGGCATAGCGCATTGAGAAGTGAATGGGAAGCTATTACGGTAGTTCAGAAACCATTGGTTAATAATTATTTAAACACTATTAAATTATACAATGTTGGACTTATGAAAACAAAGAGCGATGAGTTTGAAGGATTTCAATCTAATATAATTGAGAATGTAAAAAGAGATCCTAAAAATAAATACAATAGTCATATTACAATTAAGCCTTTAGATTTGATTGAAAAGTTAGTGAATATGACAATACCTAAAATTGAAGGTAATATTGTTATTGATCCATTTTTAGGATCAGGAACTACAGCAGTTGCTGCAACCAATTTAGGGATAGATTGGATTGGCATTGAGCTAAACCCTGAATATGTAGAAATTGCTAAAAAGAGAGTGGCTGAAGCAATCGAACACTCTAAAATAAAACAAATTAGTCTCGATTTATAAAATATAAATCATTGAAACTTTCAAGAAATTGGTGCATATTTAACCCACTAATATCTGAAATGAAATTAAGGGTTTCTTCCCCAGTATATACAGTCCATCCTCCTTGGTGTATTGCTGTTATTGCTGCGGGAAGATTGTCGTCTCTAACCATTAAAAACACAGGTTCATATCCTAAATCGGAAATCATTTTACCATATTGTTTAAACTTTTTTAGGGTTCCTGAATCACCAGAACCAACACGGTATTTGGTATCAATTGCATAATTTCCAACGATTAAATCAAAAGGCTCGTCCCTTCCAAATTGTTGAGCAGGTTTAAACAAATCGGGACGAGTGTTTTTGAAAATAGCCACAACCAGTCTTTCCCAAAACTTCCCTAGTTCGCGGCCCCAATATTGTCGGTTTTCTCTTTTTAATTCTGGAGAGATGTTGAATATGTTCATGATTGGATCGCAATCATTGTTTTCTTCATCGTAAACCTTTGATGAAAAACTGTCCGAATATTGTTTTAGTAATTCACTCACCTCTGTGAGTAATAATTCTTTATTATTAATAATCATAAATTCCCTCCTAAATATTTAATTTGTCATCTCTAACTGTTTCAACGATGTCATAATGGTTAGGAGCAGACAATGAAATTGGCTGCGAGTTTACGTTTACGGAGCTTCTCCCCATTTGGCAAGATAGTAATCCCGATAGGTGTAGAGAAGATTCTCGCGAGCGATGAGAAGCGAATCCCCATTCCATTCGAAACCATAACTGGATTTATACGCAAGTTCAACCAATCGCTGCCACTCGGCTTTATCTGCAATCTCCTCATTGATACGGGCAAGCTTTCGATCAAGAAAACCTACTCGCTCGGTAAGAGGTATTAGACTTCCTGTTTCCATTTCGTATCGTGTAGCCATATACGGAGCTTCACCACATGCTATTTCCAGCCACTTCCTGCGGGTGTATGTTTCCAAGTCGTCATCTCGGTACTCGCTATCTACTGCATCGTTTTGCTTTTTCACTATCCAAGTCGGGGTAAAGACCTCTGCTTTTGATTTTGTACGCTTCTTTTGTACAGCAATAGTCTTTAAGGCTCTCGGCATGATTAGAGAACCTTTTAATCCGGTAATAAGTTCAGGCTTAATTTGATCGGTCGCAGAATAGGAGTCTGCATCGAGCTCTTTATAATTGTCATTTGCCCAGATGATATTCTGCGGTTTGTCAGGTGATGAGGTTGTTCTATCTTGTAGCAAGATATCAAGAATATGCGGCATCTGCGTTCGGATAGAATCCTCTTTGACATCCGAAGACTGTACATTGTCGTTATTAGATGTCACTTGCATCTCGTCGCACCTTTATTAATTCATTGCAGGACATTGAGAGATTACATAATTGCTCTAAACTTCTCTTCAAGATAAATATGTACCTTTTAATATTCATTTGGGATTGTCATCTAATTTTTTGATAAGCTTTTGTCAGTATACCACAAAAATCAGCATTTCCAATCTTCAAGTATGCCTCAATCGCCACAATTCTCTCCCCCATCACATTTTTCGCAATTATAAGTTATGTTTCGATATCCATTTCCAATATCAATTGACACCTCCTCTCTTATCCTTTATTCTCACCCCTACCCGCATACTACTTAACACATGTTTACACTATTTTCCGAAATACTATTGACCCTCCAAACCATTTCGTACTATCCTCCATCTACCAAGTCTGACGACTAACAGGCTTACAAGGATGACAAGGATTATGAAGAAAACTACCGTGACTTTTGGAGAGTACCTGAAGCACAAACGCGAACAGAAGCAGATTAGCTTGCGTGAAGTGGCTCGTACTTTGGGAGTGTCGGCGCCGTTTCTCAGCGATGTGGAGAACAATCGCCGCGGACCGCTGACCGAGGAACGACTGGCAGATTTGGCCAAAGTGCTGAATCTGAATGAGAAAGAGCAAGACGAGATGTATGACATCGTCGGTAAGCAAAAGGGCCTACTCGCACCGGATCTCAATCCGTACGTGACCGAACGGCCGTATGTGAACGCAGCACTGAGAACCGCAAGGAATTTGGAAGCGAACGAAGAGGATTGGCAACGATTTGTCGATGATCTGATCAAAAGGAAACACGGGGATAACTGATACACCATGATGAAATGCGCAAGTAGACTCGACGCCAATGGCATACCACATCTCAGCAAAAGTCAGCTGGAAATTTATGGAGAACGAGTGCTGCGCGACTTTTCCCCTACCGTCCTGCTGGAACCACAGCCCACCGATATCGACAGGCTCATCACCAAATACATGGGTTTTACCCTGGAATATCAATACCTGTCACATAATCAGGTATATCTGGGGATCACGGTGTTCGATGATACCGATACCCTACCCGTATACAATCCCGAGCAAAATCGGGCTGAGTTTCTATCGGTGAAGAAGAACACCATCATCATTGAAGGAACCCTTGCAGACAATCCCAATCTCATCCATCGTGAGCGTTTCACCGAAGGACATGAGGCATCACATGGGTTGATCCATCCCGAGTATTATCAGAGGAAGGCTCAAATCGCCAGCTTGTATGATTACTCTAGTTGCGGGTATTCCAAACCATGCTTCCCTGACCTCAGTGGTGTTGATGGAAGCGGCAAACGCTTGAAAGGAGAAGCCTGGCTTGAATGGCAGGCCAACTACCTGGCATCGGTGCTCTTGATGCCCCGAAGCGCGGTAAGGCGCCTACGAAACGTGATCGAGCCAAAGGGTAGTATGTTCTGGCACCTTGAGCTGATCACCACGATGGTCGAAGTGTTCAATGTCTCCGAGGAAGCTGCGAGGGTACGTTTGATATCACTAAACTACCTTCCCATTTAATAAACAACCACCGGGGTCCACTGGTGATCATTGTGATTGCCTACGGACCATGTGTCATAAAGATTCCTGACTGCTTGATTGCAGCAGGTTTCTTTTTCGCTTCTATGTTAGCTCTACAGCTAACGACATACAACAAGAGGAGTTGCGATGGATATTCCCATGAGGTGCCCCAAATGTGGAAAACGGGCATTCGACACCACAGGATTTCACCACACACACCAACCGCTTGAGATCTCGCTCAAATGCCCACAGTGCAGCCAAATTGTGCGAGTTCCGATCGTGCAGGATGGGAGCATGCCCAACAGGAAAGGAGGCAATAGCGTTCACATCATGAACAAGTAACTTAAGGGGGGCCACCCTCCCCTGGTATTGAGATATTTTGATAACCCGATACCTTGATAACCCGGTACATACCGAGCAATGGGGCCGCATGGCGAGCCACCGAATAGCCGGATGATCCATAAAACACCCGTTTTGTGATCATCCGGCTTTTTTTATGCCCATCGGGACCGTTCGCTTCATTGGCAACAGCTCACGGTCATCACCACCCGGGTCCGTTGGATCCAAACGACAGCATCCTTGGTGCCAAGCCAGGATTTCCCCACCGGGATGCACCACATCAATCACCGAAAGCCGGCTGTAGGGAATGCACCGGTCGAAGGTCAAAACGGAGATGCGTTTTGATTTCGGCCAGCATGCCTTAGCCGCTGCATACCCGAATGTCTCCGTTTTGCCTTCACCCCCAGGGAGGGGAACATGGCAAATACAGAGAAACAAAGCAGGGACTTTTTCATTTTCGATCCGATCACAGAAGAGAGGATACCGGTCACTGAGGAACAATTCCGAGAATATTATCGCCCGATCAACCGCATCTATGCATTCGCCAAGCGGCATCATCAATGCGCTTGCCACCATTGGTGGCGATGCGGCGGGGATTGCACTATCTGCGAGTGGTCGCGCGATGCAGACCAGGAGACACTCGCTCGGTTGCATTACGATCTTGAGGTGATGGCCAGCGAACGCCATCAGTCGTACGATCCCGAGACTGTTCTGCAGAGGAAGGAGTTCAGGCAGAAGGCCGAAGCTTTCCTGGAGGCGCTCACCGGGGAGCTCAGGAGGATCTATGACCTCTATGATGAGGGCAAAACCCAGGATGAGATTGCACACATGATGGGGGTATCCCAAGATACCGTCCATCGGAGGCTCAAGAAGATCAAGGAGGATTTTCGGTTGTTTTATGAGGAGTGAACCTATGCTGGAAGGAGCCATGGAAAACCTGTATTATTCATGGCCTTTGTACACACAAGTAGTTGCGAGCCTTTCTGGTATGCCAATCACAGGAGCTGACTGGAACAGTTTACTATTGTTACCTAAAGTTCTACTAACCTTGTGAAGTGGTAACTGAGGGTATAGAATCACAGAGAGTCCGGATCTTCCCCATAGCGGTAGAACAGACTCACTTACATCCATGGAGACGTACAGTGTTCTAGATACATATCATGGAAGCAGTTGCAGAACGTGACATAGATTTAATAATTTTGGAAGAGCTTATAGTTTCACAGGAGTTTTCCCGGTGGTTCTATCTTGAGAACCACCTCGTTTCACCCACAGAAGGAAAAACAAAGGCTTTCCATTCAGTCTCTGATGCGGAATTGAGTGAATCAAATATCGTCGTTCTCTGTGACAATGGTCACGCCATCCTAATAGGAAATAAGATCGATACTACTGTCCAGGCGGACCAGGCATTGAGGTATATTCTCCGGGGAGAGAAATTGCTTTGTCTAGCACCCGCAATTTTATTTGAAAAGTTGCGCTAGTTTTTCGAGCACCTAGTTTGGCACCTACATTTTTAATAGCTTTTCTTTCTGAGCGATAAATTCATTCTCAGTCAACAATCCAGAATCTCGAAGCTCAGCAAGCTTCTTAAGCTCCTCAGCAATGCTGGGAGTTTTTAATTCTGAAGTATTTTGTTTTATCCTCTCGCTTTCAGCCTTTTTTATAAGCAATTCGACTAGACCGTGCCAGTGTCGAACTTCTGATAGGGCGTTTTTGTAGGTATCGGAGTTTTTGTATGATGGTCTATCTAGAAAACGAATGGGAAATGTCGATTGTTCATAATCATCGACAGTTATTAGTAAATCAATATGGCGAACTAGGTTTTGACTTTTACCGGTACTCGTCCCAAGCGCAAATCCTACATTAGGAGCTACTCCCATACCCGTGTGACTTGAGACTGTTTTAGTTATAACATCGCCATCTTCTACGATTTGTGAGGCGATTAGTTGTTTATAACTATATACGTACGATTTTGTGATTGTATTAATGTTTTTAACTATGCATATCGACTTTTTGTTTTCATCAAATGCGATGCCAGAATTTCCATCAGCTCCAGAAAAATTTTGTGCTGATGTAAAATTGTTAAGAGTATTTAGTCGTTCGATTACTTTTCTCTTCCCCTCCTTATATTCTGATGATTTTCCGGCCTTTTCAATTAGTTGATAGATGATATAAAAACCCAGAACTACAGGTATCATAAAAAACACAAATATTATCTTATCAAAAAAGTTATCCATCGCAGCCCCCAATCATCATAGCCTTTTCCTTCATTCTTCCTGCATATCTATCTGTTATTGGTACTTAAGGCTTCACAAAAAGATATCTTGTAAAAGTCCTGGGAAGAATGAGCCCCTCATATTTGAGTAAATACCTATTAATAGTAAAGATTATCAGGTTATTGAGTCCCAGTCCATATTATTTATTTTAAACCTAAACCTAGTCTGCTCGATGTGACGTACTACAAGGTCAGGAATGAAGTCATTGAGAGCAGGGATGACGGGAAGCAGTACCGCAGGATATCCAGGAAACAGATTTGCATCGGGATTGCCTGCTACTAGCCCTGCCGCCCTTTTACTTCTCAGAGATCGGTGTCGCCAAAAAGATACGCACACTGATTGAAACGAAAAGAAAAACACACATCGACAGTGCTGGCATGATCAAGCGTATGAACACACCAAAACCCAACGGTATCAGGTATGACGAAGTCCAGCTCGGAGCCATCTTTAAGTGTTTCTATTCCTTTTTTCGCCTGTTCAGAGATGAGGTCATTTTCTTTAGGTTCCTCAAAAAATTTCACATCAACCACCGTTTTTCTAATTATTGAAAGCCGTAATCATCCTATCATGCCTTCAGAGGCCTCTCAACCTTTCAGATAGACCATAAGAGCTCTTTTCATGTTACACTTACAGCTAAAGATTGCTCAGAAAGGGAGGGTGCGCTGTACATGGATATGCTTCGTTGCGTCGTCGAGCGCATCACATTCCTAAATGAAGAAAATGGCTATACAGTCCTCAAGGGCAAGGCAAAGGGGCATCACGAACTCGTGACCGTAGTCGGTTCTATGCCTTCGGTGGTAGTAGGCTCGGTGCTCAGCCTGCAAGGATACTGGAAAAATGACGGCAAATACGGTCCTCAATTCACCGTTGAATCCTTTGAAGAAACCCTCCCCGCCACCGTCTATGGCATCGAAAAGTACCTGGGCTCTGGGTTGATCAAAGGCATTGGCCCCATCTTTGCTAAAAAGATCGTGAACACATTCGGCACAGATACACTTGAGGTAATCGAATCGGATGTCGAGCGGCTGCTTGAAGTACGCGGCATCGGCAAGGTCCGAGTCGATCGCGTAAGGAAAAGCTGGCAGGAACAGAAGGAGATCAAGAATATCATGCTCTTTTTGCAAAGCTACGGGGTTACCACCAGCCATGCGACAAAGATCTTCAAGACGTATGGATCGGATAGCATTGCTATCGTCAAGGAAAATCCCTACAAGCTCGCCGACGATATCTGGGGCATCGGATTCAAGACCGCCGATACCATTGCTGAGAAACTGGGAGTGGCTAAAGATGCCACCGTCAGATTGCGTTCCGGCTTACTGTATACCCTCAACAAGCTGTCGGAGGACGGCCATTGCTTTGCTGTGTCGGAGCAACTGTTCAAGGCTGCCGCTGATCTGCTTGAGACTCAAGTTGAGAACCTGCAACCAGTATTAGCCCAGATGGCGCATGCCGAGGATGTCATCATCGAGGACGAGGCCATCTACCTACCGCCTTTTTACTTCTCAGAGATCGGTGTTGCCAAAAAGATACGCACACTGATTGGAACGAATGGAAAAAATCATATCGACAGTACTAGCGTGATCGAGCGTATGAATAGGCCGAAACCCAACGGTATCACGTATGATGAAATCCAGCTCGAGGCCATCAGGAGAGCGGTGATGAGCAAGTTTATGGTCCTCACCGGTGGACCCGGAACCGGAAAGACTACCACCACGCTCGGTATCATCCAGGCTTTCCAGGCTTCTGGCCTTCGGGTGTTGTGCGCTGCCCCCACAGGCAGAGCCGCCAAGAGAATGAGCGAAGCGACTGGAATGGAAGCCAAGACCATCCACCGCCTGCTTGAGTTCAAGCCGCCGCAAGGGTATCAACGGAATGCAGATAATCCACTCGAAGGTGATGTACTCATACTCGATGAGTGTTCGATGATCGACATCATCCTCATGCACAACCTGCTCAAGGCGGTACCCGACGGCATGACGGTGATCATGGTCGGTGATACTGACCAGCTGCCCTCGGTAGGTGCAGGCAATGTGCTAAACGACATCATCGCATCGGATGTCGTGCCGGTGGTGAGGCTCAAGCGCATCTTCCGCCAAGCCCAAGGCAGCCGGATCATCATGAACGCCCATCGCATCAACCAAGGCAAGGGCATCGATATCGCCAACGGAAAAAACTCCGACTTCTTCTTCATCGGGAGCACCACGCCCGAGGATGCCTTGGAGCAGATCATCGACCTGGTGGCCGCTCGGCTGCCACAGTACTATCATGCCGACCCGATTCGAGACATCCAGGTGCTCACCCCCATGCAACGCGGCTTGGTGGGAGCGGCGAATCTGAACAGGATGCTGCAGGAACGCTTGAATCCTGTCGTTGAGCCTGTAGGCAAACCAAGCATCAGCAGGGCCGGAACCGAATACCGCCTGCATGACAAGGTGATGCAGATCAAGAACGACTACGACAAGGAGGTCTTCAACGGCGATATCGGTACCATCACGAATGTCGATGTCGAGGATCAGCAGCTGACGATCACCTTCGATGGTCGTGACGTAGTCTATGAAAGATCGGATCTTGACGAAGTCGTGCTGGCCTATGCCACCACCATCCACAAGTCACAAGGCTCTGAATATCCCATCGTAGTCCTGCCGTTCATGATGACCCACTTCGTGATGCTCCAGCGCAACCTGTTGTACACCGCGGTGACCCGGGCAAAGAAAGTTCTCGTACTGGTCGGCGAGAGAAAGGCTATCGGCTATGCAATTAGAAACCAGAAGCCGAATGAGCGGAATACCCGCTTGCACGTGAGATTGAGAAGCGATACTGAGAAAATAGCAACTTTGGTTTAGGTATTATGAGATACTCATACCCAGGCTCCGTATTTCGTGTTGCTAGCAAACTGTCGACAAGGGTTTCGCTACTATCTGATCAGGAACATCTTTCATTCCATCTAGGCAGAAATCATCCGATATCAGTTTCCCGATTGCTCATCTGTTTCTATAGTGGCGCCATGGACACCATTGAAAAAGAATTGTTACACCGGATCATCACCGACCACCCATTCGCTAAGTACATCACCCAGCGGATTGATATCGGGGATTTCGACGATGAGGTGGCGAACAGGATCTACGACGGGATCGTGGATTTACTTTACCAGAAACGTCAGATTTCCTTTAAAGTCCTAGCGGTATACTTCGCCGAGGATAAAACAATACTAAGCAAGTTGGGGGAAATTGCTGAGTACCGATGAATGGGACATGAATACTTACCACGATCAAATAGTTGATTACAGCAAACCATCACACCGAGCCCCGTCGAATTGTAATCTAAACCCTCGAATGTCGTGATCTTGTTTGAGTAGATTTAGCGATGTCGAATTTTTAACTCACTCTTTTGAACAATATTTTTGTTTGATGGATAGAAATTTTTCAGTAGTGATTCAACGATAATTCTATCGCTTTCATTACAATGCGGCCCAAGGAGAACGTGTATTTGATCAAGGGCTTCTTTCTTTACAGGTAAATCAATATAGTTTAGAGAAATCGGATCTTTGTTTAATAGAGCCAACATTAGACTTGCCTTTCGAGCGTCATCTAATTCTGAGTATTTTTTATTCATTCTAACAGCTAAAACAACAAATCTACTTTCTTTTTGGAATTCCCATTGTTTGTCTTTTTTTAAGCCAAGGTTATTCGCATCTATTTTGATGGTAGCTTCGTCTTTTGAAGAGAAATCTAATAAATTCTTTTTTTCTTCACTAGAAATGTATTCAATAGGATGTGGGACATTCTCAGTAAGTCCAAAAATTAAGATTTCTTTCTTTTCATCTTTTCCTTTTACAATCCCATTAGTAATAAGATCATATTCATCAAGGTTTACATCCAGCATGTCTCGTGGCAGTCCAATTCTTATGCCTGCCATATGTGGGGTATACATATTCCATAATGATATATTCTCAAGTCGATCTTCTGTCCAACTACTAGCGTAAAGATAGTTTGCAAGATTTCCATAATCATCTGTCAAGCACTCATTCATATCGTCAACATTTTTCAGACAATTTAGTCGAATTGTTCCGTTTTTTAAAATAAGTGCAAGCGTATTTATTGATGTATAGTGATATACCAAACTCATAGTTCTCTTACCTCCCAATAAAACAGAATACCACTATTAATATTTAATGCAATTGTCTGTTTCTCCCTGGCCTTGATGGTTTCATAGGGTACCTTGCCCGTATACCCTTATTTATTGCGAAAAATTAAAGTCAGTCTTTCTTGTAAAATTGAGTTTCAAAGCCATCTGCACTCAGCCTCAAGCCATCAGCCCATGACGGCACGATGCCCATGAGCCTACCGACTTCGTCGACCTCCATTGCTTTCGGTGCTTCAATGACCACCTCGTCATGGATGTGCATCACGATGCGGCACCCGGTGGCCTCGAGTTTTTGCATGGTATAGCACAAGAGGTCGCGACTGATCGCCTGCACAACATTTTCCACCAATTTTCCACCAAATGTATCGATACGTTCCCACTTCTTGGTAGCTCCTACCCCCTCATAGGTTACGCAATCACTGCCAAAGTTATTCGTACCGATCCGAGGCTTCACATATGCGAGCCGTCTACCTGAGGGCAGCGTAATGAACAAGAATCCACTCTCATATGAAAATCTAATTCCGTGTGTATTGGTAGTGGTCTTTTCTCTCACGGCGTCCTTCGCTGCTTTGTCGACATCCCACCAAAGTTGGACGATGTTCGGATTCGACTGGCGCCACGCATCCACCAGGGGTTTGAGCTCATCTTCGGTCATGCCGGATTCGAGCGCTCCCATGGCTTTGAGTGCTCCCACCGATCCTCCGTATCCGCAGTTGTGCACAAGCACCCCCGATACGGTAAAACGGTGATGTGCTCCGGCATTTCGTATGTCATAAAGTCCAACCGTGCGTCGATCGTCCGCCAGTTCTTCCTTCTCTCGACAACAGCCAGATGTGCATCCTCGATGATGCGATTTCTGTTTGCACCGGCAGAAAGCTTTCGGATCACCACCGGGTACGAGAACGGCCAATGGACCTGCTTGAATTCGCTGAGGACTGTATTGCGCTTGTTGCGGTTGTTTTCCTTGTGGGATGCAAACCGCAAGTTGCCAACCTCGTAATCCTTGTCGTTGTCGATACGGTCGATCTCCATCTCCTTGTCCGGCAGTCCGAATTCGCCAATTAGGTATAACCCCGCTTCCTTCACGCTGGAGAAAGCGAAACGTATGCCCCGTGCCCCGTAATTGTGATACCCGCCGTCCTTTGGATTCTCGCATCGTTGCTTCGCGGCTGTTAGTCTCCGGTCGAGCCACAATGGAATCGACCTTGGCCGGGAACACCGCTGGCATCCCTTGGATTTGCCTTGGGTCAAGTTCGAAAGGACCTGCCACTGGATACTTAGGCATCCCACACATTGGGTAAGTACATAGCAATAGTTCATTTTGGCATTCCATCGTTTTTCTGCCGATAGTATCTGCACCCAACCGTATCGCTTTCCCACCATCTCCGGTTTGTACGAGACGTGAGCCGCAGGTGGCGGCGATTCCAAGGTGTATCGGCTCCGATTCCCCCTCGATCCATACGAGATGGTCTGCTGTTGCTGTAAGACATCCATAGGTGACTACCTCCCCTCTTCCTTTGTATATAACCCCTTCGTGCGTTACCCAATCTGCTCCGTCCCAAAGAAGATGATCGATCGTGACGTGCTCGATAGGGATCAGTCCTTGATTGGTAAGTACCAGCTGACCTTCTGCGATGCAGGCGAGCTCGGCCTGTTTGCCCTTTTGACGAAGGTGTCCGTTCTCCCCGTGCTTGGTAACCTCACAGTGGAACATGCGGGAGGCTGTGGCACAGTAGATGTCCCCATCCTCGGCAAAAATATCCATACGCCACGTCTCCCCAGCGAGCCACGAGAGCACCCGCGCCTCGATCGCCGAGTAGTCCGAGACGATGAACCGATGGCCATTTCGGGGAATAAAGGCTGTCCGGACGAGCTGAGAGAGCGTATCGGGCACATCGCCATAGAGCAGCTTAACTGCCTCGTAATCACCGCACTTCACTAAGGTCCTGGCGACAGCAAGGTCCTCGATACTATTTCTTTTCAGATTTTGGGCTTGAATTTGCCTCCCTGACCACCTTCCGGTACGATTAGCCCCATAGAACTGGAACATGCCCCTAGCACGATCGTCAGAGCAGGCTGCGTTCTCCATCGCTTGGTACTTCCTTACCGACGACTTGGCAAGTTGCAGCCTGAGCTCGAGCACTTCCTTGATCTCTCGTGGTGCATCAAGTAATGCAGCTATGACATCCTTCTTGCCCAGAGAATCGACTTCGAGCCCGTTCTCGGCCAGCCAGGTCTTCACCTGCGAGACCGAATTGGGATTCTCCAGGTCGGTGAGCTCCTTCATCCGGGACACCAGCTCATGCCGAGAAAGACTATCCATTTCGATGGCATTACCCACCAGTTGGCGATCAATCAATACACCGCGGTCGTTGATGCGCTGGTCGAGGTGGTACTCATCCCAGATGGCATCGGGGACGGGAAACCGCCTGAGGCGTTGGTGGATGGCAAGCTCGACTTCCACATCACGTTTGTTGTAGTCAACGAACAGTTTCCACTTCTCCGGAGCATCAGCAGGATGATTCCTCTTACGTCCGCCATTGGTGATCGTGGGAGCACACGGGATGCAGAAGTACCGAATCAGATCCTTACCCTCAGAGAGCTTTTGTTTCTCTAGACCCAATACCGCTCCCACGCCCATGAGCGACAGCGGCAGTCCGAGATATGCCGACCAGATCATGGTGCATCGCCACGAGGCCGGGTCAAGATACGTGCCTGTGGACAGTCCCAAATAGCGCGAAAGGCAGATTCGCTCGAAGGCAGCGTTGAACGCCCATTTGACCACGCGCTTATCGGTGAGCGCTTGGAGAATCTCATGAGGGATCTTTTCGCCCCGGGCGAGATCGACCACCTGTACCGGTCCGCCATCAACGCTGTAACCGAACAGGAGGATCTCGAAATCTTCGGCTTCGCAATACCGAAAAACCCCACTCTTGGCGAGGTCGACGGACGAGTACGTCTCTATATCGCAAGAGAAAGTGTGAATCTTGGGCATGGGCAAATCCTTCTGGTCATTTTCCAATCTCTGTATCCTGAGAAAATCCTTGGTGTAATGGAAGGACGGCAGTGGCAACCACCGTCCTCCCCGTTTTCGATCAGGCAAGGAAATCATCCTCGTCATCGGTGGCGAAATCGCTCTCGGCACTCGCCCTTCCACCCAAGGGCTCTCCGTCACGCAGTACCTGCAGGTTGTTCAACCCGCACGCGATACCACGGTTGCCGTTGGAGTTGAATGCATAAAAGGAGATCGAGGCCCGTCCAAAGACACCCGAGTACACCTCAGTGCGATTGATCACTGGGTTGCAATCAGCATCCACGATGCCAGGCGCAGTGGCGCTGTTGGCGTTGACAAAGAACGCGTTCGCATACGCTGCATCGTCAGGGCGGTCGATATCCCCATCGCGTAAGGGATTCTTCAACGATGCAAGTGACGGGACGCTCTTGCCGTTACCCTTCAGCTTCGCTTCTCCCTCTGCATACGCTGCCTCGATGGCAGCTTTGACTTTCTGTACGGTAGCCTTGTCGCTCTTTGGGATGATGAGCGATACCGAGTACTTGGGCGTACTGCCGTTGATGGACTTGGGTTCCCAGACCGCCAGGTACGACCATCTGGTGTCCTTGCCGGTGATGACTTTTGTGTTTGACATTTACTTTTCCTCCATGAAATCGTTTATTGTAATCGCCGGCCGTTTATCGCCCTCCGGCACAAGCGTCGGTTTGCCTTTGGGCTTGCACACATGCGAACCCAAGATCTCGTTGAATCGTGTTCTTCCCAGCAACGCAGTCATTGCCGTAATACCCAATACCTTGTGCTCATAGGGATCGAAGCCTGCACTCTGCACTGCATCGGCTGCGGCAGCCTCGTCGGTGTAGCGCCGAATCGAGCGACCCTCCACCAGCTTGAAGCCCTCAAGCGTTCCCCCTCTTTCCAATAGCGAAAAAGCGTACCCCCTGATGTCACTTACCCAAGAAGCCAGCTCGTCGGCTTGCGTGAGGATCGCGGCGATCTCGTGGTCTCCCAGCAATACCGGCTTGGCAAACTCGTAGCGGGCAAGATCCAAATTCGCCTCAGCACGCTTGCGGCAGGTGGCCCTCACTTTACAAAAGCGGCAGTGGGGACCCGAGCAGAACTCCCCCTCGCCTTTGAATGCGAGCTCGGCTCTTGGCTTAAGGTACGAGTCAGCCCATTCGAGCAGTTCATCAGAAGCCATCGTGAAGGTGCCCACATTCGCCAATCGCGGTTGGAATACGGTCATGCTGACCTGCTCTAGGTCATACAGCGAGGCGAACATGCCGATCGCCCCCAGCGCATAGAGCATCATCTGCGTGTTGCGCTCGGCCGACACCGGCACACCCTGGCCATACTTGAAATCGATCACGTGCAGGTGCGCATCGGAGATGAGGAGGCAGTCAGCGGTTCCCGAGCACTCGGGCACATAGGTGCTGATATCCACCTTCTGCTCCAAAAGGATGATCGGATCCCTTTTGGCATCCTTCTCCTGTTGCAACGCATCCATCACAAACGCGGTGTACTCATTTGCACAGTCTTCCATCTGTTCGTTGTAAAATCCCAGAGTGGGAATCGGATCCTGTACTGGCAGCCCCAAAGCGAGTCTGACCTTATATTCACAAAGCGCATGTGCTTCGGTACCCTCTTCGGCAAACAGGCTCGGACCCTCTTCTATATGCTCGCACAGGCGAGCAGATGGAGGGCAAGATGTCCATCGCGCGGCTGATGATGGGGAGAGCAGGGCATGCTTAGCCATTGCCGAGCCTCCTGATATCACGCAGAAGCGATGGGTAGTACTCTTCCTTCAGATCATCGAGGCATGTCGCCCCGTGGTGGGAGAAGATCGCTACGAAGGAATCTTCCAGCCCCTCTCGCTTCTTTTCGGTCATAGCCTGCTCGATATCGGCCATCGTCGCACCTAGGCACAATGCCTCATCCAGCAGATTGCGATAATGGGACGGGTCGATCTCAGAAAGCTTGGGTGCCCCGTATTTCTCCAACAACTCCCTGATGTGCTCGGTATGCCCCTCGCGGGACTTGTCAGCCAGCACCTCCCGGACCTCTACTAGCGTCAACGGCTTGGGCTCTGGTTTGAGTTGTAAATCAGCCTTAGCCGACTCCGGTTGTCCCCATTTCGCTTGCAACGCCGCAAGGGCATCAGTAGCGGTATTCAGGATAGTCATGGCCTCTGCGATACAGGCCTTCGTCTCTTCGCTCATGTGCTCCCTCCTCTCGTGTGCTCATTCGATCCTTGGCCGAAGCAATCATCAGTCGCTTAGCCAACCGTTTTGCCACCGCGCTGATGGTCATCAGCACCTCGGCGATATCCTCGTCGGTCTCATGCTCGCTCCGACGCCTGGTCTTTCGTTCATCCATTTGGATCCATCTCCTTTGAGCGGCAATTCACTTATTCGCCCCTCACCACCTTCCGTATGCAACGGGAAAATTGACCGACAGAAAGTGAACATTTCTTTGTGAAAAATTTCTAAAGAATTTGTCGGTCAAACCGCGTGTGGCATCCGGAAGGGTATGTGGGGAGATACAACCTCGCAGAACCAAGTGAAGGAGGATTCAGGTGAATCGATTGAACAACGAAGGGTATCCAGACCCGACACCCTATGAGGCATTTAGGGAAATGGAGCGCGAGGAGAGACAGGCGAAGCGCGTATTCAGACCTATCGTCTACATCTGCTCGCCGTATGCGGGAAATATCGAGACCAATGTGGAGCGCGCACGACTGTACAGCCGCTTTGCGGTGGACTCTGGCTATATCCCGCTTACGGTGCACCTGCTGTATCCGCAGTTCATGGATGACGACGATCCCGCTGAGCGTGAGCTCGCGCTGCGCTTTGGCAACATCCTCATGAGCAAATGCACCGAGGTGTGGGTGTTTGCAGCCCACGGGATCTCCAATGGAATGGCAAGTGAAATCGCCTATGCCCGTCGCAAGGGATACCTGCTGCGCTACTTCGATGCCGAGTGCCGGGAGGTAGTGGGATGAACGCGACCAAACAAGTGAGCCGGGGGTACGGTTTTACGGTAATTGATGGGGGAAAAGAACTATGGAATTGAGCACCGATACACATCTGGAGCAACCAAGAAATATCAGCATGGATGCGCTGATCCGCATTACCTACTGTAAAGACAAGCCGACCGTCAGTGGGAGAGAACTGCACAAAGCATTGCAGGTGGCCACCCGATACAACGACTGGTTCGCTCGTATCCGCCTCCTCGGGTTTGTCGAGGGAAAGGATTTCTACGCCAACTCGCGCAACAATACTGGCGGGCGTCCGAGCATCGACCATGAGATCACCATCACGATGGCCAAGGAGCTGTGCATGCTGCAGCGCTCGACTATAGGACGCAAGTTTCGCAGATACTTTCTTGAATGCGAACAGAACTGGGAATCACCGGATCAGCTCATACAGCGGGCCCTCGCCATTGCCAAAGCGCGAAGAGCCGAAGCAGATCGGCAGATTTTCACCGAATGCGGACTACCCCAAGATCTGCATTCCTTGACGGAAGCGACACAGGAGGTCTTTGATGATCTTCAATAGCATAGCCCCTCCAGAAATCTGGGAAATTGTGAGATGTGTCAAGATGGATTTCTTCGGCGAAATCGGAAAGCCTGAAGGTAGCATAGGCTTCGATGAAGTCGAGGCGGATGCCGCGACTGTACAGGAACTGCATACCTTGGGAAAGAGCATGCCAGCGATTCTCCCCAGAGACGCTGCCCTTCCTGCGTTCAGCATGAAGTTCTACAAGTTTGATGGAAGCATGCCCGATATTCTGCACGATTGTGCACAGCCCAAGCATTCCACATTGTGCGAGTTGGACATTGACGGGATCGAAGCGACTTTTGCCAGCGATGGCAATAACGGTGTCATCTGCAAAATCGAGCTTGCTTATAGTGTAGACGGGGGATGTGGGTACGAAGAACTTGGAATTTGCATGTTCTTCACCGAATCACTGATAAACGGATTCTTCATCGGTCCTCTGTCAATCAAAAACCTATATGGACAGAACATCATCATCTACGACTATGAGAGCATAACCGCAATCTGCGATTATCTCACTCTCGTGTGGAATGGAATCCAACACCGTATCGCGAACAGGCCGGAGGTCGTCAAGACAACGGCACGTAGGATCCAATGCGACAGTAAAATCATGAAAAAGAAAGAATCGCCACGTGAGCACATTGTCAAGGTGGAGCGTCTGATCACCTTGGCCATTGACGAGATCGAGGCACCGGTTGTCGAAATCCCACCTCGCATCCATGAAATCACCACAAGACTCTGGGGTGTTGCTGGTCATTATAGGACATGCACCTCAGGAAAACGCATATGGATAAAGCCACATCTTAAGGGAAAGGACCGCCTTACAGGTGGTGAATACTGCGCTAAGAACTACAGGTTCTGCAAGGAGGGCAATCAATGAACATCACCCTATACACCGCACCCTGCACCGGCAATGCGAAAAACTGCCATTATCGCAATCATATCGATGCGTCCACGAAAGAAGCATTCGAAGAAGCGATTCGGTTCGACCACGTATGCGCCGAATACAAGGACGATTACCGTAGTGTCGGCAACTTCGTGTCCTCCACCGTCGTGGTGATGGATTGTGACAACGACCACTCCGAGAATCCAGATGATTGGATCTACCCAGAACAACTCACTGAAGAACTGTCGGATGTATCGTTCGCCATCGCGTTGAGCCGAAACCACAACCGGCCCAAGGAAGGCAAGAGCGCACGGCCGCGCTTCCATGCATATTTTCCGATACGTGAGATCACCAATGCCGATACCTACGCGCGCCTCAAGCGTGCCATACACTCCCACTATCCGTTCTTCGATGCGAACGCACTGGACGCAGCCCGCTTCATCTACGGTGCGAACCAAGGCAGTGTCATCTGGAATGAAGGGTGGATGCATATCGACGAAGCGATTGTGATACCCCAAGAAACTACAGTGGAGACGAACCGGGAAGTGATTCCAGCAGGGATGCGCAACAACACCCTCTCGCGATTTGCGGGCAAGGTGCTCAAGCGTTATGGCGTATCCGATCGTGCGCATGGGATATTCGTGCAGGAAGCAGCTAAATGTGAGCCTCCACTACAAGAGGATGAGCTGGATACGATCTGGTACAGTGCGGTGAAATTCGCACAGCGGGTGCACATGCAGGATGGGTATGTAGATCCGGAAACCTACAATGCACAGTTCTCTAGGGAGTCGCTCAAACCTTCGGACTACTCCGACATCGGCCAAGCCAAGGTGCTCGTGCGCGAATATGGTGGAGAGCTCAAATACTCGGACGGCACCGATTACATCAGGTACAACGGCGAGTACTGGGTCGAGTCGCGCCAAATGGCACTGGGGGCAGCCGAGGAGTTTTTGGACCTACAACTTGAGGATGCCATCGACGCGGTGGACTCCTCGCTGAAGGATCTGGTGGGTCTGGGATACGATGAAGGGGAGATCCTCGCAGGAGGGAAGAAATTCGAAGCTGGCCTTTCAGGGGATGCTCTTATAGCTTACAAGCGCTATCTGGCAGCAACAACCTATAAAACTTTCGTCATGAAGAGGCGTGACATGAAGTATGTGATGGGAGCCCTGCAGGCAGCCAAGCCCATGGTGCTCATCGATGTCCAGGATCTGGATCGCGACCCGTTTTTGCTCAACACGCCTGGCTCTACCTACGACCTCCAACTGGGGCTATCCAGTAGACGGCAACCCCGTGCTGAAGACATGATCACCAAACAAACGACCTGCACCCCCGGTGAGAAGGGAAAGGATGCATGGGACAAGGCTCTGGATCTATTCTTTTGCAACGACAAGGAACTGATTGAATATGTGCAGCAAATCGTTGGTATCGCCGCTATCGGAAAGGTGTGCCTCGAGGCGCTCATCATCGCCTATGGCGGAGGAAGCAACGGCAAGTCCACCTTCTGGAATTCTATCTCCCGGGTGATGGGAAGTTACAGCGGTGCCATATCGGCCGATACGTTGACAGCGGGGTGCAAGCGCAACATCAAGCCCGAGATCGCCGAGCTCAAGGGCAAGCGTCTGGTGATCGCCTCTGAGCTTGATGAGGGCACGAGGCTCAACACTTCGACGGCGAAAATCCTCAGCAGTACCGACGAGATCGAAGCGGAGAAGAAGTACAAGGATCCCTTCAAGTTCCGTCCCTCCCATACGGTGGTGCTCTATACGAACCACCTGCCCAAGGTCGGTGCCTGTGATGCTGGAACCTGGAGAAGGCTCATCGTAATTCCCTTCAACGCACACATAAGTGGCAGCGGGGATGTAAAGAACTATGCCGATCATCTGGTCGAACATGCAGGCGAGGCCATCATGGCGTGGATCATCGAGGGGGCAAGAAAGGTCATAGCACGGGGCTATCACCTGAAGGTTCCACCATGCGTACAACATGCGATCGACAAGTACCGGGAAAACAACGACTGGATGGGAAGTTTTTTGGATGAGTGCTGCAAATTTGGACCGACCCTCGAACAACCCTCCGGAATCTTATACCAAGGGTACCGCAATTATTGTTCAAGCAACGGAGAGTTCATACGGGGTACGGCTGACTTTTACGCGGCTTTGGAGTCTGCGGGATTCCAACGCAGGAAGAACAAGAACGGTTCATTCATCTACGGGCTCGCCCTAGAACAGAAGGATTTCCTGCAATAGACAGTTAAATTCACCCAGTGGTGACGGTCGATGACGGTCTTATCCAAGACTTCGCATTAGGCGATTTTTTTGAGTAAAAAGTAGCCTATAGGGGGTTTTTAGAATAGACCATCATCGACCGTCACCCATGATCCTGATGGAGAACGAGAATGCGTGAACAAGAGATCGAACAGCAGCTGGTGAGGGCTGTGAAAAAGAAGGGAGGTCGGGCTGTGAAATTCATAAGCCCGGGCTTCGATGGGATGCCGGACCGATTGGTGCTGCTGCCCGATGGGCGGTGCGGCTTTGTGGAAGTGAAGGCCCCAGACAAAAAGATGAGGGCACTCCAACTGGTAAGACATGAAATGTTGAGGGCCCTGGGATTCAAGGCATACGTGCTGGATGCAAAAGAGCAGATAGAGGAGATCATCAATGACATATACACCGCATGACTACCAACAGTATGCGAGCGACTTTATTGAGCAACACCCCGTAGCAGCGATTTTGCTGCAGATGGGACTTGGCAAAACGGTCATCACCCTGACGGCCCTTTCCAACCTCCTCTTCGATTCGTTTCTGGTACGCAAAATACTGATCATCGCACCCCTTCGGGTTGCACGGGATACCTGGCCTACGGAAATCGGCAAGTGGGATCACCTTGGGGATTTGATTCCGTCAGTGGCCGTGGGAAGTACCGCCGAGCGCCTTACTGCTTTGGAGCGCAAGGCTGACCTGTACATCATCAACCGCGAGAACGTTCAGTGGCTGATTGAGGAGACTACCCTGCCCTTCGACTTCGACATGGTCGTCGTCGACGAACTCTCGTCGTTCAAGAACCACCGCTCCAAGCGCTTCAGGGCTCTGATGAAGCGCCGTCCCGTGGTAAAGCGCATCGTAGGGCTCACAGGAACCCCGGCCAGCAACGGCCTGATCGACCTCTGGGCCCAGTTCAAGCTGTTGGACAAGGGCGTACGGTTGGGACGGTTCATCGGCTCCTACCGAGATGCGTACTTCACTCCCGATAAGCGCAATGGGCAAATCGTGTTCAGCTACAAACCCGCCCCCGGTGCGGAGGAACGGATCTACCAGGCAATCGAGGACATCACGATATCGATGAAGGCACAGGATCATATCAGGATGCCCGAGTTGGTGAGCACCAAGTACCACGTCACACTCAGCGATGATGAGCGGATGGTCTATGAGAAACTTCGAAAGGATCTGGTACTCGATGCCTCGGGGGGACAGGTCACAGCCGCTAATGCGGCAAGCCTTTCGGGCAAGCTGCTGCAGTTGGCGAACGGCGCGGTGTACACCGATAACGGTTCGATTATCGCCCTCCATGATCGCAAGCTTGATGCATTGGAGGACCTCATCGAGGCAGCCAACGGTCAGAGTGTCTTGGTGGCGTATTGGTTCAAGCATGACCTTCAGCGGATCACCGAGAGACTGGAGAAGCTGGGCTTATCATTCTCGACCCTTGATTCAAGTGAGAGCATCCAGATGTGGAACGAGGGGAAACTCCCGGTCGGGTTGATCCACCCCGCATCTGCCGGGCATGGGCTGAACCTCCAAAGTGGTGGCAACTGCCTGATCTGGTTCGGCCTGACCTGGAGCCTTGAGCTGTACCAGCAGACGGTGGCGCGCCTGTGGCGTCAGGGGCAGCAGTCCCAGACCGTGGTGGTTCAGCACCTCATCACCAAGCATACCATCGATGAGCGCATCATAAAGGTGCTTTTGGGAAAAGCGCAAACCCAGGAGGCCCTGATCGAAGCGGTGAAGGCCGAACTTACAGGGGGCAGCCGATGACCAAGGCGAGCATGAAGCATTTGGCGGCTGCGATCGTGGAACGTGCCCTCTTCGACTGGCACAAGGCGGTATCGCAGTTGGAGGACAACCCCGATTATATATACGCATGGGCAGACAAGGATGAGATCGAGCGGTTTTTCGAAAGCGAGTGGTTCGAGCTCCTGTGCGAGATCAGCCCCGATTTGACCAAGATTCACCTACAGGAGGCAAGAGCATGAACGCAAAGGAATATCTATCGCAGGCATGGTATCTGGACAAGCGCATCAAAACCAAGGAACGCCAGCTCGATTGGCTCAGAAGCCATGCCGTCTACGTCTCCCCAAAGCTTGCCGAGGTGCCCAAGGCTCCGTCGATCCGTCGATCTCCTGTCGAGGAGGCAGTGGTACGCATCACCGAATTGGAGAGGGAGATCAATGACAGCATCGCGCAGTTGATGCGGCTCAAATCTGAGATCGCCGAAGCGATCCGGAGCGTCAACAGCATGGAGTGTGAGACGCTGCTGGAGATGCGGTACCTTGCCTTCCTTGCTTGGGACCAGGTGGCAGCCCAGCTGAACTACAGCCAGGATTACATCTACCATCTGCACCGCAAGGCGTTGGCTTTGGTGAGGGTTCCTGGATCCTGATGGATTCTCCTACGAGGCTCAATAGTCTCCTATGGAGGCTCGCACCCCACCACACTACACAATCCATGCAGTCATTCAATCAGATGGAGAGCGTATTCCTTCGCTTCAAAAAGCACTTATCAGCTGCAGAAAAGGGTAAACGGCGTGAACACCCGTGTGGTGTGTGCCAACATCGAGGTGGGTGATGTCGAGGATGATTGTTCGGAATTCCTCGAGGCGGGTGAGAGCTTTTTCGCCCGCAAACGGATGGGGTAACGTAGTAACGTAGTTTTTTCACATACACCCACGCTATAGGAGAAAAAAAACATGAGGAGTACCACACGCCACGCCACAGGTGGGAATTGGCAGGTGGGAGTATACTTCTTTTTTTCCCTATACGAGCATATTGATTTTACGTTACTTACGTTACCTATAGTTTTCTTCTTTCTAATTACTTTCATTGTAACTACATGAATAGCGTAACGTAGTGGTAACGCAGCACCAGTTTTACGTTACCTTTTTGGGGTTTTAGGCGGTTTTGGCCCCGGTGGCGGAGCCTCTCCGGTTTTGCCTGTGGTTCGGCACGCTATTCGGATCGTCACGCCACAAGGGCTCTTCTTGGCAGGTAACGCCCGAGGGTACCGCTGGGGAGGCCTTTTACGTTACCCACACGGCCTAAACCACACAAAACAGGGAGAAGACTCAACCGCAAGATTGATTCCATTGTGGGGACTAGGCGAGCAAGGTGCTGTGCCTTTATCACAGGGTGCATGAACTGCGCTGGAATGTTCACGATATGCATGAAACCCAATCGTTAAAATATCAGAAAATAACAGTTGTGCTCAGTTCGTCTTGTACGCTACTGTACACTCAGACAAGTCCAATCGAGAGCTCGGGAATTCCTCCCGGGCTTTCTTTTTGCCCCAAGGAGTACCCCTCATGCCCTACAAGCCCAAGCGACCGTGCAGCCACCCAGGCTGTCCACATCTCACCGACGGTCGGTACTGCGAGGAGCATGCGAAAGAGGCTGCGAGCACCTACGAACGCAACCAACGAGATCCCGGCACCCACAAGCGCTACGGATCCTCTTGGAGGAAGGCCCGGAAAACATTCCTTGAAGGGCATCCCTTCTGCGAGCTGTGCAGGAGAGAGGGACGCCTTACACGAACGACGGTTGCCCATCATATCACTGCCACTAGATATGGTGGTACGGATGACGAGGAGAACCTTATGGCACTATGTAACAGGTGCCACTCAGCCCTCCACGGGCGCCAGAGAGACCGATGGAACGTTAAAAGGTAACTATTAGTAGTGCCAACCCTAGGGGTATCTGAATCTCTACACCATATGTAGTGTACAACGGGCAGGGGCAATCACGCGGAAAAATTGGAATTCAAACGGGGGATTGACCCCCTCATCATACGAAGGCGGTGCAACATGGCAAAAGACGGTACCAACCGTGGCGGTGCCCGCGTCGGTGCAGGGCGCAAGCCCAAGGCTCTCTCAGAGAAAATCCACGAAGGCAAAGCTGCCAGCGTGGTGCAGTTGCCCGAGGCTCCCGAGCTCGAAGGCGCACATATGCCACCGGTCAAATATTACATGACGGTGACCCAGAAGAGTGGTATCGAGCTCGATGCTGAAGAGGTATTCCAGGAGACATGGGATTGGCTCAAGACCATGCGCTGTGAAAAATTAGTCAGCAGCCAGATCATCCACCAGTACGCGATGGCAGTGGCGCGCTGGATCCAGTGCGAGATGGCCGTCAGCGAGTATGGCTTTCTTGCAAAGCACCCAACCACCGGTGCTGCAATCGCTTCTCCGTATGTGGCGATGAGCCGTGAATACATGAAGCAAACCAACCAGATCTGGTATCAGATCTTCCAGATCGTGAAGGAGAACAATGCCACTTCATACCAAGGAGCGAACCCTCAGGATGACCTGATGGAACGGCTGCTCACTTCCAGGCGTAGCCGCTAGGAAATCAAACAATCAAAGGAATTCAAACATGAAGAACTACCTCACATCCGAGAGTGTCTGCTGCGGACATCCAGATAAGCTATGCGACTACATCGCCGACTCGATTCTTGATGCCTGCCTTTCCATCGACGAGTACTCGCGCGTTGCCTGCGAGGTCATGGCTACCAAGGGCAGGATCATTATTGCCGGAGAGATCACCAGCCGCACCAAGGTCAACATACGCCAAATTGTACGGACCGCCCTTGCCGAGCGTGGCTACAATCCCAAGGATTTCACGACCAGCGTGTTCTTGCACAACCAGAGTGGCGATATCGCAAGCGGGGTTGATATCGCCCTGGAGATCAGGGATGCCGAGGGTGACCGAGATGAATTGGGAGCTGGGGATCAGGGCACGGTGTATGGCTATGCAACCGACGAGACGCCCACATTCCTCCCGCTGCCGCTCGAATTAGCGCATCGCATCTGCATCGGTCTAGACAGCTGTCGCAAGCACGGAACCATACTGGGCATCCATAGCGATGGCAAAGCACAGGTATCGGTCGAGTACGAGGATGGTAAGCCTAAGCGCGTGGCTGCGATCATCGTCTCGGTCCAGCATGATCGTGACAAGAATGTGGAATGGCTCAAAGGCGAGATCCTCAGAAAGGTGATCTACCCTGCCTTCGGCGGATTCCCATTCGATTCCCATACGCGAATCCTTATCAACCCTTCGGGTCGTTTCGTCGAGGGTGGACCCGCTGCCGACACTGGCCTCACAGGCCGCAAGATCATGGTCGACACCTACGGAGGTCTGGCACTCCACGGAGGAGGCGCTTTCAGCGGCAAGGATGCGACGAAGGTGGATCGTAGTGGAGCCTACATGGCACGCATGATCGCCAAGAACATTGTGGCAGCAGAGTTGGCCAGTAGATGTGAAGTCGCCATCTCGTATGCCATCGGTAAGGCCGAACCGGTTGCACTAAATGTACACACCTTCGCTACCGGCGAAGTGGATGATGAGCAGCTTGCCGAGGCTGTTCGCACAATCTTCAGCCTCAAGCCGAAGGACATCATCGAGGAGTTGGGGCTGCGCAGTCCCATATACAACCTCACCTCCTGCTATGGCCATTTCGGCAATGCGCTGTTTGCATGGGAACAGGTGAGCGAGCGGTATAGAGAGGCGTTCAGGAACGAACTGGAAATCCACAACTGAAAGGAAACACACCGTGAGAATCCAGAAAATGAACCTGTCGGATCTGAATCCGGCAACATATAACCCACGCAAAGCGCTCAAGAGTGGGGATCCCGAGTATGAGAAGCTCAAACGATCGCTCGAGCAGTTCGGCTATGTGGAACTTATCGTGGTCAACACCGCCAACGACAATACCGTCATATCCGGTCACCAACGGTTGAATGTCCTCAAGGACATGGGAGTAGCCGAAGAGGACTGCATTTTAGTCGAACTAGATACCGACAAAGAGAAAGCCCTCAACATCGCCATGAACAAGATCAGCGGCGAGTGGGACAAGGACAAACTGGCCTTGCTCATCACTGAGTTGCAGGGCGAGGATTTCGACATCTCGCTCACTGGTTTCGACCCGGCCGAAATTGACGATCTGTTCAAGGATGCTCTTGCCGACGGGGTGCATGACGACGATTTTGATGTGAATGCCGAGCTTGAAAAGCCCGCGATCACCAAAACTGGGGACCTGTGGAAGCTGGGAAGACACCGCTTGGTATGCGGAGATAGCACCAAAGCCGAGACATTTGAGCTGCTCATGGCAGGATCCAAAGCGAACCTGGTGGTCACCGACCCACCGTATAACGTCAACTACGAGGGCACAGCGGGCAAGATCAAGAACGATAACCTGGGCAATGATGCATTTGCTCAGTTCCTGCTCGATGCCTTCACCAACACTGCCTCCCACATGGCCGACGATGCCTCCATCTACGTCTTCCATGCCGATACCGAGGGACTTAACTTCCGCAAGGCATTCAGCGAGGCAGGCTTCTACCTCTCGGGCACCTGCATCTGGAAGAAGCAGTCGTTGGTGCTCGGCCGCTCGCCGTATCAGTGGCAGCACGAACCGGTGCTCTTCGGATGGAAGAAGAAGGGCAAGCATCAATGGTACACCGGACGCAAGGAATCGACCATCTGGGAATTCGACAAACCCAAGAAGAACGGGGACCACCCTACCATGAAACCAGTGGCCCTCCTTGCCTACCCGATCATGAACTCCTCGATGAGTAACACGCTGGTGCTCGATCCATTCGGTGGCAGCGGCAGTACGCTAGTCGCCTGCGAGCAGACCGAACGGAGCTGTGCCACCATCGAGCTGGATGAGAAGTATTGCGACGTCATCGTCAAACGCTATATCGAACTCACCGGTTCCTCAGCTGATGTCACCGTGCAGCGCGACGGATTGGATTACTCCTACGAGGAAGTCGCCTCCCAGGAGGCAACTGATGGATGAGCTGACCCTGATCACTACGCTCGCGGTATGCCTGTTCGGTTCTGGAGGTATCGTATTGTGGCTGCTGAACCGACTGGCAAAGCGAAGTGATGATCGCCACCTCTATGCGAAGGACCTCAAGGAGATCAAGACCACCATCACCAGGATCCAGATGGGCTTGGTCATGGCACTGGAGAACGACAAGGTCATCTTCAAGTCGCTGAGGACCCACGAGATCAACGGGGAGAGCGAGGAGCAGGAGAAGAAGATGGACGATTACTTTCTGTCGCTGCTTGGGAGCAAAGGAGAGCATACATGATCCTCAGTGCAATATTACTTGCCTTCGCCGCCTTTTTAGGCTTGGTGATGGAACTGTACAAGAAGAACCTTCGTTGCGACAGGGCAAGCGAGAACGAAATCAAGCTGGTCGCCCTCGCCTGCTCGGCGCTCCTGGGATATGTGACTTTCCGCATCGTCGTGGGAACAGGCGTCGACGGAGGGCTGAACAACACACCCTACCTAGTGGTCTTGTACACCATAGCGATCTACCTGCTGCAGCTTCCTACGTGCATGGCGTTCTGGAAACCACTGGTCAAAAAATTCATGG
>Ga0334889_1001489_pt1 | contig 30557 bp, 26 predicted proteins | sample GraSluR1_MG_2_FD_207222 | JGI IMG/M metagenome (GOLD analysis project Ga0334889, IMG submission 207222) | Sludge microbial communities from methane-producing bioreactor in Wageningen University, Netherlands - Granular Sludge_8_08-R1 | ecosystem: Engineered > Bioreactor > Anaerobic > Unclassified...
CGTTCTTTAACGGCTATCGACCCCAGTTCTTTTTCCGAACCACCGATGTTACCGGAGATTTGTCTTTACCGGAAGGCGTAGAAATGTGTATGCCGGGAGACAACATCACCATGACCATTGAGCTGATTACCCCCATCGCCATCGAAGAAGGATTGCGATTCGCCATCCGGGAAGGTGGAAGAACGGTAGGCTCCGGTGTTGTTGTTGAGATTATCGAATAAGTAGATGTGTCCACTGTTTTAGCCAAAACATAAAACTCACCAAGAGATAGTCCCAAGGGCTATCTCTTTTACGTGAATAGGGAGGATATTATGATCAACAGTAAACAAAGAGGTTTTCTAAAGGGGCTGGGCCAAAAAATCGATCCGATTGTATTTTTGGGAAAAAGCGGTCTAACGGAAAACATTTTAAAAGAAATGGATACTCACTTGGAGTTACGAGAGTTAATCAAAGTAAAGCTGCAGGAGGGGTGTGAACGAAAACCGGGAGAGGTGGCGGAAGAAGTATCCAGAAATCTTTCGGCGGAGGTGGTTCAGGTGATTGGACGAAAATTTATACTTTATCGCGAGTCAAAGGAAAACAGGGCAATACAGTTACCGTAGGCTCAAGGGTGTTTGAATAGAAGGTGAACAAACAGAAATGGATTTACTATTGGCATTTGTCGTGTTCGGTGGAACTATGATTGTTGCGTTGGTGTTAAACTGGTCTATGGCTTGGCCCCTGGTGGTGGGCTTGTTGGTCTTTGTCTTGACAGGAATCCGGCGCCGGCATTCTTTTTTTTCGTTGATGCGGATGGTGTATTTGGGGGGAAGAACTTCTTTTGTGGTGCTCCGAATCCTGATTTTTATTGGGATTCTAACCGCCCTTTGGAGGTCGGCCGGTACCATTTCATTTTTTGTATATTATGGGATTTCTCTTATTACCCCTACCTTGTTTTTACTTCTAACATTTTTGATTACATTGGTTCTGTCTTTTGCCCTGGGAACCAGTTTTGGAATTGCTGGAACGGCGGGTGTTTTGTTAATGGTTTTGGCGAAAAGTGGTGGTGTAGATCCGGCTATCACCGCGGGAGTTATCATGTCGGGAGCCTACTTTGGCGATCGTTGTTCTCCTGCATCCTCCAGCGCTTCTTTGGTGGCGGCGGTAACGCAAACAGACCTTTATACCAATGTGAAACGCATGTTGGTGACCGGAATTTTACCAACATTGATTACATTGGGAATTTATGCCATCTTATCTTTTCGGAACCCTTTGGGGAAAATGGATTCTCAAATCCTTGAGGCGTTAAGCACTTCTTATAATCTTTCGATTTGTGCCGCGTTGCCCGCGGTGGCGATTTTGATATTGCCCTTGTTCCGTGTACCGGTAATTCATGCTATGGCCGTAAGCATTGTCATCGGCTTCCTGGACACTTTGTTTTTACAAAAGGAAAGCCTCCTTTTTACACTAAAAGCCTGCTTTCTGGGGTATGCTCCCACCAACCAGGCCTTGGGTAATGTTATGGCAGGCGGTGGATTGGTATCCATGGTTGAAGTGATTATTATTGTATTTATTTCCTGTACCTATTCTGGGATTTTTGATGGAACAGGGATGCTGGTAGGATCCCAGGAAAAAATTGGAAAACTGGCGGATTTGGTGGGCCTTTTTCCAACACAGATTGTGGCTAGCTTCTTGAGCATTGCTGTCTTCTGCAATCAAACGGTAGCGACCATTTTGAATGCCCAACTACTTGGAGGCGTTTATGAGAAAAAAGGTGGATCTTCTTTTGATCTGGCCATGGATATGGAGAATTCTGTGATCACCCTTTCCGGCATTGTTCCCTGGTCCATTGCTTGTACGGTGCCTTTGGGGATACTGGGGGTGGGGATTGAAGCGATACCCTACAGCTTCCTACTATACCTTATCCCTTTTACCTATCTCTTTACCAAAAGGATTTGGGTAAAGAAATATTAAATGTAGAGCATGAAATGCAGGGATATTCCTTGACTTGGAAACGGACCTATGATACTATATCAAAGATTTGAGCAGGTGCGTGATGGAAAAGAAAGGAGCAAACATGGGACCTCAACCTGGACTTGTTGGCCAACTGGAACTTTCCATCTTATTAGGAATTTTCTCTTCCCTTCGGGGAAGAGTTTTTTTATGGGAGAAAGGGGATGAAAATGAAAGAAAAGGCGCACATGGATTTGAAAGGACGTAGTTTGATTGAACCGGCGGATTTAAACCTTAAGGAGATGGAAGAACTTTTTGTTTTAGCAGACCGGATAAGAAAGAATCCTCAAGGAAGTGGAGAAGTGGCAAAAGGTTACTTGATGGCAACCTTGTTCTTTGAGCCCAGTACTCGAACCCGTTTAAGTTTCGAAGCTGCCATGCTTCGGCTGGGAGGTCAGGTAATCGGGTTTTCGGAACAAGGGTCCAGTTCCGTGGCGAAAGGAGAGACCTTGGGAGATACTGTAAGAACGGTTTCTTGTTATGCAGATATTGTGGTAATGAGGCATCCCAAAGAAGGTTCTGCAAAAGTGGCTTGGCAAGAGCTCCAAATTCCTCTCATAAATGGAGGAGACGGGGGACATCACCATCCCACTCAAACATTGACGGATCTATACACCATTCATTGCGAGGTAAAGAAAAAAGGCAGGCTCATATTGGGAGTCTGTGGAGATTTGAAGTTTGGACGAACGGTGCATTCTCTATTGAAGGTAATCAGCCTTTATCCACAGGTGGAAATTGTACTGATTTCTCCACCTGAGCTGAAAACCCCGGAGTACATTACGAAGCACATATTGGAGGCACGAGGTGTTCCCTACAGGGAAGTAGAAAGTTTGGAAGAAAACCTTCCTCAATTGGACATTTTGTATATGACACGTGTCCAACGAGAAAGGTTTTTTAATGAGGCGGACTACCTTCGATTAAAGGACAGCTATATATTGAACCGGGAAAAAATGAGCAAAGGGAAAAAAGAACTGGTGGTTCTTCATCCCTTGCCCAGAGTAAACGAAATTGCAAAAGAAGTGGACTTGGATCCACGAGCCCTGTATTTCAAACAAGCAAAGTACGGAATGTATATTCGGATGGCCTTAATCATGGCATTGCTTGGGTTGGAAAGAAAGGAGGAACACGATGATTGTAGATAGCATTAACAATGGTATCGTAATTGACCATTTAACGAAAGGGAAGGGATTGGAGGTTTTGTCGTTGCTAAAACTAGGCAATGTGGATTACCCGGTAGCACTCATCATGAATGCCCATAGCAATAAGTACGGAAAGAAGGATCTCGTGAAGATTGAGAACATGATGGATGTAGACTTGACAGTATTGGGGTTATTGGATCCACGAGCTACCGTAGTATATATCAGACAAGGAACTGTGGCCGAGAAGAAAAATCTGTGCCTTCCGGAAAAGGTAATCGGGGCTATCCAATGTAAGAACCCACGGTGTATCACCACAGTGGAAAAAGACATTCCGCAAACATTTTTGTTGGTGGATAGAAAAAATAGATGCTACCGGTGTGAATACTGTGATGATTTAAAAATCCTGAAGGGGGATGGATTGGATGGATAGAATCATAGCCAATGGACGAATTCTGGATCCTTTATCGGGAAGAGATGAAATCGGATGCCTTTGGATTCGAGAAGGCAGGATTTCTAAAATCGTTTCAGGAACCATGGAAAGGCCTGGAGGGGTGGAATGGATCAATGCGGAAGGATCTTTGGTGGTTCCGGGGCTGATTGATTTGCATGTTCATCTTAGAGATCCGGGGGGCGTTTGGAAGGAAGATGTGGTCTCCGGGTTACGAGCCGCCGCGGCTGGCGGATACACTACCGTATGTTGTATGCCCAATACAGAACCTCCGATAGATAATGAAAATATGGTGAGATCTATCGATGAGAAAGCCAAAAAAGCAGAGGGGCCAAACCTTTTGCTGGTGGCGGCAATGACTTTGGGACAAAAGGGAATAGACCCGGTTGAAATAAAAAAACTCATGAGAGTGGAAACTCGTTGCAAGGAATTGTTGGGGAGAGGGATCTGCGCAATCAGCGAGGACGGAAAAAGCTTAGAGGACGATCACTTGTACTTAAAAATCATGATCATGGCCATGGAACAGGGCCTTCCCATATTTTCTCATGCGGAAGCCAGGTCGGATGAGGATTCCGAAGCTTTAGGTGTGGATCGGGATTTGCAGTTGGCGAAAAGATGCGGTGTTCCCATACACTTCTGCCATATCAGTACGGAGAAAAGTTTGAAAATCATACGAAAAGAAATGTCTCGAGGAACTTGTGTTACTTGTGAGGCCACACCCCATCATTGTACTCTCTCCAAAGAGGAAGCCTCTTTGCACGGAAACTGGAAAATGAATCCTCCGTTGGCACGGAAACAAGACCAGCAAGCGCTGACAATCGCGTTGGAATCGGGAGAAATTGTAGCCATTGCCACGGACCATGCACCCCACGCCCTGTGGGAAAAAGAAAGAAGTTACGAGAATTGCCCCGCTGGGGTCATTGGATTGGAAACGGCATTCCCGATGTGCTATACAGAGTTGGTGGAATCCGAACGGCTTGGGCTGATGGATTTGATACATCGCATGACTTTGGGGCCGGCACAAGTGTTGGGCTTGGATAGAGGACACCTTAAAGTTGGTGGGGCGGCGGATGTGACGGTCATCGATGTATCCCGGGAGTATGTGATTCAACCTAGACAATTTTTTTCGAAGAGTTGGAATACTCCCTTTGCAGGGAGGGTGGTAAAGGGATATATCTTATGGACCATCGTAGAGGGCAGGACAATCTATAATGGATACGAGCGGTTACTGGAAAGGAGTCATTATGATTGATCAATTGATGGAGAAGATTGAAGAAACAAGAAATCCTACCCTAATCGGTTTGGATACTACACTTGCTTTGATTCCAAAAGAATTAGTAGAAGAATATCAGGGAATGGGCGAGAATCCGTTGGAGGGAACGCTGGAAGCGATTCTTGCCTTTAACAAAGAAATCATACGGCATATTAAAGAGGTGGTGCCAGCTGTCAAAATTCAAATTGCCATGTATGAACAGTATGGATGGCAAGGCATTCGGGTATACCAAAAGACGGTAGAGTATGCCAAGGAAAAGGGGTTGTTGGTAATCGGAGACATAAAACGAGGGGATATTTTATCTACAGCGGAAGCTTATGCGGCTCATATTGGCAGAGCCCCTGTCAACGGCGGTGTGGTGGATTCTTGGGGTGAAGACTGGGTTACGGTGAATCCATATTTTGGGACTGATGGGATGCTTCCATTTTTACAGAATTGCCAAAAGTATAAGAAGGGCATCTTTGTGCTGGTAAAAACCAGCAATCCTTCCGGAGAAGAAATTCAAGACTTGTCATGTGGTGACCATAAGTTATATGAAATCGTAGGCAGTCTGGTAGAACAATGGGGAGAAAATCTCAAGGGGAGAAACGGGTATAGTAGCGTAGGTGCTGTAGTGGGGGCTACTCAGCCGGAGCAAGGCGCTCGTTTGCGGCAACAGATGCCCCACACTTTCTTTCTGGTGCCTGGGTATGGAATCCAGGGGGGGAATGGAGCCTGGTTGAAAAACTATTTTGATGAGGAAGGACGAGGCGCGATTATTCATTCGGCGAGAGCCATTCTATCTGCTCACTTGGACCGAAGGAAATATCGATGGAATCAATATGGCGAAGCCGCGTTGGCGGCTGCTATAAAAATGAAAGAGGAGGTGGTGGGGTGCATAAGATAGAAAAAAATGTTGTTCAAGGAATCGTTCGCAGGAACCGGGAAATTCATCCGGGGATCTTTAAGCTGGAATTGGAGGTGGGTAGGCAACCGTCTTTTATGGAATATCAGCCGGGACAATTTGTCAATGTATATCTGGGGGAAAAAGATTTGCTTTTGCCGCGGCCTCTTAGCATATCTATGTATCAAGACGGGCTGTTATGTTTGGTCTACCAAGTGATAGGAGCGGGGACATTAAGGCTTGCGAAAAGAGGCGTTGGTGACGGGTTGGCGGTCAGTTCTCCTTTGGGGAAAGGGTTTGTCATAAAAAACAACCAGAAAGTTTGGATTGTTGCAGGTGGTTGCGGGATTGCTCCGCTACCGGGGTTGTGTCGGCGATTGGTTGACATGGGTTGCGAGATTGCTGCTTACATTGGCTTTCGCCAAGAGGCTTTTCTTTTGGAAGAAGTGGAAAAATTTTGCAAGCAGGTTCATGTGGCATCTCAGAAAGGAACTATGGGCTACCAAGGGACGGTCTTGGATCTTTTACAGGACAGGGGAAAGCAAAATCCTCCCAATCAAATGTATGCTTGTGGGCCCAAAGAGATGCTTAGAGAAATTTCAAAATATGCAGTAAAGGAAGAAGTGGACATACAGGTTTCATTAGAAGAAAGAATGGGTTGTGGCTATGGTGCCTGTTTGGGGTGCAGCGTGTGGATACGGGATCCGGTGCTTGTGCGAAGAAAGGTATGCTGTGATGGTCCGGTTTTCGATGGAAAAAAGGTGGTGTGGGATGATGAAACCTGATTTGAAAATTACAGTAAGCGGCGTGACATGGAAAAATCCGGTGACCACCGGCTCCGGAACATTTGCCTTGAAGCACAGTAGGGATTTTTATGATGTGACACGGTTGGGGGCCGTTACTACCAAGGGGGTCAGCAAGATGCCTTGGTCTGGCAATCCCATGCCTCGGGTTGCAGAAACCTATGGGGGAATGCTCAACAGCATTGGCCTTGAAAACAATGGGGTAAAAGAACTGGTGGAGGGAGAACTGAAGGAATTAAAGGAAATGGGAATGCCCGTTGTGGTAAATGTGGCAGGAAAAACAATGGAGGAATACCAAGAGGTGGTACGCTATCTGGAGCAAACGGATGTGGACATGTTGGAAATCAATTTGTCTTGTCCCAATTTGAAAGAAGGTGGAATGAGTTTTGGTGTTTCTCCAAAGGAAACCTATCGAATAATCACGGCGCTTCGAAAATTGACCCAAAAGCCTCTCTACACTAAACTATCACCAAATGTGACAGACATCGTTGAAATTGCGGAAAAATCGCAAGAGGCCGGTGCGGATGGCTTGACATTAATTAATACCCTTATGGGGATGCGAATCGATGTGAATACCGGCAGACCTGTTCTGGCCCGTGGTGTAGGAGGGCTTTCCGGTCCCTGCATCAAACCGGTGGCCATTCGGATGGTCTATCAAGTAGCGAAACGTGTTCAAATCCCTATTATCGGTGGTGGGGGTATCACCTCGGGGGAGGATGCAGTGGAGTTTCTTATGGCCGGGGCAAGTGGCGTATTCGTGGGAACTGCTGCCTTGGTGGATCCCTCTGCTCCTGTGAGAATCATTCAGGAGTTAGAGGATTTTATGAGTGCAAAAGGGTATGGCAGTGTGGAAGAGCTGCGGGAAGCAGGAAAGAAGGGATGGTGAAACGATGGTGTCTAAAGAACTGGTAAAATTACTCTTGGAAGAGGGTGCTTTGCGCTTTGGAGATTTTACAACAAAAAGCGGAAGAAAAAGCCCTTACTTTGTCGATATGGGAAGAGTTCACTCGGGAGCTTCCCTTTCCCGGTTGGCCGCCTTTTATGCAGATAAAATTGTTGAGTTAAAGGAACAGGGAAGAATCAGTGCAGAGGTACGCTGTATTTTTGGCCCGGCATATAAGGGAATTTCTTTGGCGGTATCCACTTCCATTGCCCTGCATTGTTTGTATGGATGGGATTTGTCCTTTGGATTTAACCGAAAAGAGCGGAAGGATCATGGTGAAGGAGGGGACTTGGTGGGATATCCCATTCAACCCGGTGACTCCATTTTGATTTTGGAAGATGTGATAACGGCTGGGACCGCTATTCGAGAATCTCTGGGAATGCTTGAAAAAATAGGGGATGTAAGGATAGAGGGAATCCTGGTCTGTCTTGACCGAATGGAAAAAGGAATCAGTGGCCTTTCCGCGGTCAAAGAAATTCAGCAAGACCATGGAATTCCGGTCTGTTCGTTGCTCACATTAGAAGATATTCTGATGTACTTAATGGAGGAAGAGACCAGTGGGAATCCGAGGATACTTCCTTCGGAAAGAGTTGCTTTGGAAAGCTATTTTCATGAAAAAGGAGTTCGTGGCTAGTTATCTGGTTTTTTTGCCGGCTTTTCGCTTTTGTGTTTTTGGTTTCATCACAGAAAATCCAAAGAAGCCCAAGGCCTGGGCTGTTAAGCCGTAATACTCCCCATGGCTATAGCAGAGAAGACCTGCTTTTTCGAACATCAATCGCCCTTGGGGGTCCAACAAGGTTTCGTCAGCATGGACTTTTAAAATTTCTGCAACGAACATATCGTGAGAGGGGTAGTTTAAAACTTGGATGACGCGACACTCAAGATTGATGGGGCACTCTTCAATTAAGGGAGCCTTTACAATGAGGCCGGGAATGGGAGTCAGCCCTTGGGTTTCAAACTTGTTTTCATCTCTCCCTGAGCGAACGCCACAATAGTCTGCTTCTTTGGCCAAAGAAGCGGGAGTTAGATTGATTACAAACTCACCGGTTTTTAGCAGAATTTTGTGGGAATGTCTGGAAGGGCGAATGGAAAGATAAGTCATCGGCGGTTCTGAGTTGATGATGCCGGTCCATGCGATGGTGATGATATTATACTCTTCCGGAGACTCGCCAAGGGAGGCCATAACCAGGGGCAATGGGCTAAGCAAGGTGCCGGGTTTAAAATTCACTTTATTCATAGGTGCTGTTTCCTCTTCTTTTTTGCTTCATATTATATCACAATTCTGTTTTTTGGGGTGCAAATTCAGAAAATCGTCACACATTCAGGTAAAAAAATGATAAAATAAACGATGTATTACAATTGGGGGGAAAAACCTTGGAAAACAAAGAAGAATTTGCGAATAGAAAAGTTCATAAAGATAAAAACGGAAATGGGGCCAAGCAAAAAGCCTATCGGTTAAGGGGAATCATAGTGGTTTTGACCTTGCTGATTGCGGCCGGCGCCATCGGGTTTTTTTTGTTATACCAGGAAACCCGGAATCCGGAACCAATTAACCCTTATCGAGGCGGTGTAGTGATTGGAAGTTCGGAGCGGGCTCTGGAAATTATGACGAAAATGACTGTGGAAGAAAAAGTGGGTCAGTTATTTATTGTGCCTTATCGAGGGGATGGATCCGATCTGGCTGCCATGGAGGAATACCACTTAGGGGGATTTGTATATACTGGTACTTTTTTTGAAAACAATGTTCCGGAAACGGCTTCTATGGTTTTTCGTGAAATGAATGAGGCCTTTGCAATCAAACCCTTTCAAGGGGTGGCTGAAGAGGGGGGGCAAATTACTGCCGTTTCCAAATGGCCGGCTTTTCGGCCCAGCCCCTATCGACTGCCCAGAGAATTGTACGATGAGGGTGGTTTGGTTGCCGTCATGACGCAAGAAGAGGAAAAGCTACTCTTCCTTAAAAGAATGGGCCTTAATCTGAATTTTGGTCCCATAACCAATATTGTCACTTCTCCTGCGGAGAGCATCTATGAGCAAACATTGGGCCAGGATGCGGCCATTACTTCTGAATATATACAAAAACTCATACTGTTGTATGATGAGGTTGGAATGAGTGCCGTTCTCCGTTACTATACAGGTGAAAATACAGAAGCTTTCATGGCAGGGTGTTATATGGGAGCCCCGGCGGTTATGATGAGCAATCGGGTGATTACGGCGGCGGGAAGCGTAGATAAGAATCGTCCCATGTCTCTGTCGAAGCCTTGGCATGATTATTTGCGTGAAGAATTGGGCTTTGAAGGTGTTATCATTTTAAGCGATGTAACCAGTTATGTATTTGATGAGTATGTAGATGGTCAGGTGACATCGGTGATTGGTCTTCAGGCTGGGAACGATATGATTTGGGCTACAAACTATGAAGGAGAGATTCAGGGGGTTCTGGCTGCAATCGAAGATGGGACATTATCAATGAAAAATGTAGATGATTCAGTGGCTAGGGTTTTGACATGGAAACTGCGTTATGGGTTGGTAGAATAGTTGTAGGCAAGTAGGGAAAAAGGAACCGGAAGAGAACATGAAAACGGGAGGAGCTTCAGGTATCGCTGTCCTGGCGTTGCTGGTGGTGGGTTTGTTGTTGGGATACATTATTGTTTTTGGCACAGTGAAGGTGGACCGCCCTTTGCAAGAGGGAACACAGGTTGTCACTAACGCTATGGTGGCAAGAGAGATAATGGAGGGTATGTCCCTGGAAGAAAAGGTGGGGCAGCTGTTTTTTGGAAGATGTCCCATTAATGGCCGTGCAGTTCAAGATGTGCAAACTTATCATTTGGGCGGGTATCTGTTGTTTGCGGATTTTTTTACAGACAATACTATGGAAGGCGCCAGGCGGGATATCCTGGCGTTTCAAAAAGAGACGAAAATCCCTTTGGCGGTAGGAGTGGATGAAGAAGGAGGGCGGGTAGTGCGGATTAGCCGCTATCCGGAATTTAGGGAAACTCCCTTTCTTTCGCCGAGAGAGCTCTACCAACAAGGAGGAATGGAAGCGGTATTGGCAGAAACTCGGGAAAAAGCAGATTTGCTGACGAGTTTGGGAATTCAGGTGAATTGGGCCCCGGTGGCGGATGTAGCTCTTGACCCCGATAATTTTATGTACCACCGCAGCTTGGGGGAATCGCCGGAAATCACGGCGGAGTATGTAGGACAAATCGTCCAGACGAATCGGGACAAAAATCTTGCTTCCATGGCGAAACATTTTCCGGGATATGGTAGCAATGCAGATACCCATGGGGGGTTTGCCATCGACAGGCGAGAATTCCAAACCTTGTGGAACGAGGACTTGATTCCATTTGCAAAGGCTGTTGAATCGGGCTGCGACTTTATTTTAATGTCTCATCTTATCGCAGTTTGTCGCGATGAGGTTTTTCCGGTTTCTTTGTCGAAAAGCTGGAATGAGTTGTTGAGAAACACCATGGGATACCGAGGGATTATTATAACCGATGATCTTCGAATGGGGGCCATTACGGATTCATATGGTGTAGAAGAAAGTGCGGTGCTGGCTTTTCAGGCGGGGAATGATATGGTGTGTGCCAGCGATTACGCCAAGCAAATTCCCGCAGTGATATTGGCGGTCCGGCAAGAGGAGATTTCCCTGGAACAAATTGAGGAATCCGTGGTTCGTGTATTAAAATGGAAACTGGACATGGGTATTCTTTCTAAACCGGAAAGTCTTTCATAAAGGAATAAAAAAGCAGGCGGCGCCTGCTTTTTTAGTGGGCCTGTTTTTTCTAATTAAGAAATGGCTTTCAAGAAGGCATTCACATCTTCCGCTGTGGTAGTAAAAGAGGTGACCAGTCGAATGATGGTTTGTTGCTCATCAACCGGGGCCCAACGATAGAAGAAAAAGTCTTTTTCCAATTTTTCCACCATACTGTTGCTAAAGATGGGAAACAGTTGATTTGTAGGGGAGTCGATTAAAAAGGGAAACCCTTTTTCTTCAATTCCTTCTTTTAGGCGTTGGGCCAGTTTGTTGGTTTCTCTTGCCAAATCAAAATACAAGTTGTCTTCGAACATGGTTTGAAATTGGATCCCCAACAACCGTCCTTTGGCTAGTAGGCCACCTCTTTGCTTGATTATGAAGCGGAAATCCCTCTTTAATTCAGGGTGAAGGATTATTAAGGCTTCTCCGAAAAGAAAACCATTCTTTGTACCTCCAATGTAGAACGCATCGCATAGGTGGGGAAGGTCTTCCAAGGTTAAATCCTTATTTGCCCATGAGGTGAGGGCCGTGCCCAGGCGTGCTCCATCCATGTAGAGAAACATTTGGTGGCGGTCCAATTTTTTTCGGAGTGCAATCAGCTCCTTCTTGGAATAGATTGTGCCGATTTCTGTGGAATTGGAAATGTATAACAGTTTGGGTTTTACCATGTGTTCGTCTTCGTGTTCTAGAATCACTTGTTCTATTTGGTCCGGCAATATTTTGCCGTCTGTGGTAGCCAGGTGGATTACTTTGTGACCTGTGGCTTCGATGGCTCCGGTTTCATGAACGCAAATATGTCCGGTTTTGGCTGCTACTACCGCCTCATGGGGTCGCAGAAAAGCGGCGATTGCCGTGAGGTTGGTTTGCGTTCCACCCACCATGAAATGGACGTCGGCATTTGGGCTTTTGATACGCTTTTTCAACAATGCTGCCGCTTGGTGGCAATAGGAATCTTCCCCATAGCCGTCGGTATGGCCAAAATTTGTGCGTTCCAAGGCTTCTAGAATTTTTGGGTGAGCGCCGCTGCTGTAGTCGCTTCTAAAAAAAATCATGATTTCCTCCTGTTGATGGATAAATTTCTCTTTATTATATCTCAACCCAATTAAAAAAACCAGTTGTTGAGGGGGATCTGGTTAAACCAAGGACCTTAGGGTATAAACTAAATATTATCACAAATGGTTAGGAGGAGTGGGTATGAGCACAGAAAGCAAGTGGTGGAAATGTAGTGTTTGCGGTGAGGCAGTCAAAGGAGAAGCGCCTCCTTCCGGTTGTCCCGTTTGTGGAGTAGGAACGGATAAATTTGAAGAAATTGAGCCGGAAATATCGGAATATGCCAACGATAGTCAAAAAACTTTTTTGATTGTGGGGGGAGGCCCTGCAGGCACGATGGCTGCCTCGGAGATCCGAAAAAAAAATAAAATGGCCGTTATTGAGATTATAAGCCGAGAAGAGGTTATCGGTTACAATCGGCCCATGTTGACCAAGGGAATTATGAAGTCTGTTAACATGAAAGGATTTTTTATAAAAGAGTATTCTTGGTATGTAGAGAACAAGATCCACATTTTATTGGGCAGAGAAGTAATCTCCGTAAATCCGGAAGAAAAAACGGTGACACTGGATGATGGGTCTAAAAAAGAGTATGACAAGTTGATTCTTACCACTGGGGCTGAGTGCTCTGTGCCGCCTATGGAGGGGCTTCAATTAAAAGGGGTTTTTACCATCAGGACTTTGCAGGATGTGGAGGACTTAAAGGAGTATTTGAAGAACGGTGTTAGAAAGGCGGCGGTAATCGGTGGCGGAGTTCTGGGGTTGGAGTCCGCTTCGGAATTGAACAAGGAAGGCATAGAGGTCACTGTAATACAACGGTCTGAAGTAATCATGGGCAAACAATTGGACGCAACCGGTGCAAAGTTGCTGGAAGAAATTATGAAGGCCAAGGGGGTGGAAACTCGAACCGGAGTGAAGATTAAAGGAATGCAGGGGACGGACAAGGTAACGGGAGTCTTGTTGAATGAGGATGAAGTTGTCCCTTGTGATGTGGTCATTGTCTCTGCCGGTGTGGTGGAAAATGTGGAGTTGGCAGAAAAAGCAGGGGCAAAAGTAGAAAAAGGCATTCTTGTAAATGAACGTATGGAAACGGGGCTCCCTGATGTATATGCCGCAGGAGATTGTGCCCGGTTTGAAGGCACGAATTACGCAATCTGGCCTCAGGCAGTGGAAATGGCCAAGGTGGCAGCCAGAAATGCCGTAGGGGAGGAAGCGGTTTATAAGGGAACCGTGCCCAGTGTTAGCTTTGTGGGGTTTGACACAGCTATTTTCTCCGTGGGGGATCATGGAAGTCAAGAGGGTGTTTCGTATGAGACTATAGAGCAGCTGGATCAAAATAGAGGGACCTATAAAAAGTTGTACTTTAAAGAAGGGCTGTTTTGTGGTGGCATCTTGATTGGAGATACTTCGGAGGTTTCGGAATTGCTGTCCGCCTATCGGGAGAAAAGACCTATTGCCGAAATGCAATGAGTAGGATAGAATGATACGAGGATAAGGTAAAGGAGGGGCTTTTTCAGTCGAACTGGTTTGATTGGATGGCCCTTTTTATTGAAAGAAGGATGGAATGAAATTAGAATTGATTGCTACGGCAACCTTTGGGTTGGAAGCTGTGGTCCGAAGGGAAATTGAAGAGTTGGGATATGCAGTCTTACGCTCAGAAGATGGGAAAATTACTTATACCGGGGATGAAAGGAGCGTTGTTCGAAGCAACCTTTGGCTTCGATCGGCAGACCGGGTTTTGGTAAAGATGGGAGAATTTCAAACCATGACTTTTGAAGAACTGTTTCAACAAACCAAAGGCATTCCCTGGGAACAATGGATTCCGGTGGAAGGAAAATTTACCGTGAATGGAACCTCGGTTAAATCTACCCTCCATCATGTGCCCAGTTGTCAGGCCATTGTAAAAAAGGCCATTGCAGAAAGATTGTCGGAAAGTTATGGGATTGAACAATTGCCGGAGACGGGAGGGGAATATGGAATTAAGGTGACCTTGCTGAAAGATAGAGCCACGTTGACTATGGATACCACCGGACCGGGATTGCATAAGAGAGGATATCGGGTTCTTGATGTGGAGGCGCCTATTAAAGAGACCTTGGCTGCCGCATTGGTGCAACTTAGTTTCTGGAATAAAGACCGACTACTTATAGATCCTTGCTGTGGGTCCGGCACTATTGTAATCGAAGCAGCTCTTATGGGGCTAAACATTCCGCCTGGATTGAACCGAAGTTTTCAAGCAGAGTGGTGGGAGGGCATCCCGAAAAACCTTTGGAAAGAAGAAAAGAAGAAGGCGTTCGAAGGGATACTTCAACGGGATCTAGCTATTTATGCCACCGATTTGAATCCCAAATCGGTGGAAGCGGCGCGACGGAATGCAGAAGAAGCGGGGGTGGATCATGTGATTGACTTTCAAGTGCAGGATGTAAGAAAATTAACCTCTCAAGAAGAAAAGGGAATTATTATTACCAATCCTCCATACGGAGAACGAGTGGGGGATGAAAAAAGCATTCAGGCGGTTTACAAGGGGTTGAGAACATTTTTGGAAGCCCAACCCACCTGGTCACTGTTTTTAATTACCAGTGACAACAATTTGGAAAAGAAGTTATTGAACCGACCCGCTAATCGTAGACGAAAACTGTATAACGGAAGAATTGAAACTACATATTATCAATACCATGGCGAAAAGTAGGTGTCACTTCATTGACACCTATTTTTCAAAGTGGTATAGTTTTTGTGGCAAGTTACAGTATTTTTGGGAAAAAGGAGTGATTATTTATGGGAATCAACTTAAAAGGGCGAAGTTTTCTTACTTTAATGGATTTCACACCGGAAGAAATCAGATATCTTCTAAACCTTTCTCACGATTTGAAGGCCAATAAAAGATCGGGCGTGAGACAGGAAGCCTTGAGGGGCAAGAACATCGTGTTGTTGTTTGAGAAAGCTTCCACACGGACCAGATGCGCTTTTGAAGTGGCGTGTCTAGATGAAGGAGCCCATGTCACTTTTCTTGACAGCAACAGTTCTCAAATGGGAAAAAAAGAGTCTTTGGAAGATACTGCCAAAGTTCTAGGCCGGTTCTATGACGGAATTGAGTACCGTGGATACCATCAGAATGTAGTGGAAGATTTGGCTCGATATGCCGGGGTACCTGTTTGGAATGGACTGACGGATGTAGACCACCCAACTCAAATTCTGGCAGACTTGATGACCATTGAAGAGCATGTAGCAAAACCTCTTTCCAAGGTCAAGGTGGTTTTTTGCGGAGACATCAGAAACAATATGAGTTATGCGTGGATGTATGGTTGTGCTAAATTGGGAATGCATTATGTAGCATATGGCCCGGAGAATCTGGCCAGGCAAATTGATCAGGATGTGCTTTCCCGTGTAAACGAGGTTTGCAATGAAACCGGAGCTATTATTGAAATTTCCAGTTCTCCGGATTGCCTCAAGGGCGCAGATGTGATTTATACGGATGTATGGGCTTCCATGGGCGAGGAAAAAGAAATTCCGGAGCGAGTGGCGCTGCTAACGCCGTACAAGGTGACCATGGATTTGGTGCAAGCTACAGAAAATCCGGATGTGATTTTTCTTCATTGTCTACCTTCTTTCCATGACTTTGAAACCACTATGGCAAAAACTCAACAAGAGTTGGGATTTGATATTCGTGAAGTGACGGACGATGTTTTCCGTTCTAAACATTCCAAAGTTTTTGATGAAGCGGAAAACAGAATGCATACCATCAAGGCGGTTATGGTGGCCACCATAGGCTAGAGTTTATGGTTGAATCAGCATCCATCTATGGGAAAGGAGCATGCTATGACATTGGGCGTACACAATTATTCTGAGATTGGGAAACTGAACAAGGTGCTTTTGCATCGATTGGATCGAGAGATTGAAGGGCTGGTCCCTGACAATTTTGAGCGGTTACTGTTTGATGACATTCCTTATTTGAAAGTGGCACAACAAGAGCATGACTGTTTTGCTAATGTACTGCGCCAAAATGGTGTGGAAGTATTGTATTATGTGGACGAAACGGCGAAGGCCTTGGTGGATGTGGCAATCCGTCAGAGTTTTGTGAAACAATTCATAGAGGAAAGCAATCTGTATTCGGAGGCGGCAAAAGAAGCGATTTATGAATATCTGATGAACATGACTCCAAAGGACATGGTGAGAAAGGTTATATCGGGTGTAAAAAAGAAGGATGTTGGAAAAGTGGAATCCGGCTCTCTGGCAGATTTTATTGCTTCCGGATATCCCTATTATACAGACCCTATGCCCAACCTTTACTTTACTAGAGATCCCGGAGCTTGCGTAGGGAACGGGGTTTCGGTACACCATATGAGCACTGTGGCTAGGAGAAGAGAAGCCCTGCTTTTGGAATATATGTTTCGGTACAATAATGATTTTGCGCCGGAGGGTACCAATCTCTGGTACGATTATGATTCCACATATTCTATGGAAGGCGGGGATGTGTTGGTTCTTTCCAGGGATGTGGTGGGAATCGGGTTATCCCAGCGAACAACGGCTGCTGCCATTGAGCGATTTGCGGAGAAAATTCTAAGGTCTTCCGGATTTCGCAAGATTCTGGTTTTCGATATTCCAAAGATACGGGCTTTCATGCATTTGGATACGGTGTTTACAATGGTGGATTTTGATAAATTCACTATTCATCCGGAGATTGAAGGACCTTTGCAGATTTATGAAGTGATGTTGGATCGAGAGGGTCGGCCTCAATTTTCCGGAATGCAGGACACTTTGGTTGAAATTTTAAAGAAGGAGCTGTCTCTTCCTGCGGTGGAATTGATTCGATGCGGGGGGGATGACCGGATGGCTGCCCAACGAGAACAATGGAACGATGGTTCCAATACATTAGCCATTGCCCCAGGCACGGTGGTGACGTATGAAAGAAATTATGTAACGAATGACCTCTTAGACAAGAAAGGTGTGAAGGTGCTTACGGTTCCATCATCCGAATTGTCTCGTGGACGAGGGGGTCCCCGGTGTATGAGTTGTCCCGTTCAAAGGGAAGATTTATAGAGAAAGGAACTATGTAGTAATATATAGTAATAGGAGAAACTATATGGGAAATGGGAAAAAAATAGTAGTAGCCCTAGGGGGCAATGCACTGCAGTCTGGTTCCGGACCGGCAACTGCAGAAGCTCAGTTGGAAGTGGTGAAGAACACCAGCCGTTACATCGCCCAGATTAAGGAACAAGGATATGAACTGGCCATAGTTCATGGCAACGGCCCTCAAGTGGGGCGTATTGTTTTGGCTTCCGAAGCAGCAAAAATGGTGACGCCCTCCATGCCCTTTGATGTTTGTGGGGCCATGTCGCAAGGATACATCGGATACCATATTCAGCAGGCCTTGGGGTATGAACTGCAACAGAAGGGGATCACTCTTCCGGTAGTAACATTGGCCACTCAAGTTGTGGTGGATGAAAAGGATCCCTGTTTTCAAAACCCCAGCAAACCCATTGGCCCTTTTTATAACAAGGAAGAGGCAGAAAAAATTGCAAAAGAAACGGGTTATGTAATGAAAGAGGATTCGGGAAGAGGGTACCGGCGTGTGGTGGCTTCTCCCATTCCCGTTGATATCGTTGAGATTAAACCGGTGAGAGATTTGTGGCAACAAGCCGTGGTTGTGGCCTGCGGAGGAGGAGGGATTCCAGTCATTCGAAAGGAAGACGGAAGCTTGGAAGGCGTGGCCGCAGTCATTGATAAGGACTTTGCGGCAGAGCTTTTGGCAGAGTTGTTGGATGCAGACATTTTGATGATTTTAACGGAAGTCGAGCATACCTACATTGATTTCAATACGCCAACCCAGGAGCCGGTCCATCAAATTACGGCAAGCCAGCTGGAAAAATTGATTGAAGAAGACCATTTTGCTCCGGGGAGTATGCTTCCCAAGGTGAGGGCCGCTTTAAAGTTTGTAAAGGGGCGCCCTGGTAAGAAGGCTATCATCACCGCTCTTAGCAAGGGAACGGAAGGATTGGCCGGAAGGACCGGAACCGTGGTAGTAAACGATTAAAAAGGGATAAGAAAAAAGCCTCCGGAGAAGGGCTCTTAATGAGCCAGCAAAGGAAGCTTTTTCTTGTATTTTGGACATTCCTCATGGAATCTGTCTTAAATCGAATCAGGGGGGTCGGAAGGAACTTGGCAGGTTTCTTTTTCTTCTTCCGGCTGGCTGCGTTTTCTTTCAACGGCAGTGGCCCAGCGAACAACAAAAATTCGAAGGACACCTACAATAGGCACTGCAATCAACATGCCGACAATGCCTCCGAAGTAAGCGGCAAAAGTAACGGAAATCAGCACGAACAGGGGATGAAGCCCTGTTTGGGAACCCACTACCTTGGGATAAATGAAGTGGCCATCTACTTGTTGGAGAAGCAAAAGAGCCAGAACCGCTATAACACCCATCCAGATCCCTTCTGTAAAGGTGCCCACAATGAATGCGGGAATCATTCCCATAATGGGTCCGAAATAGGGAATTACATTACAAAGTCCAGCAAAGCACCCGATAAATACGCTGAATTCCAGCCCAATAATGGATAGAACGATGGAGGAAAGGACGGCTACAATAACGGCATCCAGCAAAGCGCCTCGAATGAATCGGGAGAGAACAAAATTCACTTCTTTTAACATTCCCAGCAGAGGGGTGTTGAAACGAGAGGGAAATATGAGGGCAAGAAACTTTTGAGCTAATTCGAGAAACAGCTTTCGGTCATACATAAGGTAGATGGAAACGATGATTCCCAGCACCATGTTCACGATGCCTCCTCCCAAGCCCATGACGAAGTCCACTACATCCTGGGTGCTGAAGTTCTCTGCCAGCCAGTTAACAATGGCTTGGGCCATTTCCTGAAGTCGGTCGGAAAGCTGGCCCTCCGGTAAATTGTTTACCCAATTTTCCAACACCGTTTCATAGGACTTAGTATATTCAATGATGCTGTTAATGGCCGTCGCAATACCGTCCACCATAATGCTCCCGATAATCATAACCGAGAGACCGTATACCAACATGAACAAAAATGCAAAAATCAACAGCAAGGAGACCACGATGCTTAACAGATATCGAGCCTTTCGGTGACGTCCTGCAAAGAAAATTTTGTCTGGAGGGCGGATGGATAGCCTGCCAATAAATCCATCAATGAGGTCCACCAATGGACTGATGATATAGGCGATAATGAGCCCAATCCATAAGGGTGTGAGTGCCGTCAGAAAACTGGAAACGCTTCCCCAGAAAGTACCCCAGACTAAATTAAAGTGTTTTACTGTGAAGTAGATGGCATATAGAAAAGCCGCATTGGCACCAATCAGCAAGGTGAATTTTAAATACTTGTGGGTGCGTATGGTATTTCGAAGTGATCCCATAACTCCTCCTCTGAAACGAATGGTAAGAACATATTAACGAAATTATAGTACAAAATCCTTTGGTTGGCAATCCACTCAGGTTGGTTGCTTGTGGCTATGGTCTCATGAGTTGGAAATAAAAACCGGGGCGGAATGACCGCTCCGGTTTTTTGCGTATGTAAGAAGGACTAGGCCTCTAAGGCTTTTAATGCATCTTCTCGTTCTTCTTCCCGTTCTTTTAGAACCTTGGCATATTCTTCGTCGCTCATCTTCTCCATGGAGATTCCAGTAAAGCCGTAGAAAATCGAAACCAGCGGATTCACTAAATTCAGATAAGCATACATTCCATAGCCACCGCCGGCTCCCCAAGGAGCAACTCCCAGGAAGGAAGTCATAGTAGCGCCGCAGGTATTCCAAGGAACCAAGGAAGAGGTCATGGTTCCGGAATCTTCCAATACTCTGGAAAGATTCTTGTGTTTGAGCTTTCTGTCCTCATAAGCTTCCTTGTACATTCTACCAGGAAGAATGATGGCCAGGTATTGGTCTGCTGCAATGATATTCATGGTAATGCAACTGATGACGGTGATGGTGATCAATGAACCGGTGCCTTTGGCTACTTTCAAGAAAGCTTTTGCCAAGCTACCCAACATGCCGGAAGCATCCATGACACCGCCGAAGCACATAGCACAAATAATCAGGTTGATGGTCCACAGCATGGAATCCATGCCCCCTCGAGATAAGAGGTCATAAATTTCCGGAATTTCTGAGGAGGATTCGTATCCATAGTGAAGGATGCTGAACCAATCTCTCATAGCAACGCCCTGGAAGAGTCCTCCGCTGATGCATCCCAGGATAACGCCACCTAGCAAGCCGGGCAAAGCCGGAAGTCTCAAGGCCACAATGACGATAACTACCAAGGGCGGAATCAACATGGCCGGATTGATGGTAAATTCATCTTTCATGCCGTTCATAATCATTTCCACATTGGACATGTCTACCGCTTTGTCCGCATGACCGGCGCCAAGAATTCCAAACAAAATCAAAGCAATGATCAAGGACGGACCAACGGTCCAAATCATGTGGCGAATGTGGTCAAACAAGTTGCTTCCTGCTACAGCGGGAGCCAAGTTGGTGGTGTCAGACAGCGGGGACATTTTGTCTCCGAAATATGCACCGGAGACGATCGCGCCGGCTGTCATGGCGGGGTTGATTCCCAATCCCATTCCTACACCAATTAAAGCTACGCCGATGGTACCGGCCGTGGTCCAAGAAGAACCGGTAGCCAGAGCTACGATACAGCAGATGATACATCCAGCAAATAAAAAGATGCCGGGTTTTAGAATCATCAGGCCATAATAGATCATGGCGGGGACTACACCACCGGCAATCCAGGAACCGATTAGAAGACCTACGGTCATCAGGATTAGCATGGCTTGCATGGAACGGTTGATGGAAGCGAGAATGCCGGATTCCAAGAAGCTCCATTTGTAACCATTGAGAACCGCTACAATAGCAGCAACGGCCGCAGACAGGATTAATGGTATGTGCAATTCCATATAATCCGTAAAGAACATGGAGTAAACAAGTGCTCCAATGGTAAATAGGAATACCAGAACCACTTGCCACATTGGGATTTTTCTACCCATAATAATTCCTCCTTAAAACTAAGAAATAAGTAATGATAATTTCAGTGACTTCGTAACTTTGTCACAAGACAATTATAACATATCAATGAGAGATGTCAACGAAAAGGAAGGGGGGCTTTGCTTGCCGGATGGAGAAAAAGTCCTGGAAATTCAACGAAAAAGCCAGAGAAAACCCGATTGGACGGAGTTCTGTGTGGAAGTTCCCATAGAAAAGGAAGTTGTTTTGTGGTATACTACAAAGGACCGAAACTTGAAATCAAAGAGCCGGAAGGCTTGGCAGGAGGTGAGATCTATGAGTCGGTCGATTATCATTTCCAACCGATTGCCGGTAACGGTAAAACGGGAAAATGGAAAAATACAGTATCACGAAAGCATCGGAGGTTTGTCTACGGGTTTGAAGTCCTATCATAAACAGGCAGACAGTGTGTGGGTAGGCTGGCCGGGAATTTCCGAAGGGGAATTGACCCCGGAAGAAAAAAGCGGAATTCGAGAAACGCTATTGAGGGTATATCAATGCGTCCCGGTTTTTCTTTCTGAAAAAGAAATCGATGGATACTATTACGGATTTTCCAATGGTACCATATGGCCATTGTTTCACTATTTTACTTCCATTACGGAATACGATGAAGAAACCTGGGGAGCTTACCGGGAAGTAAACCACCGGTTTTATGAAGCGGCGCAGCCTTTTCTTGAAGAGGACGCGTTGGTTTGGATTCATGACTACCAACTCATGCTTCTTCCCAACCTGGTGAAGGAGAATTATCCGGAAGCCAAGGTGGGCTTTTTCTTACATATCCCCTTTCCTTCCTTTGAAATATTTCGGCTTCTTATATGGCGTGAACAAATATTAACAGGACTTTTAGGTGCGGACTTAATTGGGTTTCATACTCATGACTATGTTCGTCATTTTTTAAATAGTTCCAGAAGAATTTTAGGGTCGGAAGATCATTTTAATGTGATTGAGTACGAGGGTAGAAGAATTTTTGTGGAAGCGTTTCCTATGGGGATCGACTATCAACGTTTTGATGAGAATCTGGGCAATGTTGACTTGTGTCAGGAACTAACCCAACTGGAGGAAGAAGGGGGCATGCACCTGATATTGTCGGTAGATCGATTGGATTATACCAAAGGAATTCCCGAGCGAATTTATGCCTTTAAGGAATTTTTGGAAAACAATCCAAGCTACCGTGAGAAAGTGCGTTTTCTGTTGATTGTAGCTCCTTCGCGAGAGATTCTCGATACATATGATGACTTACTGCGACAAATTAAGGAGGCTGTCAGTGAGACCAATGGAGAACTGGGTACCCTTAACTGGATGCCCATCTGGTTCTTTTTTCGTTCTTTCTCTCAAGAAGAATTGATTAATTACTATCGCCACGCAGATGTGTTGCTGGTGACACCTTTGAGAGATGGCATGAACTTGGTGGCCAAGGAATATCTGGCCGCCAGAACGGATGCCCGTGGCATGGTCGTGCTCAGCGAAACAGCGGGAGCCGCCAGCCAACTGGTGGAAGCGGTGGTGGTGAATCCCAATCACCGAAAAGGAATTGCGGAGGGCATCAAGCAAGCCCTGGAAATGCCGGAGTCGGAAAAAATTGCGAGAGTTACGGCGATGCGTAAGAGAATCAAGAGCTACGATGTGAATTTTTGGGCAGACGAATTTGTTCATTCCCTCCATCGACGAGCATCGGAAAATGCAGGGCGTACTCCTGAAATCCGACTGGAAAAACACTATGACACAGTAGAAAAAGCCTATAAAAAAGCCAACAAAAGGTGTCTTTTCCTAGATTACGATGGAACCTTGACGGGTTTTAAATCTTTGCCGGAACAAGCAAAACCGGATCCGGATTTGTTAAGAACCCTAGAGAGCTTGGGGGAAGATTTTAAAAACACCATAGTATTGACTTCCGGAAGAGATCGCCGGTCCCTGGAAGAATGGTTTGGTTTTCTTCCCAACATTCATCTAGTGGCATCCCACGGTCTCTGGTATCGGAATCCGGTTACGCGTGCGTGGCAAAAAACCGTGGTGGTATCCAACCGTTGGAAAAAATCCATCTTACCTATTATGGAATTGTATGCAGATTATATGCCAGGGGCTTTTATTGAAGATAAGGAGTATTCCTTGGTGTTGCATTATCGCCAATGCGACCCGGACATGGTGGCTTTGAAAATCAACGAATTAAGAGAAACTTTGCACGGCATGATTAAGACATCCAATCTGGAGCTTCAAGAAGGCAACAAGGTTTTGGAAATCAAAGACAACAAGGTGAACAAAGGGCAAAGTGCAGCCAAATTGTTAAATGAGGGCATTTATGAATTTGTGTTGGGAGCCGGAGATGATGCCACCGACGAGCACTTGTTTTCCGTGTTGCCCAAGGATGCGTTTTCCATCAAAATCGGACTTCATAAAACCGGTGCGCGATATCGGTTAAAATCATGGCAGGCCATGCGAAGCCTGTTGGATTGTTTGGTCAAGCTCGGGTAGTAAGAGGGGATAAGAATGGAACGAAAAGGCTTTGTTCATGAAATTGAAAACTTTGAATTGGACAACTATCATATCCAGTTGAATGAAGCACTTTTTCATAATGCCAATGGGTACATCGGAATTCGGTATGACTTTGAGGAAGAATATCCGGAAGGCATCGAGTTCATTCGGGGGCAATACATCAATGGGTTTTACGATGAGGCCGGCGTGTCCCACCCGGAACGGCTGTATGGGTTTATTGAGAGCAAGCAGTTTATGGTGGATGTGGCCAATACCCAAACCATTAAACTATTTTTGGAGGGAGAGCCCTTCAGTCTGTTTTCCGGAAAAGTTCTTTCGAGGAAGTTGTCCTTGCATATGGACAAGGGTGTGACTATACGAGAGGTTCACTGGCGGTCTTCTACGGGAAAAGAAATCCTGTTGAAGGTTACCAGAATGGCTTCTTTTCATCAACCGTCCTTATTCACCATAGATTATCAGGTTACTCCGGTTAATTTTTCCGGGGAAGTGGTTTTGGAGTCTTCTCATGATGTAAATGTGGAAAATTTCTCAGACCCAACGGACCCAAGGACAGGCAGTTCCTGTGAACGCTGCATTCACCCTACAAATTGTGAAATCCGGGACGGAGGGTCTTACATAGGCGCCATTACTACCCGGTCGGGCTTACAGGTGTACAGCGGAGTAAAGAATCTACTCTCTAAAGAGGAAACCCCGGAATTTTTTGTCAGCGAAAACACCGCCATTTGTGTTTATCGCCCCTGGGTAGAGCAAGGAGAAACCCTTACTCTGACAAAATACTGTGTTTTTTGTGATTCCGTTCGTCACGGTAACTGCAAGGAACGAACCTATTATGAGATGGACCGTGCCATTGCCACCACGCTACCGGAACTGTATCAGTTGCAGGAGGAATACTTATCCGAATACTGGAAGAATTGCTTGGTAGAAATTCATGGAGATACGGAGTCGGATTTGGCGTTGAGGTATAATTTATATCAGTTGATTCAGTCAGCGGGAAAAGATGCCCATGGAAGCATTGCTCCTAAAGGTCTTAGTGGAGAAGGGTACGAGGGCCATTATTTTTGGGACTCCGAAATGTATATCCAACCGTTCTTTACGGTGACCAATCCGGATATGTCGAAGCATTTGATTGAGTTTCGATGTCAAACCCTGGAGGCTGCCAGGGAAAATGCTCGGATTTTAGGCCATCGCATAGGAGCTTTGTATCCTTGGCGAACCATCGATGGAAGTGAATGTTCCGGATACTTTCCGGCAGGGTCGGCCCAGTATCATATCAATGGGGCGGTGGCGTATTCCATCATTGCATACTATTTGGCCACCGATGACCAGGAATTTATGAAGGAAAAAGGGGCAGAAGTTCTTTTTGAAACAGCCCGCCTTTGGGTGGATGTGGCCAATTATTATAAAGGGGAATTTCACATTAACGATGTAACCGGACCGGATGAATATACCTGTATTGTTAATAACAACTATTATACGAATGTGCTGGCCCAATATCATTTAAGGTGGGCGGTGAAAATTTACGAAACCTTAAAGGACACAGTGGAAATCCAGGACCTGATTCATCGGATCGGTTTGACTATAAAAGATTTGGATGAGTTTCGACTGATGGCAGACAATATGTATCTTCCTTATGATGAAGATTTGAAGATGAATCCTCAAGATGATTCTTTCTTGAAGAAAAGTGAATGGATTCCCGAAGTGTTTCAGAAGGAAAAAACACCGCTGCTTCTTCACTATCATCCACTGAATCTCTACCGTCATCAAATTTGTAAACAAGCGGATACCGTGCTGGCTCACTTCATTCTGGAAGATGCCCAATCGGAAGAGGTGATACGGAACTCCTATGATTATTATGAAAAAAGAACCACCCACGACTCCTCTCTTTCCAGATGTATATTCAGTATTATGGCTGCCAGGTTGGGAATGAAGGAAAAAGCAGTAGCTTACTTTGGGGAGGCCATTAAAGTGGATTTACTGGATCTATTAGGAAACACCAAGGACGGAATCCACACCGCCAACATGGGAGGGAGCTACATGGTTGTTGTTCATGGATTCGGAGGGTTTCGTTTGAAGGAATCCGGAATTTCTTTCCACCCTGTTTTACCGGAAAAGTGGGCTGGCTATTTATTTAAGATTTGTTACCGGAAACGGCGGTTGGCTATCAAGGTAGATCAGGAAAGTTGCCGGTTCATTTTAGAAGAGGGAGAAGAAGTGCCTGTTGTGGTGTATGGAAAGGGCTATTTGCTTCGGGACGAATTGGTTTTGCCATTGGAATGAGTGAGGAGGAAAAGAAATGAGTTACAAAGCCGTAATTTTCGATTTGGACGGCGTAATCTGCAGTACAGATCGATACCATCGAGAGGCATGGGCGGAGTTGGCCCATGTATTGGGAATCCCCTTCGATAATCGAATCAACAACCGATTAAGGGGCTTGAGTCGTCAAGACAGCTTGGAAATTCTGCTAAAGGATTACCCCATTCATCTAACGGTGGAGCAGAAAAACCAGTTGCTTCAACAAAAAAATACTCGTTTCAAAGAATTGTTGGAAACCATTACGCCCTCGGATTTGTCACCGGGAGTTCGAAAGGTAATGGATGGAGTGAAGGAACGAGGCCTGAAAATGGCCATTGGCTCCAGCAGCAAAAATGCGCTTCAGATTTTAGATCGGTTGGGAATTCGACACGAATTCGACACGGTGTCGGACGGAAACAACATTACCAGAGCCAAACCTCATCCGGAAGTGTTTCTCAATGCAGCAGGGTACATGGGGATTGAGCCGGAAAGCTGTTTGGTGATAGAAGATGCCAAGGCGGGGGTGTTGGCTGCGTTGGCCGCAAAAATGCATTGTGTGGCCGTCGGAGATGCGGCACGATATCATTTGGCCAATTATAATATTAATGATATCAAGGAAGTATTGAACATACTGGATATACCATATCAACGCTCCGATTGTTAGAGGGGGGAAAACATGAGCGATCCAATCGAAAAAAAACTGCAAAATCAAGATATGGCTTGGGAAAGCGTTGATGTAATCACTGTTTTGGAAGAGTTTGGGACCTCAAAAGAGGGACTATCCCAAGAGGAAGCGAAAGACAGATTGGTGCAATACGGCGAAAATAAACTGCCGGAAGGGAAAAAGAAAAGCCCTTTCATGGTATTTTTGGCTCAATTTCACAATGCATTGATTTATGTATTATTGGCGGCCGCTCTGATTACAGGACTGCTTCGTCACTGGGTGGACATGGGAGTAATCTTAGGGGTGGTTCTTATCAACTCCTTAATTGGGTTCATTCAAGAAGGGAAAGCGGAAAAAGCTTTGGAGAGCATTCGGAAGATGATGTCTTCCAGTGCTACTGTAATCCGGAGCGGAAAGAAAAAGGAAATAAATGCCACCTTATTGGTTCCGGGAGACATTGTTTATGTAAAATCCGGTGATAAGATTCCGGCGGATATCCGGGTTTTGGACAGTGCCAGTTTGCGGGTGGAAGAAGCTTCTCTTACGGGAGAAGCGGAAGAGGTCATGAAGTTCATTCAACCGGTGGAAAAGGGCTCCGAACTGGGAGATCGAACCTCCATGGCCTACATGGGTACCACGGTTCGCAACGGCTCGGGCACGGGAATTGTAGTGGCTACCGGGTTGGGCACGGAGTTGGGGAAAATCAATGCTATGATTCGTACCACCCAGAACATAGAAACCCCTTTGATTCAGAAAATCAACCAATTTGGAAAAGGTATTTCTGTGGTCATTGTTTGGTTATCCGTCCTAATCTTTTTATACGGTTATTTTCTTCGAAACATCCCTTTGATAGAGATCTTCACGGCTGTCATTGGAATTGCAGTGGCGGCTATACCGGAAGGCCTTCCTGCCATCATGACCATCACCTTGGCAATCGGAGTACAAAAAATGGCGAGGCGTAATGCCATCGTGCGAAAACTGCCTTCCGTAGAAACTTTAGGATCTGTTACGGTGATTTGTTCTGATAAAACAGGAACTCTGACGAAAAATGAGATGACGGCAGTTTCTGCTTTTACCGCGAAGAGCACTTATCGGGTGGAGGGTTCCGGATATTCTCCGATGGGAGAAATTTTATGCCAACAAGGTTGTGATAACCAGTGGTCCGACTTGGCCCTGAACCGGATGTTGGAAAGTGCATGGCTTTGCAATGATTCGGAAATTAACAAGTTGGAGAGTGGCGAGTGGGAGTTGACGGGGGCGCCCACGGAGGGAGCGCTCAAAGTGCTTGCTATGAAAGGTGGCATGGACAAAAGGCAATGGATGCCGGACCGGGTGTACTCCATCCCCTTTGATTCCAACTATAAATATATGGCCACTGAGAATTTTATTGACGGAGAATATTTCGTGTTTGTAAATGGAGCGCCGGAACGAGTCATTGGGCTATGCAGATCTCAGATGAGGGAAGACAGGGAAGAACCTCTGAATCAGAAATTCTGGGAGGAAAAAATAAAAGAAGGTGCCAGTCAAGGTCAAAGAATGCTGGGTGCTGCCTATGTTCCCCTTGAGGCAAAGAAAACCCGTTTGACCCATGAAGATTTACAAGACCAATTGGTTTTTCTGGGAGTGTTTGGGTTGATCGATCCGCCGCGGGAAGAGGCGGTGGAAGCGGTGCGGCAATGCAAGGATGCGGGAATCGATGTAAAGATGATTACGGGAGACCATGCCTTGACGGCCATGAGCATCGGCAAAGAGTTGGGAATTGGAGACGGGAAAACCTCTTTGGTGGGCAGTCAGTTGGAGGAGATGTCGGATCAGCAGTTGAGGGAAGAAGTAAAATCATGCCATGTCTTCGCTCGAACTAGTCCGGAACATAAACTTCGAATTGTGAAGGCCATCCAAGAAAATGGCGGAATTTGTGCTATGACAGGCGACGGCGTCAACGACGCACCTGCTTTAAAGAGAGCCAATATGGGGATTGCCATGGGAATTAAGGGAACAGAAGTTTCCAAAGATGCTTCGGACATGGTGCTGGTGGACGACAACTTTGCTTCTATTGTTCACGCGGTGGAAGAAGGCAGGACAATCTATGCCAACATTCGAAAAACCCTACTATTTATATTGCCTACCAACGGAGCCGAGGCGGTGGGCATTGTTCTGGCCATATTTTTGGGGTTTAGCCTACCCATTACCCCGCCACAAATACTTTGGATTAATATGATTACTGCGGTGACCCTGGGGCTGTCTTTGGCCTTTGAACCCATGGAGAAAATCACCATGAAGAGGCCGCCGAGGGATCCAAAGGAGCCTATCATCAGTAAGTATTTTGCTTTTCGAATTTTTGTGGTATCTATTGCTGTGGGCCTTTTCACCTTGGGTTCGTTTCTCTATTGGAAGGATCAAGGTGCTGATTTGGAGTATGCCAGAACAGTGGCGGTAAATACATTGGTGCTTTGTGAGTTGTTTTACCTATTGAATTGTCGACAGATTACACAACCGGCCCTTACCAGGGAATTTTTTGGTAACCGAATCGTTTTCTATGTGATTCTGATTTTGGCGTTTTTCCAACTTGTTTTCACCTATTTGCCGGTGATGAATTTTCTGTTTCGTTCGGTGCCGTTGGACGTACCGGGGTGGGGGCTTCCGGTTTTATCCGGGATATTCATCTTTGTTCTTGTGGAAATTGAAAAAGCCATTGTGGGAAAGTTGGGGATTGTGAAAGAATAAAGAATAAAGACGGATTTCAAGAGTGCAGAAGAGAAAGGGGAGCCGATGAATACCGGCTCCCCTTGGTTCTCTTTTTTTCCGTTATAACAATAGAGAAGTCCGCTTGCTTTAGTCTTCTAATCCATTCCATTCCTCGCGATCCCTGTTCCATTCCGGATAGTCTTCCAAAATTTCACAAGGCATGTCAATGCCTACGATGGCTACCACTTCGCCGGCACTGTTGGTGACAGGCGCAAAGCAAGACCAAATAGGCACATCGTCATCCCAACCGGAACGGGCCGCTGCCACTTCTCCATTCCAGGCTTCTCCAAATTGCACTTCGAAACCATAGTTTACCATCCAGTCATCCGGCTCTTCGGAGCCATCTACTGTAATGAGGTAATCTCCGTTCTCGTCGGGAACCATGCAATATACATAGTAAGCCCCGCTGCTTACACGGAAATCATCCAGGGTGGGTTTTAACGCCCAATAGAGATCGTTATCTTGCCCGTCTCCAGCGGCCACCAACTCGGCGTGCTGGTCTGCCCACTCTCCGGAGATGGCTTCGCCAATTTCAGCAATAACGGCCAATTCTGCTTCTATGAAAGCAGCCAAATCAGCGGGCATTTCAAATACATCAGGGGTTTCGGGACCTTCTCCTTCCGCCTCTGCGCCGCCGCCACAAGCGGCAAAAGCAAAGACCAAAGTAAACGCCAACAATAGTACCAATATTTTTTTCATTTTCCTTCTCCTCCATATAGGTTGATCGAAACGTTGCAACAGCGATTCAGATACGCTATAACGGATATTTAATTTTACCATTAAACCCTCCGGAGTCGCAATGTTCTTGAGAGCCAAAACCGGAATTTTGTTGTTGAAAACAGAGAACAAACTTGTTTAATCCCTTAAAAGAGGTCCTTCTTCAGCTTCTCTGAAGGTGTTGAAAAGAAAAGCAAAAAAAAGAAAAAAAGATGTTGACATCAGGTATACCAGATAGTATTATATAACTTGCCGCCACGGGAGACCGGGTGGAAACAGGGGCGTCAAAAACCCTTGTGAACCTTGAAAACTTCATAGTGTAGAAATTTAGTCAAAGGGAGCCCGAGAGGGTTTCCAT
>Ga0334889_1001490_pt1 | contig 30544 bp, 22 predicted proteins | sample GraSluR1_MG_2_FD_207222 | JGI IMG/M metagenome (GOLD analysis project Ga0334889, IMG submission 207222) | Sludge microbial communities from methane-producing bioreactor in Wageningen University, Netherlands - Granular Sludge_8_08-R1 | ecosystem: Engineered > Bioreactor > Anaerobic > Unclassified...
AGGAAGGCCCAGGCCAGTGATGAAGTTCGCGAGCTGATCGAGCTGCGTCTGAAAGCACAGCACGACGAAGCCACCCGGCTCTACTACGCACGCCAGGAAGCGCGTCAGCAGGGGCTCCAGGAGGGGCTCCAGGAGGGGCGTCAGGAGGGGCGTCAGGAGGGGCGTCAGGAGGGGCTTCAGGAAGGGCGGAGGGAAATGCAGATGCAGACCGCTCGCCAGATGCTTGAGGCCGGCCTGGACTGGGTTTCGATCACGCGCTTCACCGGCATCGTCCCCAGGGACCTGGAGTCCTGATCCCTCGGCAGCCAGGGGCTGCACCCCCTCGTTACCGATTTGCGCGTGTCACCCACGGGCCGGAGCCCCCGACCAAGGGCTCTGCTGCTCCGCTGCGAGGAGTGCTCGACGTCGCTGGCGGCGCCCCCGTTCCCACTGGGATTAACGGTAACCTCCCTGCAGGAGGGTGCCACGTTCGGCCACGGGGCGGACTGGGCCGGCCCTGGCCGCTCTCCCTCGCCGTCCACGCCCTGTGCGGTCTGCCCGACCGGCCCCCGCCGACTCCGTGTTCTCAGCGCGGGGGCAACCTGCGCACGATCGGTTGGGTGGCGCAGCGCAGCGAGCCACCCTGGCCGTTGTGCGTGCAGAAGTTGACCCGGAAGGTCTCGATCCCGCGCTTGTTCAGTTCGGATTCGAGGAAGCGGTTGTCGTTGGAGTCGTTGTAGGAGAGGATGTAGTGGTCCTGATCCACCGGCACGCCGTTCACGGTCAGCCGGGCCACGTCCTCCAGCGAGACCTCGATCCGGTCCCAGCCGTCCAGGACCGCGGGAATCCCCTCGACGAAGGCCTCGGGACAGAGGATGGCCAGGCCCTCTCGCGGCACCGACAGGGCGCAGTCCAGGTGCAGGACGGTCTCGACGAGAGGCACGCGAATCGTCTTGTAGGCCTCTCCCAGGATTCCGGCCAGCCACCGGGTTCCCGCCTCATTCGAGCCGACCGCGGGATTCCGGGAGTTGCCGACCAGCACGGTCTCGCCCAGTACCAGGACGTCGCCGCCCTCCAGGGCCAGGGTGTCGGCGGACTTCGTGGCCAGGAGGGGAACCTGGGGCATGCTGAAGTGCTGCACGGTCTCATCGCACAACTCCGCCAGCACCTCGCGGAACCCGAGGATGTCCACCTTGCGCAGCGGGGTCCCCAGGGTCAGCTCGATGACCTTGTTCCCGATCACCACCAGGTTGTCGCGCGGAAAGTCCTGGGAGTATCCGTTCTTCAAAGCCGCTTCGCCGTAGTTCTCGACGATGGTTTGCGGCGTCAGCCGAGTCGGCCTCCTGACCTTGACCCCAAGCCGTTCCAGGACGGCGATGAAGGCCTGGTTCTCCTCTTCCAGCATCCGGGTCTCGGATTTCCCGGTCACCGGATGGATCATGTCCTCCCAGAGCATGCCCGCGGTCTGACGAGCGTAGGCGGCTTCCTCTTCGGGCAGCACCTTGAGCGCGTCCTCGAACCAGGTCGCCTCCAGCGAGGGATTCAGGCCATAGGGCGCCCCCACCAGGACCTCCTGCAGGGTGCCGTATTCGCAATCCACGAACATGGAGGGGGGGCGGCCCACCCCCCCCAACTCCGTCATGTTTCGCAGGAAGTTCCTGGGAGGGACGGCGGATCTGGCGGGAGATGGAGGCGGAGGTTTCAGGCCGCGCTCTCCGACCATGGCTTGATCCGAGCCAGTTCCTCGGCCAGGGCGACTTCGGCGATCTCCGTGTCATAGGCCGCCTGAGCACGCAGCCAGTAGCCTTTGGACAGGCCGAAGAAGCGGCAGAGGCGCAGGTCAGTGTCGGCGGTGATGGCCCTCTGTCCGGCGACAATCTTGCCGATTCGCTGCGCCGGGACACCGATTTCCTTGGCCAGACGGTACTGCGAGAGGCCCAATGGACGGAGGAACTCCTCGCGCAACAGTTCGCCTGGTGTCACGGGCTTGAGTCTGTCCATCTTCTTGGCTCCTAATGATAGTCCACGATCTCGACCTCTTGGGGTCCGGCCGGCGTCCAGAGAAAGCAGATTCGGTACTGATCGTTGATCCGGATGCTGTGTTGACCGGCACGGTCACCCCTCAGTGCTTCGAGGCGATTGCCTGGTGGGACGCGGAGGTCCTCCAGCCTCCCCGCGATTTCGAGCTGGCGCAGCTTGCGTCGCGCCGTCGACTCGATGCTCACGAAGCGCCGGACTCGCTGGCCTTGGGCCAGGGCCTGCGTCTCGGGGTCCCCGAACGAGACAATCACAAGATTATAGTAACGCGACACGTTACTAGGATCAATGGCTCATCCGGCCTTCAGCGTTGATGGGCCACCATGCCTGGCGCACCCGTCATGTTTCGCAGGAAGTTCCTGGGAGGGACGGCGGATCTGGCACCCAGCCCCGGTTCCCCGCGACTCCTTCCTCGCGAAGAACCGGGGGGGAAGAAGCCGGCACTGAAGAAAGGGGGCCCGTTCTGAATCCTCCTGCTGGGAGACCGACGTGAAAGACACCGAGCCCAAGGCATCCTTCATCTCGCAACTGAGGAGCCTGCCCCCGAATTTCTGGTTCGCCAACTTCATGGAGATGTTGGAGCGGCTGGCCTACTTCGGCGTCCGGGCCGTGGCCCCGCTCTACCTGGTGAAGGAGGCCTACGACGGGGGGCTGGGCCTGACCCAGACGCAGAAGGGCGACATCTTCGCCATCTGGGCCGTGGTTCAGTGCCTCGTGCCCATGGTCTCGGGCGGATACGCCGAGCGCTACGGCTATCGCAAGAGCCTGGTCGTGGCCTTCCTCATCAACATCGTGGGCTATCTGGCCATGGCCAACTCGGCGGGCATCGCGGCCAGCCTGACTGCCAGCGGTTGGGAGAACGCCAACTACTGGGTCTTCTTGGCAGCGGCCTGTCTTGTCGGTCTGGGGACGGCGATCTTCAAGCCGCCCGTGCACGGGACCGTGGCCAAGACCACCGATGCGAACACCTCGTCGCTGGGGTGGGGGACCTTCTACTGGGTCGTCAACATCGGGGGCGCACTGGCTCCCATGTGTGCGGCCCAGTTGCGCGGCGAGACCGACTGGGAACGCGTCTTCTATGCGGCCGCCATCGTGACGGTCTGCAACTTCGTGCCTCTCTTCCTGCTGTACAAGGAGCCCGAGAAGGCTCCGCCCGCTGAAGGCGAGGCCGAGAAGGGCCCCTTCGGAACATTCGTCGCTTCGCTGGTCACGATCTTCAAGGACCCCCGCCTGGTGGCGTTCCTGGCGATCTTCTCCTGCTTCTGGCTGATGTTCATGCAGTTGTGGGACCTCTTGCCGAACTTCCTGGACGAGTGGGTGGACTCATCCGATCTGGCGGGCCTTTTCGGTGCGGTCTCCTCGGGTTGGGTGCTCGAGAGCGGCCAGGTCAAGCCGGAGATGATCATCAACATCAACCCCATGTCGATCATCCTGCTGGTGATCGGGGTCTCCTGGGTCATCCGCAAGCTCAACAAGATCGTGGCCATGGTCGTCGGGATGCTGATCGCGCTGGTGGGCTTCGTCGGGGCGGGCAGCACCCAGATGGGGCTCTTCTGCGCCTTGATGATCCTGGTCTTCTCCATCGGAGAGATGGCCTGCAGCCCGACCTTCAGCGCCTACATCGGCCTGATCGCGCCCAAGGACAAGAAGGCCCTGTACATGGGCTACTCCAACATCCCCTTCGCCATCGGCTGGTTCCTGGGCAACGCGATCGGAGGGCGACTGTATGACGCCCTGGCCAACAAGCTTCACCTGGCTCGTCAGTTCATGGTCGATCACCTGGGCTTGAGTCCGCAGTTTGCCACCAACGAGGAGTTGCTGCCCGCTCCTGAGGTCATGCAGACCATGGCCCATCTGCAGAAGGGAGCCGACCCGGCTGCCCTCGAGGCCAGCGTGCGCGCCAGTTGGCAGGCCGTCCAGTGGGCAGGCATGGCGGGCGAGGAGAAGGCGGCTCGCGTTCACGAGATCTACACCCAGGCGCTGGGTCAGGTCGACCCGGCCGCCGTCCAGCTCGCCACGCGGACCCTGTGGGACACCTACCACCCCTACATGGTGTGGATCTACCTGGGCTTGATGGGGCTGGCCGGAATCGTCGGCATGATCGTCTTCTACTTCGCCACCCGCAAGGCCCTGGCGCAGGAGGCAGAAGCCGAGGCGGCCGCGCAGGCTGCCGAAGCCGAGGCCGCCGCACAGCAGGCTTCAGTGGGTGAATGCGCCGGCAAGCACGGCGCGCAGCCTGTCGACGGCAGCGCTCCTCCCGAGGCCTGACGAGAGAGCGCTCCAAGACCCCAGGGAACCCGGGATTCCGCCCGCCAGCGGAAGCCCGTCCCCCGGGTTTCCGTCATGTCTGCCAGGAAGTTCCTGGGAAGGCTGCCGGATTCCGGGAGCGAGCCGCCGCGTCGGGTCACCACCCGACAAGCGGAGCCAGAAGCCCCCCCTACACGTTGAAGCGGATGTTGAGCATGTCGCCGTCGCGGACCACGTACTCCTTGCCCTCGACGCGCAGCAGGCCCTTCTCCTTGGCCACGTGCATCGAGCCGCACTCCATGAAGGTGGGGTAGTCGATCACCTCGGCGCGGATGAAGCCCCGCTGCAGGTCGGTGTGGATCTCGCCGGCGGCCTCGGGGGCGTGGGCCCCGACCCGGGTGGTCCAGGCGCGGCACTCGTCCTCGCCGGTGGTGAAGAAGGTCTGCAGGCCCAGGCGCGCATAGCACTGGTGGATCAACTGCTCCAGGCCGCTGGAGGCGATCCCCAGCTCCTGCATGAAGACGGCCCGATCCTCTTCGGGAAGCTCGGCGATCTGGGCCTCGACCTCGGCGCAGATGGCCAGGGCCGGCATCTGGCGCGAGGCGGCGAAATCCTTCACCTCCTGGAAGCCCGCCGAGTCCCCGCCCAGGTCGGCCTCGGGGATGTTGGCCACCGCCAGGCGCGGCTTGAGGCAGAGCAGGCCCAGCCCGGACAGAAGCTTGCGCTGCTCTTCGTCCAGGGGGGGGATTCCGTTCACGTCGCCCTCGCCCAGGGGGGCCTGCAGGGATTCCAGCAGCGCCTTCTCCTTGGGCTCCATCTTCTTGGAGCGTTCCAGCTTGCCCTCGATCACCTTCAGGTCGGCCAGCAGCAGCTCGGTCTCGAAGCTCTCCATGTCGGCACGGGGGTGGACGCCCTCCAGGTAGGGGTGCCCGAAGCAGCGCACCACCTCGACCAGGACGGTGGAGGTGCGGATCTCCGCCAGGGCCGCCGAACCCAGGCCGGCGCTTCCGCCCCCGGGCATGTCCAGGAAGTCGACCGTGGCCGGCGTGGTCTTCTTGGGCTTGAAGATGGCCGCGAGCTTCCAGAGGCGCTCGTCGGGGACCGGGACCCGGGCCAGCGGCAGCCGCTTGCCGGAGGGGTCGGACCGCGAGATCGAGGTCAGGGACTGGAAGAGGGTGGACTTTCCGGATTGGGTCAGGCCGGTGAGGCCGATGGACAACGACATGGGGCCGGCGCTTCTCCGGGAGGGCGTGGGATCCTGCGCTGGCGCGTCGCGGCCGCCCCCCGCACCGGGTGTGATCCATGTCATAACCGGAAGCCTTCGAGGTGACTAGACTGGGACGGATAACCGCAAGCCCCTGTCCTTCAGACCGAGGACCGGGCCGTTGGCCCGAAGGATTCCCGTCTGGATGAGGTTCTGCTGGGCGAGTTGGGGGGCAACACCCGGATCGTTCCTGCAGCTTTGCGGTTTGTGAAAGGAGCTCGACACTCAATATGGGCACGAATGCCGTGATGGACGCCAACCAGGCCGAGAACCCCACCCTGACCGCCAAGGCGATCATGGATGCGAATGAGGCCGCCTCGTTTGTGGCCTACAAGGCCAGCGAGGTCATCGCCATCTATCCGATCACCCCTTCCTCGCCGATGGGCGAGTTCGCGGATCAGTGGGCCGCCGAGAAGAAGGTCAACCTGTGGGGCGCGATCCCCATGGTCCAGGAGATGCAGTCGGAGGGCGGCGCAGCCGGCACCGTGCACGGTTCGCTGCAGACCGGCGCCCTGACCACCACCTTCACGGCCAGCCAGGGCCTGCTCTTGATGATCCCCAACATGTACAAGATCGCCGGGGAGCTCACCAGCACCGTCTTCCACATCGCCGCCCGCTCGCTGGCCGTCAACGGCCTGTCGATCTTCGGCGATCACTCCGACGTGATGGCCTGCCGCGCCACCGGGTTCGCGATGCTGTTCTCGAACTCGGTCCAGGAGGCCATGGACATGGCCGCCGTGGCCCACGCCGCCACCCTGGCCAGCCGGGTCCCCTTCCTGCACGCCTTTGACGGTTTCCGCACCTCCCACGAGGTGAACACCATCGAGCGCCTCGCCGACGAGGTCCTGCGCGAGATGCTGGACGCCGAGGCCATCCGCGCCCACCGCGCCCGGGGTCTGAATCCCGACCATCCGGTGCTCCGCGGCACGGCCCAGAACCCGGACGTCTACTTCCAGGGGCGCGAGGCCAGCAACCCTTACTACGCGGCCACTCCCGCGCTGGTGCAGCGCTGCATGGACCGCTTCGGCGAGCTGACCGGCCGCCACTACAGCCTCTTCGAGTATCACGGTCATCCCCAGGCCGAGCAGGTCACCGTGCTGATGGGGTCGGGCGTCTCGACGGTGCGGGCGACGGTGGACAAGCTTGTGGCCGAGGGCCGCAAGGTGGGCGTGCTGACCGTGCGCCTGTACCGTCCGTTCGACACCACCGCCTTCCTCAAGGCCTTGCCGGCGACGGTCCGCACCCTGGGCGTTCTGGACCGCACCAAGGAGCCCGGTTCGGCGGGCGAGCCGCTCCTGCAGGACGTCCAGACCGCGGTCATGCAGGGCATGGAGGACGGGATCGCCCCGTTCGCCAAGGTCCCGCGCATCGTGGGTGGTCGCTATGGCCTCTCCTCCAAGGAGTTCACCCCCACCATGGTCCGCGGCATCTACGACGAGTTGACCAAGGAGAAGCCTCGTCGCGGCTTCACCGTCGGCATCCAGGATGACGTCAGCCACACCAGCCTGCCCTACGACCCCACCTGGATCGTCGAGCCCGAGTGCTCGGTTCGCGCCGTGTTCTGGGGCCTGGGTTCGGACGGAACCGTCAGTGCCAACAAGAACTCGATCAAGATCATCGGCGAGGGCACCGACAACTTCGCCCAGGGCTACTTCGTCTACGACTCCAAGAAGTCCGGGGCCCGCACGGTCTCGCACCTGCGCTTCGGTCCCAAGCCCATCGACGCGCCCTTCCTGGTGCAGAGCGCGAACTTCATCGGGGTCCACCAGTTCGAGTTCCTGAACCGCTATCCGGTGCTGGACGTGGCCGAAGAGGGCGGCGTCTTCCTGCTGAACAGCCCCTTCGGTCCGGACCGGATCTGGGACGAGCTGCCCCGGCCGATTCAGGAGAAGATCCTGGCCAGGCGCCTGCGCCTGTACGTCATCGACGCCTACCAGGTGGCCCACGACGCCGGCATGTCCAACCGCATCAACACCGTGATGCAGACGGCCTTCTTCGCCATCAGCGGCGTGTTGCCGCGCGAGGAAGCCATCGCCCGCATCAAGGAAGGGGTCAAGAAGACCTACGGGCGTCGCGGCGAGGCCGTGGTGAAGAAGAACTACGAGGCCATCGACCACACCCTGGCCCACCTCCACGAGGTGTCCCTGCAGGGCCGTCAGGTCACCGGGCAGCCTCTGCCCTCGCTGGTTCCCGACGAGGCTCCTGAGTTCGTCCGCAACGTGACCAGCATGATGTTCGCCGAGCGCGGCGACGACCTGCCGGTCAGCGCCATCCCGGTGGACGGCACCTGGCCCACGGGCACCACGAAGTGGGAGAAGCGCAACGTGGCCGCCGAGGTGCCGGTCTGGGAGCCCAGCCTGTGCATCCAGTGCGGCAAGTGCGTGATGGTCTGCCCCCACGCCGTGGTCCGCTCGAAGATCGTCTCGCCGGAGCTGCTGGCCAAGGCCCCCGAGGGTTTCTCTTCGGCGGACGCCAAGTGGCGTGAGCTCAAAGACCAGAAGTTCACCCTCCAGATCTCGGTCGAGGACTGCACCGGCTGCGGTCTGTGCGTCCAGGCCTGTCCCTCCAAGGACAAGACCAACCCCTCCCGCAAGGCCCTGAACATGGCTCCCCAGCGTCCGCTGCGCGAGTCCGGCCGACTCAACTGGGAGTTCTTCCTGAACCTGCCGGATCACCCGATGGTGGCCGACGGGGGACTGAAGCGCAACCAGGTCAAGAACGTCCAGCTCCTGCAGCCCTTCTTCGAGTTCTCGGGCGCCTGCGCGGGCTGCGGCGAGACCCCCTACGTCAAGATGGTCAGCCAGCTCTTCGGAGACCGGGCGGTCATCGCCAACGCCACCGGCTGCTCGAGCATCTACGGAGGCAACCTGCCCACCACCCCCTGGACGGTCGATGGCGCCGGTCGGGGTCCCGCCTGGTCGAACTCGCTGTTCGAGGACAACGCCGAATTCGGCCTGGGGATGCGGGTGGCCCTGGACCACCAGGCCCGCTACGCCCGGCAGTTGCTGGGTGAGCTCAGCGCCCACCTGGAGCCCGAGGTCGTCCGCGAGCTGCTTGAAGAGCAGTCGACCGAACCCGACGTGATCGAGCGCCGCCGCGCCCTGCTGGGCAAGGTTCGCGAGAAGCTGGCCGGCATGGACGACCTGCGCGCCGCGGATCTGCTCTCGGTCATGGAGAGCCTGGTTCCCCGCAGCGTGTGGATCATGGGCGGCGACGGCTGGGCCTACGACATCGGCTACGGCGGCTTGGACCACGTGCTGGCCCAGGGCCAGAACGTCAACGTCCTGGTCCTGGACACCGAGGTCTACTCCAACACCGGCGGACAGGCCTCCAAGGCCACCCCGCTGGGTGCGGTGGCCCGCTTCGCGGCAGCCGGCAAGCCCCTGGCCAAGAAGGACCTGGGCCTGATCGCCATGTCCTATGGCAACATCTACGTGGCCCAGATCGCCATGGGCGCCTCCGACAGCCAGGCCCTGAAGGCCATCCTGGAGGCCGAGAGCTACGACGGCCCCTCGCTGGTCATCGCCTACTCCCACTGCGTGGCTCACGGCATCGACATGTCGAAGGGTCTCACCCAGCAGAAGCTGGCCGTCGACTCCGGCCAGTGGCCGCTCTACCGCTTCGACCCGCGTCGTCGCCTGGAGGGCAAGCCGGCTCTGCAGTTGGACTACTCGGAGCCCAAGGTGCCCCTGGAGGACTACCTGAAGGGCGAGGGTCGCTTCCAGATCCTGGCCCGGATGGATCCCGAGCTGGCCAGGCGCTACGTCGAGGAGGCCCAGCGGAACGTCCAGGAACGCTGGCAGCGCTACAACCACCTGGCCCAGCAGGTCTAGGCGGAGTCTGATGATGGAGCTGGGCACCACCTGGTTGGGCCTGCCCCTGAAGCACCCCCTCATCGCTTCGGCGTCTCCCCTGACGGGGAGCGTCGAGGCGATCCGGAGGGTGGCTGACGCCGGGGCCTCGGCGGTCGTTTTGGAGTCGCTCTTCGAGGAACAGATCGATCTGGAGGCCATGGCCCTGGATGACCTGTATCACGTGGGAGCGGACAGCTTCGCCGAGGTCTCCAGCTACTTCACCGAGACCAGCCGCGTCTACCATCGCCCCGAGGAATACCTCGACCTGGTGGCGGACGCCCGCAAGGCGGTGGACATCCCGGTGATCGCCAGCCTGAATGGCCGGACCCGCGGGGGATGGCTGAACTACGCCGGGAAGCTCGAGAAGGCCGGTGCGCATGCGCTCGAGCTGAACCTCTACCAACTGCCGCACGATGCCCGGATCTCCGGAGCCGAGATCGAGCGGAACTATGTCGAGGTGGTCCGGACCGTCAAGCAGGCGGTGCGGATCCCCGTGGCCGTCAAGCTCAGCCCGTTCTTCACGGCCCCGGCGCACTTCCTGCGCCAGATGGCCGTGGAGGGCGGGGCCGACGGCCTGGTGCTCTTCAACCGCTTCTATCAGCCCGACTTCGATCCCGAGACGCTGGAGATCGTGCCGCACCTGGAGTTGAGCCGTTCGGCGGAGGTCCGGTTGCCCATGACCTGGATCGCCCTGCTCTACGGGCGGGTCCCGGCGGATTTCGGCCTGACGGGAGGGGTGGCCAACGCCCAGGACGCGATCAAGGCGTTGCTGGCCGGGGCGCGGGTCGTGGCCATGGCCTCTGAACTGCTGCGTCACGGGCCCGAGAGGATCGGGCAGATCGTCGCGGAGATCCAGCAGTGGCTGGTCGAGAAGGAGTACCGCAGCCTCTTCGAGCTGATCGGCAGCCTCTCGCAGAAGAAGGCAGCCGATCCCAGCGCCTTGATGCGGGCGAACTACATGAAGGTCCTGCATTCCTGGCGCGGATAGCTCCGAGGACCCCCACCCGACGAAGAAGGCCCGCCTCACGGCGGGCCTTCTTCATGGGCCAGGATGGGCCGGAGTTGAGGTCAGCGCGAGGCCACCGGCTTGCGGGCCTTCTCGATGACCGGCTTGAGCAGCTCGCTCAGCGCCGGGCCGGACTTCTCTTCCAGCTCGTAGCGGATCCGGGTCGAGGGCAGGCCGATCTCGATCACGGCGCCCAGGTCGATCGGGGTGCCGATCACCACGGCTTCCGCCTGGGAGGCGGCGATGCTCTGGCGCAGCTCGTCGCACTGCTTCTCGGAGTAGCCCATGGCCGGCAGGACCGGGCCCAGGTGCGCCCACTTCTCGAAGGTGGCCTTCAGCGAGCCCACGGCGAAGGGACGCGGGTCGATGATTTCGCCGGCACCGTACTGGCGGGCGGCCAGCAGGCCGGCGCCGTAGCCCATCTCGCCGTGGGTCAGGGTGGGGCCATCCTCGACCACCAGCACCCGGCGGCCGCGGATCAGCTCGGGGTTGTCGGCCGTCATCGGCGAGTTGGCCAGGATGATGGAGGCCTTCGGGTTCAGGGCCATGATGCTCTGGCGAACCTGCTCGACGAACTCGGGCTTGGCGGTCTCGCACTTGTTGAGGATCACCACGTCGGCGGCGCGGGCGTTCACCTCGCCGGGGTAGTAGGCCATCTCGTGGCCCGGGCGGTGGGGGTCGGCCAGGGTGATGTGCAGGTCGGGCTGGTAGAATGGGATGTCGTTGTTCCCGCCGTCCCACAGCAGCACTTCGGCTTCCTTCTCGACCTCGTGCATGATGGCCTCATAGTCCACACCTGCGAAGACCACGTTGCCGCGCTCGATGTGGGGGGCGTACTCCTCGCGCTCTTCGATGGTGCACTTGTGCAGATCCAGGTCGGCCATGGTGGCGAAGCGCTGGACGGCCTGCTTCTCCAGGTCTCCGTAGGGCATCGGGTGGCGCACCACGGCGGTGCGGACTCCGGCCTCCTTGAGGATCTCGGCCACCCGACGGGTGGTCTGGCTCTTGCCCACGCCGGTGCGGACGGCGCAGACTGCCACCACCGGGATCTTCGACTTGATGGCGCTGTCGCGCGGGCCGATCAGGCGGAAGTCGGCGCCGGCGGCCAGCACCAGGGAGGCCTTGTGCATCAGGTCGGCGTGGTTGATGTCCGAGTAGGAGAAGACCACCTGCTGCACGTCGTGCTTCTGGATCAGCTCGGTCAGCTCTTCCTCGGCGTGGATCGGGATGCCCTGCGGGTAGAGGGAGCCGGCCAGGGCCGGGGGATACATCCGACCCTCGATGTCGGGGATCTGCGTGGCCGTGAAGGCCAGGACCCGGTATTCCGGGTTGTTCCGGAAGCAGGTGTTGAAGTTGTGGAAGTCGCGCCCTGCGGCTCCCATGATGATCACGCGAATCGGTTCGGCCATGGTGGCACCTCAATGCGGGGAAGCTCGCGCCAGCACAAGTGGGAGCTTCCGAAGAGTCGGAGGGAAGAAGTCTGGGCAGACAACGCGTCCTCCGCGCGACAGGTTTCTGTGGCAGTCCTGGGATTCCTGCGGCGGGAGCTAACGCAGCGCTTCCAGCGCCTGGCGAGCCGGCACGTTGTCGGGGTGGGCCGTCAGCGTGGCCTGGAAGTGCCGGCGTGCCTGGTCGCGCAGGCCCAGGTCCACAGCCACCTTGCCGGCCAGGAAGTGCAGATAGACCGGGCGGAAGGGCGAGGCGACGGCCTCCGAGTAGAAGCAACGGGGCTTGTGGGCCGGCGGCGAGGCCAGTTGGGCCTCCAGCATCTGCAGTTGCTCCTGTCGGTTCCCCGACTCGCGCATCGAGACCCAGGCGCGCATGGCCTCCTGGGTCCGCGAGGCCTCGTCATCCTGGGGCAGGGTCGGGTCGACGAATCCCCGTTCCCTCAACTCCTGGTGCAGAAGCTGCAGGCGGTCCAGGTCGGCCGCCGTGAAGGGCTGATCAAAGAAGGCCTCGCGGACGATCAGCGCTTCTTCGCGGAAGGTCCGCAACTGGTAGTAGGAGGGTTGGTCCCAGCTCTCGACCATGGCCAGGGCCTGGTCGAGGTAGCCTTCAGCCTCCTTCAGCCGACCTGCCCGAAGGGCCAGGTCGAAACGCAGGCTCACGATGTCCGCGGTCTCTCCCGGGGTCGAACCCAGCGCCAGGGCCTCCGCGGCCAGGCGATCGGCCTCGGCCCAGCGCTGGCGCAGGAAGGCCGCCTGCATCTTGAGGACCACCACGCCGCCGGGGGCCTCGGCGGGGCGGAATCCTTCCTTCTCCAGGATGGCAGCCAGGCGGTCCGCCTCGTCCACCCAGTCCTGGAACTGGGGGTCTTGCGGGTGGGTGGCGGCTGCGAAGAGCAGGCCTCGGGCCAGGAGCCAGCGCCCCACCGGGTCCTCCGGGAAGGCCTGAAGGAAGGCCCGGGCTTCGCGAACCTGCTGACGGGCGTCGCCGATGTCCTCCAGGACGCTCAGGAGGCTTCTCCAGGCCTCGGGATCCCCGTGGGTGGCGTAGGCCTGGCGCAGGAGGGCGGCCGCCTCGTCGAAGCGGCCCAGGCGGCGCAAGTCTCCCGCCGAGGCCTGCCAGTCCTGGTTCGGTCTGGTCTGGGGGGGGGAGGGGGGTGTCCAGCGCAGGTAGAGGCCATAGGCTGCCGTCCCGATCAGGAGGATCGTCAGTCCGAGCAGGAAGCGGGAAGTCTTCATGGGACCTGGGATTTCCCCAGAGGGCGGGGGCGTCCTTCCGCAAATCCCGGAACGCAGGGGTTTCTTGGCCCCCGGGCGAACCTGCCCGGGCCGTGTCTGAGACTCCTGCACCCGGGGTGGAGGCGGCCTGTGAGGCCCCCCAGACGCCCTGGCAGCTCCTCCGTACCAATCCGCTCTTCGCGCGATTGTGGCTTTCCCAGGTCCTCTCGATGGCCGGAGACTGGCTGAGCTACGTCGCCCTGCTGGCCTTGTTGTTGGAACTGACCGGCAGCGGCATGAGCGTCAGCGTGCTGCTGCTGTGCACCTCGCTCCCCTCGCTTCTGGTGGCTCCCCTGGCCGGGGTGGTGGCCGACCGCTGGGACCGACGCCAGATCCTGATCGCCGCGGATCTGGTGAGGATGCTGTGCGTTCTGGGCTTCCTGTTCCTGCGCGAGCCCCAGCACGCTCCGCTGGCCTACGTCCTGACGGCGGTGCTGGCCCTGGCCTCGGGCTTCTTCGCACCCGCGGCGGCGGCTGCCTTGCCCAACCTGGTCACTCCTGGCCAGTTGACAGCGGCCAATGCCCTGATGGGCGCCACGGGCGGGGTCATGACGGCCCTGGCCGCCTGGCTGGGAGGCTGGGTCTCGGCCCACCTGGGTCGGCCCATGGCCTTTGGACTGGATGCCTTTTCGTTCCTGGTCAGCGCCCTGGTGGTCTTCTCGGTGCGCGTGCCCTTCTCGGCGTCGCTTCCCGAGTCGGTCCATCCGGGGCAGGTGCTGGCGCGCAGCGCGCGAGACCTGCGCGAGGCCTGCTCGCATGCCTGGGTGTCTCGGCCGGTGCGGGCCCTGATCCTGCTCAAGATGGCAGCCGGGCTGGCGGGGGGGGTCCTGGTGCTGCTCTCGGTGATGCCCGTCCAGGTTCTGGGCGCGGGGGACTTCGGTGTGGGCGTGCTGTACGCCAGCCGAGGGCTGGGGACCCTGGCCGGGGCGGCCCTGGCTTCGAGCCTGGCGGGGGCAGGGAAGGGCCGGCGTGCCTTCCTGGCCGCCTGGGGCCTGGCTCTCTCGGGGCTCCTGTGCCTGGCCTTCGGAAGGGCTGAAACCCTCCACCAGGCCGCCTTCTTCGTCTTCGGGGCCTTCCTGGGCTCGGGCCTGCAGTGGGTCTTCTCCGCCGCCTTGTTGCAGAAGGCGGTGGAGGACCGGCTCCTGGGGCGGGTGCTGGCCCTGGACAACGCCAGCATGACCCTGACGGCCTCGGTCTCGACGCTGCTGTGCGGCTGGGGTCTGGTGGCCTGGGGGCCCCGAATGGTGGCCGACCTCGTCGGAATTGCCGTTCTGGCGGCTTGTCTGGCGTGGTTGGGCGTGCACGCCTGGTGGCGCCCTCTGGACTTCGATTCCCGGCCTCAGCGGGCCAGTCGTTTGTCCAGATAGAGCTGCATCTCGGCCAGGGTCATCTGTCGCTCCGCCAGCGGCGGATTGTTGGAGAGGCGCATGTCGGCCAGGGCATCCCGGAAGGCCTGGACCTGCCGGGGGGTCATGAGCCGGGTCAGTTTCGGGTAATGGACCGTCTGGGCCCGGAGGGCGCGCGAATAGGCCTGGAGCTTGGGCAGGATGCGCGCGGCCTGCTCGGCACGCAAGGGGGCCCGCTGGAAGTCCTCCAGATAGTCCAGGCCGGCGATCAGGAAGTTGGCGGGATAGACCGCCTGGGTCGCCTGGGGAGGGACGGCAGGGCCGGTGGTGCTGGTCGCGGCCAGGCGGCTCAGGCGCTGGATCAGGGCTTCCAGGTCCGGGCTCTGGAGGGCCAGGGTCTCCTCCACCGCGGTCATCCCCGCCAGTTGCCGGGGATCCAGCACGCCTTGGACCAGTTGCACCAGCTCCAGCGAGAGCGAGTTCAGCTCCCGGGCCGGAGGGGTCACCTCGTCGAGGACCTTCGCCAGGCCCCTCAACTGGTCCGGGGTGAAGGAGGTCGAAGGCTCGGCGTCCACCTCGCGCAGGGCTCCCAGCAGCAGATCGCCGTGCACGTAGACCCACGTTGCGGGGTCCTCGGTGGGCTCGGCCCCGATGTACATCACTGGCAGACCTCCGGCCCCGGAGGGTGCCCCAGGCGGGGGTTGAGGGACCGGGGGAACCCCGGCTCCGGGGCCGGGGGTGGGGCTTCCGGCAGCAGCGGATGCGCTCGTCGCACCTGGCGGCAGATTCGCCGCCCCCGTGCCGGGCGGGACGCCCGCCGGTCCCGAGCCGGGAGGGACGTCGGGGGGGCCCGACCCCGGCGGGGGTTGGTCGCCCTGGTCTCCGGTCGAGGGCGGAGGCGGCGAAGCCGGGGTGCCGAGAGGGGCCATCGGCGTGGACGGGCCCCCTGAGACGGCGGTCGAGGTGGGCGCAGTCGGGCGGCGGGCCAGGAAGAGCCAGGTCAGGCCGCCCAGGATCACCAGGGCCAGCAGTCCCCAGACCAGGAGGTCGGGCTGCGAGTCGTCGTCGGAGTCGCTCTCGGTTCTTTGAAGGGCTGGCTCGGCGGACTCCTCTTCGGCGCCGGGAAGGGCCGGCTCGGCAGACTCCGCTTCGGCGTTGGGGAGGGCTGGCTCGGCGGACTCCTCTTCGGCAGGCGGGGAAGAGGCCTGTCCGTCTTCCGGTCTGGGTTCTTCTTCTCTGCTCATGGGGTCCTCAACCAGGGATCCTGGCAGCCGTTCGGCATTTCGACGGCCACTCCTGGACCGGCCCAGAATCTCGGAAGCACGGGCTCCGCGTGCCACTCCGGGCCCTCGGCACACAGGGCCCCGACGTATCCCTCCTCACAGGGCACCTCCTGGATGGGCCACCGGGCGGCTTCTTCCGGGCGGTCCCGGGTCCAGGTGAGTTCCCGAGGGCTCGGCAGTTCGCCCAAGGGGACCGCAAAGTCGGCCAGGGGCAGCGCCAGGCCCGTCCCTCGCGCCTTGAGGTAGGCCTCCTTGCGGGTCCAGACCCTCAGGAACTCGCGGGGGAAGAGCGGTTCGGGAACCTCACTCAGGGCTCGTCTTTCGGGTTCGGAGAAGAAGCGCGCGGTGAGTCCGCGGAAGTCCACCCCGGCGCGCAGATGCTCGAGGTCCACGCCCAGCTCCCGCTGCCAGGAGACTCCGACCAGGGCCCGCTCGCCCGAATGGGAGAGGTTGAATCGGAGCTCCGGCTGGTCCGCCAGCACGGGTTTGCCTTGCTCGCCGTAGGCGAAGCGGAGGTCGTGCGGCCGGCAACCCAGCGACCAGGCCAGGACCTCGCGCAGGCTGCCTCGGGCGCAGGTGAATCGCCGCCGGATCTCCGGAGGGATGAAGCGGTCCGCCCGGGCACGCTCCTCCGGGCACAGCCAGCGTTCCAGTTCCGTTTGACGTGGCTCGGGAGGATTCAGGTCGATCCGCCACAGTTGGATGGGTTCCACGCGCAGGTTCTTCCAGTCCGGGTTCCGGGGCCCTTCCCAGGGGCTTTCAGCGGCCGTGGCGGATCGGGGGCGGCGGGTCCAGGCCGCGCTCGTCCAGGAGGGTGCGGTCGCACAGCAGGGTGGCGCAGGGGCCTTCGGTGACCACCCGGCCCTCATTCCGGGCTACCACCCGGAACCTCCTCAAGTGTCCAGGAAGTCGCGGGCCAGCTCCAGGCAGGCGTGCACGTCGGCGAAGTTGCTGGCCAGGCCCAGCGAGATGCGGACGGCTCCGGCACCTCGGGGGTCCAGGCAGCGGCGCGCGTCCTGGCAGCCTGGGGCCTGGACCGATTCGTCGATGCAGGCGTGCATCCGGGCGGCGGAGATTCCCAGGGCCAGCTCCCCTGCGCCGGGGTTGCAGAAGCACCCGGTGCGCAGGGAGATCTTTCGGGCCGCGGCGCGGAGCTCGACATCCCGGTGGTCGACCTGTTGGCCTTGAGGATCCTGGAAGTTGAGGGCCAGGGTGGCGCCGCGACCCTCCATGTCCTCCGGACCGTAGAGGCGGATCAGCCGGGCCCCGTTGGCGTGGCGCAGAGCCAGCAGCTCTTCCAGAAGCCAGGAGGTCAGAAGCCGGGTGCGCAGCCCCAGGGTGTCGTAGCCCACCTCCTCGAGAAGGTCCAGCCCCGACTCCACGGCGGGGATGCTGAGGAAGTTCAGGGTTCCGTCCTCGAAGCAGGCGGGGGCCGAGGCCGGCAGGTGGCAGTCGGCCTGGACCGAGGCCAGGGTGATGGTGCCCCCGGCGAACCACGGGCGGTGCAGCTTGCGCAGGGCCTGACGTCGGGCCAACAGGGCCCCGACGCCGGTCGGGTAGCCGAACATCTTGTAGAAGGACAGGCAGACGAAGTCCGGGTGCCAGCGCGAGAGGTCCAGGAAGGCCGTGGGCACGAAGGCGGCCGCGTCCAGAAGCACGTCCCATCCCATCGCCTGGGCCTGCGGGATCCATTCCAGGGGGTGGCGCACCCCCGAGAAGTTGGACTGGGCCGGAAAGGCGAAGAGGTTGTGCCCGTCGGGCCGGGCCTGGGCCAGGTACTGCGCCAGGTCCTCGCCGTGCACCCGCAGGTCATGGGTGCCGATCGGCAGGTAGAGCGTCCGGGCTCCGCACACGCGGTCGAATTCGCGAATCCCGTTGACCGAGTTGTGGTTGTCGAAGGTCAGCAGGAACCGATCCCCCGTCTGGAAGGGATAGGCCTCGCCCACCAGTTTCAGGGCATGGCTGGCGTTGGAGGTGAAGACCAGGGCATATTCTGCCGGGTCGGCCCGGAAGAAGTCGAGGATCCTGCTGCGACAGCGTTCGACTCCCTCGGTGCTGGCGCGGGAGGCCGGGTTCTCGGAGTGAGGGTTGCCCAGGAGCGTGGACTCCAGCCATCCGGCGTGGCGCCGGACGAGCGACTCGGGGTACAGGCCGCTGCCGGTATAGTCCAGATAGACTTCGCCACTGCGTTCCAATCGTGAGAAGTCGCGTCGGCGCAGGTCGTCGACGATCCGGGTTCGAGGATAGTCCGGGTAGCGCTCCAGGAAATCCTGGTAGAGCTCTTGGGGTGGGCTGGGATTCGCGTCCATGGGAGGTTCTTACGCCATGGGGGTGGGGTTCGACCTTCCCGGAAGATGACCTGGATCATCCAGGTCGCCGACACGCTGGCATTTCATGGCCTGGACGAGGACTGGATGGGGGCACTTCCCGGAGGGACGGAGGAGCAGGCCTTCAGTCGGCCGAATCAATTCCATTCACCTGCCCTCCTGGCCCTTGGCGCCGGACAGGGCCAGACCTGGAGCTGGAGTTTCGTGGAACAACACGATACCATCATCAACGGGACCTACCCGCAGAAGGTGACCGAAGAACTCGAAGAGTCCCTGCAGAATCCGAACCCCGAGCACCCTGTCTTCCTGGTGCGCGCGTGGTGCAAAGGCTGCGGCCTGTGCGTGGAGATCTGTCCGCGCCAGGTCCTGTCCACGGATGGCCGGGGCAAGGTGGAGGTCGTCGCGCCCGAGCGCTGCACGAGTTGCGGCATGTGCGAGATGGTCTGCCCGGACTTTGCCCTGGTCGTCGGGACCATCGAACGGGAGTAGGGAATGCAGGAGACCACGACCGAGATCCGTTTCGCTTCGCCCAAGCGTTATATCGAAGAGAGCCTGATCTTCAAGAAGGGCCAGTTGGGAGAGGTGGGTTTCCTCTCCGGGAACGAGGCCTGTGCCTATGGAGCCCTGGCCGCCGGACTGGGCTTCTACGCCGGCTATCCGATCACGCCCTCGACCGAGATCGCCGAGATCCTGTCCTACCGGATGCCTGCCCTGGGGCGGGTCTTCATCCAGATGGAGGACGAGATCGCCAGCATGGGCGCCATCATCGGGGCCTCGCTGACCGGCTTGAAGTCCATGACCGCGACCAGCGGCCCGGGTTTCTCCTTGATGCAGGAGAATCTGGGCTATGCCTGCATCGCCGAGGTTCCGTGCGTGGTGGTCAACGTCCAGCGCGGAGGGCCCAGCACGGGGCTGCCCACCAGTCCGGCGCAGGGTGACCTGATGCAGGCCCGCTGGGGGACGCACGGAGACCATCCCATCATCGCTCTGTACCCGACCTCGGTCCAGGAAGCCTTCGAGCTGACCATGGTGGCCTTCAACCTGGCCGAGAAATACCGCACTCCGGTCCTCTTCCTGATGGATGAGGTGATCGGTCATATGCGCGAGAAGGTCGTCTTCCCCCGGGAGGGGCAGATCCCCGTGCTGGAGCGACGCAAGCCTCCCAAGGGCTTGGAGAAGTTCCAGCCCTTCGCCGAGGACGACGGACTGGTTCCTGCCATGTCGGCCTTCGGCGAAGGTCATCGCTATCATGTCACGGGGCTGCACCACGATCCGGCCGGCTATCCGACGCTCCGCCCCGACGAGATCAACCGTTGGTTCGAGCGGGTCTTTGCCAAGATCGAGCAGAACCTGGACGACATCCTGCTGTATCGCGAGGAGGATCTCGAGGACGCCGAGACCGTGATCCTCTCGTGCGGCATCACCGCCCGCGCCGCTCGGGCGGCGGCCCGGCAGGCCCGGAAGCAGGGCTTGAAGGTGGGGACCTTGACCCTTCAGACCATCTGGCCCTTCCCCGAGAAGCTGGTGCGGGACCTGGGCTCGCGGGTGCGCCGGATCCTGGTCCCCGAACTCAATCGCGGTCAGTTGATCCGCGAGGTTCAGCGCTGCGTGCGCCATCCCGAGGTGGCGATCGGAGGCATCAACCGGCTGGACGGAGGTGTGATCACCCCGGCCCAGATTCTGGAGAAGCTTGAGGAGAGGTCATGGCCAGGAAGCTCCCACTGATCCATCGCTACCTGAGGAAGGACAAGAAGTTCCCCACCGTCTGGTGTCCCGGATGCGGGATCGGGGTGGTCCTCGGCAGCCTGATTCGGGCCGTCCACAACGCCGGCATTCCCAAGGACGACGTGGTCCTGGTCTCCGGGATCGGTTGCACCGGGCGGATGCCCGTGTACGTGGACTTCAATACCCTGCACACGACCCACGGTCGGGCCCTGACCTTCGCCAGCGGGGTGCGTCTGGCCAACCCCCGGCTCAAGGTGATCACCGTCATGGGCGATGGAGACGCCATCGCCATCGGCGGGAACCACTTCATCCACGCCTGCCGGCGCAACATCGAGATCACCGCCATCGTGGTGAACAACTTCATCTACGGGATGACCGGCGGACAGTTCTCGCCGACCACGCCGACCGGAGACATTTCGGCCACCAGCCCCTATGGCAACCTGGCCCAGTCGGTGGACATCTGCGAGCTGGCTCGGGACTGCGGAGCCTCGTACGTGGCCCGCAGCACCATCTACCATGTCAACGAGATGGAGAAGCAGATCGCGCGGGCGGTGACCACCTCCGGTTTCTCGGTCGTGGAGGTTCTCAGCACCTGCTATTCGCGGTACGGCAAGCTCAACCAGAAGGGCTCGCCGCGTGAGATGTTCCTCGCGTTGAAGGACCAGACGGTCCCCATCGCCAAGGCCGCGGGGGACGGGCGCATCAGCCGGGGCGTCTTCATCGACCGGGCCGAGGCGGCCTATTCCGACACCTACCAGGCCATCGTGGCCAAGGCCCGCGAGCATGATGCCGGGGAGCCCTTGCCGTTGTTGGACCCGGCCCGGACGGGAGGCACCCGATGATCGAGCGATACGAGATCCGCCTGGCCGGCGAGGGAGGGCAGGGTCTGATCCTCTCCGGTCTGCTGCTGGCGGCGGCCGTCGCCGTCTTCGACGAGCGCAACGCCGTCCAGACCCAGAGCTACACCCCCCTGGTCCGCGGGGCCCCAAGCCGTTCGGAGATCGTGATCTCGGATGGGGAGATCGACTTCCCCGAGGTCATCTCGGCCGACCTGTTGGTGGCGCTCTCGCAGGGAGCCTTCCGGGACTTCTCGAGCCAGGTCAGGGCCGATGGCAGGATCCTGGTGGATTCGGACCTGGTCTCGTTGGATGGGGTCGAGCCCCAGGCTCCCACCCTGGGGCTTCCTTTCACCCGTCTGGCCCGCGAGGCGGTGGGCAAGAGCCTGGCCGCCAGCACGGTGGCCCTGGGGGCGCTGGCGGAGCTGACGGGCATCGTCCGGCTCGCCTCCCTGGAGGAGGCCGTCCGGATGCGTGCTCCTCAGGGGACCGAGGAACTCAACCTGCGGGCCTTGAAGGTGGGAGCCGAGGCGGCGCGCGATCTGGCGGCGGCCCATCGGGTTTCCGCCTGAGCGCGTGGCGCCGATTGCATCGAGGGGAGTCAGCCGGTTGTTGTGTGGGGAAGCTGTGTACGGGGGGTTGAATCGTGAAACCTGATGCCGAACACCTGGCCTGGAGGCTGCACGAGGTTCCGCTCCTGGGCCATCTGGATGAGGATGAACGTCTGGAACTGGCCTCCAAGGTGGTCTTCAGGCGCCTGGCAGCCCGATCGCCCCTGTTCTTGCAGGGCGATCCGGGCGACGCCTTGTTCCTGGTCCTGGCGGGCTCGGTCCGGGTCATGACCCGGGGAGCCGGAGAGCGGGAGGTCAACCTGGCTCTGCTCAACGAGGGCGCGTTCTTCGGGGACATGGCCCTGCTGGATGGCAACTCGCGCGCGATCTCGGTCTACGCCGTCAGCGACTGCGAGGTCGCGGTCCTGGACCGCTCCGAGTTCCAGTCGTTCCTGGAGACCCATCCTGCCGCCGCCCGGCGTTTGCTGGGCGTGTTGTGTCAGCACCTGCGCCAGGCCAATGGACAGTCCCTCGAGCCTTCGCAGAGGACGGTCCGCCAGAAGCTGGCCGGGGTGCTGCGCGACCTGGCCTTGAGCAACGGCGAGGTGGGAGCCCACGGGGTCCTGCTGCCCCGGGAGGTCAACCGTCGGGCGCTGGCCGAGATGCTGAACACCACGCGGGCCGCCATCACCCGCGAGGCCGCCGTCCTGCGCCAGCGCGGTCTCTTGGAGAACGAGGGCCACAGGGTCCGGGTGACCGACCCGGATGGCCTGGGACGGCTGGCCAGCGGCGTCCACTGAGCGGGGCGCGTCGTTCGGTCCAGCAATCCTGCGGCACCCTGAAGACGAAGAAGCCGCCCGAAACCGCACCCTGCGCGGCTCCAGACGGCTCTTCGTCCTTCCCCTGGAGAGGAGGGACGGTGGCTAGAGCTTGTCCAGGGGCATGTAGATGGCGGCCTGCTTGCCGCCCAGTTTGCTGTGGATGCGGCCGTTCTGGATGGTCACGGTCTCGCCCGTCAGCAGCTCCTTGAGGGCCATCCCCTCCCGCAGCCGGCTCTCGGCCCGGACGGGGATCTCGCGGGTCTGTTCGTGGGGGCTGTTGTTGAGGACCACCACGGCCTCGTCCTGGGGATGGACGCGGGCGTAGGAGTAGATCTGGTCGTCCTGCCACATCTCCAAGAGCTGGCCTTCACGCAGGGCGATCGAGTCCTTCCGGATGGCTCCCAGTTTCTGGAAGTGGGCCAGCATGTCCGGGTTGTTGTCGAAGTCCATCATCCGGCGGCTGGTTTCGCTCCAGCCCTCATGGTCGCTCTCCATCCCCACTTCCGTGCCGTAGTAGACGCTGGGAATGCGGTTGAGGGTCATCTGGAAGGAGAGGGCCAGCTTCAACCGGTCGCGGTCGCCGCCGGCCTTGGTCAGGAAGCGCTTGGTGTCGTGGTTGTCCAGGAAGGCCGACATCATCTCGGGCTTGGCGAACTTCCGGTCGCAGTCCGCCACCCGGTCGGCCAACTGGCGCATGCTGCCGCCCTTGGCCAGGACGTCGTCGATGGTGTAGTACAGCGGGTAGTCCACCAGGCCATCCATGCCGCCGTGCTGATACTGGGCGTACTTCGAGGGGTCGCCCACGTAGTACTCACCCATCAGGTAGAAGTCGGGACCGGCGTGCTCGTGCATGGCCTGGTTGAACTTGTCCCAGAAGGCCTTGGGAACGTTCTTCACGGCGTCCAGGCGGAACCCGTCCACTCCGGTGTCGGCCCAGAACTTGCCGACGTCGATCAGGTACTTCTCGACCTCGGGGTTCTCCTGGGCCAGGTCGGGAAGGCCGAAGATCGAGCAGTTTTCGGATTGCCAGGGGTCATCCCAGTCGGTCACGTCGCCGTTGTGGTGGTACCAGGAGTGCTTGGCCGGGTCCTGGTAGAAGGGATGCTCCCAGGCCGTGTGGTTGAGGGGGATGTCCAGCAGGACCTTCAACCCCTTCTCGTGGGCCGTGTCGACAAACTCCTTGAACTTGTCCATCGTGCCGACGTGCTCGTCGGTCTTGAAGTGGTCGATGGGCCAGTAGCCGTGGTAGCCGTCGCTGTTGACGAAGCTGGTCTGGTTGTCCATCGGCGGGGTGATCCACAGGGCGGTGGCGCCGGTGCTCTTGATGTAGTCCATCTTGTCGATGACGCCCTGCAGGTCGCCGCCATGGTAGCGGTTCAGGTCGTCCTTGTTGACGGCGTGGTTGTTGTTCGGGTCGCCGTCGTGGAAGCGGTCGGTCAACAAGAAGTAGATCGTCTCGCCCTGCCAGGACCGCACCTTGGGGTCTTCTGGGAGCGGCGTGGGGTGGGGCACACCCGAAGGGACCGGTTGAGGCTTCTCCTGGGAGACCGCCTGATTCTGCCCCAGGACGACCGAATCGGTGACCTGGGCTTGCGGAGTGGTCCGGGGAGTCTCCCGCACGGGAGTCGACAGATTCGGAGTCAGGCCCACACTCTTGATCACGGTCAGACGGCTCCAAACTTCTGGTTGTTCTCTAGAGGTTTCACGACCTGGGTCGAGTCCATCTAGGCCTTTCAGTCTTGAATAAGGTCGGTTTCTGTAAAAAACATGTTGCCTGCGCGTTCACCCTGCGCGTTTCGGGCAAGGCAGGTCCGGCCCTCTCAGGAACCCGGTCGTCGGACCAGCACGACGCCGCTGCGACCCTCCAGGTCCAGTCGGATGGCGCCGCAGGCCCGCGCTTTGAGAGGTCGGTTCCCCCCCAGGAGCGGCTCCCAGGTTCCCGGACCGACGGGAACCCGCACGTTGCGGCGGGCGGGGCTGTTGTTGAGGACCACCACCACGACCTCGTCGCCCAGGCGGCGTTGGAAGGCGAAGAGGCCTCGCCGATCGTCGGCCAGGAGCGTGCGGTAGTCCCCCACCTGCAACGCGGGTCGGGTTTTGCGCAGGGCGATGCAGCGGCGGTAGTGCTCCAGCAGGTCCCGGTCCACCTCGACCGGGTCGGGTCGGGCGGCTGGCTTCTGGTCGGGGAGGGTCGCTTCGGCCTCGTACTTCAGGTCGTCCCAGACCATCGGCTTGCGGCAGCACGGGTCGTTGCCCCCCCACATCCCGACCTCGTCCCCGTAGTAGATCATCGGCGCCCCCACGTAGGTCATCTGGAAGAGGACGGCCAGCTTCTGGCGCTGGCGTTCTTCGGGGGTCGGCTTGCGGGTGAGGTACTCGGGGTTGCTGCCCTTGGCCTTCTCGCAGTAGGCGTGCCAGTCGCGCATGGCCACCAGGTCGGCGTTGACCACGTTGGAGGCCACCCGGGCCGTGTCGTGGCTGCCCAGCAGGTTCTGCATGCCGTAGGCCACCTGCGGGGCGTAGGCCTCGCGGATTTCGCGCAGGCGCGAGTCGAACTTCGAGGCCCGGATGGCGTGGCGTCGGGCGAAGAAGAAGTCGTGGCAGGTGAAGGCGAAGTTGTAGTTCATCACCGCCGAGAATTCATCGCCTTCCAGATAGGGCTTGTTGGCCTCGACGGTGTCGATCACCTCGGCGGTCATGTAGGCCTCGGGGTTGATCGAGCGGACCAGGCGGCTCCAGTCCTTCCAGAAGGCGTGCTTCACGCAGAAGGCGACGTCCAGTCTCCAGCCGTCGATTCCTTCCTGGGGGCGCCCCTGGCCGCTGGGGTCCATCCAGCGCCGGGTGATGGCAAGGATGTACTCCCGCGGACCGGTCACGATGCCCTTCTCGTCCTGGCGCAGGTTGGGCAGCTCCTTGACACCGAACCACCCCTGGTACTCGAACTTCTTCCCCGTCGCGGGATCCGCCCAGGACTTGATCTCGAACCAGTCCCGGTAGGGCGAGGCCTGCTGGTTCTTCACCACGTCGGTGAAGAAGGGGTTGGTCATGCCCATGTGGTTGAAGACGCCGTCGAAGACGACCCGGATGCCGCGCAGGTGGGCCTGGCGGATCAGCTCCAGGGCCAGCTTGTCGGCGGCGGTCCAGTGCCAGGTGGAGGGGTCGTCGGGCTTCTCGGAGGCGATCAGCCGCCGATCCCCTTCCGGATCGGGCCCGAAGGTCGGGTCGATGTGCTGGTAGACGTAGGCATCGTACTTGTGGGAGGAGGGCGCCATGAAGACGGGGTTGAGGTAGACCGCGTTGATGCCCAGGTCCCGCAGGTAGTCCAGCTTGTCGATCACGCCCTGCAGGTCGCCTCCGTAGCGACGGCGCTGCAGGTGGAACCAGATGTCCTTGCCGGCGTGGGCCTTCTCGTAGGGCTGCATCCGGTACCAGTCGGAGGTCCAGGGGTGCACCTGCCAGGGCTCGGCCTGGCTGTGGGGCCAGGAGCCGTCCTGGTCCACCAGGCGGGGATCGTTGGAGGGGTCGCCGTTGCGGAAGCGTTCCGGGAAGATCTGGTACCAGACCGCCTTCTTGGACCACTCCGGCACGAAGGAGTCGTCGGCCCGGACGGCGCTGGAGACCAGGCCCGTCAGGACCAGCAGGCACACGACAGACGCGAGATGACGCAACGTTCCAACCTCCATCCTGGCTCCCCCATGCCGCGGGGGCTGGTTCGACCTTCAGGCCGGGCGGGCCTGTCCGGAGGGCGCGGTTCATTCAGTTCACAAGTTTTTCGGTTGTTTCGCCTGCCTCCCGGGCTTAGCCTGGGAGTCGAGGCGTTCGATCGTGGTCCATCTCCATGTGCGCAGTTGGTTCTCCTTCCTGGCGGGGGCTTCGGCCCCCGAGGATCTGGTGCGGGCGGCCGCCGACCTGGGGCAATCCGCCCTGGCGCTGACGGATCTGCACGGCCTCTTCGGTGCCGTGCGCCTGGCCCGGGCATGCCGGCCGGCCGGGATCCGTCCTCTCTTCGGGGCCACGGTCATGGTGGAGGGCTTCCCCCTGGTGCTTCTGGCCCGGCACGCCCTGGGCTATGGCAACCTCTGTCAGGCCTTGACCTGTGCCCACCAGGCGGAGCGGCTCGCTCCGCACCTCTCGCGGCAGGATTTGGCCGCCTGGAGCAGCGGTCTGCTGGCTTTGACCGGGGGGCCGGAGGGGCGCCTGGACACCCTGGTGCGCCAGGGGGACACCGCGCAGGCCCGGCGCTGGCTGGCCTGCCTCGGGGAGATCTTCCCCGACGCGCTGTACGTCGAGCTGGTCCACCGCATGCTCCCCGGCGACGGAGCGGCGCTGGCGCGGGTGCGCGATCTGGCCTGTCAGGTCCGCCTGCCGGTCGTCGCCAGCAACGCCGTGCGCTACGCCCGCGCGGAGGGGCTGGCCCTGTACGATGCCCTGACCTGCGTGCGCCTGGGGATCACCGTGGGCGACCCCCACCCCCAGCGCCCGGCCAACGACCAGGCCTTCCTGTGCGACGAGGCTGAGCTTCGCCGGCGCATCCCCTTCCCCGAGGCCCTGGAGCGCACCGAGGAGGTGGCCGCCCGCTGCCGGGTCGAGCTGCTGGCTGGCGAGGTGATCCCCCCCACGGCGCAGCTTCCCGAGGGCTTCTCCGCGAAAGAGCACCTGCGCAACCTGTGTGAACAGGGCCTGCCGCGTCTGTACACCCCCGACGCGCGGCCGGCCGCCCGCCGGCAACTGGAACACGAGCTGGAGGTGGTCGGCGATCTGGACCTGGAGGAGTTCTTCCTGGTGGTCCACGAGGTGGTGGAGTTCGCCCGCAGCCGGGGCATCCGCTGCGCCGGCCGGGGCTCGGCGGCCAACTCGATCCTGTCCTGGCTTCTGGGGATCACCGCCGTGGATCCCCTGGCCCAGAACCTGCTCTTCGAGCGCTTCCTGCACCGGGGGCGCAAGGGCATGCCTGACATCGACGTGGACTTCGACTCCGCTCGCCGTCCCGAGGTGATCGCCTGGATGGAGGAGCGTTTCGGTCGCCAGCACACCGCCATGACCGCCACGGTCTGCACCTATGGCCTGAAGAGCGGCGTCCGGGACATGCTCAAGGTCCTGGGCTGCACTCCCGAGGCGGTGGACCGGGTGGCGGTGCGGATCCGCCACTGGGACACGCTGGACAGCCTGCGGGATCGGCGTGGAGAGCTCCAGGAGGCACTCCTGGGGGCCGGCCAGCCGCTGCTCCCCGAGCGGGGTGGGGCGGAGGGAAGGCGTCGGCCGGGTCCGACACACCCACCGCCAACGAACAGGCGGGCCGGTCTCTTCGATGTCCTCTTCGCCTTGCTGGAGAGGTTGCCGGGGTGCCCTCGGCACCTGGGCCTGCACAGCGGGGGGATGGTCCTCTCCCGGCGCCCCCTGACCTGTTTCAGCCCTCTGCAGACCTCGGCCTGCGGCGTCCGCCAGTTGCAGTTCGACAAGGACGACGTCGAGGCGATGGGCCTGGTCAAGTTCGATGTCCTGGGCTTGAGGATGCTTTCGGTCCTGTCCGAGGCGGTGGACCTGGTCCGAGAGGATTCCGGCCGGGAGCTGGATCTGGAGGCCCTCCCCCTGGACGACGAGCCGACCTTCGAGCTGATCCGCTCGGGACGCTCGATGGGCCTCTTCCAGATCGAGAGCCCCGGTCAGGTCCACCTCCTCTCGCGCACCCGGCCCCAGGTCTTCCGCGACCTGGTGGTCCAGGTCGCCCTCTTCCGCCCCGGGCCCCTGCAGGGCGGGATGGTGAACCCCTACATCGAGCGCCGCAGCGGCCGGCAACCCGTGGAGGTGCTCCACGCCAGCCTGGAGCCGGTGTTGCGGGATACCCTGGGCATCGTGCTCTTCCAGGAGCAGGTCCTGGAGATCTGTCATCGCTTTGCGGGGATGAGCCTGGAGGAGGCCGACGAGTTCCGCCGCCTGATGAGCCGCTGGCGCGACCCGGGCTCGATGCGCCAGATGCAGGAGGCCTTCGTGGCGGGCGCGATGGCCACCCACGCCGTTCCCCAGGAACTTGCCCTGGCGGTCTTCCGCCAGGTGGAGTCCTTCGTGGGCTACGGCTTCTGTCGCTCGCACGCGGCAGCCTTCGCGCGCACGGTGTACCACTCGGCCTGGTTGAAGGCCCACCATCCGGCAGCCTACATGGCGGCGGTGCTGCAGCATCATCCCGGCTTCCATCCCCTGGCCACGCTCATCGAGGAGGTCCGTCATCTGGGAGTCCGGATCCTGCCCGCCGACGCCTGGCTCTCGGGCTGGCGCTACACCCTGGAGGCCGGGGCCATCCGGGTCCCCCTGTGCGCGGTCTCGGGGGTCAGCCCTTCTGCAGCCCGCCACCTGGTCGAGAACCGGGAGGGGTGTTCAAGCCTGGAGGCCCTGCTGGATCGGGTGGAACTGCCGGTCGAGGTCTGGGAGGCCCTGGCCCGCGCGGGGGCCTTCCGGGCGCGCTGCTCGCGCCGTGAGGCCCTGTGGCGGATCGGGCTGAGGCGCCCGAAGGCCGACTCGGCCTCGCGTTCGTCGCGCAGACTTCGCGCCTCCGCCTCCGTCGTCGGGCCCAGGAGGCCTGCTCGAGATGGGCGCCCCGCTTCTGGCAGGTTGGCCGGCCGGCCGGAGCCGGACCTGGGGTTGGAGTTCGCCCCTTCCGCCTCGCGACTCCCTCGGCTCGAGCCCCTGGATTCGACCCGGGAGATGGCCTGGGACTTCCGTCTGCAAGGCTTCTCGCCCCAAGGGCACCCCCTCTCCGCGCACCGCGAGCGCCTCCACCTGGCGGGCGTGACCCCCGTCGCGGACGTCTTCGCCATGCCGGCTGGCCAGGAGGTGCGGATCGCGGGGCTGGTCATGCTGCGCCAGAAGCCTCCCACCGCTCGGGGGATGGTCTTCCTGCTGCTGGAGGACGAGAGCGCCCGGATCCAGGCGGCCGTGACGCCTCCGGTCTTCCGGCGCCTGGAGCCGGTCCTGCATCGGGGCGCCTTGTGGCTCCGAGGGCGCCTGGAGGCCGGGGGCGCCGGCCGGGGAGACGACGAGGGCTCCTTCCGCAGTCTGCTCGTGCAGCAGGCCGGACCCCTGGAGGAGCTGCTGGAGGGGCCGATCATGGCGGAGAGGTTGCGGGGCTGAAGCCTCCGCCCTTCAGCCTCGCAGCGCCTCACCCATCCGGCGGACCGACTCGCGCAGGTTCTCGGGGCTGTAGCGGCTCCAGGCCAGCCGGAACGAGCGAGAGGCCCGCTCGGCCAGGGGACCGCAGGCTTCGGGCCTCTTCGGGGGCAGGAAGGTCGTCCCCGGGATGTAGCCGCTTCCCGCCTGCTTGACCGCGGGGAGCCGTTCTCGGGTGTCGCCTGCGGGCAGGGTGACCCAGGTGAAGTAGCCGCCGGTGGGTCGGGTCCAGGTGGTGCCCTGGGGCATCGCGGTCTTGAGAGCCTCCAGGAGGGCCTCGCGGCGCTGGCGGTAGGCGATCTGGAGGCGCTGGACGTTGGCCGGGTACAGGCCCTCGGCCATGCAGGTGGCCACCAGCAGCGAGGGCAGGTGGCTGGGGGCCCCGCCCGACTGCAGCCAGGGCTGTCCCGAGAAGCGTTCGGCCAGGGCCCGGTCGGCCGTGAGATAGCCGACCCTCAGGCCGGGGGCCAGGGACTTGGCGAAGGAACCCAGCCGGACCACCCGCCCGGGGGGAGCCTGGCTCCACAGCGAGGGCGGGGCGGGTCCATCGAAGGACAGCTCGCGGTAGACGTCGTCCTCGACCAGCAGCAGCCCTTCGGCTTCGGCCAGCTCGACCAGGGCGCGGCGTCGCTCGAGGGCCAGGGTGAGGCCGGTGGGGTTGTGGAAGGTGGGGATCGTGTAGAGGAAGCCGACCTTCCTCCCGCTGGCCCGGATCCGGGCCAGCCTTTCGGGCAGGGCCTCCACCACCAGGCCCCCGGCATCGAAGGGGAGCGGGCAGATCTCCAGGGGATGGCTGGCCAGGATCCGCAGCGCGAAGTGGTAGGTGGGGGCCTCGACCAGGATCACCTGGCCCGGATCGGCCAGGAGCTTCGCGCTCTGCTCCAGAGCAGCCGAGACCCCTCCGGTGAGGCAGATCTCGTCGGGCCGGGGAGGACGCGAGTCGGTTCGTCCCAGTCGGTCGACCACGGCCTCGATCAGCGGGCCCGGGCCGGCCGGGGCCCCATAGGCCAACGCTTCAGGGCCGAAGCGCCGCAAGGTGGTGCGGGCCAGCTCGGCCATCTCCTCGACGGGCAGCAGATCCGGGTCGGGGTGGCCCCAGGCCAGATCGATCACGCCGGGCATCTCGACGAACTCCGCCACCGGAAGCGGGCTGCCGGGAAGGCTCATCGCTCGACTCCGTCGGACTGGATGCGGATCGACCCTTTTCGGCGGGCCTCGTCCCCTCGCTGGGGGAGCCGGGCCAGCCAGGTGTTGGCTCGGGCGCGCACCGTGCTCAGGGCACGGGCCGAGCCCAAGGCGCCCTTGGGGTTCTCGCGGGCCAGGGCCTCGAAGGCGGCCCGGGCGCGGTCGGGGGTCTCGGCCAGGAAGAGGCACAGGGCTCGCA
>Ga0334889_1001504_pt1 | contig 30333 bp, 33 predicted proteins | sample GraSluR1_MG_2_FD_207222 | JGI IMG/M metagenome (GOLD analysis project Ga0334889, IMG submission 207222) | Sludge microbial communities from methane-producing bioreactor in Wageningen University, Netherlands - Granular Sludge_8_08-R1 | ecosystem: Engineered > Bioreactor > Anaerobic > Unclassified...
TAATCGAATGTTTCGAACACCCTGGACAAAGGCTGCTTGTCGGCGAGATTTTGGAGAAGCAGCGGAAAATCTACGAGGCTATGGATGTCCAGCCTCCGGCCTCGTTATGAGTAGGCGGGAATCCAGGTTTCAAGGGGCGCTTCGTGAAAATCAAGAATAAGGGACTGCACCGTTTCCAGCATTTCACATCACCCTATCATTTATCTTACCGATTTTGGCTAAAACCGGCAATAAATATAACCGATTTTTCACGTAAGATCAAGGCGAGCGAACAATTCTTGTGCCGGGACCGTGCTTCAACCCTCATTTTTTCTCACCTTTTTTCAATCCGTCATTTTTTTTCAAAAGACCCCCTTGACAGATCGAGAAAAAGGCTGTATCGTGCATCCAACTTTAGAGGAAAGGAGAAGCCGACAGATGATTTCCAGGAAAAACGCCGCTTTTGTTTTTGAGTTCGCGTTTAGCAACGACCAGGGATATTATTATTATTATCCCCTGGTCTGCTCTGTACTGGAAACCGATCGACGGCTTGCTTTCCAAGCTCCGGATTAGGGTTCTCGCCAGCTGCAGAGGCCCCTCCGGGGGGCAAAAAGAAGAAAGAGCAAAGACCGGACTCGGTTTCCACCGAAGTCCGGTCTTTTTTATTTTCTGAAACTTCATTTTATCAAAGGGGTGGAACGCAATGAAAAAAATTCAACCGGCACGTAAAATATCGGGAACAGTCTCTCTTCCGGGAGACAAGTCGATCTCTCATCGGGCAGCTCTTCTGGGAGCTCTCTCCGCAGAAGGCGTGACGGTGCACAACTTCTCGGACGGAACGGACTGCGCGTCCACTCTCTCCTGCCTTGAACAGGCCGGGGCGAAAGTCCGGAGAAGCGGAGCGACTCTCTCCATCTCGGCGCCCGAGGGACTCCGTTCGCCCAACACGATTCTGGACGCCGGAAACTCGGGGACCACGGCACGGACGCTCTGCGGTCTTCTGGCAGGAAGGCCCGGAGTGAGAGCGCGAATCACGGGAGATACCAGCCTCTCCAAGCGCCCGATGCTCCGGGTCGTGAAACCCCTCCGCTCCATGGGAGCGAGCATCGACGGCCCGGAAGGCGGCTCGCTCCTTCCCCTCGAAATATCAGGAAACAGGCTCAGAGGCGCCACCCACCTCCTTGAAACACCGAGCGCCCAGGTCAAGACGGCCCTCCTCCTCGCAGGTCTCGGCGCCGAAGAACCCACCACGGTCATCGAACCGCTCGCGACACGAAACCACACGGAACGCATGCTCGCCCACTTGGGCATCCCCCTCTACTTCGAAGGCAACTCGATCACCATCGCCCCTTCCAGACCTCTCAAGGGCGGCGAATGGACCATCCCCGGAGACTTCTCCTCCGCCGCATTCTGGATCGTCGCGGCGGCGATTCTTCCGGATTCCTCCATCTCGCTCCCCAATACGGGCCTGAATTCCACCCGGACCGGCCTGCTGAACGTCCTCGAACGCATGGGACTGGCCTTCACGGTCGAGCAGGAGGGACTTCGAGGAGGCGAGCCGACCGGCACGATCACGGTCCATTCGAGCACCCTTCGCGGCACCGAGGTCTCGGGCAGCGAGATTCCGCTGCTCATCGACGAACTCCCCATCCTGGCCGTGGCGGCAACCCAGGCGAAGGGCGTCACGGAGATCCGGGGCGCGATGGAGCTGCGCTTCAAGGAGAGCGACCGCATCGTCGCGGTGACGCAGGGACTCGCGGCCCTCGGCGCGGATATTCTGGAGCTCGAGGACGGCTGGAGAATCACCGGCTCCGGAAAGCTGAAGGGCGGGCGGGTCTCCGGCACGGGCGACCACCGCATCGCGATGGCCCTCGCGATCGCCGCTCTCGTCGCCGACGCCCCCGTCGAGATCGAGGATCCGGAGTGCGTGCGGATCTCCTACCCGGGATTCTTCGCCACGCTCGACTCGCTCGTCGGAAGGAGCGCGTCATGAGCCTCCGTTTTCTGACCAGCGGCGAATCGCACGGGAGAGGTCTCCTCGTCGTGACGGAGGGGCTTCCGGCAGGGCTCAAGATCTCCTCCGACGACCTTGAGTTCCGCCTTGCGCGCCGCCGCCGCGGCTTCGGCCGGGGAGCGCGCGCCTTCATCGAGCGGGACGAGATCACCGTCTGGGGCGGCATCCGGAACGGCAGAACCACCGGCGGTCCTGTGGGCATCTCCATCGGCAACGCGGAGTGGGAAGCGTGGGACGAGGCCATGAACCCGTGGGCGGTCTCGGTGGAGGCTGCGTGCATGCGCGCCGTGACCGCACCCCGGCCGGGGCACGCGGACCTGGCCGGCAGCGTCAAGTTCGGGCACAGGGATATGCGGAATGTCCTCGAACGCTCCAGCGCAAGAAGCACGGCTCCCCGTACGGTCGCCGGGACGCTCGCCTCCCGGATGCTGGAGGAGCTCGGCGTCTCCGTCCGCGGAGCGGTGGAGTCGATCGGAGGCGTCGCCGCCCGCCTTCCGGGGGCACACGAAGACTGGGCCCGCGCGGCACTCTCGGAGCTGGGAGTCGCCCGCCCCGAAGACGAGGAGGCGCTGAAGGAGCGCATCGCTCTCGCGGGATCCGACGGCGACAGCCTCGGCGGTACGTTCGTCCTCTCCGTGACGGGCCTGCCTCCGGGCGTCGGCAGCTTCGCTGAGTGGGACGAGCGTCTCGACGGCCTTCTCGGACAAGCGATTCTCTCCATTCCCGGCGTCAAGGGCGTTGAGTTCGGCGAGGGGTTCCGGAGCGCGGAACTTCCGGGAAGCCTTCTGCATGACCCGATTATCGTCGCGGACGGGCGGTGGACCCGCTCGAGCAACCGTGCCGGAGGGCTCGAAGGCGGCATGAGCAACGGCGGAGAGATTCTCATCCGGGCGGCGATGAAGCCCATTCCGACGATGAAGAAGGGACTGCCGTCCTACGATACGGTCTCCGACCGGCCCTGCACGGGGCACGCCGAGAGGAGCGACGTCTGCGCGGTCCCCTCGGCGTGCGTCGTGGCGGAGGCGATGGCGGCGTGGACCGTCGGGTGCGCTGTGGTACAGCAGTTCGGAAACGATCGAATGGACGACCTTCAGGAGCGGTTCGCATCCTACAGACAACGGGCGGAAAGGTGGAATATCCATGCTTGAGGGAAATATCTGCATCGGCGGATTCATGTGCGCGGGAAAGACGAGCGTCGGACGGGAACTCTCCCGCAGGCTGGGGTGGGAGTTTCTGGACTGCGACACGCTGATCGAGGAGCGGGCCGGGATGCCCGTCCCCCGGATTTTCGCGGAGCTCGGCGAGCCGGCCTTCCGGCGGTTTGAATTCGACGTCGTCTCGGAAGCGCTCGAGGGGCGGCGCCGCGTGATCTCGCTCGGAGGAGGTGCGCTGGCCAACGAGGAGCTGCGAAACAGAGTCCTCTGGAAGACCTGCCTGGTGATCCTCGACGTACGGGCCGAGACGGTGCTCTGCCGCGCCGAGCAGCAGAAGGGAACACGCCCGCTTCTGGACAGCGGCACCGTCAATTCGCTGATGGCGAAGAGGAGACCGGTCTACGCCTCCTGCCATCTCCGGGTGGCCACGGATGAATACCCCGTGACCGCCGTGGCCGACCGGATACTGGCGGACATTCCGAATATCGTGACTCCGCTCCTGATTTAGGAGGAGGGAAAATCCTCCCTCAGGAGCACGGATACGATCCGAGGATGCGCAGAAAAGCCGTCCGTTCCCGCATGATGTCGAGCGCCTTCCGCACCGGGTGCTCTTCGATGTGTCCCTCGACGTCGATGAAGAAGTAGTACTCGAAAGGGCTCCCCGACAGGGGACGGGATTGAATATGGGTCAGGTTCAGCCCGTTGAGGTAGAGCGGTTCCATGGCCCGAAAAAGGCTTCCCGGCCGATGCTCCACGTTGAAGAGAAAGGACGTCTTGTTCCTCTCCCCCCTTCGGGGGGTTCCGAACCCCACCACCCAGAAGCGGGTCGAATTCCGCCCGCGATCCTGGATCTTCTCCGCGAGGATGTTCAAACCGTTGTTCTTCGCCGCGAGGAAACTGCAGACGGCTGCGCACCCGGGCCGGTCCACGACGGAAGCGGCTGCCCCGCTGGTGCTCCCCGCCGGAATCTGCGCGGCCGACGGCAGATTCGTCCGAAGCCACTCCCTGCACTGTCCGAGAGCCTGCGGATGTGAAAAGACCTCACGAATACCGCTCAGATTTTTCTCCGTCGAGGCGAGATTATGATCGATCGCGATGGAGACTTCGTTTTGTATCGCAATATCCTTGTCGGCGGATGCAAACGCGTCCATAGCGGGAAGAACGGTTCCCTCCAGCGAATTCTCCGCAGGAACGATCCCCCAGTCCGCGGACCGCTTTCCGACCGCCGAGAAGACGTCGACGAAGGAGAGGCAGGGGAGGAGATCGATAGATCCGCCGAACGCGGCCAGCGCCCCCTCGTGCGAAAACGATCCCTCCGGCCCGAGGAAGGCCACCTTCGGCCTCTGCTGCACCCCCCGGCAGAGCGAGATGATTTCACGGTAGATCCGCTCGACAGCGCTTCTCTCCACTCCCGGACAGGCTTGCGCAACATGGGCGATCACCTCGTCCTCCCTCGCCGGGTCGTAGACGGGAGTCCCTCCCTTCGCCTTCCCCACCTCCATGGCAACCTCGGCCCGCTGCGCAATCAGCGAGGCGATATTGCGATCAATGCTGTCGATCTTCTCCCGGCACTCCCGAAGTTTTTCCGCGTCCATCGAAACCCCTCCATATTATCCGAATAATCTTTTATTTCTTTCCCCTCTTGACAATATCCGGCGCGGCCTATAATATTGCCCGCAATCCGGAGAGCACCGCACAATCACAGTCCGGAGAAGTACATGGTACCATACGGTCGCGAAAGACGATATCGAAGCGGAGGAGGGAACCCGGGTGAACACCATGGCCAGCACGATGCATTTCGCAGTTTCTTTTGTCGTAGCCATCGCCATTATTATTATTATTCGCTGCGGGGATTCCCCCGGAGCGCTTCTCGTCGTGTAGACCGACGAAGAGCATTCCGACCGGGGTCCCCGTATCACACGGGGACCCCGGTTTTTTTATAGGCGGAATTCGCCCCGGGAGGGGCGCGAACAATTCAAGGACAACCAGAGGAGGAGAGAGACATGGAGCGAACCATCGGAGTCGTCGCGGAAAATCGGCCGGGAGTTTTTTCCCGCATATCGGGGCTCATGGAGCGAAGAGGTTTTCAGGTGAACGGCGTTACGGTCGGGATGACCCAGCAGCCGGGAAGATCGAGGTTCACGCTTGTCATCGGCGGAGACGACCGCAAGGCCTCGCAGGCTGTGCGCCAGATACGCAAGATGGTGGAGACCGTGGAAGTCTCCGACCTCAGCTCGGGAGTCTGCGTCGAAAGGTGCATGATGCTGCTGAAGTTCTCTCTCCCCGCGGAGCGGCGCACGGATCTTTTCGACGCGATGAAACCCTTTCCCCACTCGGTGGCGGGAGAGCACGGCGACACGCTGATTCTCGAAATGATGGGAACCCGCCAGAATCTGGACGCATGCCTGGAAACAGTACGGCACCTCGGACTCGTCGAAGCGGTGAAGAGCGGCCCGCTGGCCCTCGACGCGCAGACGACCACCACATTCTAGAGAACACACATTCTAAAAGGAGTTGGATGACATTATGGCAAAGGCACTCTACGACAAGGACGCAAACATGAAGCTTCTCGAAGGAAAGACCGTCGCGGTACTCGGCTACGGCAGCCAGGGGCACGCGCACTCGCAGAACCTCCGCGACAGCGGAGTATCGGTCGTAGTAGGCCTTCACGAGGGAAGTAAATCGAAAGCGACCGCCGAGGCCGACGGTTTCCAGGTCTACACGGTCGCCGAGGCGACGAAACGCGCCGACGTGGTCATGTTCCTGATGCCCGACCACGTCCAGGGCGACACCTACCGCAAGCACGTAGCCCCCAACCTGAAGAAGGGCGCCGCCCTCGCCTTCGCGCACGGTTTCTCCGTCCACTTCAACCAGGTGGAGCCAGGCAGAGAGAACGACGTCTTCATGGTCGCCCCGAAGGGCCCCGGTCACCTCGTCCGGCGCATGTACGCCGAAGGACGCGGCGTTCCCTGCCTTCTCGCCGTTCAGCAGGACGCCTCCGGAACGGCTCGTGAACTCGGCCTCGCCTACGCCTGCGCCATCGGCGGCGGACGGGCCGGAGTGCTCTCCACCACCTTCAAGGAAGAGACCGAGACCGACCTCTTCGGGGAACAGGCGGTCCTCTGCGGCGGCATCACCGAGCTGATCAAGGCCGGCTTCGACACGCTCGTCGAGGCGGGATACCAGCCGGAGATCGCCTACTTCGAGTGCCTCAACGAGATGAAGCTGATCGTCGACCTGATGTACGAGGGCGGCATGGGGTGGATGCGCTACTCCGTCAGTGACACGGCCAAGTACGGCGATCTCACCGCCGGAAAGAAGGTCATCGACGGTCGCGTCCGGCAGACGATGAAGGAACTCCTCGACAACGTGCAGGACGGCTCGTTCGCGAAGGACTGGATCCTGGAGAACCAGTGCGGACGCCCCCGTATGAAGAAGTGGATGGAGCAGGAGAAGGCGCATCCGATCGAGGAGGTCGGCAAGGAGCTTCGGAACATGATGCCCTGGATGGACGCCAAGTCGGCACCCGGCAATTAGACCCTGTTTTTTCGAACATGAGAAGGGAGAGAGGAGCATGAAGATGAACGGAGCGCAGATGGTTGTAAAAGCCTTGGAACTCGAAGGGGTCCGGTGCGTGTTCGGGATACCCGGCGGTTCGGTGATTCCGCTGTACGACGCTCTCTACGACGCTCCTTTCTCCCATATTCTCGTCCGGCACGAGCAGGCCGCGGCACACGCCGCCGACGGCTACGCCCGCGTCACAGGAGAACCGGGGGTGTGCATCTGCACCTCCGGTCCCGGATTCACCAATATCCTCACCGGCCTCGCCACCGCGTTCCTCGACTCCGTCCCGATGGTGGCGATCACGGGCCAGGTCTCGACGACGCTCATCGGCACGGACGCCTTCCAGGAGGCCGACACCTTCGGCAGCAGCCTCCCCACGGTGAAACACAGCATCCTGGTCCGTTCGGTCGGCGAGATACCCTCCGCGATCCGGGGCGCTTTCGAACTGGCAACGGCAGGGAGACCCGGCCCGGTGCTGATCGACCTGCCGGTCGACATACAAAAAGCCGAGGGGGAGTTCGTCCGCACCGAAGGACTTCTCTTCCCCGAACACCATCTGAAGACCGTTCAGGACATCTCCCGGATGGACGAGGCCGTCGCCCTGCTTCGAAAGGCCGGGCGCCCCGTCGTCCTCGCCGGAGGCGGCGTCATCGCTTCGGGCGCGGCCCCGCATCTTCTGCGATTCGCCGAGAAAGCGCGACTCCCCGTGGCGACCACCCTGATGGGCAAGGGAGCCATCCCGGAGAAGCACCCGCTCGCATTGGGCATGGCCGGAATGCACGGCACGCCGGGCGCGAACGTCGCGATGTCGGAGGCCGACGTCATCGTCGCCGTAGGGTCGCGCTTCAGCGACCGCACCACCGGCAAGGTGGCGGACTTTGCAAAGAACGCCTGCGTCATCCACATCGACCTCGACGACGCCGAGATCGACAAGATCGTGCACTGCGCGGTTCCTCTCGTCGGCGACGCAGCATCCGTCCTCGACCGCCTCACGGACGCGCTCCCCGAGGTTCGCGAACGGGAGTGGGCCGACTATCTCGGACGACGGATGGAGGAAATGCCCCTGCTCCAGCCAGGCGAGAGCAACTTCGTTCCCGGCGCCATCTTCGAGGCCGTCCGGCGCAGAGCCGGCGAAAAAGAGGTCGCCGTCACGGACGTGGGGCAGAACCAGATGTGGGCCGCGCTCTTCTGGAAGACATATCGTCCGCGAACCTTCCTCAGCTCCGGCGGGCTCGGAACGATGGGATACGCCCTTCCGGCGGCCATCGGCGCCTCCCTCGCGCACGGCAAGACTCCGGTCCTCTGCTTCGCCGGAGACGGCGGCTTCCTGATGAACATCCAGGAGCTGGAGACCTGCGCCCGCTACAAAATCCCGGTCAAAATCTTTCTTCTGAACAACGGCTGCCTCGGCATGGTCCGCCAGTGGCAGGAGCTTTTCTGGGGCGAACGCTACGCCGCCACCACGCAGCACCCTGTCTGCAACTTCCCCGCCATCGCGGAAGCCTTCGGCGTCCCCGGACGGGCCTGTACAACACTCGACGAGCTGGAGAGCGCCCTCGACGACCTCTTCGAGACGCCCGGCCCGGCGTTGATAGACTGCCGCATCCCGCAGGAGGAGCTGGTCATGCCCATGGTCCCGGCGGGAACAGCGCTGAAGGATTTTATGTATAGGGTGAGGGTGTAGGGGAACCGCACATCAATGACAGCGTGCCGCAGTTTCCTGATCGGGAACTGCGGCGCGCTGCGTTTTGCTCATTAAAGCAGCCTTCCTGATCTGCTTCAAGATGCTATAATACGGTATACGTACTACGTATAAAGGGGAGGTGCTCTCATGCGCAGAACAATGACGATCTCTCTCGACGAAGAGGTCTATGAGGGGCTGTACCGTCGCGTGGGGAAAAGAAAGATGAGTCGCTTCATCGAGGAACTCGTTCGTCCTCATGTTCTGGACTCGGTGCTCGACGACGGGTACAGGGCCATGGCGATGGATGCGGAGCGCGAAAAAGAGGCTGCGGAATGGTGCGACGCTCTTTCGGAGGATGCGATCGATGAAACGCGGTGAAGTATGGTGGGTGGAGTTCGATCCCTCCGTGGGGAGCGAGATCCGAAAGACACGCCCGGCCGTTATCGTGAGCAATGACTCGGCGAACAGAAATTTGGCGCGCGTTGTCGTCGTTCCGCTCAGCAGCAACGTGACAAACGTGTATCCCAGCGAGGCGCTGGTGACCCTGAACGGGGAACTCCGAAAAACAATGGCGGATCAGATCATGACCGCCGATAAAAAAAGATTGAAGGGGCCGCTCGGCGCACTTTCGAAAGAAGACATTCTCCAGCTGGAAGACAGCATCCGGGTGCATCTCGGACTGCCCCGATAGAAAAACTCTACGGTTATGTTTTGATCAGTATTACGCATTTTGCTGAACGATTGTGCTATGCTTCTGGAAAATGGAATTTTTTTGAAAGAGGCGATCCGATATGACGATGGCCATCGAGCGAACGCTCACGGACTTCTTCGAGGAGGAGCAATCCGTCCGCCTCGCTTTCCTGATGGGCTCCTTCGCCAAGGGGACGGCCCGTCCGGACAGCGATGTGGACGTCGCCGCGCTCTTCGACCGGGCTCCGGACTTCATGGAGGCACTCGATCTCCGGGAGCGGCTCTCGGCTCTGCTCCGACGCGAGGCCGATCTGGTGGTGCTGAACGACGCGGGACCGATCATCAGGATGCAGGCGCTGAAGTCCGGGATCAGACTCTTCGCGCGGGGGAAAGCGTACGAGGATTTCTTCGTCCGCACCGTCAACGAGTACGACGACCTGAAGCGCCTCCGCGCCCCGATCGAAGAGGCCGTGCTGAGGAGGAGAATCTATGCCTGACAAAGACGTAGTGCTGGCGAAAGTCGCGACCATCCAAAGGTGTCTGACCCGAATACGAGAGGTCACGTTGCTCGATCCGGCGAGACTCGACGATATCGACGTCCAGGACATCTTCATCCTCAACCTGCAGAGAGCGATCCAGGCCGCGCTCGACCTCGCGGCCCACGTCGTCGCCTCGGAGGGGCTGGGGCTCCCGGAGCGGGCTCGGGAGAGCTTTATGTTGTTGAAAAACGCGGAGGTCATCGACGCGGAGACGGCTACAAAGATGGAGAAGATGACGGGCTTCCGGAACATCGCCGTACACGACTACCAAGCGCTCGCCCCGGAGATTCTGAAATCAATCCTCGTTCATCATCTGAAGGACTTGGAGGACTTCTATGCTGACGTGCTGCGATTTTTCGGCTCTACGGATCGATAAATATGCAAGAAGAGCCGGAGTATCTCTCCGGCTCTCGAATACCCTTCTTTGAAACGCACCTCAAAAACAACGCCCGTTTCTCTACTTCTCCAGCGAGGCGAGCCCCTTGTCGAGAGCATCCAGCGCCCTGTCCATCTCTTCCCGTGAAATGACAAGAGGGGGTTGGAAACGGACCACGTTGTCGTTCACGCCTCCATGGCCTATGAGCACCCCCTCCTTTCTGCAGAATTCCCGCAGCGCGGCAGTTTCGGCAGCCGCAGGACGTTTCTCCGCATGAACAAGCTCGAGACCGATCATCAGACCTCTCCCCCTGATATCCCCGATCAGAGGGTACTTCTTGGCCAGGTAGCCGCACTGCTCCATAAAGTACTTCCCCTTCTCCATCGCTTGGCCGGGGACGTTCTCCCCGACGAGGAACTCGACGTTCGCAAGCGCTGCGGCGCACGAGACCGGGTTGCCGCCGAATGTCGAGAGGTGATCGCCGGGACGGAACGCGGAGGCGATCTCCGGCGTCGTGATGAAGGCGCTCAGCGGAAAACCTCCCGCGATCCCCTTCGCCATCGTGATGATGTCGGGTACGGCATTCCACCCCTGGATGGCGAACAGGTGACCTGTGCGTCCGAAGCCGGACTGGACCTCGTCCGCGATGAACAGGATCCCGAGTTCGTCGAGGATCTCCTTCACCGTCTCGAAGTAGCCGGGCGGAGGCATTATGATGCCGCCCTCGCCCATCACCGGCTCGGCGATGAATGCCCCGACCGAACCGCTCGTATGGAAGTCGAAGATGTCGCGGAGGAAGCGGGCGCACTTCAGCCCGCAGGAGTCTGGATGCATCTCGAAGGGGCAGCGGTAGCAGTACGGCGCGGGGGCGAAGGCGACTCCCGAAAGATACGGCCCGCCCCTGTACTTCCGTTTCCGGTTGCCGGTGACGCTCAGCGTCGCGTTGGTCCGTCCGTGGAACGAAGCGGTGAGCGCGATGACCTCCGGATTGCCCGTGTGCTCCTTCGCGATACGGAGCGCGCCTTCGATCGCCTCGGCGCCGCTGTTCGAAAAGAACGTCTTGGAGAGCGCGCCGGGCGTTACCTCCGCCAGCTTCTCCGCGAACAGCGCGGGAGGCTCCGAATAGTAGACGTAGGCGCCGCAGTGGACCAGTTTGTCCATCTGCTTTTTGGCAGCCTCCAGTACGCGGGCATTGCCGTGCCCGGCGTTCACCACGGAGATTCCTGCAAAACAGTCGATGTACTCCCTGCCTTCGACGTCGTATATTTTCGCGCCCTCAGCCCTCTCGACCACCACATCCTCAAGCCTCTTGATACTGTGAAGATTGACGAACCGATCGTACTTCTCCTTGATTGCGAGCAGCCTTTCGCTTGCCATTTTCCAGCCTCCCCTCAATTTTGTTCCGGAATACCGGCGCAGAGCATCTATCCGAGGCAGACCGCAGCCGTCGGCGGAAAAAATGCGCGCCTCCTCAACACAGTTCGCCGAAATCCACGCACTCGTCCTCCCGGCGCGGAATCCCGCGATTCCCCGTAATCAGGAAAGGGCGACAAGAACGGTGCAAAACCGCCGAAAAACCCGCTTCAAAAACTGGTGAAAAAAACGGCGATGAACTGCTGATCGGAAAAAGTCCGGAATTTGATTGTTCATTCTAAAGGGATCGATTTCTTTTGGCAAGCCCCGGACGGAACCCTAAATCCGCAGGCAGAGGGGGCGTCGCCGGTGCTCGCCGGGGCCGCCGGTGAGGCTTCATGGAATGACGCTGCGGGGAGGAATCGCGAGCTTCAGACCATGACGGAGGCCGGGTTCCTCTCCCATACGTCCGGGGAAATGCTCCTATTTTGAAAGCAGCCAGTCGCGCAGCCGGAATTTCTCGTCGAGCTTTTCGGCCGAACAGCACGTTTCCGCGTCGCCCCGAAGCAGCCTCCACAGCGGTCTGCCGTGCCGGAACAGAAGGTCCTTCATGCGGAGCGGATAGTAGAGGAAAATACGCCACGAGTCGGCCGGAGCCGGGTACATCATCGCCATCTCCTCGCGCGGCAGAAAGATGCGCTTGACGATGAACGAGATTTTTCCCGCCGGACCGCCGGCCCTCCGCAGAAACGCGGCCGCATGCGTTCCTGCGCTTCTTCCCCGGCGGGTTTCGAGAAGACATTCACGGGCGAGAGCGAACCGCCGCTCCTCGAAATCTTCCGGACGCAGCAACGCGAGCAGGTCCTCGCCTATCGGCGCCGAAAGCAGCTCCCGCGAGAGCCTCAGAAGGACATAGACCGCCCTGGAGAGCCCCCATCCGCGGGCGCGTTCCCCGATCCCGGGCCAGTTTAATTCGCCTGCGAAGCACCGGAGAATTTCCGCGACGTCGCAGAGCATTCTCAGCCGCATTTCGGACGCGTGCTTGGCCGCGTGGGCACAGATATAAATCAGTAGGTCCCCGGACGAGAGGACCAGCGCGTCCGTCTTGCCGGACCGCATCCTCTGGGCCCTGCTCCAGACGGCGTCGAGGTCGATGGCGCACGCGTGGACCGGAGCGATCAGCCTCCAGTGGACTTCCAACCGGAGTCCGCTCTTCATCCTGTAAGCGAAGTGGCAGTTGCGTTCGACGATCACGCGGTTGGGCTCCTCCGGCTCGCCTCCCGCCTGCAGGAGCATCTCCTCCGTCCTGCTCAGGTCCTCCCGCCGCACCAGCAGGTCGACGTCGCCCATGCTCCTGAGGGCGATGTTGCCGTAGACCGCTTCGGCGAGGTGCGCCCCCTTCAGCAGGATGACGGGGATTTCCGCTCTGCCGAACAGGTCGAGCACCTTCCGCAGCTCGTGGTAGAGACGCATATTGCGGGCTGCAGCGGTGTAGTACTTTCTGCGCATCTCCTCAAGGAGGTCTCCGGGAACGCCGGGCGTTCCGGCCATTTCCCGAACGGTAGAAAAGAGCAGCGGCCCCACCCCGTGATACTCAGCCGCGGCGGCCGCTTCGCGCCACTCATCCTCGCTCCGCCCCCGCAGACGTTCTGCCTTCGTTTCGCCTTCCTCCCGCCACAGGCAGGAGAGCAGCAGATCAACGCTTCGTTCCATAAGACCGCGTCCTTTCTAAAAAACTCCTGCGGGCAACTGCATTTCACTGGTAATACCCCGCCTGGAGCCCGTACATGCGCGCGTATCGCCCTCCGGTGCGCAGCAGCTCGTCGTGGCTCCCCCGCTCGACGATGCGCCCCTCCTCCATCACGCAGATCGTATCGGCCATGCGGGTAGTGGAGAAACGGTGACTGATCAGCAGGGCGGAGCGCTCCTTCAGGAGAGTGTGGAACGACTGGAAGAATTCGTGCTCGGTCCGTGCGCTCATCGAGCTGGTCGGCTCGTCGAGAACGATGAGCTGCGCGTCGCGCAGAAAAGCGCGTGCGAGGGCGATCTTCTGCCACTCGCCGATGCTGAGCTCCTCGCCCTTTTCGAAGCGCCTGCCGAGAAGCGTTTCGTACCCTTCGGAAAGACGCCCGATCATCTCCTCCGCCCCGGCGCGCCTCGCCGCCTCCTCCACCCGTCCGTCGAGCGGATCGAGCCGGACGTCGCCGATCCAGATGTTCTCGCGGACACTCAGCGGATACTGGACGTAGTCCTGAAAGATCGCCGTGATCTCCCGCCGCAGCGCCTCCGGGTCGAACAACCGGAAGTCCGCGCCGTCGAAGGTGATCCGCCCTTCCGTCGGATCGTACAGCCGGCAGAGAAGCTTCGCCAGCGTGCTCTTTCCCGCGCCGTTCTCCCCGACCAGCGCGACGACCTCGCCCGGGCCGATCCGGAGATCCGCGCCGTGCAGAACCTCCCGCCCGGCCCCGGGATAACGGAAACGCACATCCTCGAAACAGATTCCCGACCGCATCGGGCGCGGCGGCGTCATCGGGTCGGCGGGAGCGGCGATTTCCGGCTTCAGATCCAGAAAGGCGGAGAAGTCGTTCAGGAAGAGCGAGTCCTCGTAGAGCCCCGCAAGGCCCTCCATGATGCCCTGCAGGGCGGACTGCGCACGTTGGAAGGCCTGGTGGTACATCACCATGTCACCCAACGTCATAACCCCTTGCAGCGTCCGCCATGCGACGAAGGCCAGCATGCCGAAGAGGGCGAGCATCGCGGCTCCCTGGGCCAGCAATTCGGCGGCCGACCGCCTCTTGGCGAGATCCAGCCGCTCGCCGCGCATCACGGCTCGCAGATCCCGGTACCGCTGCATAAAGACGCCGCCGAGGTTGAAGAGGCGCAGCTCCTTGGCGTGCTGAAGACCGGTCAGCATCTGGTGGTACTCGTAGACGCGCCGCTCCGTCTCCGTGCGCCGCCTTCGCCAGAAGTAGAGACGGTCCGCCGAGGCTATCCGCACCAGGACCACGGGGAGGACCGTTCCGAAGAGAACGGCGGCGACTGCGGGGTGCAGCCAGGAGAGCATTCCCGCCAGCGCGCCGAGCGAGACGGCGTTCTGCGCGAGCTGGGTCAGGCCCCGCACGACCCGCGTCGGACGGTAGGGAGCTTCGCGCTGGGCGCGGTACAGCGAGTCGTGGTAGCGCGGGTCTTCGTAGCAGGAAAGCCCTATCACGGCCGACTGCCTGTGGATGATGTCCGCAACGTGGTCGGTCACGAGCTGCCCCTGGTGCTCCTGCACCACGCCGGAGGCGGCGCGGCAGGCGGACGCCAGCATCGCGGACGCGCCGGTCAGCGTCACCAGCAGCAGGACGGAGCGGAGAGCGGCCGCCTTGTCGGGCGTGCCGATTCCTTCCGCGACCGCGTCGACCGTCAGCTTCACCAGGTAGAGCGAGGCAAGCGGAAGGAGCGCCTGCAACAGCATCAGGAGCAGTGCGGCGACGCTCCACGTCCGGGCGCTCTCCCAGACCAGTTTCAGCGGGCGGCGGAGCCTGAGCGCGCCCTTCAGCCGCTCCCTGAGATCCGGCGTCACCGCGTCCCGCCGCTTTCCGGCGGCCGGAGGATGCTCCCGGCCCGCGCGTGCGCCACCTCGCAGAAGTAGGGAGTCGGCCCGTCCAGCTCTCCCGTCTCGAGATGGGCGTGAGCGGGACACCAGAGACAGAGGTTCACCAGCGCGCACCTGCGGCACGTCTCCAGAAACTCGCGGCGACAGGAGCGCAGGTCGCGCACCTTCGGCACGAAGTCGTTCCACGCCCCGGTCAGCGTTCCGCTCCGGAGGTCGTAAGTCGTCCCCTCCGCCCACAGGGAGGAGCAGAGCCGGAACGTGCCGTCGTACCCCACGCTGAAGCTGCCGTTCCCGGCCCCGCAGTGAAAGAGGTGATCGCAGCCGTAGCGTGCGAACCGTTCGTTGATCAGAACGTCGCACTTCTTCCGCAATGCGGCGGTCCGCTTCTCGTCCGCCTCCTCAAGGGCGACGATCTGCTCGGGCGACAGGCGCTCGGCCCTGATTTCCCGATTGCGCGACGGGTCGCCGTCGAAGCGCAGGTGCAGCTGCGGATCGAAACGAAAGAAGTCCTTTGTCCTTTCGATGCAGAATTCAGCGATTTGCTTCTGTTCGTGGAGGTTCGACCGGAGAGCCATTGCCTTCAGGCGGACGCGCACGCCGCCCGAGCGGAGCCTCTCGAGCCCCGACAGAAAACGCTCGAAGGAGCCGGGTCGGCGCGTGACCGCCTCGTACGTCTCCTGTGTCGCGCCGTAGACGGTGACCTCGATGTCGCGCGGCGGAAGCTTTTGAAACAGCTCGATGTGCCCGTCGTCGATCAGGGTCGCGTTGGTGAAGACGGAGACGAGCAGGCCGAGACGTTTCAGCCCCGCATAGATTTCGGCGAAGTCGGGGCGGAGCAGCGGCTCTCCTCCCGTGATCAGGCACCAGACCGAGCCCATCTCCGCGGCCTGGCGCGCGATGCCGAATATCTCGTCCGGCGTCAGCTCGCGGGCGCACGCCGCTTCGTCGCCGGCAGGGAGGTTGATATAGCAGTGGCGGCAGTCCATATTGCACCGCGCCGTGATTTCGAGATCGAAGGAGAGGGGCGTCCTGCGCTCTTTCAGCTTTTTCCAGAGGGGGAGGTGTTGGATCTCCATCGTTTCCGTCATAGAGTCACCGCTCGTTCTCATCGTTCAGCGCCACGTCCTTCCGCATCAGGATGCGCCGACGGATGGTTCCGTCCGCCCCGGTCGTCGACGATTCGGAGGAAGCCGACGGTACGGGGAAAAAGCCAAGCTTCCGGTACAGGGAGATCGCCCGTCCGTTGTTCTCGGACACCCAGAGAAATACAGCCTCCGCACCTTTTTTTCCCGCCCGGTCGAGACAGCATCGAGCAAGTTTTTCCCCGATGCCCAGCCCGCGGTACCTCCCGCGGACATGCATCGAAAAGAGCCAATACCCCGAATGCGGAGAGCGGTCACCGGTACGGTGTACAAGCTGTACAAATCCAGCCATCTCACCGTTCAGCCTTGCGACGAAGTTCACGACGTTCGGGTTTACCGCCTGGCGGCGATAGGGCGCCGACGGATTCACCATGCGGTGCAGTGCCTCCATATCGCGTTCGCCGGCATCGGAGACGCATACCCGATCGGCAAGCCTCCTGCCGATCATGCGGTAGAGCGAAAGCCCCTGAAGACGCCGCAGCAGAAACGACGCGGCCCGGCACGGAAGGCGCCGAAGCAGGTGGAAGCGCGCCAGCACTCCGGTGCGGTTGAGAAAGGCGATCAGCGCTCCTCCCCTTCCGAGAGCGGAATGCACCCTCCGGCCGCCGCGCTCCGCACGGATCACCCTGCCGAGGATGTCGCCCGAGACGATCTCGCCGTCCGGCTCGGGGCAGTTGTCGCCCCATGCGAGCCATCCTTTTTTCGTCCGCAGGACGAGGCGGTGGATTGCCAGTCTGCCGCTCTCCGGATGGCGGAAGGCCACGACTTCGCCGATCCGTGGCTTGCCCTTCAAAGGAGCAATGGTCAGCACATCGCCGTCGCGGAGAAAGGGCGTCATGCTGAAGCCGCGGACCATCGTGCGCAGCGGCGCGCCGCGCTCCCCCATCGCCAGCAGCAGCTCGAGCTGCCCGGCATTGGAGAGGCACAGCTCCCCGCCCCGCACAGCATACGCGGAAGCAATTCCCGGAGGCGATTCCGGAGGAAGCCCGTCCGCGAGGCTCTCTTCCCCTTCCGTCATGCCCGGCCCACCCTTCGGAAGCTGATCAGGGCTTCAGGACGAACATCCGCCGCCGCGCCATTTCTCCGGCGAAGCCGAGGACGTCCTCGCGAATCGGCTCCGGAGAGGCCTCGAACTCCCCGAGCAGAAGCTCCGCCACCTGAGCGAGCGTCCTCTGTCCGTCGAGCGCCTTCCAGATCGCCTTGCCGGTGTCGTTCAGCGTGTACAGTTCGTCGTCCGCGTCCCCTATCCCCGCCACCAGCGGAACGAGGATCATCTCCCCCTCGATCTCGCGGGCCACCACGTCCTCGGAGGGGAGGCAGACTGTTTCAAGCGTCGGTTGACGTGTCATCAATCAATCTCCCTGTTTGTTTTTTCGAGTCATAGGCCAGAAAGCAACCGTCGGGTGTACTGTCGTCACAGGACCTCCGCATGTCCTCACCGCTGCGGCAAATCCTATTCGGAAGAATCAGGCGAAGCGAGAGCAGAAGCGTTGCGGAGGAATAAATATCCATACTTTCATGAACTAAATAGATTATCACACGGACCTTCTGTTATATCACTAGTGCAATTATTAGCACCTGGACCGTTTAAATCTTCCACTTTGCACCCATTCAGCACCGCCTCCTCCGGCCTGTTCCGTGTCAGCACGGTCAGTTCCGGCCTGCTCCACTGCTTCTTTCCGCTTTCACTCTTTTTCATCCGTTTCTCCTCCTTGAGATCTTGTTGCGTTCGAACTTTCTCGGCTTGCAGAAAACCTCTCTTCTCAGGCTACCACACTCGTTATCGTCCGGCAACTTCCGACAGCGCCTCGTGCTCCTTTGCGAACTGTATTCTCCCATTCCCGGCTATCCGCTTCCGCCACTGCTTCACCGTCCAGGCCTTCTCCCCCTCCTTCAGCCAGCCCAGAAAGTGCGCCTGCGCGTGGGCGACTTCGCAGAGGTATTCCACCGGGGTGTCCAGGGCGCCGTGCTCGGACCACGACTTCGCCGGGCACTGCTCGCACAGCCCCTTCAGAAAGCAGTTCGCGCACCGCTCCAGGTAGGCGGGATTCGTCGCCCTCAGTTCGCCGAGAGAAGCGAAGCGCTTCAGCGCATCGGCCAAAGGGGAGGAAGATGTGCACTCTGCCGCGTCGACGGTCAGCTCCGGCGCGCGCACCCCCATGCAGGGCTGGACGCGGCCGTAGGCGTCGATGCAGAGCCCCCTGCCCGCGCCGCAGCGCAAGAGACGGTCTCCTGGAGGGGCCATGAACTTCTGGGCGAACTGCTGCATCGTTTTTCTGTATCTGCCCTCGTCGCGGGCCAGGACGGCAAGCCCCTCTACGGGGGAGAGGCGCATCGCGGCGATCTGTTCGTTCTTCGCGCCGTCGTCGCGGCGGTTGCGCAGGTCGAAGAACAGAGAATAGGAAGGCGGCTTGTCCATCCACGGAATCGTCGCGCACCACGCCTCGAACGCCTCCATTTCGTGCCGGTTCGGCGGAAGAAGGGCCGACTTTAAAATGAAGGGGACGTTCCGCTCCAGCAGCAGATCCACGCCTCTCCGGAAGAGGGAGAAGGAACCCGGACGTCGCGTGACGGCTTCGTAGCTTTCGGCGCTCATGCCGTAGGCAGTGCTTTCGATCCTCGCCAGCGGAGGAATGCGGGCGAAAAGGTCGGCCAGTTCAGGAGTGATCAGGGTCGCGTTGGTGAAGAGGAGGACCTTCATCCCCAGTCGGCGTGCGAAGAGGTAGAGTTCTTCGAAGTCATGCCGCAGCAGCGGCTCTCCTCCGGTGAAGCGCACGCGGAGACACCCGAGGGAGGCGGCCTCCGTCAGAATCCCCTTGATCTGCTCGGCAGTCGTCTCGCGGGTTCGTGCGGACTCGTCGCCTGCCGGGAGGTTGATGCAGCAGTGGATGCAGTCGTTGTTGCACCGCTCGGTGAGTTCGATGTCGAGGTTTCCGAGGCGCGGAGCGAGGCGTTCGGGCAGCCGCTTGACGGAGCGTGCGTAGGAACTCATCGGGCAAGAGCCTCCAGCTCCGGCACAATCTTCCCCGTCTTGTCGAAGCGCATGGTATAACACGGGACCTCGGCGACGAATCGCTCGAGAATATCCAGCTCCTTCCGCCACCACTCGTCGCTGACAGCGGCTCGGATCAGGGTGGCCAGCAGGCGGCGCCAGACGAGTTTGCGGTCCGTCAGGGGGACGATCTCGTTCTTCGCCGCCTGTTCGAGGAAGAGGACGGCCCGGAGCGGCGCGCTTGCGGGGGAGACATCGGAGGTGGTGCCGTGGCTCCACGTCCCGTGGACACGCCAGCCGTCGCTCCATCTGCGGACGATGTTCCGGTCGTCGCAGAGGATTTCGGCGTCGAGCCCCTGCTCCCGGCGGGCGGTCTTCAGCAGTTCCATCGTGGTGGACTTGCCCGCGTCGGAGTGCCCGGCGAAGACGAAGCCGCTCCCTCCGACGACCGCCGCCGCAGAGTGCAGCAGCGCCGCGTCGCGGTCGGTCGGGAAGAGCGAGAGCGACTGCCACTCCGTTTCAAGCACCCGCTCCGCCTCGCGCGGCGGACTGTAGATCGTGCCGTGGCGATGGTCGGGGGAAAAGACCGCTACCCTGTGCAGTGACTCGTCTCCCTGACCCGGAGAGATGCCCCGGTAGAACCACGTGCCGTTCTTCCGCGAGATGCTCCAGGGCGGCTTGCGGTAGATCTCCGTGCCCAGGTCCTTTCCTTTGAGGTCGGGAAGTTCGAAGCGGTGGCGGAGGGTCACGTTGTCCTCATCGGGGCCGTCGGCGGCGAAGGCATTCAGCTCGTCCTTGAAGCGGATCGCTCCGAAGTCGAGGTCGCTCTCCAGCCGAACGGTGATGCCTGCGATCCGGAAGTAGCGGCGATGGCGCGTCCGCCACTCCTCCTTGAACCGCCGGGCCTCGTCGGCGACTCTACAGAGGTAGGGGACGGGCGCACCGTAGCGGCCGGTCTCCAGGTAGGAGTAGACAGCGCACCAGCGGCAGTCGTCTCGCTTCTCGCAGCTTCCGCACCCTTTTCGCCACTCCTCTCCTCCCCGGACCTTGTCGGCGCAGGAGGGGAGAAAGCGCTCCCATGCATCCTCGAAGCTCGTCGTCCTCAGGTCGCAGCGTAGCGAGGGGTCCTTGACGAAGGAACACCACGACATAGCACCGTACGCGTCGATATGGAAGGATCGTCTTCCCTCGATGCAGCGGGCGAAGAGGCGGTCGTCGCCCTGCACTGCATCACCGCAGGAAGTCCCGAAAGCGGAGGGGTTCTCTCTGTCCGTCTCTCCGACTGTCTCCTCAGCCGAGAGGTTCAGTTCCCCCATCCGCTCGCCGTACGACGGATCCGGCCTGTCCAGCTCGATCACCTCGGCGGTAGAGAGGCGCTGTTCGGCGATTTCCGCGTTGCGTTCGGGGGAGGCGTCGGCGGAGAGGTAGAGCCACGGGGCGCCCACGCGCCAATGAGGGCCCAGGCTCTGCGCAAGGGCGATCATCTCGTTCCATTGATGCCGGTTGGCCCGCATCGGGATCAGCTGGACGATGAAACAGGCGCCGGCCTCCTTCATATAGGCGAAGCCGCGCATCATCCGCTCGAAGCCTCCCGGATTGCGGGTGACACTGTCGTAGACCTCGGGAGTCGCTCCGTAGACGGCGATCATTTTCGTTCCCCTGCGTTTCAAGAGGCGGGCGATGAAGGGGGTGATCAGCGTGCCGTTGGTGTTGATGGAGTAGCCGACCGCCTTTCCCGTCAAAAAGTCGAAGATCTCCGGAAAGTCGGGGCGCAGCATCGGTTCGCCGCCGGAGATGCCCCAGCGGCGGCATCCAAGCGCCCGCGCCTCGCCGGCGATGCGGCGGATCTCGTCGAAGGAGAGTTCGTCCCGCCGCACGGGATCGTCGGCAGGACGGCGCACCCAGCAGTGCAGACAGTTGTTGTTGCAGCGGTAGGTCAGGTCGATATGCCCCTCCAGGGGAAGGCGGGGAAGAGAGCGGACGACGACGCGATTCATGAAGAGGCGTTATCCGAACACGGCTGGATTTCGTCGTAGCATCCGATGTCCGCGACTTCCGGCCCCGGCTCGAAGTCTTCCGTCTTACAGCCTGCCACAACGTTCTCATCCGGGCTGTTTCGCGTCGGAATGATCCGGTCCTGCCTGACCCGCGGTTTTTTTCCGTTCACCGAACTCCCCGCTTTCCGTCGATTCGCCGGACCTCCTTTCGGAAGCGCCGGCGGACGATGTTCTCATTCATGAAGGATAGGGAGAGTCGATCCAGCAACACCGGTATTGCAAATTACCTTCCGCTCACCCCTTTTCGGAAATAGTACCATAGAAAGGCGCCTGCATGATAGCGCTCTTCCGGGAATAATCGGACTATCAGGAAAAAACCGGGCAATATTCTTATGAACACCGAATTTGTGGTATCATTTCCCCGAAGATGCGCGAAAAATCGGAAGGGGTGCGGCTTCATGACCGACGGAACCAAGGCGAGGGTGATTCAGGAGTACGTGCCGGGAAAACAGGTGACGCTGGCGCACGCGATATGCAATCCACGGCCCGAACTCTGTTCGCTGATCGGCGTGGAGAATTCCGGGGCCATCGGCATCATGACCATCACCCCGGGCGAAGGGGCCGTCATCGCGGCGGACATCGCCTCGAAGTCGGGAGACGTGACGATGGACTTCATCGACCGGTTCACCGGCTGCGTCCTCTTCACCGGCGACGTCGCGGCCGTCGAAAGCTCGCTGGAAGCGGCCGTCCGGACGCTCTCCTCCGTGCTCGGCTTCACCCCGGCGCCGATCACCCGTACATGAGCGAACAGGCCGGAGCGGACTTCCACCCGACGAAGCGCGTCATGGTCGTGGGGCCGACGGGTTCCGGCAAGACAAGCCTGCTGAAGGCGCTCGGAATATGGGAGCAGGATGTCCGGAAGACCGAGGCCGTGGGTTTCGGAGCCGAGGCCGTGGACACTCCGGGCGAGTTCTACGACATCCCTCATTTTTATCACGTCCTGATCACGACGTCGGTGAAGGCCGGAGTCATCCTCCTGGTCGCCGACCCGCTGAAGCGCATGCGCCGCTCCTCGAGGTTCGCGCACGCGCTCCGCGCGCCGGTGATCGGCGTCATCACCAAGCTCGACGCCGCCTCCCCAGACGACGTGGAGGCGGCGCGAAAAAGCCTGAAAAATTCGGGCGTCGCGGAGATTCACACCGTATCTTCACTGCGCGGAGACGGAATGGAGGCGCTTGCGGATCGTGTTCGAAAACTTCGGGAGCGCTGATAAGAACGGCTTCGCGCAATCAGCCGATTCTTCCCGCCCGAAGCTCAGAACCAGGTGACCGTCCCCTCCCGCCTCGTACGAGGGCGAACCGCCTCAGGACCCGCGGAGTAGCCCAGCGTCATGCCATACAGCGGGTCGTACCCCTCGGGAGCCATGCAGCGGTCCGTCTCGAAGAGATAGCGCAGCAGGCCGATCCAGCAGGTTCCAAGCCCGAGCGAAAAGGCCGCGAGCTGCATGTTCTGGATCGCCGCGCTGCAGTCGGCCAGCGCCGAGAGGTGCGTCCCCGTCTTTCGGAGCACCCTCTCCCCGTAGATCATAATCACCGCCGGCGCACCGAAGAAGATCCTGTATTTCGGGTTGGCCCCCAGAGCGACGATCCTCTCGATGCCGGATTCCCGCATGGCGGCGCGGGCACGTTCGTCGAGATCCTCGATCATTCCCCTGTCGGTCATCACGCCGAAGTGCCACGGCTCGGCGTCCCCGCCGGTCGGCGCATGCAGCCCCGCCTGAAGCACCAGTTCGATATCTCCCCGCTTCACCGGCTCGCCGGTGTACTTCCGGATGCTGCGCCGCTCGAATATGGCGCGCAGGACTTCGTTCATCGCGTTCCCCTCCTTCGCGCTTCATGAAAAACAATGCCGATCACTTTCTACGGGATTACCCGAACGCGCTGTTTCATTCTACATTCACAGCGTTCGTACAGCAAGGCGCTCCCTTCGCCGCTGTAACGCGATTATCACACAGCGCGCTTTTCAGAACAGCGTGATTGTCGTATTGACTGTTTCGCGTCGGCACAATATACTGCAAGCACTTACTGGAGGATCTCATGTGGGAAGTTGAATTCACGGATGAATTTGAAGCTTGGTGGGACACTCTCTCGGAAAAGGCTCAAGAAGATATTGCGGCTGTAGTGGAATTATTGATGAAAAAAGGAGTTCACCTGCCGTTTCCATACTCATCTAAAATACGTGGATACGAGCGATTCAGTCATCTCAGAGAGCTTCGTAAAGAGACGGATGGGCAGATATTGCGAGTTATCTATGCATTCGACCCCCGAAGGACGGCGATTCTTCTTTTAGGTGGCGATAAACGGGGCGACAAAGGATGGTATGAAAAGTTCGTCCCGATCGCGGAGGAAATATACAGAGCACATCTGGAGGAACTGAAACGGGAAGGAGGCGGAGAATAATGGCCCGCAATTTTCAAGAGCTTCTTTACAAAATGTCCCCTGAACGGCAAGAGAGGGTGCGTGAAAACGCCCGAAAGATGGAAGCTCTTATCGCGCTGCACGAGCTTCGCAGACAAGGGAGAACTTCGCGAAACCAAGCCGGAGAGAATGAGCGCCGGCACCCTTCCAAAGTAGTACGCCCCTCCTGAAAAGCGCTGCACCTTTCCGAAACCGAAAGAGTACCCGTACGCATTCCATATGCGCTCAGGAACTCTTTTTTTATGCATCGTCCTCTACAGCACCGACGAGATCAGGTCCTTGTGCGGCGAGGCGATTACCGCCGAGCTGACGATGCCGCCCTCCGTACCCAGTTTTTCCACGCAGGCGCCTACCGACGTCTCCACGGCGGCCAGCTCGCCTGTGAAAAGGACGAAGCCCTTCCCTCCAAGGCCGCGCGCGATGCGGATTTCAACAAGACAGACGCCTGCCGCCTTGGCGGCGATATCTCCGGCGCTGATCGCGGCGACGGCGGAGATCGTCTCCACCACGCCCAGGGCCTCCACCTCGGGCACTTCTGCGGTTGCCGTGAGGGCGGGGATCACCGAAGAATGGACGTTCGTCAGGACGTGAAAATCAACGGTGAAGATGTCTCCGACCTCGACCGCCTTTTTCACGGCGATCCGGACGGAGTCAACGTCTCCGCCGACGATGGTGACGTACTTCCCGGGGCAGATGGGCGACGAGAAGAGGAGGCGCACCCCGGCGGCCTTGAGCATGGCGTCCGCCGCCTCTATCCCCTTCGGTACCGTCTTGTATTCGACGAGTCCTACGGCATTGCTCATTCTTCTCCCTCCGATTCCGCTCCCGTCGCCTCGACGACGATGCTGTCCGCCTCGACGGCGCGTACCCTCCCCGACAGCGGAGTATGGACGTGCGCCGAGACCGGAGCCTCGCCGCGCGCGACCATCCGGCCGCGTTCCACGCGATCCCCCCGTGCGACGACGGGCGCCGCGGGCGCGCCCGCATGCTGCTTCAGCTTCAGAACGACCCGTTCGACGGGGATCGGGAGTTTCTCCACATCCCCCTTAGGAGCTTCTCTTCGCTCTTCAGTACTGAAGGGTGAATTCAGCTGAAGCGGGGCCTTCTTGCCTGCGTACGAGGAAAGTCCGAGCCGGTGCGTCAGTTTTCCCGCCGGGAAGAGACGGTACTCCCGGAACGGATTGACCTGCGGCGGCGGCCGAAGCTCTTCGGCGCGGGACGAAGCGTTTTCCCGATACGGGTTCCTGATTCCGGCGGCCGTCATGCGAACCTTCAGCTCCCTGTTCAGCTTCCACGGCTGAAGCCCCATGATGCACGCCGTCTCGCAGAGACCGCACTCGCAGCAGAGGAAGGCCTCGGTCGCGGCGACATCCCGCTCGCACGTGCTGTTGTAGGCGGCGAGGCGCATCAGCTTGTCCGGGTGCAGCCTGTGCCCCAGCAGATACCGGGGGCAGACGTCGGTGCAGAGCATGCAGTGGCAGCAGGCGATCTTCGCCAGGCGCATCATCTCGTTCATGCCGCGCCCCTTCGCGATCGCCAGGGGATGATCGCGCGGCAGCAGCAGAATTCCCTTGGTCGTCTTGGTGACGGGCTCATCCGGATCGTCGACGAGCCGCCCCATCATCGGGCCGCCCTCGACGGCGATCCACTCTCTCACCGTCGCTCCGCCGCACGCATCAATGACCTCGCCGAACGAGACGCCCAACGGAACCCTGAGCGTCGCGGGATTCTTCACCTCGCCCGCGACCGTCAGGAACTTCTCCGTGACGGGCCTCCCCTCGATCGCCTCCGCGATGTTGAACAGCGTCTCCACGTTGAGCGTCACCACGCCGACGTCGGGAGGAATACCTCCCTCGGGCACGACTCGCTGAAAGACCTCGTAGACGAGGACGTGCTCGTCTCCCGCCGGATAGGTGTTGGAGAGCACGTGCAGACAGAGCTTTGGAAATCCGGGAAGCGCCGCTTCGACGCTTCGGATGGCGTCGGAGTACTTCTCCTTGAGCGCGAAGATTCCGCCTCCCGCCCCCGTCTCCGCGACCAGCGCGTTCATCGCGCCGAGAAGCTTCTTCGCATGGACGGCGGCGATCTGCTGGTCCACCTCCAGCAGCGGCTCGCACTCCGCGCCGTTCAGCAGGATATATTCGCACGGTCCGGCGAACTTGACGTGGGTTGGGAAACCCGCTCCCCCCGCGCCGACGACGCCCGCGTTCCGGATCTTCTCAATCAGTCCGCTCATCGGAAAATACCCCCCGCGCCGGTTCCGGACGCGCGCCCTCCGAAGACGAGGGTCTTGATGATCACCGGAAGCACTCTCCCGTTCGCCAGAGGTCTGCCGATGTCGATGTAGTCGCCGTTGTCCGCCCTGATGCCGTCGATGCTGACGACCTTGCCCCCGTCGCCGAGCCGGCTGAATATCGCGCTGCCGAGCGCTTTCGCCATGTCGTTCTCCATCACGAGGACGACGGTGTCGGAGTGCCGCAGATATTCGGAGAGCCCGGAGAGAATGTCCTCCGCGAAGCGCTGCACCTCGTCGAAGGAGGGGTTTTTTTTCCCCCGGAAGGAGACCGCCACCGTTCCGATCCTTCCCGACGACTCTCCGAACCAGCGGATCTTGCGGGCCAGTTCGTCGGCGAGGCTGTTCCGGCCGTCCTCCCCGGCGAGCTTGAGGATGGGAAGATTCTTCATCGGAAAGACCGACTCGTCCGAAAAGCCGATCGTGCTGCCGCTGATCTCCATCGAGTGGCTCCCCGCTCCCACAACGGTCGCCCGGATCGTCTCTTCCGCCGGAATCACCCGAAAGGTCCGGAAAAGAGCGGTCTCCCTCACCGCCTGCCCGAGCAGGATCCCGATGTCGCCGTAGGCAAAGGGGCCTTCCGCCGGAATACCGCCGATGCAGTCGGCGACGCCCCCCGAAAAGGCGACGGCCGTCACCCTGTTCCCGGCGGACGGAGGTCCGGTGAAAAAATCGGCCCGGAATTCGTGGGACGCCAGGAGTCCGTCGAAAAGCGGACTCCTCTCCTTCAGCCCGGTCAGCTCGTCGAGAAAACCGGCCATGCGGCGGGCGAGCTGTTCGAGAGCCCGGATGTCCGCAGGACCTCCCTCCGCGAGAGGAAGCCGCAGCGAGGCGATCACGGGAGCGAGTTTCGGCGCGATGTACTCGACCCTCCCCGCGGAAGCGCCGGGGACTGGTCTCGTCGCGGGGTCGAGCCTCACGAGCCTTCCTCCGATGTCGAGACACGCCGTATCGACCGCGTCCCCGTTGCGGAAGACCGCCGCGTTGGTGGTGCCTCCGCCGATATCGAAGTTGGCAACGGACGTGCGCTCCCGTCTCGACAAGGCCGCCGCTCCCGATCCCTTTCCGGCGAGGATGGCCTCCAGGTCGGCGCCGGCGGTCGCCACGACGAAGTCCCCCGCCAGCCCCTCGAGGCTCGCGAGGAGCGTCTCGGCGTTCTCCTTCCGGGCCGTCTCGCCCGTGATGATGATCGCTCCGGCGGAGATATTCCTCCGGTCCATCCCGGCAGCCCGGTATTCCGCCTCAACGATCCGCCGGATTTCTTCGGCGTCGATCACGGTCGGGGAGAGAAGCGGCGTGAAACGGATGCGGCTCCGGTGGACGATGCGCTTGTCCACCACGGCGACGCGGGGCACGGAGGCCGCATGCGCCGTGTTCTCCACCTCGAGGGCGCTGAAGACGAGTTGCGTTGTCGATGTACCGATGTCGATTCCGACGCTGAGCACGGTCTCCGTCACGAGAACCTCCGGATTTCCTTGTCGAATCCCTGCGGCAGGCGCCTGTACATCAGGATGTAGAGCGCGCTGCTCAGTCGGTTGAGCGCCCGGAGGAGATCGGGGCGCTCGATGGATCCGTCGTCCCCCGAAAAGGCGCGGAAGGCGGCGAGTTCCACCTCCCGGACCTCCGTGCGGAGGATGTTCAGCCCGGCGCAGAGCGCACCCATCGAATAGTGCGGACGGATATGCCCCAGACCGAAGGTCTTCTTCGGATTGTGCGACATCGAACGGATCTCGTCGAGGTCCAGGCCGAAAAGGGCGCGCTCCTCCAAGGGGCGGTCCGTCACCTCGGCGGCGAGCAGCGAACGGACGAACTCGAGCAGCTCTTCGAGCTCGACGGCGAGGGCGCGGTCGCCCAGCTCGACGGCGCGAACCTGCACCTCCAGGATCTTCGACTGCAGGCTGTCCATTCTCCCGCGGAATTCGATCCGGGGATGCCCCTTGCTCACCAGCAGATTGCCCGAGAGATGGGTCATGTGATCCGGCTTTTCGGAGGAACCGGCGCCCCCGTCCTCTTTCAGGATCTCGAGAAGCAGTTTCCGAACAAGCCCTTCAAGCTCTTTTCTTTCCATGCGGCATCCTCCGTCGAAACCGGGGCTTTCTCTCCCCCCGGAAGCCGTGTGTTCACTCGTATTCCAGCAGGCTCTCGTCCACCTCCACCGAGTCGATGATGCCGACGATCACCGCGTCGACGGGGATATTTCCGCCTTCGAAGACCGTCCTTGCCGCGCTGCCCTGCGAGACCAGGACGTCGTCGCCGATGCCGGCCCCCGCTCCGTCCACCGCCACGAAGGTCTCGCTTCCCGACCCCTTTGCGGGACGGACCACGAAGAATTTCAAGCCGTTGAGCCTGTCGTCCTTTTTCGTCGCCCACACGTTTCCCACGACCTTCGCGATGATCACGGCGATCCCTCCCCGGCGCGCCGGACGGCGATCCTCCGGTGCCTCAGCCAGTCCATGGCGAGAGGCGTGACGATCGTCCTTCCGCCGACGAGCAGCTCGCCGCATTCGCCGGAGCACGCCTCCCGGACATCCCTCTCCGCGAGAACCCTCTTTCCGCTGAGGTCGACGGAAGCCGGCGCCTTCCTGCGGACCTCAGCAGCGGAACGGGCCGCCGCGGCCTTCGTCTCCGCGCCGGCGGGATCCGCTGCTGAGGCCCGCTCCGCCGGAGGCGAGAACCTCCGGGCCAGCTCCTTCGTCACGGCGTCGACCAGGCCCCCCCGCTCCTCGTCCCCATCTTCGAGCGCACCGCCCCCGTCGGGCGGAAACACGCACTCCCGCCGCACGATCGTCCCGTTCGTTCCGCCCGAGCAGCCGCAGGCGTTCGCCTCGTCGTAGTCGATGTGAATGGCGAGCGCATACTCAGGGGAGACCCGTACGAGGACATCCTCCAGAATCGCCGGACGGTTTCCCGCCACCCTCACGCCGACCCGGTCTCCGTCCGAGACGCCGAAAAGCGCGGCGTCCCGGGGCGTCATGTGGATGTGCCGGTGAGGAACGATGGCCCCCTTCTCCAGCGAAATCTCTCCGGAACTCGACCGTATCCTCAGCGGAGCGCTTCCTTCGAGCTCGCCGGAGGGGCGGACCGGCGCATCCACCCCGAGCGTCACGGCGTCCGTACGGGAGAGTTCCACCTGGCTTTCGCCCCTCTCCGGACCGAGGATCGCCACGTTTTCGAGGATTCCCTTCGGCCCGACGAGGGAGACGCGCTCGGCGCACACGAACTCCCCCGGCTGCGAGAGCCCCCGCTCTTCGGTAAGGGAATGTCCCTTTCCGAAGAGCGCGTCGACGTGCTCCCGGCAGAGATGGACATGACGACCGGACGCCTCGACGGTAAAGGAGAGACGCTTCCTCAACCCGGCGATCACGCGCTCGACGAGGATATCAAGCTCACCGTCCGTCATGCCCTCCATTCCGATCATGCTCCTTCACCGCGCCGCACGGACCGCGGCCCTCAGCTCTTCGAATCCTGGCAGGGGGATTCCAGCTTCGGAAGGATGAACTCCACGTCCGCGTGAGGGCGCGGAATCACATGGACCGAGATCAGCTCCCCGACCTTTCCCGCGGCGGAGGCGCCCGCGTCCGTAGCCGCCTTCACCGCGCCCACGTCGCCCCGTACCATCACCGTCACGAGCCCTCCGCCCACCATCACCTTGCCGATGAGCGTCACGTTCGCGGCCTTCACCATCGCGTCGGCCGCCTCTATCGCGCCGACCAATCCCTTCGTCTCGATCATTCCAAGCGCCTGCATTCCGTTGTTCATCTCCTTTTAACCTCCCTCGAAATAAAGAAAACGTCCGTATCAAGCCGATGTTCATGTACCCGAATACCGCCTCGTCGCCCCTTCCTCAGATCTTCAGGCGGGACGCGACCTCATCGACGATGCGCCCGACGAGACGGTCGAACTGCTCGCCGTTCAATCCTGAAGGACTCTCCGCCGTCGCGGGACGAAGGTCCTCGATCTCGCGCACGCCCCACGCCACCCGCCGGATGTTCAGCAGGTGGAGCGGTCCCACGTTGTCCGACGTCGCGTTGTGCCCCACCGCGCCGCACCCCAGCGTCATGGAGGGGACCAGGTTCGTCGTTGCACCCACGGCCCCCAGCGAGGAGCCCGCGTTCACCACCACACGCGACACGGGCTTCCTCAGTCCGAACTCGCGGATGACCTCCTCGTTCGACGAATGGATCGCCAGCGTGTGCCCCGCGCCCTCGAAGGCGAGCAGCTCGATGCACAGCTCGCAGCACTTCTCCCACCCGTCCGCCGAGTAGAAGGCGAGCACCGGGCAGAGCTTCTCGTGCGAGAAGGGGTATTCCTTCCCCACGCCCATACCGTCCGCGAGAAGCAGCGTCGTCCCCTCCGGGATGGAGATTCCGGCCGCGTCCGCGAGAAACTTCGGGCTTTTCCCCACCGTGCGGGGGTTCATTCCTCCGGACGGAAGGAAGATGGCTCGCGCAACCCGAGCCGCCTCTTCGGACGTCAGG
>Ga0334889_1001512_pt1 | contig 30257 bp, 14 predicted proteins | sample GraSluR1_MG_2_FD_207222 | JGI IMG/M metagenome (GOLD analysis project Ga0334889, IMG submission 207222) | Sludge microbial communities from methane-producing bioreactor in Wageningen University, Netherlands - Granular Sludge_8_08-R1 | ecosystem: Engineered > Bioreactor > Anaerobic > Unclassified...
CACCAGATCCAGCGATCCTCCATACGGCTCCACGCGACAAACGCGCAGCGTTTCACATGCGGCGGGGTGCCTGCGGGGATGGACCCGGCTCAGGAAGAGGGTCTGGCCGGCGAGCACCGGGATCCCGGCCGCGGTCACAAACGCCAGACCGCCGGTTGAGCGGTCCGTGGTCCAGGCGGCTCGGAAATTCTCCTGGCCTTCGCCGAGCCACCAGACGCGTCCTGCGTGCGGGGTGCGGCAGGAGGCGCGTCGGTCGGGCTGGTGGTGGCCGTGGTTCATGCAGGGTCTCGGCGTTCGTCCCGGTCCCGACGGCGGGGGGTGCCGGCGGCACGCCCCGACGGACGGTCCGGATTCGACCGTCATCCGGTGTTGTCGACCAGTGGTGGGCCTCACTTTGGAACAGAGTGTCGCAACTCGTTATCGGACTTGAACATCCGCCTGCTGCCGGTCGGGGAGTCACGCCGCTGGAGACTGGCCCGCAGGCCGGAACCGCAGGCGGTGGCCGGGGATGTGAAACGCAGTTTCAGTGGTGCTTACAGGTTATTGGGCCAGTTCAGTTATTGCGTCCCGACGTGCATAGCGACTATACTGGGGTTCGCCGGACGCACGGTGCATGTGTTTGGCGTCCGGACCAGGGATTCGCCCAATACGGATGCAGAGTCGCTTGTGCGTGCAGCACCACCGGCGGCGAGGCGGAATGCGGAGGCGGCGGGTTGCCGCCTTCGGCGTGCCGGCGCTGCGGAGGGCGGTTCTCGTCGTTGGTTCGCAGAGTTTCCGCGAAGGAACGCGTCAGAGTCGCGTTTCGGTGCGGGATCCATTCGCGCTGGGACCTTGGGGGTGACGGGTACTACGCCTTCGGCGAAAGACGGTGTCGTTCTTTCTCCAGGCGTCCCTTCACCGGAGGGAACAGATGAGAGAAGCACGCCGGTCGCGTGCCGGCTTCCGTACGTCGGAGGCGCGGCGCGGTCGGGTGCATCTGTTTCTTCGACGGGGAAAGTAGCGGATGGCGTCACGGACGGGGAACTCGTCTCGCGGAAACCTCCGACCTTTCTGTACTCGCCGGCCGATGTCGATCGGGGCATCGCGGCCGGGCAGCCCCCGAACCAACGTCATTTCGGCTGAAGACCCGCGTTGTCTCCCGTCCCCGCACCCGTTCGCCCGATGCGGCGCCGGATGCCGGCGGTCGGTGTTCTTCTGCGTTGAACGGTATCGGTCCTGGCGGCCGCGGACGATCGGTCTGCGGCGGTCGGGGCCGGTTTTCATTCCTGACGGACTTTGGAGGAGGTGCCAGTGATGCGAAGCAGATTGATTCTAGGGGGCATGGCGGTGCTGTGTACGGCCACCGTGTGGGCGTCGCCCGGGGTGGACAATCCGTACGTCGTCGATCGACTGATGGCGGAGGAGATGGAGATCAAGCACGAAATCTCGTTCGTGCCGCTGGCCCCGGAGGGCGGCCTGCGCGCCACGGGTGACGACTGCACGGACCCGCTGCTCATCAGCATTCCGGCGGCGCTGCCCTACACGGACGCGGGTCAAACCACATGCGGCCGGGGGAACAACTACGCCGACACCTGCATGGGCTACTACGACGGTGGCGAGGACATCATCTATGAACTGAACGTCACCGCAGACACTTGCCTTAACATCACGGTGCAGGCCACGCAGACCTACCTCGGTGTGGGCGTGGCGGCGGCGTGCCCGCTCCCGGCGGGCACATGTCTGGGCTTTGGATCGAGTGGCGGCGGCACGACGGCGACGATTCAGAATCTGACGCTGACGGCTGGGACGTATTACATGATGGTTGATACGTGGCCCTCTCCGACCTGCCTGTCGAACTTCACGCTGACCATCACGGAGTGCCCGGCCGGCGGCGCGTGCTGCGATGGCGACACGGGTGATTGCACGGACGTGGCCGACGCGGCCGAGTGCGCCGCGACGTACACCAACGGGAATTACCAGGGTGACGGCACGGAGTGCGCGACGACGATCTGTCCGCTACCCCCGGTGGATTGCACCAACCCGACGCCGGTGACCGATGCGTTCAGCGTGCTGGACGACTCGACCTGCGGCCGGTTGAACAGCTACGCCGACACCTGCCTGGGCTCCTACGACGGCGGTGAGGACATGATCTACGAGTGGACGGTCACCGCCGACGGCTGCTACGACGTGCTTCTGGATCCGAAGGGGACCACGTATACCGGCGTGGCCCTCGACGACGTCTGTCCGCTGGATGTCGGCCTGACGGACTGCCTCTACAAGAGCACGAATTTCAGCAGCACGCCGCACGGGTTCCGCGCGAACCTGACGGCGGGGACGTACTACATCATGGTCGACACGTATCCGGCCCCGAACTGCATCCCGTCGTTCGACCTGACGGCCGTGCCGTGCCCGACCCTGGGCGCCTGCTGCAAGACGGACGGCACGTGCGAGGACCTGACGGAGGCCGGCTGCCTGGCCGACCCGGATTACCTGGTGTTTGCCGGGCTGGGAACCGAGTGCGCGAGCACAGACTGCACCGGCGCCTGCTGCTACTACGACGGTTCCTGCACGGACGGATCGCAGGCGGACTGCGTTGCGGCCGGTGGGACCTGGCAGGGCATCGGCACGGATTGCGCGACGACGTCGTGCCCGCTGCCTCCGGTGGACTGCACCAACCCGACGCCGGTGACCGATGCGTTCAGCGTGCTGGACGACTCGACTTGCGGTCGGCAGAACAGCTACGCCGACACGTGCCTGGGCTCCTACGACGGTGGTGAGGACATGATCTACGAATGGACGATCACCGTCGACGGCTGTTACGACGTCCTTTTGGATCCCAAGGGCACCACGTGGACCGGCGTGGCCCTCGACGATGTCTGCCCGCTGGATGTCGGGGCCGATGACTGCCTCTACAAGAGCACGACCTCCGGCGGCGCGGCGCACGGGTTCCGCGCGAACCTGACGGCGGGAACGTACTACATCATGGTGGATACGTATCCGTCGCCGAACTGCATCCCGGCGTTCGACCTGACGGCCACGCCGTGCCCGGTCCTGGGCGCGTGCTGCAAGCTGGACGGCACGTGCGAGGACCTGACGGAGGGCGACTGCCTGGCCGACCCGAACTACCATTCGTTCGAGGGTCTGGGCACCGAATGCGCCACCACCGTCTGCACGGGCGCGTGCTGCAAGACGGACGGCACGTGTGACGACCTGACGGAGGCGGTCTGCCTGGCGGAACCGGATTACCTGGCGTTCGCGGGGCAGGGCAGCGAGTGCGCGACGACCGTCTGCACGGGCGCCTGCTGCTACGTCGGTGGCGCATGCACGGACGGATCGCAGGCGGACTGCATTGCAGCCGGCGGGTTCTGGACGGGAATCGGCACGGACTGTGCGACGACGACCTGCCCGCTGGACCCGGTGGACTGCACCAACCCGACGCCGCTGACGGATGCGTTCAGCGTGCTGGACGACACGACCTGCAACCGGGGGAACTTCTACGCCGACACCTGTCTGGGCTACTACGACGGCGGTGAGGACATGCTCTACGAGTGGACGGTCACCGTCGACGGCTGTTACGACGTACTTCTCGATCCGAAGGGGACCACGTATACCGGCGTGGCCCTCGACAGCGTCTGCCCGCTGGACGCCGGCCCCGACGACTGTCTCTACAAGAGCACGATGTCGGGCAGTACGCCGCACGGGTTCCGCGCAGTCCTGACGGCCGGGACGTACTACATCATGGTGGATACGTGGCCGTCTCCGGCCTGCATCCCGTCGTTCGACCTGACGGCCGTACCGTGCCCGACGCATGGCGCGTGCTGCAAGCTGGACGGCACGTGCGAGGACCTGACGGAGGCCGAATGCCTGGCCGACCCGAACTACCACTCGTTCGAGGGCCTGGGCACCGAGTGCGCGACCACCGTCTGCACGGGCGCGTGCTGCAAGACGGACGGCACGTGTGAAGACCTGACCGAGGCGGTCTGCCTGGCGGACCCGGATTATTACTCGTTCGAGGGTCAGGGCACCGAGTGCGCGACCACGATCTGCACCGGCGCCTGCTGCTATGACGACGGCTCGTGTACGGATGGAACGGAGGCGGACTGCGTCGGGGCGGGCGGGACCTGGCAGGGACTCGGCACCGAGTGCGCGACGACGGTCTGTCCGATGCCTCCGGTGGACTGCACCAACCCGACGCCGGTGACGGATGCGTTCAGCGTGCTGGACGACTCGACCTGCGGCCGGTTGAACAGCTACGCCGACACCTGCCTGGGCTCCTACGACGGCGGTGAGGACATGATCTACGAATGGACAGTCACCGCCGACGGCTGCTACGACGTGCTTTTGGATCCCAAGGGCACCACGTGGACCGGCATCGCCATCGACGACGTCTGCCCGCTGGATGTCGGCCTGACGGACTGCCTCTACAAGAGCACGATGTCCAGTGGCACGCCGCACGGGTTCCGCGCGAGCCTGACGGCGGGGACGTACTACATCATGGTCGACACGTATCCGGCCCCGAACTGCATCCCGTCGTTCGACCTGTCGGCCGCGCCGTGCCCGACCGGGGCCTGCTGCGCGAACGACGCCTGCTCGATTCTGGATCAGCTTACATGTGAAGGCGGCGGCGGCCTGTACCTCGGCGACAACACCGTGTGCGGGCCGGACTGCGACAACGACGGCAATCCGGACGCCTGCGAGATCGCTCTCGGCGCCCCGGACTGCCAGCCCAACGGCATTCCGGACTCGTGCGACGTGGCGCCCGGCGGCGGCAGCGAGGACTGCCAGCCGAACGGCATTCCGGACGAGTGCGAGTTGGGTGACCCGATTGCGTACTTCAGCGAGAGCTTCGAGGGCACGTTCCCGCCGGCCGGCTGGGAGAACACGGCCCTGGAAATCAACGGGCCGTGGATCGTCTCGACGAACCTGGACTACGTGCAGACCGGAGCGCAGAGCGCCGTTCATCCGTGGAGCGCGGACTACGACGCCGACAGCTACCTGGTGACGCCGGAGCTGACTCTGAGTGACGGTATCCTCAGCGTCTGGTCCATCGGGTGCTTCGGCCAGGCCTGGTGTGACGATTACGACATCGACGTCTGGTACGTCGTCGGCGCCATCGGCGGCGGCGACGACGTGTACCTGGGCAACCTGAATGCCCTGTGGACGGATTCCTATACCACGTGGAAGGAATTCACCTACGACCTGAGCACGGTGGCGGACGGCTCGCCGTTCCGCATCGGGTTCCAGTACACGGGCTTCGACGCTGACCTGGGCGTGATCGACGACGTGACCATCCTTCCGCCGGGCACGGCGCCGTTGAGCAATGACTGCAACCTCAACGACATCCCCGATGATTGCGACGCCAAGGGCGACATGAACGGGGACGGCACGGTGGACCTCGCCGACTACCCGGCCTTCGAGGCGTGCCTCGCCGGTCCGGGGGCGCCGATGCCGGCGTGCTGCGGTCTGGCCGACATGGATGACGACAACGATTGCGACCTGGACGACTTCGCGTTGTACCAGCAGGCGTTTTAGGAGGAGGATGAGGCCGGCCGGGCATAGCCCGGCTCACACCTGACTCATCAGGTGGGGAAGCGAGCGTCGCGTGGTGCGTCAACTCGACCGCCACGCGACGCTGCGTTTTTTACCCCGCCCGGCTCCGACGAATGGCGTCCCGACGGGCGGCGGAAGGAAGGGAGCCGGGGGCATTCGCAGCAGCGGACAATCGAGTATAATGAGGGGTCTGTCTGCCGACCAAGCGAAGGGGTTTGGATGTCTGACCTGAGCCGGATACGCAACTTCGGGATCGTGGCCCATATCGACCACGGCAAGAGTACCCTGGCCGACCGCCTGCTGGAGCACACGGGGGTCGTGTCCAAACGGGAGATGCGCGAGCAGTTCCTGGACGACATGGACCTGGAACGCGAGATGGGTATCACCATCAAGGCGAACCGGGCCACCCTGCCGTATACGCTGGACGGGCAGACGTACCGGCTGAACCTGTTGGACACCCCCGGGCACGTGGATTTCCACTACGAGGTGTCGCGGGCCCTGGCGGCCTGCGAGGGGGTCCTGCTGCTCGTGGACGCCTCCCAGGGGGTGCAGGCCCAGACGGTGGCCAACGCCTACCTGGCCCTGGAGGCCAACGTCGAGATGATCCCGGTGATCAACAAGATTGACCTTCCCGGGGCCCGCCCGGAAGACTGCGCCCTGGAACTCGAACACGTGCTGGGGCTGGACGCAGACCAGGCCGTCTTCACGTCGGCCAAGACGGGCCAGGGCATCGACCCGTTGCTCCAGACCATCGTGGAGCGGGTGCCGCCGCCCCAGGGAGACCTGGACGCGCCGCTGAAGGCCCTGATCTATGACGCCAAGAGTGATCCGCACCGCGGGGTGATCTGCCACGTCCGCGTCAAAGACGGCCGAATCCGCAAGGGGCAGAAGATACTCCTGATGGCCCAGGGACGGGTACACGTGGTCACGGAGGTCGGGCGGTACCAGCCGCGGCCCACGCCCATCGCCGAGTTGTCCGCGGGTGACGTGGGATACATGGTGGCCGGCATCAAAACGATTGCCGACGTGCGGATCGGAGACACGGTGACCGACGCGCAGCGGTCGGCGGCGACGGCGCTGCCGGGCTACCAGCCGCCGCAGCAGATGGTGTTCTGCGACTTCTACCCGGGCGTGGGGACGGAGACGCCGGACCTGCGGGAGGCCATGGAGAAGCTGTGGCTGAACGACTGTTCGTTCACGTACGAGCCGGCCACATCCGACGCCTTGGGCATCGGATTCCGCTGCGGGTTCCTGGGGCTGCTGCACATGCGGATCATCCAGGAGCGGCTGGAGCGGGAAGGCAACGTGAACGTGGTACAGACCGCCCCCACCGTGACGTACGAGGTGGCGTTGCGGGACGGCAGCACACAGCGGATCGAATCGCCGGCGGATTTGCCCGACCTGTCCAAGGTGGAGGAGATTCGCGAGCCGATGGTGCGGGCGGCGGTGATCATTCCGGCGGACTGCATCGGGTCCCTCATGCAGCTTTCGCTGGACCGGCGGGGGACTCACAAGAAGACGGAGTACCTCTCCCCGACGCGCGTCATGCTGACCTTTGCGTTTCCGCTGGGAGAGATCATCTACGACTTCTACGACAAGCTCAAAAGCCTGACGCGGGGCTACGGCACGGTGGATTACGAGGTCGAGGGCTTCCGGACCGGGCAGCTCGTGAAGCTGGACATCCTGGTCAACGGTGTGCCGGTGGATGCGCTGTCGGTCATCGTGCACCGCGACAAGGCGGCCAACCGGGGACGGAGGCTGCTGGTGCGGCTGAAGAAGGAGATCGACCGGCACCAGTTCGAGATTCCGCTGCAGGCGGCCATCGGCGGCAAGATCATCGCCCGGGAGACGATCAAGGCCTTCCGCAAGCACGTGACCGCCAAGTGCTACGGCGGCGACATCACCCGCAAACGCAAACTGCTGGAGAAACAGAAGGAAGGCAAGAAGCGGATGAAACAGGTCGGCTCCGTGGCCATTCCGCAGGAGGCGTTCATGTCCATCCTGGAGCCGGAGGATTAGGCGGACGTCTCGAAACGCAAAAACGCAAAAACGCAAAAACGCAGAAACGCAGAAAAGAGCGGGACCGGGGTGCGGGTGATCGGTAGCTGCGCTCCATCGTCTGATCCGCCCTGTCGCAGCGGGGGGGAGCCGGACCCCATGGGCTTGCGGTGGTTTGCCGATGCCCTATCATGTCCGCCCGCCGACAGGCGCGTGTTGAACAACCGAACGAATGACGCCGGGAGTGAACACTGTGGTCGAAAAGGAACTGCTTCGGAAAATCGAAAAGCGAAAGGCCCTGGTGGGCGTGGTGGGCATGGGCTACGTCGGGCTGCCGCTGGTGCGGACGTTCTGCGCGGCGGGGTTCAAGTGCCTGGGATATGACATTGACGCCAAAAAGGTCCGGGCCCTCAACGCGGGCAGGAGTTACATCAAGCACATCTCCTCCGAAACCATCTCGGACGTGGTGAAGAGGAAGCAGTTCCGCGCCACCACCGATCCGAACGAGCTGAAGAAGGCCGACGCCATTCTGATCTGCGTGCCCACTCCGCTGACCAAAATGCGCGAGCCGGACATGACGTACGTGGTCAGCACGACGGAAATGCTGGCGACCGTGCTGCGGAAGGGGCAACTGATCGTGCTGGAAAGCACCACCTATCCCGGCACCACCCGCGAGGTGTGCAAGCCCATCCTGGAACGCACCGGCCTGAGGGCCGAGCGAGACTTCTTTTTGGCCTTTTCCCCGGAACGCGAGGACCCCGGCCGCAAGGACTACACCACCGAGACCATTCCCAAGGTGGTCGGCGGCCTGGGGCCCAGAAGCCGGCGGCTGTCCGCGGCGTTGTACGCGGCGGCCATCGCCAAGGCCGTTTCCGTCTCCAGTTGCGAGGTGGCGGAGTCGGCCAAGATTCTGGAGAACGTGTACCGGTGCGTGAACATCGCCATGATCAACGAGCTCAAGGTGCTGTTCAACCGGATGGGCATCAACGTGTGGGAGGTGATCGAGGCGGCCAGCACCAAGCCGTTCGGCTTCCAGCCGTTCTATCCCGGCCCGGGGCTGGGCGGGCACTGCATCCCCATCGACCCGTTCTACCTGACCTGGAAGGCGCGGGAGTATGACAGCCCCACGCGCTTCATTGAGCTGGCCGGGGAAATCAACACCTCCATGCCGGAATACGTCGTGGGCAAGGTGGCGGAGGGGCTCAACCGGGTGCGCAAAAGCCTCAACGGCTCAAAAGTGCTGGTGCTGGGTCTGGCCTACAAAAAAGACATCGACGACTTGCGGGAATCTCCCTCCATCGCGCTGATTGAGCTGCTGAAGGAACGCGGAGCCAAAGTGGACTACAACGATCCCTATATCCCCGCCACGCACAAGCAGCGCGAGCACAACCTGGGCATGCGCAGTAAGCCGCTGTCGGCCACCATGCTTCGCAAGTACGACTGCGTGCTGATTTCCACCGACCACAGTTGCTACGACTACCGGATGATTGTTCGCAACGCGCGGCTGGTCGTGGATACCCGCAACGCCACCCGGAACATCAGGCAGAACCGGCAGAAGATCGTGCTGGCCTGACGAATGGGGTCCGGACCGGGGCGCCCCGCACGCGGGGCGGGCCCGAGGAGTCCGGCCTCGGCCGGCCGGCGTCCCCGGCGTCGAGCCGGGTCGCCGCCGCTGTTCCGGAGCGGCGGCCACAACCTTCCCGTTCCTTCGAACACCGCCCGGGGTGCCGTAAGGCAGCCCGCCGTGGCGGGAACGCCCAGTGGTCCGGTTGGGTAACTTCTGCCTGGCGAAGACAAGTCTGTCCGTGGTGCCTGCATCGTCGCTGTTCCGGGGGTAGTCGGGAGCCGGGAACTGCCGATGTTCTCGGTAGCGACAGGGCCCTATAATGCGGCTTGGGTGGGCAGGCTGCGCACCACCGGGCACCGCGCGGCCATAGATCACGTCATGTGTGTGCCACGCGTCGCCCCGCTGTTTCCGTCGGACCTGGACCCGGTACGCCGCGGGCTTTGGCATCTGCGCGAATGAGGTGTGAGTATGGCTCCAAACGGTGACGCTTCGGGTCACGTTTCCGGCCGAACCTCGGTGATGTCGGGGGGCGCGGGGAAGCTGCTTCCGCCGGTTGAGTCTCCGTGCCATGGGATCGTCGCTCAGATTCTTGGTGCGGTTCCCCACTCGGTGTTCTGGAAAGACTGTCAGGGCGTGTACCTGGGCTGCAACGAGGAGTTCGCGCGGGCCGCGGGCCTGGGCAGCGCTGCGGAGATCGTGGGCAAGACGGATTTCGACCTGCCCTGGCCGCGGGCGGAGGCGGAGGCCTACCGGGCGGACGACCGCGCGGTAATCGAGTCCGGCCGGCCCCGCCGGAACATCGTCGAGCCGCTGCAGCAGGCCGACGGGCGGCGCCTGTGGGTGGATACGACCAAGGTTCCCCTGCGGGCGGAGGATGGTCGGGTTTGCGGGGTCGTGGGCTTCTACGAGGACGTCACCCAGCGCCAGTGGGCCGAAGCCGCGATTCAACTCAACGAATCCCGGCTGGAAGCGCTGCTGCACCTGAATCAGATGACGGATGCGACACTCAAGGACATTGCCGAGTTTGCGATGGAGGAGGCGGTGCGGCTGACCCGAAGCCGGATCGGCTACATCGCGTTTGCCAATGAAGACGAGAGCGTGCTGACGATGTTCGCGTGGTCGAAGGACGCCATGGCCGCGTGCGCGGTCCAGGACCGGCCGGTGGAGTACCTCGTCGCCGAGACCGGGCTGTGGGGCGAGGCGGTCCGGCAGCGTCGCCCGGTCATCACGAATGATTACGCCGCGCCCAATCCGTGGAAGAAGGGCACGCCGGCCGGGCACGTCACGGTGCACCGGCACATGAACGTTCCGGTCTTTGACGGCGACCGCATCGTGATCGTGGCCGGCGTCGGCAACAAGGAGTCGGATTACGATGAGTCGGACGTGCGTCAACTGACGCTGCTGATGAGCGGCATGTGGCGGATCGTGCAGCGCAAGCGCGCGGAGGAAAAGCTGCGCGAGAGCGAGACAAAATACCGCGCGCTGTTCGAGTCGGCGGGCGACGCCACGTTCGTGCTGGGTGTCGACAACGACCGGCTGCACGTCGTCGAAAGCAACCCGCGTGCTCTGGAGATGTTCGGCGCCACCGGCGAGCAGATCCGCGAATTGCCCGTTTCCCACTTCTGGGCCCTGGAGCAGGCGGACGGCTCCCCGTCGCTGGAGGCCGGTCCGGCTCGCGTGAGGGAGGCGATGGATGCCGGCATGGCGTCTTTCGAGTGGCGCCACCGGCGGCTGGACGGAACGGTTTTTGACACCGACGTGGTCCTGACGCGCGTGCCGCTGGGCACGGGCCTGGCCCTGCTGGCCGTGGTGCGCGACGTCACCGAACGCAAGCGGACGGAGAACGAGCTGCGGGAGAGTGAGCGGAAGTTCCGCGACCTGTCGCAGGAGTTCCAGTCGATTCTGGGCGCCATTCCCGGCTCGTTGGTGCTGATTTCCCCGGACATGAAGATCGTCTGGGCCAACGAGTATACAAAGAACACGAGCCTGGGCTTCGAGTCCAGCGATATGCTTGGACAGTACTGTTACCGTTGCCGGCACGACCTGTCCGAACCGTGCGAAGGGTGTCCCGTGCTGCGCAGTTTCGCGTCCGGCAAGCCGGAATCCGGAGAGCGCGATACGCCGAACGGGAAGATCTGGGAGCTGCACGCCGCTCCCGTCTTCGGCGATCAGGGCGAGGTCTCGGGCGTCATCGAAATTGCGTTTGAGGTTACTGAGTACCGGCGGGCTGAGCGTGAGCTGAAGGACAGTGAATCGCGGCTCCGCGGTCTGTTTCGGGCGGCGCCGATCGGCATCATCTTCGTACAGGATCGCACGACGGTCAGCGTGAATGAGTTTCTGTGCGATTTGCTGGGGTACAGTCAGGCCGAGCTCGTCGGCAAGTCCGCACGCCACCTGTACTTCACGCAGGAGGAGTTCGAGGAGGTCGGCCGCGAGTTGTACGAGCCGTCGCCCGCGGCCAGGCACGCCCACATCGAGTCCCGACTGCGCCGCAAGGACGGCGCCGCGGTGGACGTGAGCCTCACCAGTGCCCCCCTGCGACTCGATGAACCCGCGGCGGGCTTCGTCGTGACCGTTCAGGACATCACCGAACGCAAGCGGGCGGAGGCGCTGGCCCGCCAGCGCCACGATGAATTCCTGGCCATCCTCAACGGCATTGACGAACCCGTGTATGTGGCCGACCCGGTGACCTATGAGATGGTCTACGTCAATCGCATGTTGGAGGAGTCATTCGGCGCGTGCGCCGGGCGGAAGTGCTACGAGTACCTTCAACGGAGAAACGAACCCTGCCCGTTCTGCACGAACGACAGAATCTTCGGCGAGTACGCCGGCCGCTCGTATGTCTGGGAATTCCGGAACGACGTGAGCCGCCGCGCGTACAAGTGCATCGACAAGGCGATTCCCTGGCCCGACGGCCGCATGCTGCGCCTGGAAGTGGCCGTCGACATCACCGAACGCAAGCGGGCGGAGGAGCGGTTGCGGGAGAGCGAGGCCCTGCTGGTTCGATCGCAGCAGATCGCCCGCCTGGGAAGCTGGGAACTGGATGTGACGTCAAACCGGTTGACCTGGTCGGACGAGGTCTACCGCATCTTCGGATCCCAGCCGAATGAGTTCGCCGCCACATACGAGGCCTTCCTCGATGCCGTGCATCCGGATGACCGGGCGGCCGTGGACGATGCGTACTCCGGTTCGTTGCGAGAGGGGAGGGACGGGTACGAAATCGACCACCGAGTGGTTCGCAGAGACACGGGAGAGGTTCGTTACGTGCATGAACAGTGCATCCACGAACGCGACGCGGCGGGCGTCATCATTCGATCCGTCGGCATGGTTCAGGACATCACCGAGCGCAAGCGGGCCGAGGAGGCGCTCAGGCTGTCCGAGGCCACCTACCGCTCGATTTTCAACACGGTTCGTGATGCCATCTGGGTGCATGACCTGGAGACCCGGGAGTTCATTGACGTCAACGACAGCGTGATGCGTCTCTTCGGCTACTCGGTCGAGGAAGTCCAGGCCCTGAACGTGGGGGACATCAGCTCGGGTGTGCATCCCTTCACCCAGGAGACGGCCGGAAAACTGCTCGACAAGGCTGCGGCGGGGGAGCCCCAGTTGGCCGAGTGGCATTGCCGGCACAAGGACGGGCACCTGTTCTGGAGCGAGGTGCAACTGTGCCGCGGGACCATCGCCGGCAGGGACTGCATCCTGGCCATTGAACGCGACATCACCGAGCGCAAGCAGGCCGAAGCGGAGCTGTTGCGAGAGAAGGAGTTCACGGAAAAGCTGTTGGAAAGCCTGCCTGGGATCTTCTTCTTGTATGATTCGACCTGCCACTTGAAGCGCTGGAACAAGGCCCACGAGACCGTGATGGGGTTCACCGCCGATGAGCTTCGCGACTGGTACATTCCAGACTGGCACGAAACGCCGGAGGAGGCGGCAGCCGGTCTGGCGTTTGTCAAATCGGTACTGGATACCGGTGTCAGCGGATCGTTTGAAACCACCCTGGTTAACAAGCAGGGGTGTTTTGTCCCTTATCTCATCAGTATTACCCGGCTCATGACGCCGGACGGCCCGTTCATGATGGGAGTCGGGATCGACGTCACCGAGCGCAAGCGGGCGGAGGAGGAGCGCGACCGCCTGTTCAATCTCTCGCTCGACATGCTCTGCATCGCCGGCTTCGACGGGCGGTTCAAGCAGCTCAACCCGGCGTGGGCGCGCGCGCTGGGGTGGAGCGTGGAGGAACTGATGGGGCCGCCCTACCTCGATCTGGTCCATCCGGACGACGTGGCCGCCACCGTCGCCGCCGGCGAGTGCCTGCGGCAGGGGCAGGAGGTGCGGTCGTTCGAGAACCGGTATCGCTGCAAGGACGGCACGTACCGGTGGCTGTCCTGGAACTCGTATCCGCTTCTCGAGCAACAACGGATCTTCGCCGTCTGCCGCGACGTGACGGAACGGAAGGCGGCCGAAGAGGAACGCGCCAGGCTGGAGCGTCAATTGCGGCAATCGCAGAAGATGGAGGCCGTCGGGCAGCTCGCCGGCGGCGTCGCCCACGATTTCAACAACATCCTCACCGCCATTCTCGGCAACGTGGACCTGGTGCAACAGACCCTGGCTCACAAGCTGCCGGCCGACGAGGCGCCCATGGTCGGGCTTCGGGAGGTGGAGCGCGGCGCCTTGCGGGCCGCCGACCTGACGCGCCAGTTGCTGCTGTTCAGCCGCCGCGGTGTCGCCCAGCCGGAGCCGCTCCACCTGAACCAGACGCTGGACGACGCGGTCAAGATGCTGCAACGGCTTCTGACGGAAAACGTGCGGCTGGATCTGCGGCCGGCCCCCGACCTGCTGCCTGTCTGGGCCGACGGCGGCCAGATGGAGCAGGTCATCGTCAACCTGGTGGTCAACGCACGCGACGCGATGCCCGACGGCGGACGCATCGTCATCGAAACCAGCAACGAGATCCTGGATGAAACGTATGCGGATGCCCACGCGGACGCCCGTCCCGGGCCGCACGTGCTGCTGGCCGTCAGCGACACCGGCGAGGGAATGACCCGGGCGACCATGGAACGGATCTTCGAGCCCTTCTTCACGACCAAGCCGGTCGGACAGGGCACCGGGCTGGGCCTGGCCACGGTCTACGGCATCGTGACCCAGGCGGGCGGGCACATCGGCGTCTACAGTGAGGTCAGCCGCGGCTCCACGTTCCGGGTCTATCTGCCGGCGCTCACGACGCTGGTCGCGGAGACGCCGGGTTCGGCCCTGGCGGCGGAGTCGCCCGCCGGTGGTGGGGCCGAGACGATCCTGGTCTGCGAGGATGACGACGCCGTGCGAAAGCTCGTGGCCCAGATCCTGCGGCGCGAGGGCTACACGGTGGTGACCGCCGCGGACGGCGAGGACGCGCTGCGACGGTCCGTCACGTATGACGGGACCATCCACCTTCTGATCACCGACGTTATTATGCCTGACATCAACGGCCGGCGCCTCACCGAAACGCTTCTCGAGCAGCGGCCGGACCTCAGGACGCTGTTCATCTCCGGCTACACCGCGGACATCATCGCCCACCACGGCGTGCTGGACGACAACGTGGAGTTCCTCGCCAAGCCGTTCAGCCGGCGGGCCCTGCTGCGCCGCGTCCGGGAGGTGCTGGACGGCGCCCGTCCCGACCCGCCGCGCGAGTGACTCCGCGGCCGGGTCTCGCCGCCCCGGATCGGGGGCAAGTTCACTGGAACGCTGGGCCGATCCCTCGGCCCCGGGATCGAGCTGGCAACGGCGGCCCCGTCTACGTTTCCGGCTCACGGCGCTGCATGTGCTCGCCGTACGGCTCCACGTGGACCACCACGTCCACCACGTCCGGGCCGTGGTCGATCAAGTGGTGCTTGACACGGCCGGCGATGGCGTGGCCTTCCCGCACGGTCAGACCGCCGTCCACCTGCAGATGCAGATCTACCTGGAGCCCGGAACCGACATAGCGCGTGCGTAGCGATTCCACGTCCCGAACGCCGGGCACGGACCGCACCAGCCGCTCGATGTGCTCGCGATCCGCCTGCGGCGCCCCGGCGTCCACCAGTTGGCCTAGGGCGGGTTTGCCGATCTTCCAGGCGGCATGGAGCACGAAGAGTGACACCATCACGGCCCCCACGTGGTCGACGAAAGCCCAACCCGGCTTCAGTGCGGCCACACCCACCGCCAGGGCGGCCGGAATGGAGCTCAACGCATCGCTGCGGTGGTGCCAGGCGTTGGCGATCAGGGCCGAGGACTTGTGCCGCCGGCCCACCACGGCCGTCCAGCGGTACAGGGCTTCCTTGATCCCGATAGACAGCAGGGCGGCGGCCAGGGCGATGCCGCCCGGCGGCTGGCCATGATGCTCACGCAGGGTGTTCAGGGCGTTGTAGATCAGCCCCGCCGCCACGATCACCAGAATAAGCGCAATGCCCGTGGTCACCACGGTCTCGATCCGCCGGTGCCCGTGCGGATGCCCGGCGTCGGGCGGCTTGGACCAGTAGCGCACGCCGATCAGAATGGCCAGGTCCGTGCTGCTGTCGGAGAGGGTATGCACGGCGTCGGCCACGACGGCCTGGCTGGAACCTAGCAGCCCGCCCGCGATCTTCACGCCCGCCAGCGCCACGTTGGACGCCAGCCCGCCCCACGTCACGCGCTGCACGTCGGCAACGTACCGCGCATCGTGCGAGCGAGGGGATTGGGCATTGGGCTGTGTCACGGTACTGCGCTCTACCTACGCCCGGCCCGACGCAGGAATTCGGCCTCGTTGATGGTCTCCACGCCCAGCGAGCGGGCCTTTTCCGCTTTTGAGCCGGGAGAATCGCCGACCACCACGAGGCTGGTTTTCTTGCTGACGGAGCCGGCGGCCTTTCCTCCCAGCGATTTGATGAGGTCTTCCGCCTCTTTGCGGCCCAGGCTTTCCAGCGTGCCGGTGACGACGACCGTCAGGCCGGCGAACGGGCCGTCCCTGGCCACCTTCTTTTGGGGTTGACGCATGTTCACGCCTGCACCGGCCAGACGATTGATGAGCCCGCGGCCCTCCTTGCTCGCGAAGAACTTCCGGATGCTACCGGCCACTTCCGTGCCCACGCCCTCTATCTCGGTCAACTCGTCTTCTGTGGCGTCAGCGATTCTCTCCAGGGTTTCGAAATGCTCCGCCAGCAGTTCGGCGGTGGCGCCCCCGACGTGGCGGATGTTCAATGCCGCCAACAATCGGGCCAGCGGTTGCTTCTTGGCGGTCTCCAGCGCTTTGAAGAGGACGTCGGTTCGTTTGGCGCCGAACTCGACGCGGATCGTCTTGCTCTCCCCTTTGACCACGCGCTCGTGATTGAACACGAGCCCTTCCACTGCCGCGCGATGCGTCGGAAGGGCGAACAGGTCGGCGCAGTCACGCACGAGGTCGTGATCCACCAGTTGTTCGATCAGGGCCTGGCCGGCGCCTTCGATGTCCATCTGGTCGCGGCCGCAGAAGTAGATGAGCCGCTCCTTGCGTTGGGCGATGCAGCCGGGGTTGATGCAGCGGACGTACACGCCGCCCTCGTCCTGCATCACCTCGCCGCCGCAGGCGGGACACTTTCTGGGCGGCTTGATCTCCTTGGCGTCCTTCGGCCGCTTTTCGCCGACCACCCGCACGACCTGCGGGATGATCTCCCCGGCCTTCTCGATGATCACCGTGTCGCCCACGCGCACGTCCAGCCGCCGCACCTGGTCGAAGTTGTGCAGCGACGCGTGCTGCACGGTGGTGCCGGCCAGCAGCACCGGCTCCATGACCGCCCGCGGGGTGATGGTGCCCAGCTTGCCCACCTGGAAGTCCACCCGCAGCAGCCGGCTTTCCGCCTGTTCCGCCGCGAATTTGAACGCGATGCACCACCGCGGGTACTTGCTGGTGGCCCCGAGAATGTCCCGCTGGTCGAGGGAGTCGACCTTGACGACCAGGCCGTCCGTCTCGTACTCCAACTCGTACCGTTTCGTCTCCCATGCGTGGCACAGCGCGACCACGTCGTCGACCGTTTCGGCGATCGTCCGCTCCGGGTTCACGGGGACGCCCCATTCGGCAAACTGGTCGAACAGCTCCGATGCGCAACGGGCCCGCAGCGGCTCAACCTGCCCGAACCCGTGGGCCAGAAAACGCAGGTTGCGGTCGGCGATCCTGCGGGGGTCAAGCTGCTTGAGCGTGCCGGCCGTGGCGTTGCGGGGGTTCTTGAACGTCTCCTCGCCCGCCGCGGCCCGGGCCGCGTTGTATCGCGCGAAGTCGTCCTTCGGCCAGAAGACCTCACCGCGCACCTCGCAAACGCGCGGCAGATTCCTGCCCTGAAGCCGCAGGGGCACGGAGCGGACCGTCCGCACGGTGTGCGTGATCACGTCGCCCGTGACCCCGTCGCCCCGCGAGGCGGCCAGCGCCAGCCGGCCCTCTTCGTACCGCAGCGAGACGGCCACTCCGTCCACCTTGGGATCGACCATGTATCGGTAGGTCTGCCCGTCCAGGCCCTTGGCCACGCGGGCGTCGAATTCGCGGAGTTGGGTCTCGTCGTACGTGTTGTCGATGGAGAGCATGGGCACGGCGTGCGTGACGTGCTCGAAACCTTCCACGGGTCGATCACCGACCCGCTGGGTGGGGGAGTCGGGCGCGATGAGTTCCGGATGCTGCTGTTCCAGGGACCGCAGTTGCTCGATCAGCCGGTCGTACTGGCGGTCAGAGATTTCCGGGGCCGCCTTGACGTAGTAGAGGTGGTCGTGCCGCCGGATGTCCGCCCGCAACCGCTCGATTTCCTGCCCCGGGTTCGCTGCCATGCCGGCCATTATGCCGCCGGACGCGGCTGCGGCAACGGGGGGAGGAACGAAGGAATCCGGGGATCAGGAAAATGAGGGACCAGCAAGAAGCGTCCGGCATCGGCCTGTGAGCTCATCCCGAACCAGCACCGGCGCGAGCCCCTCCTCGCGACGGACGGTCCCTCCGTTTCTCTTCGGCAACTGCAGTGCCCGGTGTGTCAACCGGTGTCACATCAGAAACAGGAACAACACGCCCAGGAGCACCACGAAGAGCGCCCAGAACGTGACGCGAATTTCTGACCAGGGGCGGTCGTACGGCCGATTCGGATCGTTGGCCGGATAGGCGGCCAGCATCAGCCGGGCCTGCCGCCGGGCACAACGGTAGAGGAAGTACGCGGCGAACAGGCTGCCCAAAACCACAACCAGCGAATAGACGCCGGGGTACAGTTCCTTGGTGATCACGGGGCTGAGGGACCGGGCGGCGGTGGTCGTTTCCGTGGGCCCTGATCCGGCGGCCTCGGGAATTGCAGCGGCTTCTGCCTCGTCCGGTTCCGCCTCGCCGGGCGTGTCCTCATCGGGTTTGGGCGGCTCCTCCGGTTCAGCCGGGCTGTTGGAGGTCCGGTCCGGCGAGGGCGCCGCGAGATCGCCGGTCGTGCGCATGGCGTAGCCGACGATCCCAGAGGCGGGGGCGTCCGGGGCCGATTCGGTTGCGGCGTCTTCCGGCGAATACGAGGCGGCCCGTCGCTGCCACGCCTCGCCGGTCTCGTAGTCCAGCACCGGGTACGCGGCGATCCAGGCGTTCGTGTCCGCCCGCCAGACCAGCAGGGTGGGCTCCCAGAAGCTCGCGTCCTGCTGGAACGGCTCGAACTTGTCGCCGACCAGGAAGGTCAGGGCCAGCATGAACAGAATGAAGGCGATGCTTCCCCCAATGTGCGCGTCGACGCGCGAGCGGTGATACGCGTGGTCCAGTTGCTTTCGGTCCATCGTGCGGTCCTCTCCTGCGATTTGACGTGAAACGGCGCGGGCATCGGCAGCCACCCGCAAGGATCCTGTCGGGTCAGTGTACCCGGCCCCGGAGCGATGGCCAGCAGAAAATCAGCGGGCCGATCCGGACGGTCGGGCGGTCGTCCGGCACCGGCGCAGAAGAAAGCCCCGGCCGTTGCAAAGCCGGGGCTGTGATTTGTGAAGCGATTGCCGAGCGGAACCGAAGCCCGCATTCGGCCCCTGGGGCCGGTCAGCGACCGGTCGGCACGCGACCTCCCAGGCGCAGAACCATGACGATGTCGCCGATCTGCCGGTTCCTCTTGTCCATCTCCGTGTTGTTCTCCAGGCCGCGCCAGTAGCCCAGGGACATGGTCATGCCGCTGGCGAAGTACGGATGAACGGTGTCGTACTCCGGGCCCTGGAGGGTGGGCCGCTTCCGGTTGATCTGGTCGGTCATGTCGGCAAACCGTTCCTGCATGTTACACGTGGCGAGCATCATTTCGTTTTGCCGGCACACGATCCTGGCGTTGGAGAGGATGCCCCGCAGGGCCGACCGTTCCTCCCGCAGGCGTCGGGCCGGCAGGTCCAGCTCGGCGATCTGTTCCTCGTAGGTCCGGACCTTGTCCTCGGCCTGCGTGTAGCGGTACCAGTGGTACGTCTCGGCCCCCATGAGCGTCTGGGCGGCGGCCAGTCCGGACGCCGGAATGTCCACACCGTACTCGGTGTTGTAGAACGCGTTTCGCCGACGGTCCGCCAGCTTGACCTTCCAGTACTCCAACTGCCCGGTCTGACGGGTCTGCAGGTCGCGTATCCGGCGGAGCTCCTGCTCGATCATGTCCAGCCGCCGGTTGACGGCTTGCATATCCGCGATGAAGACGACCTTGGTCACCATGTCGCCGCGCCGGACGCGGTCGAGGTCCTCCTCCGTGATGATGGACAGGAACCCGGGATCGCCTCCGGGCCGTCCGGGGCTGATGGTGACATAGGTTCGGCGGAGGAAGTCCCTCATCCGCGTGCCTGCGGGGCCGTACACGTCCAGTTCCCCGTAGAGCATCTCGTTTTCAGTGGACGGGACCAGGTACTCGAACTCGTACCGGCCCTCCGGCAGGGCGTACACCGTGTAGTCACCCTTTCGGTCGGGTGACGAGGCGGGCCAGGCGACGGGTGGGCACCGGTGCCGGCTCCATCGCATCTCCACGAATGACTCGAGGTCGGTGGGATGGTCGTCCGCCACCATGTCGCTCATCGGGGTGTACCAGTGGATTTCCAGCCGCTTTGCCTGCCTGGCACAGCCGGCCAACAGGCACAGCACGGCCGCCACGGACAGGAAACGACCGACCCTTCCCGCGAATCCGCTCTTCATCGCCATACGTCCTTTCCTGAGGGTTGCCATCGGCTCGCGCCATTCACCTTTGGTCTGACCGCCACGCCTGCGGTCCGGGGGCTGCGTCCCTGGGCACACGACCGATTCGCCTGGCAGAAACATGGCGGGCCAGGCACGCGGGGGCGCCCGAAGCCGGTCGCCGGGACAAGCCAATCGGGAAGGTAGCAGATGCCCGGGCGGCGGGCAAGTGGGCAGCAGGGCGATTTTCCGCACGCGGGACCGGTCGCCGACATCCCTGCCCGTCTTCCAGAGGGCCCTCCGGAACCGTTGCGGACACCGGAAGATACGCTCCGCGTTGCCGACTCCGGCCGGCCGGCGACGCTTTCCTTCGCCAGCGCACCCGTTATCATCCGATTCAGCGGCGACCGGACCGGCCGACGCGGCGGCCCGACGCCAGGATGACGGAACGTTCATGAGTCAGCCCCACGCCCGACGAGCCCTGATCAGCGTTTACGACAAGACCGGCCTGGTCGATTTTGCCCGGGCCCTGCACGAGGAACTCGGGTTCGAGATCCTCTCGACCGGCGGGACGGCCCGGCACCTGACGGACGCGGGCATCCCCGTCACTCTGGTGGAGGATGTTACCGGCTTCCCGGAGATGCTGGACGGGCGGGTCAAGACGCTGCATCCGCGGATCCATGCGGCCATTCTGGCCGACCGCGACAACCCGGAGCACATGCGGCAGCTTGCCGAGCAGGGGATCCGGCCGATCGACCTGGTGGTCGTGAACCTGTACCCGTTCGAGGACACGGTGGCCCGGCCGGACTGCACGCTTGAGCAGGCGATCGAGATGATCGACATCGGCGGTCCCTGCCTGCTGCGGGCCGCGGCGAAGAACTCCCGCCACGTGCGCGTCGTCTGCGGGCCCGGGGAGTACGAGGGGGTCCTGGAGTCCTTGCGCAGCGCGACGGCCGTGCAGGAATCCCTGCGTTTGCAGCTTGCCTCCCGAGCCTTCCAGCAAACCTGCCGATACGACGCCGCGATCGCCACGTGGCTGACTGCTCATCCGCAGAACCCCGACGAGCCGGAGTTTCGCGCCATCCACCTCCGCAGCCGCGACGTGCTGCGCTATGGCGAGAACCCCCATCAGCAGGCGGAGGTGTGCTCGCTGTTGGGTTGGACAGAATGGCTCACGGGGAAGACCGGCGGCCCCGCCCTCTCGTACAACAACTTGGTCGACGCCGGCGCGGCTCTGGAACTCTGCGCCGAGTTGACACGAGCCGCCGGTGTGGCATCAGCTTCCTCTGTGGGACCGGCTTTCCAGCCGGTCTCCGGGCCTCGCAGAGATGTGGGGCCGGTGTTTTCTGTGGGGCTGTCTTCTTCTGTGGGACCGGTGTCTTCTGTGGGACCGGCTTTCCAGCCGGTCTCCGGGCCTCCTGCGAAAACCGCTTCCGCCCGCCTGGAATCCGAAAGCCACACCGAACGTCACCTCCCCCACATCCAGAACCCCGGGGCAACCTATTTCGTGACGTTTCGGCTGAAGACCGGCGAGCTGGCTTCCGCAGAGAAGGACATTGTGCTTGGGGCCTGCCGCTACTGGCACACCAGGAAGATGACCTTGCACGCGTGTGTTGTCATGCCCGACCACGTGCATCTGATTCTGACCCCGCACGAAATCAGTCCGGGCGCCTGGGTTTCGCTGGGGGAACTGCTTCAGAGTATGAAGGGATACTCGTCGCGAGAGATCAACCGCGCACGAGGCGTGACCGGATCGCTCTGGCTCGACGAGAACTGGGATCGGATCGTCCGGAACGAGAAAGAGTACGAAGAGCGGTGGAACTACATCGAGAACAACCCGGGCAAGGCGGGTCTGGGCGACGCCTATCCGTGGTTGTGGTTGAATCCTCGTGCGTGGGAGGAATTGGGAGAGCATGAGGGGGACCGGCTGGACCGGCTGGAAAGCCGGTCCCACAAAGAAGACCGGCTGGAAAGCCGGTCCCACAACGAAAGCCGGTCCCACACGGGAAGCGGGTCGCACAGGCTGGGGACGGCTCCGGCGGTTGCCTGCTTCATCAAGCACACGAATCCTTGCGGTGTGGGTGTGGCGGACGAACCCGTGGAGGCCTATCGTCGGGCGTATCTGGGCGATCCGAACGCGGCCATGGGGGGCATCCTGGCCGTGAACGTCTGCGTGGATGCGGCCTTCGCGGAGGCTGTGATGGGTTCGCTCCAGCGCTGGGGCAAGGCGGCCGGCGCCGGTGCGTTTTTCCTGGAAGTCTGGCTCGCGCCGTCGTTCCAGGATGACGCCGTCCAGGTCATCCGGACCCGAAAGCCCTGGGGTGCCCGAGTGCGGCTGATCGACGTGGGGGACGGCATGTCTAGGACGGGATGGCCCGAGCACGTCATACGATCGATCCCCGGAGACCTTCTCATCCAGAGTTGCGACACCGTCGGCCTGAATGAGAGCGAATGGCGCGTGGTGACCGACCGCGCCCCGGACGAGCGTGAGCTTGCCGATCTGCGGCTGGCTTGGCTGGTGTGCAAGCACACCAAGAGCAACGCCATCTCCATCTGCCGCGACGGCATACTCATCGGAAACGGGGCCGGGCAGATGTCGCGCGTCATGTCGTGCCGGATTGCCACGTGGGCCGCCCGCGAGAACGGGCACACGGCGCGGGCTGCGCCCGCAACCCAAGGGACGGAGGGACGGAGGGACGAAGGGACGGAGGGACGAAGGGACGGAGGGACGGAGGGACGAAGGGACGGAGGGACGGAGGAAGGACTTGGGCCGGTGCGGGCGGGAGAATTCACGCGGGAGGCGGAGAATTCGGACGTTTGCAGAGCGGGGGCCCTGGCCAGCGCCGTGGCGGCGTCGGACGCGTTCTTCCCGTTCCGCGACGGCCCGGATATCCTGATGGACGCCGGCGTCACGGCGATCATCCAGCCGGGCGGCTCCAAGCGCGACGAAGAAGTGATCCGGGCCTGCAATGAACGCCGGGCGGCCATGATCTTCACGGGGACCCGGCACTTTCGGCATTGAGCCCGAAGGCGGGAGTAATGGCATGAAACTCTACACCGGCAGGGGCGATCACGGCCGAACCAGCCTGTTCGGCGGGCGCTGCATCGCGAAGGACCACGACCAGGTGGCCGCCTGCGGTGACGTGGACGAACTGAATGCGACGATCGGTCTGGCGGCGGCCGCTTGCGCGGATGCCGCGCTGGCGGGGCCTCTTCGTGCCGTGCAGCGGGACCTGTTTCTCATCGGGGCGGACCTGGCCCGCCAGTCAGACTCGTCTGCGACCGCCCGGATCGACTCGTCCGCCATCTCCCGGCTGGAGCGCTGGATCGACGCCGCCGACGCCGAGGCGGGCCCGCTGCGGAATTTCATTCTTCCCGGTGGCTGCGAGCCGGCGGCCCGGCTGCACGTGGCTCGCACCGTCTGTCGCCGCGCTGAACGGTCCGTGGTCCGCGCGGCCCACGGCGGCACGGTAGACCCGGACATTCTGGTGTATCTGAACCGGCTCGGAGACTGGCTGTTCGCGCTCGCACGCGTGGCCAACCGGCGGGCCGGGATCGAGGATTTGTTGTGGTCCGGCCGCACCGATGGCCGGGAAACCCCGGAAAGCTGACCGCAGCCCATGAGCCTGATTCGCATTGCCGATCGCGACCGTGTCCGACCCCTGCACGTGGTGCTTATCGTGCTGGTGCTTGGGGTGGTGGCCGGCGGTTGCCTTCTGACCTCGGCGGGCGAGCCCGAGATTCTGCCCGACGGCGCGGTGGTCTGGCAGCCGGACTCGCTGCTGTGGGCGGTGGTCAATCTGCTCAATCTCCGCGCGTCCCAGCCCACGCCGGACGGGGTCGCCGTCAAGTCGATGATTCTGTGCATGGGCGCCGCCATTGCGGCGCTGGTCGTGGTCGTGGCCGTGGCCCGCGGTCCCCGACGAGGCGAAGAGGCGTCTGAGGCCGACACGATCGTCGAAGAGCGCCCGGCCGGGACCACTGACAGCCCGGTTGTGCCCGTCACGCGGCGGCAGATTCATCCGCTGACTGGTGCCTGGGTATTTGCGGTCTTGTACGTGCTCTGGTCGTTTGCCAGCGTGACCTGGTCGCAGCCCGCCCGCGACATCGCCCTCGCCGGCTCGGCCCTGCTGGCCATGCATTACCTCTGGACGTTCGCCCTGGGTCTGGGCCTGAGCCGCGTGACGGCCCGCTATGCCGGCCACGTTGTGCTGGCGGCGACGGTGGCCACCGCGCTGATGGCCGTCCTGTACTGGCGGGAACGCAACCCGGTGCTCCGTGCCTCGTATCCGATCGGCAACCCCACGACGCTTGCCGCATGCCTGATCCCCGGGCTGATTCTGGCCATGGGCGCGGTGGCGGTGTTCTTCGTGGGTCGAACCGATGGTTCCCGGGGACGCCGCCTGGCCACGGGACTGGCCGGCCTGGCGGTGCTGCCGCTGCTCGGCGGCGCGTTCTACCTGACGTCGTCGCGCGGGGCCGCGGTCGGGTTGGTCTTTGCCCTCCTGACGGTGCCGTTTCTGGCCCTGCGCTTTCGCGGACGTCTGCTGTTGGGCGGATTGGCCGTGTTGTTGACGGTCGGGGGTGCGGCGTACCTCTGGCAGACGAAGGACGCCCACTCCCTGCGAGGGCGCAGCGCCACGATGCGTGTTCGCATGTACGCGTGGCAGTACGCTCTGGATCTCAACGCGGATCGGGTCTTCCTCGGGCAGGGCCAGGGAGGCTTCGCCCGCAAGGGGGATGCCCTGGCCGTTCGCGACGTGCTGAATGACCCGCAGGCCCTGGATGCCCGGGTGAGCCACGCGCACAACGAGTACCTGGAGGTGCTGGCGGACCTGGGAGTGGTCGGCCTCATGCTGTTTCTGGGGGCGATGGGCCTGACCTTCCGGGCGGTCATGGCGGCTCTGCCCGTGTTGCCGACGGCGAGGTGTCGCTGGACGCTGATTCTCCTGACGGCCGCCTGGCTCGGCCTGGCGGTGGAGGAGGCGTTCGGCGTCGGCCTGCGTCTGCCGGGCGTGCCCACGCTGTTCTACACGCTCTGGGGTCTGATCTGGGCCATGAGCTACACCCGGGACCCGTCCCCCGTGAGCGTGCTGCAGCGGACCCCGCTGCGGCGCGGCCTGGCCCTGGGCGTCGGCCTGCTGCTGGCGGTTCCCACCGCCGAGCTGGCCCGCCGGGACTTCGCCGCGGCGTGCAGTCAGAGCGAGGCGCTACGGCACGTCGCATCGCTGCAGTGGGACGACGCGATCGCTCGTTCGGACTACGCGGCGGCGTGGCGGCTGCCGCCGCAGCGCCGGCTGGTGGCCGCCGACCAGCGGGTGGCCGTGCGCCTCCAGGCCGCCCTGTACGATTTCGAGCAGGCGATGGATCGGCTCAAGCGGGCCCACCAGGCGTCGCCACCGGATGCGCGTCTGGTTGCGGCGGCGCACGAAGACCTCGCACGTTGTGTCACGCGCAAGCGTGAAGGCATGGAGCAGTTGACGACCCTTCTGGAGAAGGCCCCGCAATTCTGGAACGCCGGCTGGCTTCAGTTTCAACTGCGCGAGTTGCAGCATCGCCTGGCCCTGCTCAGCCTGAACGAGAAGGAGGCGGCCCAGTATATGGGTGCGGCCGTCACCGCCCTGGAACGCGAACTGCGGCGACAGCCGTTCAGTCCTCTCTTCGCCGTGACGTACGCGACCGTGGCCCTCGGGCAGGGGTCGCTGGACGAGCTGTTCGAGATCGCGGCACGTCCGCTCCGATATCGCCGACTCATCCCGGCGTATGACGATTTCCTGGAGCGGATGGCGCGCATGGAAACATTCGCCGAAGCCTACGGATCGGTCCTCGACCGCTCGTTGCAGGCCGCCCGGGTGGATTCGGTCGCGGACTGGCAGACTCCCTGGGCGCCGGAGCGGCTCCGCCTGGCCGCCATGGTTTCCGTGGCCTTCGGTCGGTATGCCCACGCGGAGTCGCTCCTCATGGAGGCGGTCGGATTGTACGGCAAGCTCCCGGAGCCGGCGCCCGTGGGCCTGGCTTCGTGCTACGTCGAACTGGCGCACGCCCGCTTCCTCGCCAACCCGAGTGAGCCCCTGGCGGCAGTCGAAACGGCCAAGCTTGCGGTGAAGGAAGCTCCGCCTTCGCACATCGGTCGTGACGTGATCCGAACCGCGACGGAGTTGCTGATTCTCTACCGGCTGGCCGCCGGTCAGGAAGACGTCGTGCGAAGCAACCTGCTCCCGTCCCTCATCGGCCACCCGGCGCCGGAAGTGGTCCATCGCGAGATTGCCGCCCGGTACGTCACCCTTTGCCAGTCCCTGCTCTCACGGGGCGTGGAACTCGATTGGCAGCGTGCGCAGGTCTGGATCGACCGCTCGCTCGAACTGGATTCCCGAAACTCCGACGCACTCTGGGTGGCCGCCCAACTGGCATACCTGCGCGGGGACGTGGCCGCATGCCTGGACTTCCTTGTTCGGTCCCTCCGGGCCGGCAGCGATCCCTGGGCGGTGGGTGCCTTCGTTGCCGAACTCCTGCAACGAGACCCGGACCAGACCGAGCTGCAGCAGTTTTCCGCCTGGCTCCAGCGTGAATTCGGCGTGGTTGTGCCAACCCCCACCACGCAGCCCGGAACCACAACAGCCCCCGCGGCTTCCCGGCCGATAATGCCTGATTCCGAACCGAGCGCACCACCCGATCCGGTGTTCTCCGAATGAGACAGCCTGTCCGCGTCGTGCGGTCGTTGCCGGACGCCCGGCTGCCCGTAGAATCGTCTGTCCGTGAGGTGCCAACCGTGAGCAGAATCGCGAAGCCGGCGGATCGTACTTCAAGTGCCTGTCGCCTATTGTCGTGCGTTCTCGCCGGCATGATTCTGGCGGGTTGCGGGGCGACCGGTCAGCCCTCCGGCCCGGCGCCGACGCCCGGGACGCTCGAGGACGGGAACCGCGACCCGAACGCCGTGTCCCCGCTGGGCAAGACGCGGGGCGAGCCCAACGATTCGTTTGAGGACGCCATCGTGGCGGTCTACCAGGGTCGCGGAGTCGCCCGCCTGCAGGGTGCCATCTCCCCGTACGGGGATGTCGACGTGTTCCACCTGGGCGCGATGCAACCCGGCGACGCCCTCCGCGTCTCGGCCTGGGCGGCGGACAGCTCGCTGGACATCTGCATTGCGCTCTACGACGACCAGGGGCGGCTCTTCGTGATGGATGACAGCGGCGAAGGGTTCAACGCGCTGGCGGACCAGCCCGTGCGGCGCGCGGGCGACCCGTATTACCTGGCCGTCTACGCATCACCGTTCGCCGTTCGCGCGGAGTCCGCGGTCGGGGCCTACGAGGTCACGGTCACGGTGACCCGCGGCGGTGACGTGCCGGCGCCCGAAGGCCAGGTGTTGTATCTGGGGTTTGATGGAGTGGTGCTCGACGTGCCGAGCATTCCGATCACGCAAGTGCCTCCGTTTCGCGCGGGTGACATCTCCCCGGTGTATGCCGGCCAGACAGAGGCCATGAAGGCCGGGATCGTCGCGACCGTCCAGCAGAACTTTGAAGGCCTGAACGTCACGATCGTGACCAGCGATGACGAGTCGCTGCCGGACGGCCCGATGTCCCGCGTGTATTTCGGCGGCTTGAGCAGCATCGCATACGGCATTTCGGAGTCGGTCGATACGTACAACAGCGACCCGACCGACGTGGCCGTCGTCTTCACGGAGTCATTCCGGCCGCGGCTGTTCAGCCGCACGCCGACGACGGAAGAGATGGCGATCGCCATCGGCAACATCGCCAGCCACGAGGCCGGCCACCTCCTCGGGCTGCACCACGTCAACGATCCGGAGGCGCTGATGGACGAATCCGGCCCGGCCGACACGTTCCTGGCCGATCAGAGGTTCAAAGAGGCCCTCCTGTCGCCCAACATCGCTCCGTTGGGCACGCAAGACGCATTGCTGCTGCTGGCCGAGATACTCGGCCTCCTCTGAACGCCCGCGCTCCGGGTTTGCGGCAGGAACCCAGGTCGGGCGCGGCACGGGCCCAAAAGGGGTCGCCTGGATCGGTGTTCGTCACACGTCCCCAGGCGACATGGAAGCGGCTGCCGCGTCGCTGGTACGGGTTTGGCGGCGGCCGGTCCGACGTGGACCGACCCTGCCGAAGAATCCCTCGCGCCGGATGCAGATGAAATCGCGTCCCGTCCGTCCTGTCTGCCCCGTCGCGTTCTCTCCTGAAGGCAACGTACCCCACCCCGCGGCGCGCGGCCATTACAATCACCCGAGCATCGTGGAACCTGCGGACCGGGATGTCTTTCGGAAGCGGCGGGAAGAACTCGCGATCATCGCAACCTGAAACCGGAAGCTGGATTCCGTCTCACTATGCACCGAGGCGTTTGGCGCAGACCCGTGCCGTCGGTTGCCGGGTTTCGCTTCGGCGGACCTATCGCCTGTGCAGGCGACGCTGGGCGCGCGCGTCGATCAGAAACTGGACGGGGGCGACTCCGAAGTTGCCTTCGGGGCGAGGGGTGACCAGGACGGTGTCGAACCGGCTCGACAGGGCGGCCATGCGGGCGGCCGACTGCAGCACCTCACGGTTTGACGCGGCGTGTGTGGAAGGCGGTGTTCGTCCCGCGAAATCCAGCAGGTCCGCGGCGCCGTCCAGGGACACCGGCGCCGTGCCGCCCCGGCCCTGCGTGGTGAAGTCGACTTCAGCCTGCGTCAGCATGTCGGCGGACACGAACCGGACCACGCGGTCGAACAGCGCCTGGTTGATCCAGGCCTGCGCGATGTTCCGGGCGTTGGCGTATTCGCCCGGGTGGACCAGCCGCCGCTGCCCCGTGGCTCGCTCCAGCGCCTCCACCAGGCCCGTCCGGGCCAGCGAGATGCGCCATCCGCCGGTGTACGGTTCGACGAAGATCTCCCAGCCCTCGGTGCCGCGCTTCGCCAGGGTGGCGACCGGCGATTCGACGGTCAGGTCGCTTCGCAGCTCGCCCTCGGTCGTGCCGCCCCGGATCGCTCCGTACCCCAGCCCCAGGCGAACGGATTTTGCCTCTTGCGTGCGGTAGAACTGGTCGATGCTGGCCAGCGTCGCGCGCCGCACGCTCACCACCGTGTCGTCGCCAAATTGCAGCGTTACGTGCGAGCGCAGCCCGGTGCGAATCTGCACACCCGCGCCGAACTCGTCGTGCATCTGCACCGGCTTCCAGGCGGCGGCGTCCAGCACGTCCGTCCCCACCGGCGCCCAGGCCACCGTTCCCGCCGTTTCGATGACGCGGGCCTTCAGCGCCGTGACCGGCTCTGCCGCCGGGGTCGTCGGTTGCGTGGTCGCCGGCGGCCTCGCGGCCGGCTGCGCCCACGCCGGGGAGCAGATCAGGACCGGCAGAAACAGCAGATTGGCGCGTCTCATTCCTCACCCCCGCCGTGGAGATACTCATCCGCCCGGGTCAGGGCGGCTACGAACTCGCCGCCGGTCACCGGTTCGTACTCCGGCCCGTGCTCCATCAGTCCAAGGGCGACGGCCTGCCGCATGGCGTATCGCCGATCGCCCGCTCCCCACGAGCCCAGAATGATTGTATTCACGCTGTCCGGCAGTTTGCACGCCCGGAACAGCAGATATCCCAGGGTCGCCCGGTCCAGGGTGTGGTCCGGCCGCAGACGCCAGGCCGGTCGAATCCAGCCCCGCCGTTCCAGTTCGGCGACGCGCGAATCCGGTGATTCGGCGGCGTCTTCGCCGTCCGCGAGGATCAGCACGGCCCGGGCCGCCTCTTCCACCGTGACCGCCGGGACGGAGGCCAGGTAATGGACGAAGAGTGTTCCGTCGAGCGTTTGCGGGTCCACCGGCGGTTGGTACTTCCGCGGCCCCGCGCAGCCCGCCGGCAGCAGGACGAGGCACAGGGTCGTCACAACCCGCGCGACGACCTGCGGTCGGTCCATCCGGTGAGGGTTGTCCATGCCGTTACGCCGCACGGTCAGAAACTCCACGTCATGCCCACCAGGAAGTACGTCCGGGTCGTCCGGTCGCTGAACGCGTCGCCGGGGAAGAAGAGCCCGTACCGCGTCGTCCACATCAGGTCCGGCGTGATCTCCCAGTTCGCAAAGTAGTCCATCTCCCAGCCGAGGTATCCGCT
>Ga0334889_1001516_pt1 | contig 30190 bp, 21 predicted proteins | sample GraSluR1_MG_2_FD_207222 | JGI IMG/M metagenome (GOLD analysis project Ga0334889, IMG submission 207222) | Sludge microbial communities from methane-producing bioreactor in Wageningen University, Netherlands - Granular Sludge_8_08-R1 | ecosystem: Engineered > Bioreactor > Anaerobic > Unclassified...
AGCTCATCCCGTGCGCAGATTGTGCGCTCGATGCGGGCATTGAGGTCTGTGTCGTCCTTCAAATCCAGCGCATCAAAATTCAAAGACATGCCGTTCCTGCACACGCTGACATACACGGGATAAGCTGCTGTCAGCCCGCCCAGTACGACTGGCGTTTCTGGTGAGACCTGCTGCACAATGTCATAAACAATATTCGTGTCGCGCACGAATTCCTCGGCCGTGCCTGGATACCAGGTGAGGTTGTCCCATTCGTTGCCGAACTGCACCTTGTCGATCTTGCCGCGATAGCGCGTCATCAGCGCGGTCACATAGGCGCGGAAGGCAGCCTCGTCCTGAAAAACACAGGTCTCGTTGGCCGAGACTTCGCCGCAGGCCCAGTCCGGGCCGCTGGCGGGAATGGTGAAGAGGATCGAAGCGCCGCTCTCATGCAGGGCGTTGATGCGCTCATCCAGCGGGTCCCAGTAGTATGCCCCCGGCTCGGGCTCGCGGTGCGCCCAGTTGCTGCCGATTCGTACCAGAGTCATATTGAGGGCATCCATCTGTTTGATCGTGAAGGCCAGCCCGGAAGCCGTGCTGATCGGCGGGAAGGAAAGTCCTACCGGCACGGTGATCTGTGTGCCAGTAGGACTGGGAATAGCTTGCTGTTTTGGCGAACAGCCAGATAACAGGAACAGAATCAATACTGCCAAACAGTTTATTTTCTTCATAGGGTCTATTGTACATTCTTCTTGTCTGTCAGACGTATAATAGATGTATTGACATTGAAGAGGCTAAACCATGCCGGAAAATAGAAGAAAACTCCTGAAACTGGCCGCAGTGATCCTGCTGCTGACGCCATATCTGATCTACATCGGGCTGGCGATCTATACGGATCGCGGGCCGGTGGATTACGCGACGTTTATGGACATCGGCGGGCGGCTGCTGTTGGGTGGTGAGGTGTATGGGGAGAATAGCTACTACCCCATGCCGTATGTGATCATCTTTGCGGCATTCGCCTGGCTGCCGCGCGCGGTGAGCCTGGCGTTGTGGCTGCTGGGGCCTGTGCTGGCGGCGCTGTTCATCAGCGGGGGCAACCCGCTGGTGCTGCTGTTTGCACCTGTCTTCGGACATTTCGCCGGCGGGCAGTCGGCGGTGTTTGGCATGCTTGGATTGTGGGGCTATCGTAAACACACGCAGAGCGATAACGCAGCCGGAGGCGTTTGGCTTGGGTTAACCATGCTCAAACCGCAGTTGGGCATCATCCCGTTGGTTTTTGCCGCTGTGCAGTGGTGGAAGGTGCTGCGCACAGAGAAACGCATTCCACGTCAGGCGTGGATGTTTGTCCTCATGACCGCTTTGATCTACCTCCCCGGATTTCTGATTCTGCCGGACTGGCCGGCGCGCTGGCTGAACTCACCGCGTCCGTTGTTCGAGCGTGCTTTATCCGGCTTTGTGCCGCGCACGCTGCTGTATATTTTCCCCGGTCAGACCGGCGCGTATTGGCTCGTGTTGGGCGTCATTGCAGCGCTCCTGTTTTTGGCCGTGTGGTTTTTCGCCCGCAAGCAAATCTCCCTTGACCTGGCGGTGTTGTGGGGCTTTGTGGTCAACCCCCTGGTGCATGACTATGATTTGATTCAGCTAGTGCCTTTGCTGGATACGCCACGGCGCATGTTGGCCGCTGTCCTGCTCTCTCTTCCCGGCTGGCTGGTGATCCTCTTCGCCTATACGAATGACTCGGCCTGGTATGCTTTCACGATCATCGCGCCCGGGATTTTAGCAGCGGTCTTGTGGGAAAGAACAAAGGATAGAAGACGAGAAAGGATAAATCCATGAAAAAGAATTTCCTGACAGTTGCTTTTCTGCTGTTTTTCCTGGCGGGCTGCGGAAGTGGTTCCAGGCTTTCATCCAACGATGTGCTCAGCAGCGTGGTGATGGAAAGCTACGATATCCAGAGCATTGATCTTTCCTACAGCCAGATACTGCCGCCTTACGGCGTAACGGTTAAAACCGGGACGCTGGTGCTCAACCTGATGGTCAGCACTTCAGAGAAGGAAACCGCGGAGCGCTTTACCGATATTCAGAAAGCGATTGACGTCATCACCAAACAGGCCGCCGAGAGCGGCAATATTGCCCTGACTGAAACCTCGATCGTGCAGATCAACAGCAGCTACCAGCGCAAGGATAGCTCGCTGACCCAGGTGCAGAATGTGGATGCCTCCGCCGTGCGGATGAAGCTGAGCATTGACATCAGCCAGCACGGGAATGATTTCATCAAGAGCGTGACGGCGTTCAATGAATTCCTGAATGGGTTGACCCTGGACGATACCATCACGCTAAAAGCCATCTCCCTGGAAGCCGACCTGGGTGATCTGGCTGCGGTACGGCTCCAGATCATTGAACAAATCTACGCAGAAATGAACGCGGTAAAGGATGAGCAGGGCGAGGCGGTGAAGTTCGAGGTGTCTGGCCTGTATGCGCCCTTGCAGAAGATGCAGTTGAATGATCTGGCGTATTATCTCTACCTGGAGCCGGTGATCACGATCATTGAGTATTGAGGGCAAAGTGTGACCCTACAAATGATCCTTCTACGAATTTTGATTCAAGAATTGCAATTCCCCCGATTAGCAATTTCATCCAGCGCCTCCGTCTTTTCCTCCCCATCCGGCGTATTTTCAGCAATCCGTCCCCATAACCGACACACCACCGGCGCCATGGAGGGCTGCTCCGCATACGTGGGCGTCATCGCCTGCGCGGTGTAGTCCAGGGCTGCGTCCCAGTCCCCGGCGTGGGCAGCGGCCTCAATGGGCAGCAGCCACTCGGAGGGTGTGCGCGGCGCGGCGCCGGAGGCCACGACGTCGCGGATCAACTGATTGGCTTCGTCCCATTCTCCCTGCTGGCGGGCCAGGTCGGCCTGCTCGAAGGCGAAGCACCAGCCTTCACGGGACGGTTCATCGCCAAAGATGGTTTCTGGCGGGCGGGCGGCTTCACCCTCAGGCACCACATTGATCCACTGTGTGGAGGATAATGCCGCCGCCTTGCGCACAGCTTCCGGCAGGAGGGGGTTGAGCGGATCGAGGTCGGGATCGAGCACGCGCAGGCAGAAGCGGGGATGATAGTACAGACCCACCACCTGCGAGGTATTGCCGTGGAAAGTCGCCACCAGATAGTCATGTTCAATCGGTTGGTTTGGTTCGAAATTCGCCAGCTCCATCTCCTCGCGCAGCTCGGGGAAGTAGTACATGTAGGCCATGTCCTGTGAAGTGCTGCCAGGGGCATAGATGGCGTTCAGGGGGGCGCTGAGCGAGTTGTCGCTGTAGTGCATCGGCGGCTGGTAATTGCCGATCACAGCGGTATGCGGCTCAAGTGCGGGGATGCGCCAGCTCATTTGCCAGAACATGCGCGTGTGGTTGTCCCAGTCCGCGCGGTAATCCAGGGCGATGAGGAATTGCAGGGCAACCCCAAAGCCGACCAGCAGGCCGATCAGTCCTGCCCGCAGCCAGCGCCAGCGCGGCAGCAGGCTGATCAAGGCGGCCACGACCAGGCTGACCCCCAGCATGAAAGACAGGGTGAAGCGGCTGTTGGGGAATGCCAGTGCCAGCGGCAGACCGGTGCCCCAGTAGGGCCAGCCAGCGATGAACATGGCGAACAGGCCGATGCCCAGGGCCTGTAAGGCTGGTTTGCGATCGCCAATCAAGCTATGTAGGGGCGGACGGCGTCCAATTAAAGCTTTGGATAAATATCCGCCCGCCTTATGGCCTTCGGTATAAGACATGCTTGGATAGGGATCTTTCGTTCCAGTCTTTAGTTTTATAAGGAATCCCCCAACCCCCACGGCCACCACCGACACAAGCGCCCAATACCGCATCCAGTTGACGCGTCCCAAATCGGCAGTATCCGGGAAGCGGAGCGCCTTGCCCCATGCGCCGCCGCTGACCAGCCACAGGTCATGCAGCACGGTCCCGGCCAGATGCCGCAGTGTGCCCAAAAAATCTCCGCGCAGCTGCTCCAGCAGCACCGGCGAATAGCTGAATGTCTGGTATTCAAAGAAGAACACCCGCCAGATGACAGGCATGAGGAACAAAGCCAGATAGGGCAGGCTCAATACCAGCGCGCGGCGCCATCTGGGTGTGCTTGTGGTTTCGTCCTGCGCCAGCACGATCCGGATCAGCAGGGGACGCACCAGATCGAGCAGGAAGAAGTATTCCGTGGTCAGAAGATTGGCCAGTGAGGCGGCCAGCGCCAGCCCGGTCAGCAGCCGGAAGCGGGGCAGGTCATCCCGCAGGCGGGCGCGCACGGCCAGCACGGTCAGCAGCAGGGAGGCGAAGAAAAAGCTCTCGGTGAGGAAGTAATGCGCATAGGCGATGGGGATATAGGTCTGGTCAAAACCGGGGTAAACGGCAAACAGCAGGGCCGCCCACACGGCCAGCTCGCGGCGCTCCGGCCATACCGCACGCAGCAGCCCCCACAGGGCCGTGGCGCTGATCCAGCGCCAGGCGAGGCCGAAGAGATGCCACTTCCACGGTACATTGCCTACCAGCGGCAAGGTCATCTGATAGATCCAGGCCAGCACGGGGCGCTTGGTCTCAAAGTACATGGTCAGCCCGGCGGGGCCGAAGGTGTCATAGATCCAGGTGAAGGGCCAGTCGTCCCAGTAGAAGCCGATGTAGGGGATCATCAGGCCGTAGGCGGCGGCGCATACCCCGAGGATCACCACGGGGGTGAGGGCTTCAGGGAACTGGAAGGTTTTGATTTTTGACCAGATGGTTTTCATACAAGTCTTTCAATTATTGTAACGATAGCGCAGGCTGAGCCTGTCAAAGCCGCAGCGGGTCTCGCGATCATACACCCTTCGCCCCCTTCGGGGATAATAACAAGCTCAGGGTGTGGTGCTCTTATCACTCCCACGCGCACTCAAGCTCGGTCTGTACAGCATCCAGGGCATCCTGCTTGCCGGGGCTGGCGGGCATGTCCTCGTCAATCCGGTTCCACAGGCGGCACAGCAGGGGCCGCATCAGGTCGGTGATGTCGTTGGAGGTCCAGGTCAGATCCAGAGCCTGCGGCCAGTTCTCCACGTGGGCAAAGCCCTCAATGAAGACCAGTCGTTCGGCGGGGTCGTTGGGGTAGTCACCCAGGCGGAAGGCTTCCGCACCAAGCTGCGCGACCTGCTCCCAGTTGCCCATTTGGCGCGCCAGGTCGGCTTTCTGGAAGTAGTAACACCAGCGGTGTTCCGGCTCTGACCCAAAGATGGCCGCCGGAGGCCGGGCGGCGTCCGCTTCATCTGCCATCAGAATGATCTGACTAAAGTCTGAATTCTCTGCGGCGGTGCGCATCAGGGCCGGCACCATGATATTATCTGGTTCCAGTTCGGAGTCCAGCACGCGCAAACAGCCCGGCGGATCATAGATCAGGGGCACGATTTGCTCGGTGCTGCCGTTGAAGGTTGCTGCCAGATAACTCTGCTCGATCGGCTGGCCGCTGGCGAAATCTTGCAGGCCGGTTTCGAGGCGGATGGTGGGATAGTAGTACATGAAGGACAGTTCTTCACTGTGGTTGTCTGGTGCAAAGATCCAGTTGACCGGCGCCACGGTAGAGTTATCGGTATTGTGGATGTCCAGCTCGTTGGAGACAAGGGTCGTGCCCGGCTCGAGGGCAGGCATGCGCCAGGTCATCTGCCAGAAGAAGGACTGCTGCACGCCCCAGTCACGGCGGAAGTCATTGGCTACGCGGAATTGAAAGCCAGCCCCCAGGGCGACCAGCACGGCCAGGATGATATGCTTGCTCCAGCGCGGGAGAGGAATCAAGCCCAGCAGACCGGTGATAAAAAAGCACGCGCCGAGCATGAAGGAGATCGAGAAGCGGTCATTGGGGAAGCGCAGGCCGATCTGCAGGCCGGTCAGCCAGAACGGCAGCCCGGCGATGAGCAAGCCTAGAGCGCCAAGCAGGAGGGCATGCCACGCCCAACGTCTGTCATTTGATGGCTTGTTCTCATCCACTCGCTGGCGCAGCAAAAAGATAGCCAGCCCGCCCAGCACGGCCAGAACCACACCGGCATAGAGGGTCATCGTGCTGCGCCCGAACACGGCAGGATCGGGCAGGGTGAAAGCCTCTCCCCAGGCAGCGAAGGTGATCGTCCAGATGTCCTTGAAGACCAGTGCAATGAGCATGCCCAGCGTGCCAAAGAAATCGGCTTTCAGGTTGTCCATCAGAAGGAAGTCGTAATTGGTGTTCTGGTACTGGAAGAAGAACTGCCGCCAGACCAGTACAGCGATGAACAAGCCCAGCCAGGGCAGCCAACGCTTGAAAGCAGTTTTGACGCCCTCCTTGAAGGACTCCGCTTCTCCGGTGAAAGCTGCCCACAGCAAAACAGGGCGCAGCAAGTCCAGCAGGAAGAAATACTCCATGCACAGCAGATTGACCAGCGACAGCACGAGCGATAATCCCGTCCACAGCCATAAACGATTGGTGTCTCTGAGTGCCTTGAGCATCAAAGCCAGCGAGAGCAGGAAGGCGGTCATCACAATGAAGAAATGCCCATACAGGATGGCGATCGGCTGCTGGCGCAGGGCGGGGAAAACGATGAACAGCAGGGCTGCCCACAGGGCCGCTTCCCGGCGGCGCGGCCACAGTTGGCGGACGAAGTACCACAGCGAGACCGAGGCCAGCCAGCGCCATAGCAGGCCAAACACCTGCCACTTCCACGGCTGCGGGCCGATGACAGCGGTGGTGAACCGGTAGATCATCCCCCAGAAGGGGCGGTTGGTGGCAAAGTAACGCGCCAGCCCTTCACTGCCGAGCTGCTTGCCGATGTAGATGAAGGCCCAGTCGTCCCAGTAGAAGCCCAGCCAGGGAATAAGGACGCCATAGGTCAGCCCGGTCACGGCCAGCAGGGCCAGCGGGATGGTGTATTCGGGGAAATGAAAAGTTTTGATGCGGTCAATGTGTTTGGTCATAGGGGTTTCAGGGAATTCTTATCTTCTGCAAAATTAGCAATTGCTGTCATTATGAGGCGGTAGCCGACGACACTTGTGTGCGGTGCAAGTGAGCAATCTCCACGCAAGCGAGGGGGATTGTCACGCCCCTTCGGGGCTCGCAATGACAGCAGCGAGGGGATTTCCCGGCTGGCTGTATTATAACGGAAATTGGGGATGTGGTCTGAGTGGAGGGGGGATACAGGTGATGGATGAAGGCTGAAGTGCGGGAAGAGGCAAATCATCAACTCTCCAATCGGAAAAACCTCCTTGCGCAAAGCCGGTGCCCTGATCACTGAGTACCTGCCCCCTGATTGTCTAATTGCCTGACTTCTTCCTTCCTGTGCAGCATCTCAAAAATGTGGACCGTTATACCGTATAATAGTTTTTGACGATTCATCAGGCGGCTTCCCCGCAGTTTCTTCAAGTCTCATCCAGTCCTTTCCGTTCCCCCACACAGGAGTAAAAAATGAACATCAGGACAAAACAGTATCGCACATGGTTTCAAAACAACCAGTTGCTATGGGGATTGATCCTGGGCTGGCTGCGGGGGCGAGAGTCCAGTCTGGTGGCCCCTTTCCTCGCTCACGGCTTATTTTGGATGATGGGTGCATTTATGGTCATTCCAGGCTGAAAGATGCCTGCCCCGATCTCCGGGCGAACGCCAGCACGGAAAGGGAGTGCCGGTCGAATTCTCTGCACGGCAGCTCTCTGGCAGATCAGCCGCCCGCTTAAAAACCCGATTTCGGACCACAAGAATCTATCCCGCCTTATTTATCCTTTCTGCGGGGTTATTCTTTGACAAGTTCCGGGCAATAAGGGTCACGGAGAAACAGGACAATCCATTTGCGGCCAGTTGGCGTCAAGCAGTATTCTCAAAGCCGCATCTTCTTCCAGCAGAATCAGGGCCTGGGCCGTTGCCAAATCAGGACAGGTAAAAACAATTGCATCGGAACCATTCATTAGAGGCGGCGGCTTTTCATCCAGCGCCAGTTGGCCTTGTAAAAATTCATTTTGCATGCCGATCACACCAAAAACCAAAGCAGGGTTCCCCTTTATCTCACCAGACACATTCACTTCATAACTGGTGTCATCTTGATAATCCAAATAAACCGGGTAGAGCATCCGGCCATAAATCATCTCCAGGGTTCCTTTTTCAACTGCTGCGATCAGAAGGGGTACTTCTTTCTGGTCAAAGGTAGCATTTGGCTTTAAGATATTTTCAATCATCTCTGCTGGAGTATATTCAGGGTATTTTGCAGGGTCGCTGGACATGGCAAGCACAGGCAAAAATCCCAGGAGGATGAATGTCCCAGCAATGACTCCATGCGGCCAGATGTTATTTAATGATCCAGATTCTGCAACGCGAACAAGATTTAATTGAAAGACAGGGACAGCCCCCCATACTTTGACACTCAAAAATTCCAGGGTGTGTGCTATTCCCAGCGCATAGTAGAGGTATATTACCCAATCCGCAGGAACGATATATCTTCCCCCGGATGTGCTTGCAACAGCGGTTGCAAGGAGATAACCAAGCGAGAGGATCAACGGCATCCATCCCGCCAGCCGCCACCGCAGCCAGGATTGAGCAATACCGATGGAGACGAATATCAAATTGATCAATAACAAAACAAGTTGACAGGGCTTCAACTTCCCATCCCACTCGATATCCCAGATTGAGGATACTTCACTCCCCTGAAAAGTATTGTTGATGTCATCAAAGACAGGGGTGACCGAAAGGGTTAACGCCGTAGTGACGAGATTGTGAAAAAAATGACGAACGACAGCGTCGATCACGGGATGGATAATGAGGGCAGATTCGGTATATTCAGCGCCCAGGGATTGCGGATCTGGAGTTGCGTGGATCCCGTTGGCGTTTTCGGAAATTGCCTGTTCCGCTGCTGACGGATCGTAGGCACCAGGCTCTGGAATGGGGGTAGGCTGTTCAATAAGCGGTTGGATGCGGTTCTTTAATACCGCACCACTTAGTGCTGTCATGAAAGGCAATGGTTGACCATAGTGTTGATTGGAATATCCCATCCACGGGGCAATTGTGGCAAAAAACATTGTTATGAACAAAACGCCATTGATTAATAGAATTTTTTTGTTTTTCCATAAGGCAAACCCCGCCAGCAAAAGGATCAGAGGAAAAAATAACCAATTGTTGTGACGGATCAGGACTGCCAGGCCCAACACCCCGCCTGCGGAAAGCGCCCCAAGGGAGTATTTCTCCTTCCGGCTGAACCATCTCCATAAAAACAGGCACAGCAATACCAGTAAGACCGCATTGGGAAATTCGCTCATCATCAGCTTTGGCGTTGAAGTTTTCCAGATTAAAGATTGTGCACGAAAAGCATTGATCTCTTTAAAATTTGCCAACAATGCCGCCAACAACCCGCCCAGCCGATTGTGAAGGCGGGAACCCAGCAGGTAAATCAAGGCTGGGAAAACTGCCAGCAAAGCAGTTTGCATATCGATAATATGGTTGGCGTCCTGTCCGGCAATAAGGTGAAATCCCAACAGCAAAGTTGAATAGAGGGGCTTGTCAACATACCCGGGATCCTTACCAATCCATGCTCTCTGTGCAGCAAGGTCGTAAACCTGCGCATCTGAATTAGGATAATACTGGTTATTGGGAGGGAATGGTCCCGGATTAAAATGATTGAACTGCATTGGCTCCTGCACCCACAGTACAGCGCTGAGTACCCAAATGGTCAAAAAAATCAAAATATCCCCCTTTATTTTGGAGGTTTTTGATTTTAATTTTTTTGTTTTATCCCAATTGCTGAAGAAGATCAATCCTATTCCTGCAAGCCAAACAAAAAATATCTGACCAGCCAAAATGGGAACGCCTGTCTTTTCCCAGAATTCAACTGTAGGCGAAATCCCCCAACGGGTGATTGCGATCAAAATTATTAAGAAAGAGAGAGCGAAAAAGATACCCCCAGACAGGCCAGCCAGTCTGGATTCGCTTTGCTTAAGTTGAAGGCTCCCTTTATTCTTCCGCAGCTGTTCAACCGTCAGGAGGACGAATGTTTGGAAGGAAATCAACAAAAGCCAAACAAAAAAAGGCATCAGTCGTTCATAATATGCAGCGGATATGCCCATGCGGTAAGCAGGTAAAAACAAGGCAATCCACGCACCTGTCGTTGTTAAACCAAAGAAAACAGACAACCGCTTGGAATTGTTTTGGACAAACTGGATCAAAGAGAATGAAAACTTCTTGTTTCTTGTCAAATGATAGATGAAAAACAGGCTGATGATCAATCCGGCGAACAGCACCAGGACAAGCGAAAGCCGCGGCAGGGATGCTCCTGCAAAAACTGCCTTTGCTGGATCTCCTGGAATACGCAAGAGTATCCAGGCGCAGAGAATACTCTCTATGGCAATGAATAGAAATAAGGAGATCAACATGGTTTTCGTGAAAACAGGTCTGTCAAATTCAGTTGAAGGGGTCATTTTTTTGGGGTGCAAGGCTTGACAATTTTTTATCAACAGGTGCGAAATGATCCATCGATTACCTGACTCTCTTAAAAATATGGATCGATGATCGATCCCGACAAACCACTGTCCACCCAGTGGGGGAAAGCTCATCCGTCATCAATGAAAACCCTTCGGATTCTTCAAAGGAAGGCACTAATTTCTCTGCAATCAACAGAAAATCTGCCTCCTCAATCCAGCGGTTTGCCAATTCCTTATTCCATAAACTATTCTGATAAAGAATATCGGGGTCTCCTCCCTGGCGGAAAGAAAACCCATGGTTCAATTGCGGCGGAAAGACTTCCATATCCGAGAGATATAATAAAGGTAATGGCGAAATATCATTTTCCCAATAAATTTTAGAACCCGCAGGGATCAGATCCGAAAGCTGCTTGCCCACCGCTTCATGCGAAGCGATGACATCACTGGAACAATAATCCGCAAATTTTCCTCCACCAAGCATCCTGCCTGGCGAAAGAATCGTGCCAATCAACAAATAAGCAATCATCATTACGTAGCCCGGTGAAAAACGTTTTTCCTGCTTGAACAATAAGTTACAGACCAGTACCATGGCGCCAATCAGGACAATGGCAAAAAACAAGCCCGCAGCAGCAGGAATCGCTTGCTGCAAGGTTTCGTAGGGCCATCCAAATTTATTGCGGAGGAAGATCCAGATGGGTGTTGAGCCGGGTAGAAATTTCATGTTTTGCATTCTTGGTACGGGAATATTGACGAGGAAGTCATCAAGAATTTGATGACTTCCATAAGCAATCCCCACACTATTGAGAATGATCATCAACACGGCTACTGCTTGTGATAACCAGCCCGATTTTTTATTCCAGTAGGGAAACGAGATGGCAATCAACAACAATGCTCCTGGCATGAAAAATGACAAATACCCGTTATAGCAATACAGGCAATACCCCATATAGAAGGAAGCCCAGAAATGAATTGCGCCAAGCAAGACAATGAGGACAGATAAAAATACCGACATTTTAAAATCCAGAGGATTTTTCCATGACTTTCTGCGCGGCCAAAAAATCCAGGTACTCAACAATCCAATTGTCGCGAAGAAATTCATGCGCACGCCTTCAAAAAAAACAAATATATTGGTGAGAAAACCAAATGTATCCTGCGTGCTTGCAGTGGAGCTGGTCATTCTCCACCCTGCTTTTGCCAGGATATTGTTTGCTATCGTTTTGGCAAATCCAGGCATGTATGGCAACCAGATATGCAAAATATCCGGCCAATAGTACAAGTGGTAGCCAATGAACACCACCAGTACTGCAACCAAGGCAGATATTCCAGATTTTCTTCCGTAGGCCCAAAAGATAAATAAAATTACCAATACCGGTACTGGCAGCATATTTTGACGAGTTAACACAACCAGGGTAGATAAAATGGCACCCAGCGTGGTTTGCCACACGCGGCGTTCCGGCCCCAGAATAAAGACGAACGTCCATACCAACATGCAGGCAGTAATTCCCTGGGACAATGCACGAGCATAAATGGTAATATTGCCAGCATTCAACGCCATCACTACTGTTATTGCCGCCGCCCACCAATGCCCCCGTAACCGATAAACTGCTATCCACAGACCAAAAAGCATCAGCACACTAAGGAAGACAGCAAAATATCGCCCTGTTCGTAATCCGGGGCCAAAAATAACCTGGGCAAGTCCGGGGATCGTAAACGCGAGGGGCATTTTGTTGGTCCAGGGCCCATAAGGTTGGAAAGGGCGATACACACCCGTAACATAGAGGATGCCCTTGACAAGATAGGTGCCTTCATCCATCACAACGTCCAGAAAATGTGCGTCGTAAATAGATTGCAGCAAATAGGCTGCTCCAGCTAGCACACTAAGACCCTTGGCAATCCATGTCTTTGAACCCAGGTTTTCGGTAAATTTCGTCATTTCGTCCAAACCCCTCACTTTATCTATAAGCAGGAGATGTAAATCCTTTTTAAGGACATCCTTATCACCCATAGAGACGCAAACCAGGTTTTTTTGCAGGCATCGTTTTTGTTTCCTTCATTGTATCAAAAAATTTCTGATATCTGGAAGGCGTTGGGCTTCTGGGTTCAGCAAGGATTGCCAATTTTTCAATGGTCTTCTGCCCTCTCCACCGGCGCCATTTCGGGCGATTCCCGCCCCGGTGGATCCATTGGGATGCTGAACGCCCTTGTTGAATCGGGTTTAACTTTGGCCTTTTATGGCGCCGGTGTTTTCAACAGCACAATCCGTCTTAATGGCCGCCAGATTTTGAGGTCATAAAACTGTATAATACTCTTTAAGGGTTTGTTACCAAAAAATAATTGCTCACGCCACTTGGTGGACGTCAGAGCAGAAAGGCAAAGGTAGAAATGCACAGCGTAAAAGACTTGACAGCGGAACAGCGGGAAGAAATCCTCGGGACATTGCAAGCCCGCTTTGAAAAGAACAGGCACCGCCATGCAGGTCTTGAATGGGCGGCAGTACAGGCAAGGCTGGCAGCGAATCCTGAAAAACTGGGCGCGCTTCACGCAATGGAAAGGACAGGTGGGGAACCGGATGTGGTCGGTCAGGATGCACACACGGGCGAAATCATTTTTTACGATTGTGCCGCGGAAAGCCCGAAAGGCCGCAGAAGTCTGTGTTATGACCGGGAAGCGCTGGAATCAAGGAAAGCCAATCCACCCAAAGATAGCGCGGTGGATATGGCCGCTGCCCTGGGGGTTGACCTTCTAACAGAAGAGCAATACCGTGCCCTGCAGGAACTTGAGGATTTTGACCTGAAAACCTCAAGCTGGGTGAAGACACCCCCTGCGATCCGAGACCTCGGCGGCGCGCTCTTTTGTGACCGCCGTTACGACCATGTCTTCGTGTATCATAATGGCGCGGATTCTTATTATGCCGCCAGGGGCTTCCGCGGCGTGCTGCGGGTCTGAATTCTGAAAGCCAATCCCGTGCGTGAGATTTTTTATGTCATTTCACCCCGTAGGGCATAATCCTTCCCGGGTTCCTGTCAGGACGCTGTATAATCAATCTCGTGGGGGCCGAAGGCTGCCCGCAAAATCTGTTTCACAGGAGAAAATCAATGATGACAGCATTACCTGAACAAGTCCGCCAGGCATGGGAAGACCGGGAAGGTCCCATCGTTTTAACCACCGTGGACGCGGAGGGCAAGCCGAATGCGATCTATGCTACCTGCGTATCCCGGTTTAGCGAGGATACAATCGTTGTGGCGGATAATTATTTTTCCAAAACCCAGGCGAATATTCTCACCGGCAGTAAAGGATCGCTCCTTTTTATTACCAAAGCGGGAAAATCTTTCCAGATCAAGGGCAGCATTGTTTACCATCAGGAAGGCCCTGTTTTTGATGATATGAAACAATGGAACCCGGCCAAACATCCCGGGCACGCCGCCGCGGCTCTGACCGCTGAAGAAGTCTATTCCGGCGCGGAGAAGCTCATCTAGATGGGGTTGTGCTGGCAACACAGGAAATACGCCCGGTATTACGCAGCGGGGGATGAACCACGAATGGAAAAGCCCGCCCGCTTTCACGCCAAAATGAAATTTGTATTAGAATAGGGTCACTGCGCAAAAGCGCATCCGGTCATAGGCCGCTTCCTTTCTCTTATGTTTCCTCAGCGGCCGGGTATTGCAGGCGCGGCCTGTATAGACTTATTCATTTTTTATTCAACCTCAAAGGAAATTCCCATGTCAAAAATTGCCATCGTTACAGATAGTGATTCCAGTTTGCCCGCCAGCCTGGCAGCACAGCACGGCATCCGCCAGGTGCCGATCACCATTCATTTTGGAGAAGAAACGTATACCACCGGTGTGGATATCGATGATGCCAAATTGTTCGAGATCATCGACCGCATCGGCAAGATCCCGACCACGGCTGCTCCGCCGCCTGCCGCTTTTGCCAAAGCATACGAAGAAGCTTTTGATGACGGCGCAGATGCAGTGGTATGTATTTGTGTTTCCGCGGAGATCAGCGGCACTTGCAATTCTGCCAGAACAGCCTGCGAATTATTCCCCGGCAAGGAGATCGAAGTGATCGACTCGCGCAACTTGTCGATGGGACAGGGGTTCATGACCCTGATCGCAGCTGAGATGGCAGCGGACGGGGCTTCGCTGGCCGAGATTGTGGCGGCGGTGAATGACGCCGGAACACGGATGCATACCTTTGGCGTGCTTGCCACACTCAAATATCTGGCAATGAGCGGCCGCGTGGGCAAACTGGCGGCCGGGATGGCGACCACACTGAATATCAAGCCCATTTTGAAAGTGGGTGGGGGCAAGCTGGATATGCTTGAAAAAGTGCGCACGCAGAAGAAGGCATTCAAGCGTTTGGTGCAGTTGGCGGTTATCGAGAAAGGGGAGAATTCCATTGACCGCATCGCCTTGATCCATGTCAATAACCCGGAAGGTGCGCAGCTTTTGAAGGACATGCTGTGTGAAAGTCTGGCCTGCCCGGATGATTTTGCAGTCGTCCCGTTCAGTGCGGGCCTGTCCGTGCATACCGGGGCCGGTATGGTGGCGGTAGCCTTTCTGACGGGGGCGTAAAAGCATACAGAATGCAGGATCAAATCAGAGGGTCAGGGTTTCAGCCTGGCCCTCTGATTATATTCATTGCTGTATGCTGGTGGGGGTCACTGTGCAAAGGTGGGGAGATAGGGCGGATCCTCGATGGAGTGCCCTTCCAGCCAGGCTTCTGCACCGATCTGTATTAATATTTCAACGCCAGCCTGCCAGGTTGGTTGCTTCTCTCGATCATCCATGACCTGAGCCATAGTGAGCAGCACAGCTGCTTTTTCGAGGATCTTTTCCTGGGTTTGCAACAAAGCCAGACTACGTTCCAAGTGGGGTAATTTTTCCTCCAGCGGCAGAAAATATGCCAGACTGCGCCGGACAACCGACTCCATGATGGGAAGATTATTCTCTATCGTCCACTCTACTATCCTGCGGATATTCGTTATCGCTCTTTCCGTTTGCCCCAATTGATAGTAGCAGCAAGCCTGCCACACAAAATCAATGATATAGCCCTCGCGCAAACCGCGCCGCTCATAATATTTCTGGTTGGAATTTAATTCTACAAGAGCCTGCTCGTATTTTCCAAAATAGTAGAGTACCAGGCCCAAATTTCGCTGGCCGCGATTGTACTCGGACACAAAACCGATTTTTTTGGCATGGGCCATATGTTCGTGAATGGTGTCCAGCGCTTTTTGCAAATGCCCGCGGGCGAAATGTACCAGACCCATGTTGCCAATGTCATAGGTGATCAATTGTTGTGCGCCGGTTTTGCGGTAGAAGTTGATCGAGGATTGCAGGCTGGTTTCCGCCCGTTTCAGCTCTCCCATGCTCCAGTACACCAGGCCGAGGTTGCTTTGCAATCCTTCGGCATTAAATACATCTTCCTCACTGTTGTACAGGTCAATTGCATGCAGCAGATCGCTGACCGCGTCATGAAAAGCGCCGCGCATCCACAACAAGGTGGAGCGGCGGGTGGTCAATTCGGCGGTAAGGATCGCGTCCGGACTGCCCAGTTGGCTGTCGAGTACCAGCATTTGATCCACCAGGGTCAGGGCATCTTCTGTTTTTCCCTGCTCGCGCAACAGTTCAAGCTGGCATTGGTTGAGGATCAGCCAGCCGAGGGCATTGCCCTTATCAAGCTGTTGAATGTCGTCTGCCAGTGGGAATTTTTCCGCCAGCTCGGCCAATATATGGTCTGCCTGATCGGGTTTGCCCATTGAACGGTAGCAGTTGAAAAGCATGTGGCCGGCGCGGGCAGCCTGGTCAGGGAGATCGACATTGAGGGACAGGACGGCCTGCGCCTTGGCAATCGCCTGGTCAAAGGCGCCGCTGAAAAAATGGATCTCGGCCAGGGCATTGTGATAAACTGCCAGCTGCTCATCCTCGCCCACCTGCTGCAAGGCAAAGTTGAGATGCGTTTGCCACAGATGGCCATACCCCCAGCGCAGCGGCAGGGGGTGCAGGCCGGCGATCAGTTCCAGTGAAAAAGGGATCAGGTCAGGATAGCGGCGGGCTTCATCCAGCGTGGCGAGCAGGCTGCGCAGATGGGCGCGCAGCTGGGCGTAGGGTTTGTTACGCACATATTGAAGGGTTGCCTGCAGCCGCTGGTGCAGGTGCTGGTGATAATCATTTTGCCAGCGTGCTGCTTCAGTCTGGCGGTATGCACTGGCAGGCAGGCCCATATTATTTATTTTCGTCCCAGGAGCTGAGGATATCGGTTTGCAGGAAGGTGACGGTCAGGCGGTGCAAGCGGTAGCGCCGGGTGTGCACATCTCCGCTGGTTTCCAGCAAAGAAAATTGATCCATTTCACGCAGGGCGTTAAAGAAGGTCTCTTCGGTTTGTCCGCTCATCATTTGCAGGAAGGTCACATCTTCCCCTTCGGAGTCGGCGGGCAGAAAGGTCAGCAGCAGATGACGGGCGGGGTCGCTGAGCAGTTGCCAGGTTTCCCAGTAAAGATAGCGGTAGAGTTCATCCATGCTGCCTTTCGCCTGGCGAAAGCCGGTCAGGATCGTGTCCAGGGTGCGCAAATGCAGTTGTGCGGCAACCAGTTTAATGGCCAGCGGAACGCCGCCGACCAGCTCATACAGTTCTGCGCAGGCGTCCTGCGACAGCACCCGGTCATAGCCGCGGCGCAAGCTCTCCACCCTCACCAGTTCGCAGGCGGCATTGAAGTCCAGCTCAAACAGGGGGATTGATTGCACATAAGGGAATTGGCGCAAGGTCTGACGGGAGGTGATCAGGAAGCGGCTTTTTCCGGCACATTGCGCCAGGGCGGGGATCAGTTGTCGGTACTCTTCCATCGTTTCCAGATTGTCCACCACGACCAGATAGGCATCCACGTTCAACGCGGCCTGAATGGTTTCCAGGCGTTCCGCAACCGGTTTGCTGCTTGCATGGCTGATCCCCAGCAGTTCCACCAGCCGGGCGGTAACATCATCCAGCGTAGAAGATGATTCTGTCGTGGCGGTTATCCGCCCATCTTCAGCGAAAAAATATTGCCGGGCACTGACCCACAGGATTTCTTTCCAGGCCCTTCCGGTTTCCGGCAGGTCTACGAATGCCCGCGCCAGAGCGGTTTTGCCGATGCCGCCCAGACCTTCCAGACTGACCAGCAGCGGGCCTTCCTTGTCCTCAAAAAGGCTGGACAGGCGTTCCAGGTACGGCTCTGCGCCGACCAGACGGGCAAATTCTGGCAGCGGCAGGGAGGGATTGGCCTGCCGCCGGTCTTCTACGGCCTGCATTTCCAGCCGGCGCAGTTTTTGCGCCAGGTAATTCAGCCCCTGGTTGATCCGCCGCCGGAATTGCTGGGGGACAACGTTGGCCGCGTCGGACAGTTCTTCGACACTTAATGGCAGGATCGCCAGATAGCGGTAATACATTGCACTCCACGATTCCAGGTCGCTGTTGTTGCAGTGAAAATCTTCTTGCAGGGTGCTGATAATTTTCTGATGCGTTTCAGGAATGTTTGTGCCAAGGGTCTCGGCGCGGCGCAGTTCCAGATAAGCGTCCCGTATAAGTTGGTTGATCAGGTCCTGCAAACACAACAGGCGCGCTTCGACTGAATTTTCTCCCTGCCCCAGCACACAAAGTTCCAGAATATTCAGGTCTGGTTGTACAGCCTGACGAAAACTGCGCAAACAGGTCTCTACAAATTCTTTGTCGATGTGGGCAAGCTGCATGGTTCGATTCCTGTTCGGAAAATGTTCAAAATCAATGGATAATGTATTTGTACTCTGTTATTATATCGAAAATTACCAGATACTGCAAAAAAAATTACCGGTATTATTACAACAACAATTATATAATCATTTTCTAAAGGCGTGGTACTCAATTTGAGTTAGGGGACAGCGCCTTTGTTTTTTTAAACACGCTCTGGTCTGGTTCCCCTTCGTGATAAAATCAGGGGCAGTTTCATTTTCGCAAAGGAGCATTTCTCATGCCTGCAGAAATCACCCTGAAAAAGCAGCGATTGGCCCAGACGCTGGCCTATTTTGTTGTTGTAACCGGCTTTGGGCTGGTCATGTCTGCGCTGGGGCCTGTGCTGCCAGACCTGGCTGAACAGACACAAGCCAGCCTGGCGCAGATTGGCCTCCTGTTTACCCTGCGGGCGTTGGGGGCTTTTTTTGGTTCTTTGTTGGGCGGGCGTATTTTCGACCGCCTGCCGGGGCATCCTGTCATGGCGGCAGGGATGTTCGTGCTGGCTGCCACTTTCGCGGTGACGCCTTTCACCCATAACTTTGCGCTTCTGCTGCTGGTTGGTTTGATGATGGGTTTTGCCGGCGGGGTGCTGTTGGTTGGCGCCAATACCCTGCTGGTGTGGGTGCATGCGGATCATGTTGGCCCCTGGATGAACGGGATGAGCTTCTTTAACGGTATGGGCGGTTTTTTTGCACCGATCGTGATTGCCAGTTTCTTGACGATGACCGGGAAGTTTACCGGTGCTTTTGGGGTGGCAGGTTTGCTGCTGGCCGCAGCGGGGGCGTGGATATTGTTTGTTCCCAGTCCTGCCATTCGCGAATCGCAGCAGACGGCTGGTTCTGCGGGACGGATGCGCTATGGTCTGGTGCTGGTATTTGCCTTGATTTTCCTGTTGTATGGGGGCGCGGAAATCAGCTTCACCAGTTGGTTGTATACCTTCGTCATCACCCTGCATCCTGCTGCTGTAACGGCGGCTGTCATGTTGAACTCCGCTTTCTGGCTGGCGATGGCGGTCGGTCGTTTGCTGGCGATTCCGATTTCAGCGCGTTTGCGCCCGCGCATTGTCCTGGCGATTGATTTCCTGGGCGGTCTGGTCAGTTTGGCGATCATCCTGACCCTGGCTGATTCTTTGCCGGCCTTGTGGATCGGAACGATCGGGCTGGGCCTGTGCATGGCATCCATATTCCCCGTCCTGCTGGATTTTATCGACCGGCGTATCAAGATCAGTGGCGCGATCAACGGCGTCTTCCTGGCGGCGGTATCGGCAGGGGCGATGTTCTTCCCCTGGCTGTCCGGCGTCATGTTTGAGACCAATGGGCCGAAGGCAGCCATGATGGTGATCCTGACTACGTTGTTGACTGCCGCAGGAATATTTGGGGCAATGACGCGTGTGCGCCCCACACAAAAAACGGAGTGAGCCTGTTATGAGTGTCCAAACCGCAAAGCAAAATAACGCCTGGCCGCAGACTCTGGCCTATTTTGCTGCCCTGGCTTGCTTTGGCGCCATGGTCGCATCCTGGGGGCCGGTGCTGCCCTTCATTGCCGCCCAAACGCAGACGGAACTGGGCGGCATTGGCGTGGTTTTCAGCGCCCGGGCCGTGGGTGTTTTCTTTGGTTCCCTGCTGGGCGGGCGCATCTATGACCGCGTGCCAGGCCATCCTCTGCTGGGCGGGGCATTGCTGCTGCTGGCGGCCACTTTCACCCTGGTGCCTTTGATCACTCAATTATGGCTGCTGCTCTTGCTGATCGTCGTCATGGGGCTGGCAGCAGGTATCATCATTTCAGGCAGCAACACTTTACTGGTGTGGGTACACCCTGAAAATACCGGATCGTGGATCAATGCGATCAATTTCAGTAATTCTATTGGCAGTTTCCTCGCGCCGATCTTCATTACCGCCTTTTTGACCGCAATGGGAGAGATCCGCTGGGCGTTTTGGGCGCTGGCAATGCTGATTGGCACCGCTGGTCTGTACGTGTTGTCCGTTAAAAGTCCAGCGATTTCTAAAAATGAGCATAAATCAGAGGAAGACACCCGTCTCCGTCTGGGGGTGCTTTTGCCATTTGCGCTGGTGTTTTTGTTGTATGTGGGTGCCGAGATCAGTTTTGGCAGTTGGTTATACACGTACACGATTGCGCTGCACCCTGCCGCCGTGACCGGCGCGGGGCTGCTTACCTCTGCCTTTTGGGCTTCGGTTGCCGTGGGGCGGCTGGCCGCCATCCCGCTTTCCACCCGTCTGCGCCCGCGCACCATTTTGCTGATCGACTTTCTGGGCGCATTAACCAGCCTGATGGTGATTCTCACCCTGTCCTCATCTTTTGCCGCTCTCTGGGCAGGGACGATTGGTTTTGGCCTGTGTATGGCCTCCATCTTCCCCACCTGGATGGCGTTTGCCGGCCGGCGGATCAAGATCAACGGCAAGATATCCGGCTTGTTTTATGCCATGACGGCGGTGGGGGCAATGATTTTTCCGTTTTTGTGCGGCTGGGCCTTTGAGGTGAGCGGCCCGCGGGCGACGATGGCGGTTGTTTTTTCGGCTTTGTTGGGCGCGGCGGGCATTTATGCTGCCATGCGGTTTTTCTCACCGCCGCACGAAGTGCAAGGGGATTAAACCAAAACAGCCCTTGCCCATGCAAAGGCTGTTTGTTGATCAGCGGGGAGGGAGGGATTCGAACCCTCGGTCGAGCTTAACACCCGACAACCACTTAGCAGGCGGCCCCGATCAACCACTCTGGCACCTCCCCAACTTCAATTGTCAAGCGCGTGTTTCAGGCATAAAGGCGGAGGGAGAGGGATTCGAACCCTCGGTGGGCGTGAACCCACACATGTTTTCAAGACATGCACCTTAAGCCTCTCGGTCATCCCTCCGGATGCCCGCTGCGCCCAAAGATTTTATCATACTATGCGTACAGGGGCAAGAAAAGTGACAGTGATTAGCCAATTCTTCAACCGGTAATCAGCGTGTGGGTGTACAATAGCTTCATCTCTTACGATAAAAGGAAATTCATCCATGGAAAAAAACATTCAGTTTGACGATATCGAATATTTTCAGTCCCTGTTTGACGAAGAACCCGCCAATCGGATAGCTCGCAATGCGGTTACCCAAAACGGGCTGCAGGCCTCAGCCCTCGATCGGGACGTGGTCAACCGCACCCGCCATCATTTTTCGCATGTGATCAAAACCCCCAAAGCGACCAACCAGATGAAGAGCGGACGCTGCTGGCTGTTTGCCGGGCTGAACAGGCTGCGCCTGGATGCGTGCCAGAAAATGAATGTGAAAAAATTTGAGCTTTCACAGACCTATCTCATGTTCTGGGACAAGCTGGAGAAGGCCAATTTTTTCCTCGAGAATATCATCGAAACCCTCGATGAGCCGCTGGACGGGCGCCTGATGATGTGGCTGCTGTCTTATCCCGTCGCAGACGGCGGCCAGTGGGATATGTTCGTCAGCCTGGTGAAGAAATATGGCGTGGTGCCAAAAGTCTTTATGCCTGAAACCTTCAGCAGCAGCACATCTGCGGTGATGAATACCATGCTGACCACCAAACTGCGCAAGAGCGCTGCCATCCTGCGCAGCCTGGCTGCCGATGGGGCAGATGAGGAAGCCCTGCGCGAGGAGAAGGACGTCTTGCTTGCAGAGCTGTACAATATGCTTGTCATCCATCTCGGCCAGCCGCCGGAGGAGTTTGACTGGCAGTGGCGCGATGAGGATGAGGTGTTGCACCGTCATGGGGCGATCACCCCGCAGGATTTCTTCGAAACCTGCGTCGGCACCGATTTGGATGATCTGGTCTGTTTGATCAATGCCCCCACCGCGGACAAGCCTTTCAACCGCACCTACACGGTGCAGTACCTGGGCAATGTGGTCGGTGGACAGCCGGTGCGCTACCTGAATGTGGATATGGATACCTTCCGGCAGTGCACCCGGCAGACTTTGCTGGATGGGGAAGCCGTGTGGTTTGGCTGTGACGTGGGCAAGCTGTTTGACCGCGAGCGGGGGATTCTTGACCTGGATGTGTATGACCTGGAAACTCTGTATGGCAGCTCCCTGGCCCTGGACAAGGCCCAGCGATTGATGTATGGCGAAAGCCAGATGACTCACGCCATGATGCTGACCGGCATCAATTTGGATGAAGATGGACAGCCCAACCGCTGGCGGGTAGAGAACAGCTGGGGCCGGGATTCTGCTGACAAGGGCTTTTTGGTGATGAGCGATGCCTGGTTCGGGGAATTTATGTACGAGGTCGCCGTCAGCAAGCGCCTGCTCTCTCCGGAGCTGCTGGCTGCACTGGAAGAGAAACCTGTTGTGCTGCCCCCCTGGGATCCGATGGGCGCCCTGGCCGGAGCGGACTAATCCCTTTTGGGGATTGCAGAAAAGAATACGGCGGCGTCACCAGACATTTTTGGTGACGCCGCCTTTTGAATCATTACGGTAAACACCCCGCAGGGTAAGGTTGTCTCGCATTAACCTTGAAAAGGGAAGCCTTGCTGACTGATTCATGGCTTGCCTGGCAAGATTTGGCGTCAAACTACTTGGAAATCCGACCTTTCCACATCGTGCCCGTAGGGTAAGGGACGGCTTTGACGTTTTTGTTGATTACCAACGCTTGGTTTGATGCGCATGGGCAGCTAACCTGCCCTGCAATAAACTACGGCAGGGTGCGTTAACCGCAAGTGCGGCAACGCGCCAATCGTCAAGTTCCAATCAAGGAATTCTTCAAACCGCGGATTGATCTCTGGTGCGTTCGTCGTAGGCGTGCGAACGCATCCTGTAAGATTATTGGGAAGGTTTATTGCGCTGCGCGTTCAGGATTTCAAGCTCTTCATCAGAGGGCGTCCCGCTGGCAAACCGGGCAGCTTCGCCGGACAGGTGCTGGTGTTCGCCCCAACTGAGCAGGTCTGCGTGCAGGTTGCCGTTCACCGCCGTCACATCCAGACGGGAAAAGGAACAGTTCTGGGTGGGAATGCCGCGCACCATGCTCATGTCAGAAGTTGGGCAAAGTGCTTCAATCGTACTGCGGAAAATGCCGCCGTGGCCGACGACCAGAATGCGCTGTCCATCACGGCCATCCACTGCCTGGTGCAAGGCGCTGCGCATCCGCTGAATCAGGTCGTGCTGGTTTTCGCCTTGCGGAAAGCGTGCCTCCGGGTCACCCTCAAACCAGGCTTGCAGGATGTTGTTGTGAAAATTCCAGGCGGCTGTCAGGTCAGGGGCATTTTCCAGGGTCCCAAAACCAATCTCGCGCAGCCCTTCCAGCGTCGTAACGGACAGGCTGAGGGCATCTGCGATGATGGCGGCGGTTTCAACAGCACGTTTGAGGGGCGAAGCATAGATGGCATCAATGGACTGCGTTTGGAAGTATGCGGCGCTTTGCTGTGCTTGCAGGATGCCGCGCGGCGTCAGCGAATAGTCAATCTTGCGGCAGGAAAATTCTTTGGTCAGGTTGGCGACATTTTCGCCGTGGCGCAGAAGATAGATCAGGTTCATGGGGTCATTATACAACGGATAATAAATTCAATAACGGGTTTTTGAAATTTTTGTTGCATCTGCGCGCCCAATATGTATAATGATAGCAGAGAGTCTCTCATCAGAAATTAATCGTTATAAGGAGGAGAAAATGAAGCGGAGAAACCAGACAGTCAAGGGGATCCTGGTGGGGGTGGCCGTTTTGCTGGTTTTAGCGAGCTGCAACCTGCCCGACGGCGAAGCTCCTGCGGATACGAACCTCCAGCAAACCCAGGTCGCCCTGGGGATTCAAGCCACCATGTTGGCTGAACAGCAGGCTGCTATGGACGCTGAAGCTGCCCAGCCACCACCGGTACAGCCAGCCGAACCTGCCCAACCGGCGCAGCCGGTCGAGCAGCCTACCTATACGCCCTACCCCACTTATACCGTGGCCGTACCGGCTGTTCCCGCCGCACCGGCAGAAGCACCTACCGCGGAACCGCCACCCGTGCAGGATGTTTCCGCGCAGGTCAAGGCCGCCAATATTCTTGTTTTTGAGGACATGCAGGGGCTGGGTCAGCCCACCTATGTGCGCGACACGGTCAACCGCATGGGCTTCCGCGGCGGCAAGATCGTTTTTGTGGGCGATGCCGTCGGCAATTTCATGGAACAGCTCAATTCGCCCCAGCCATGGGATTTGATCATTGTGGCCGCCGAATCGCGCGCCGGTGTGCGCGGTGAATTTTGGGATGTGCTTGCGGAGCGGATCAACAACCGCGATTCAGCCCTGGTGGCCGAGGTGTGGTATCTGGATTCAACCGCTAACGGGCGCATTGCTCCCCTTCTCTATCAATGCGGGATTGAGTATCAAAAGGATTGGACGCGCGGGAATACGTATGATCCGTATGATTATTCGATTTACTGGCTGGATTCCGGCCATCCCCTGCTCAGCACGCCCAATTATGCCGAGCCGTTGAGTTATCCTACGGTTTTCTGGGTGAACGCCGATGTGGGTGATCTCATTCGTCTGGGTTCCAGCGGCGATGCTGAACTGGTGGGCGGGTTGTATATGCATGACAAATCCAATTATGGTGTGCTGGCAACCTGTATGGACGGCACGGTTGTTTTCCAGACCTTTGGCAGTCATGATTATCCGCAGGCCAAAATGATGGCGTTATGGGAGAATTACATCACCTATACCCTGACCAATCATTTTGAGCAGATGAACGCACAGTAGAGCAGATGCAAATTTTTATTATCTCGTGATATACTCTACAAAGGTCTGAAATGGGGTGTTTGCGTGTCCTGAATTTGATGTTTTAAGGATCAGAAACTATGAAAACAGTTTTGTTGATGCGGCATGCGAAATCGAGCTGGAAACATGAAGATTTACAAGATATTGATCGCCCGTTGAACAAACGCGGCAAGAAAGATGCGCCGTATATGGGGGAAGTGTTGGCGAAGAAAAAGAAAGTACCGGAATTGATCTTTTCTTCTTCTGCCAAGCGCGCCCGCCAGACGGCCAAAGCGGTGGCGAAAGCAAGCGGCTATGATGGGGATATTCAATATTTCGACTCGTTGTATCTGGCAGAGCCACAGGCGTATATTGATGTTTTACAGCAAGTGCCCGACGAGTTGAAAAGGGTGATGGTGGTCGGGCATAACCCCGGACTGGAGAGTCTCCTGCAGCAGATCAGCGGGCGGGTAGAAACCCTCTCCACTGGCGCAATCGCCTTCGTTGATGTGCCCGTCAAGAAATGGAAAGAATTGGGAAAAGAAGTAGAAGGCAGCTTGATGGACTTGTGGTATCCAGAGTCTTCGAAAAAAAAGAACAAAAAATAGCGTTCCTGACAGCATTGTGAATCTGTGGATTTGCCCTGGCATTGCGTCCGGTGCAAATCCATTTTTTTACCCCGTGGCAGACGAACAGAAAGGCAGACGAGATGAAAAACCAGGAAAACAAAAAGCAGATCCGGCCCTATGGTTTGTGGCCCAGTCCGGTATCCCCGCAGATGCTCAGCCGCCGCATCCGCATCGGCGAACCGCAGTGGGATTCGGACGGCAAGACCCTGCTGTGGCTGGAAGCGCGCGCCGGTCAGGGAACCGTGGTGGCGCAGACGGCAGGCGATGCCCGCCGGGAGCTGAACCTGCTGCAATCAGCCGGCGGCGGGCTGATGTTTGGTGGCGGCAGTTTTTCTGTACGGGATGGCGTGCTGCTGTTTGCCGCCCGGGACGGCCGCATCTACCGCCGCAGCCTGACTCCCAGTCAGCCGCGGCCGATTACCCCGCCCTTTGGCCGGGTGGCTGCTCCGGTGCTCTCGCCGGATGGGCGCTGGGTAGTGTATGCCTTCAGCGATGGGCAGATGGATTGTCTGGGCCTGGTGGATGCCGATGGGCAGGCCTGGCCGCACAAGCTGGCCCAGGGAGCGGACTTTTACATGCAGCCGGTCTGGCATCCGCAAAGCACGTACCTGGCCTGGGTGGAATGGGATCATCCCAACATGGCCTGGCATGGTGCACGTCTCAAACTGGCGCGCTTTGACAGCCAGACCGGAGCAGTCTCCGAAGAACGGATCATCGCCGGAGATGCCAATACTCCGGTCATGCAGCCTGAATTTTCGCCCGATGGGCGTTGGCTGAGTTTTATCCGCGGCACGGCGGAGTGGGAAGACCTGGTGCTGCTCGACCTGCAAAGCGGGGATGAGCATGTCCTCGTACAGGGGGACGGCTTCATGCTCTCGGAACCTGCCTGGATCCAGGGACGGCGTTTCTATGGCTGGCACTTCACCAGCAACCGCATTTATTATCTTCGCAGCCAGGAATCGCTGTTCACTTTGTGGCAGGGGGAACTGTCTGGCGGGCGCTCAACACAAATCGATACCGGTCCCTACACTTTTCTGGATCAGCTCAGCGTTTCACCTATACGCAATGAGGTGGCTTTCATCGCTGCTGCCCCGGATATTCCCAGCCGCATTGTGCGCTGGGACGAGGACGGTCTGCACACGGCAGCTTACAGCCAGCCGGAGATGCTCCCGCTGGAGATGATCTCCACCCCTCAGCCGGTGCAGTGGAACGCAGAAGATGGCACCGCGGTGTATGGCAATTATTACCCGCCCGTCAATGCCCGCTATACCGGCACAGGTCTGCCTCCGGCGATCATCAATATCCACGGCGGACCGACCTCACAGGCGTCTCTCTCCTATGATGGCGAGCGCACCTATTTCACCAGCCGCGGCTATGGCTGGCTGGATGTGAATTACCGCGGCAGCACCAGCTATGGGCGCCGCTATCAAACGATGCTGGATGGCCGCTGGGGAGACTTTGACGTGGAGGACGCCGCCGATGGCGCGCAGGCCCTGGTCGACCTGGATTTGGCCGAAGCCAGCCAACTGGTCATCCGCGGCAGCAGCGCCGGGGGCTACACCGTGCTCAATTCACTGGTGCGTTATCCCGGTCAGTACCGCGCGGGCATCTGCCTGTACGGGATCGGCAATCTGTTCACCCTGGCGATGGAGACGCATAAATTCGAGCTGCATTATAACGACCGCCTGATCGGCGTGCTGCCCGAAGCGCGTGACAAATACTACGGCTGGTCGGCCCTGTTCCATGCCGAGCGCATCCGCGACCCGCTGGCCCTGTTCCACGGCAGCCAGGACAACGCCGTCCCGCCGGCCCAGTCCGAGGAGATCGCCCGCATTTTGCAGGCCAACGGCGTGCCGCACCTCTTCCAGCTATACGAAGGCGAGGGTCACGGCTTTCGCCAGGAGGAGACCATCGCCGATTACCTGCGCCAGACGGAGCGGTTTTTGCAGGAGCAGGTGCTGTTCGCACCGTAATGTCGTTGCAGCCGCCATTGGCTGGTTTCTTCTTTGTTAACACAACTGCGCACAAAATTTGGAATAAGATGATGGAAAATCAATTTTCTCTGGAAATGGAATCATTCAGTGCCAGCGATGGCTGGATGGATTGCTGTTTGGTCGCCAGTGGGCAGCGGCACGCCTTGTCTGCTACCAGTGTTTTTCCCCCTTTTCAGGATTTGTTGAAGTTCATAAGGGCGATTGCTGCCAATACCCTTCCCCATGAATTCTTCTGGGGTGAAGAAGGTTATGGCGCATTGTTTCAGGCACAGGCAGCTGAAACGAAAAATGACGGTTTGCTTTTTCGTTTGAAGGTGACACTGCATGACGAAGTTATTGTTGATGCTGATTTTGAGCGGATGCGGATTGTGGAGGATTTGCTTGAATCCCTTCGCAATGTAGCCCTCGATTGCCCTGGCGCCGAAAGTGAATGGGCGTTCCCGTATTTTTTGATCGAAAATTTCGAGCGTGACCTGATGCAGGGGTTTACTCCCCACTTTATCGACGGTTCTTAATCGCCGTCAATTTGTCGGAGCTTTTGCGGAGTCCTTTTCCAGTTTTCTGTCTATTACTTATCCTGTTTATCTGGAAGAAAATGTCGACCGATTCGATTTGCGTTCTTTGCCGCTGAACAAATTGAGACAGCTCACAGGCTGACCTCAGTCCCACGAGATCGCCGCAATGGCATGAAGGCGCAGCAAAGATTATTCCAGGAATTGTTTCACTAGCGGCTTTGTATGGGCGTTGTGGTATATGCCCCTGATCATTTTTGCGGATTACAATCTTCCGGGCGTTCCCCGGGTGGTACGCTGTGTTGATGTTTACCATCCTTGTTGTGGGCATCAGCACAGTCTTTGCCTGGCTGCGGCTGCAATCTGGGTCTCTTTGGCCGGCAGCGGTGCTGCATGCCAGCCATAATTTGTTTGTTCAGGCGATCTTCACGTCTTTGACCGCGTAAACAAAGATCACGCCTTATATCATTGATGAATTGGTGCTGGTTTGGCGCTTGCCGGGTTTGTTTTGACAATCAACTTCCTGAAAAAGGCAGAAACGCTTCCCTCATCTCAATCGCATTCACCGGGCAGGCCATTTCGCATAGAGCGCAGGCGATGCATTGCTCAGGAAGCAGCAAGACCGGGATGAGCTGACCATCATTTTTCAGCGTATTTCCCAGGCCCAGGCAGCCAACCGGACAGGCCTGGATGCACACCCCGCAGCATACGCATTGGGCCGGATCAATCACTGGCTTCGGCCACAGGGAGCGCTTGATATGGAAAGTGGGCGCGCGCTGGCTGTCCTCAATGGCATCCACCGGGCATACCCGGCTGCATGCACCGCAGTCAATGCACACCTCCGCGATGATGTGATGTTGCTGGTTACGTTCCCCGGTGATGGCCTGCACCGGACAGATGCGCACGCAGGCGGTGCAGCCAATGCAGGCTTCAGTGATCCAGTAGGCCAACTTTATTTTCCCCCCATTTCTTCAGTTCCAATGCTTCTATCGTCTCCTCCAGCGGGACGCCCGTGTTCTCGTCCCAGCCGATGGCGCGCCAGTAGTCGCGCATCATTTCGTTCAGCGCCACGGTACGACCGCGGTTGCCGCCTTCCGTTTGCGGGGGCAGGCCAATTGCCCGTCGGCTCGCCTTCAGGCTGCGCGGATCAATCCCCTGTTTGATATTGAACATTTGCCGCAAAGTTTGAATCCGGCGTCCGACTTCCATATATTCTTGCGGGGTGCGCTGCCAGCCGGTGGCCGCGTTGAGCCATTCAAAAATCGGCAGGCGGTCAGCCCCCAGCATGGCGCCAAACATACATAACCCGGCGCCATTGAACAACTGGGTATAACAGCTGGTTGCCACAGCGGAGGCAATCACATCCTTGCCGGAGCGGAATTTCTTCGCTTTGGAGGAGAGCAGGGCGGGCCGCGGTAAGCCCGGGACTCGCTTCCACAAACGGTACATTTCATAATAGGTTTGGGCGCCGGTGGTATGCCGTCCGGGGGTGGGTTCCACGCTGGCATGCAGGCCATAACCGGGGTCGAGGCGCGGATCATGCATGGCAAGCTCTTGCCCGCCCGCATGGATGGCGCTCTGGCCGACATGGCCTCCACCCAGGCGGCTGGCCGCCCGCGCCGCGCCGTCTGCCAGCAGATCGCCGATACCTTCCCGCCGGATCATTTTGTCCACCAGCCACAAAATCGCCTCTGAATTACCCCAGGTGAGCAGCATGCCATCCGTGTCTTCGCTGGTGATAACGCCATTCTGAAAACATTCCAGGGCAAAGGCTGCTGCGCTGCCCGCCGAAATGGTATCCATGCCGGCCCGGTTCAGTTTGTCGTTGATCTTGAAAATCGTGTCCAGGTCGTTGTGCAGCAGCAGGCTGCCAAAGGCAGACACAGTCTCATATTCCGGCTTGTGGGTCTCGCCACCCTTAAATTCGCAGATTCCCCCGCACCCCAGCGGGCAGGAGTAACAATGATATTTACGGATTTCCCGTTCCACGATGCGGGCCGGACTGAGCGGAGCGGACTGCTTCGCTGTAAAATCTTTGTGGCTGCCGATCCAGTTTTTGATCGGCGAATCGCCCCAGGAAATCGAGGTCTGGTTCATGCCGATCGTGCCCCATTTCTGGAACAAAATCATCGATATAAAACCATCCATTGGAAAAGCAAAGGGGATATCGCGCAGCAGCCCGCCCAGAGCAGGCAGCGTGTTCGCCGGAGGAGCGGGGAGCGGCTTGC
>Ga0334889_1001531_pt1 | contig 29987 bp, 20 predicted proteins | sample GraSluR1_MG_2_FD_207222 | JGI IMG/M metagenome (GOLD analysis project Ga0334889, IMG submission 207222) | Sludge microbial communities from methane-producing bioreactor in Wageningen University, Netherlands - Granular Sludge_8_08-R1 | ecosystem: Engineered > Bioreactor > Anaerobic > Unclassified...
ATCAGTTAACAAAAGATTAAGATTTTCAAGTGTAAGCTCATCGATTGATGTGAGCAGGTGAACTGCATAAAAAACAATTCTTTCAGCATATTTGTTTTCCTGTCCGATTGTTGCAGTTATTGTGTTTGCAATGAGTTGAACTTGAAGAGGGCTTTTATCCCCTCCTGTATCGAGAGGTTCGATATAGTTGTCTTTAAAATTTACAATTTTAGCTTTTGGAAATATTTTTGCAAATTCGTCATGTGGATCAATCAAAACAATGTTTGCATCTTTGTATTTTTGTTTTATTGCTTTTATCTGCATTTCCAAGTATCTGCTCTTACCGCAACCTGAAGTACCAACAATCAGCCCATGCTGGAAAGGGTCAAAAGTATCAACCCCTATTTTGGTGCTGTCATATTCAAATAAAGGATATTCTGATGTCAGATTCATCATCTTTGGGACTGGATCTAAAATTTTAATATAAAACGCAGGGTTTTTTTCCAAATCAATTTCAAAAAACTTGGAGGGATTTAAAATAAACACCATACTTTTTCTTCCGTCTTTTGTGACCATTGATCCAAATCCGTAAAATCCTCCAAGAACCCTGATGATCTTTATTCTAAATTCTTGAACTTTTTCTTTAACTAAATAATCAAACATATTTCCAGATTTAATAAATTGCATTCCTGTAGGTATTCTCCCATTAAATATTTCAACATCTTTTGGTTTTTCAAGTTTAAAGGGAAAAAGTAAAGGTGCTTGAAGGTAGAGGTTTTTTCTATCGTTTACATACATTTTGAGTGTGTTTCCTTTACATTGTATTAAGAGATCAATTCCACGAAGTGAAAGTATTTGTGAAAAATCAATCAATCCAAATATGGGCGCCCTTGTACTAATTAAATTATTGAAAAAGTTTTTATTATCATCAGTTGTAACCTTTTCGGAATATATGAAATATTCAATATATTTTTTTATTTGTTTTTTCATCTTCTTCAACCCCCATATTTTTATATTTTACCACACACTACATTAGTAGTGATGGTCAGAGTATATAAACTTTGTTTGTAAATGGTGTTTTATAGGGAAAGATATATGAATAAATTTGTCCATAAAACAAATTTTTTTTGTATTTAAGAGGATGACTTTAACACTTTTCATCAAAATCAGTTTATTAGTTTAACATTATAAAACTTATAAGGAATATTATTCAATTTTTAGAAAGGTTTATATATTTTTTTATCTAAAAAATAAGATATGGTTAAAAAAAACATTAAACCTGCGCAAAAGCCAAAAACTCTTCCAAAAGCCAATCCAAAAAAGAAAAATTACTTGGATAAGCTTGATAGCAGAATTATTGAATCTATTGTTAAAGATCCTCGAATCAGTATCAAAAAGCTTGCACGTTCTGCGGGGTGTTCTGAGCAGGTTGCATCTTATCGTTTAAATCGTTTAATTAGTCGTGGCATTATTGGCATGTTAAACGCAGTGGTTAATATGAATTATTTGGGTTTTGAACATTATCGTATTTTCTTTAAATTAAAAAAAGTTGATCCTGACTCAATAAGAAAAGTATGTGAATTTTTTGAAAGCTGTTGGGGAGTGTACAACGTAACAACTTTGGGAGGAAAATACGATTTGTTTGTTAATGTTTTTGTAAGAAACTATTTGGATTATGATGATTTTATTGATTCATGTTACACTCATTTCCCTGAAATAATTGGAGAAATAGACGATGTTTATGTAAAGAATTACTATATTTATCCATTCAAACATATGTTGCCAGAGGGCCAAGGAATTGGTAAAGCAATTTCAATCCCTGTGAGTTATAAAACTGTTACAATAGATGAAATAGACAAACAAATTTTAGACAACCTTTCCTCTAATTGCCGGTTAACAAGTGTTGATCTTTCCAATATCATCCGTGTAAATTACAAGACAATTCTTTATCGCATAAAAGGTTTAGAGGAAAAAAATATTATCAAAGGATATCATGTATTTGTTGATGATAAAGTTTACAAACAATATTTTGTTGTTTTTTCTTTGGGTTCATATTACAAAGAAACTGAAACAAAAATTTTCAATTATCTTTCCGTACATCCGTTAATCTGCTCAGCAACAAAACAATTTGGAAAATGGCAGTTAATGGTTACTGTTAATGCGCGGGACGAAAATGAGGTTAAGGCTTTTATAATTAATTTCAGAGAACAGTTCAAAAATGTTAGAGATTATGAAGTCTTGCCTGTTACAAAAACATATTATGTTAATATGTTCCCGCATTATTAATCTTTTCTTTCATATGTTCCTTCCGGCATCTCTTTTAGTTGTTCTCTAGTGACATATATTATTCTAGTGCTTCCGCTGTTTTTTCCAGGTGTTTCAATTCTCACAATTCTTGATTTATCAAAGACAGAGTTCCATATTCCCTTTATCCTCGCTTTTAATTTTTGCAATGGGCCCAATTCTTCGTAATAGTACCCATAATCTCCAGAGGGCAATCTGTATCGATAATCCACCGAACAATCGTAAACAGTATCACAATGAATTTCTCCGTTTTGTATGGCTCTTTCCCTTTCCCAAGGATAATAATTTTCCACCCATAAATCTGGGTATTGTTGATTGTCTGCGATCACTTTCATCATATGGGGGGAAAGTCTAGGGGGTAAGAATCTATATGCATATACAATAGTATCTCCTCCTGATCTATAATAATGAATACTTGTATCAATTCTTTCTGTATTAATTCCGTAGTCATTTAGGAATTTCATATATCCTGCTATTGATAACTCTCCATATTTCTCAGTGTAACGTTGTTCAATATATCTTAATGATATGTCCATACTTCTAACTTCTGATATATCCTCTTTGTTATCTAATGTCATAACCATACTATTTTTTTGGTATTGCTCGTATAAAATTTGTTCTATTACGTAATCCTCTGCATCCTGCATTGCAGTGAAATTATTTTTATAGAATGGTTTGTAGGCAGACATTCCTGCTACAAAAAGAACTACTGCTGAAGTGATATAAATGGCAGGTTTAACCCACCATTTTGGTTTGATATACATTTTAGGGTTAACACCTTTACCTGTGTTGATAATCACAACATCATCTTTATCTTTTAAATCTATTTTCTCAGAATTAAGAATTTTTCTTGCTCCTGCGAACGCAGCAACACTGGCAGGTTCAACATTGTATTCATTTCCAACAACTTTCATTTCATTTTCAAGTTCTTCTTTTGAAATACATGTGATTTGTAATTTAGAATATTTCAACATTAATTTTTTGATTTTAGACCAGAATGGTGAAGTGGGCGTTTCCAGGCTAGGCGCGCCTGAAGACTCTTTTGTATGCACAAAGACTCCACCATCTGATCTATATTCTATGTTGAGTATTCTTTTTCGATATTCAATGTCAGTTTCATTTTTTAATCTCTCAAAATTTGAAAAACAACTTCCTTTTGAAGTCACTGCAACAATTTTTGGAATAATTTTTCCTTCTTTTTCACAAATTTCAATTATTGCTGATGCAGTATTGTAAAATAACTCTCCACTTCCTAATGGCAGAAAAATCATTTTAGGGTTTGGATGTTCTGTTAAAATTTTCTGAGCAAACAAATTATATCCTTGTTCTTTTTCTGCAATACCCCCAATGATTTTAATTTGACTTAAAGAAACTCTTTTTTTAACTGCATCATGAGCAATTTCTTTTAAATCATTTGGATGTAATTCTTTGGATAAATCCACTTTTTTAACAATAACTGCACCATGTGATTTTCTTGCCAATTTCCTTAATTCTTTGCGCGCTTTTTTATTTGTATTTTTATCTATTATAACAACTGCAGTTCTTTTTTTATTTTCAATTCCGCTTAACCTACAGTTTCTCTCCCACTCTTTGCACATTGAGCCTAAGGAGAAACCCGAATTACCAGAGGTTATGTGCACGTAGATCTGTTCTTCTTCTTTATCAGCATCCTGTTTCAAAACACTCAAATTTCTTCTGTCTTTGAAAGTTCCAAAAGGATTGTTGCTTTCATCAATAATGTGGACATTAATATCTAATTCTCCGTACATTCCGCCGAACTTGGGATTGTTTTCAGAATAAACAGTTTCAATTTCTCTAATCATTTTTTTGTTGAGATATAATGTGTGGGCATCTTTATTTCTATCATAAAATTCAGTTGTTTCAGCTTTCTTTTTTCTTCGTTCAGCCCTCTTATCTTTAAAGGTTTGAATGGTATCGCCTATTTTGTCCACTATTCGCCCTTTGTGCATGTTATATATTATGTATATGTGTGTTTATAAATGTATTGTTGTGGATAAAGAAACATCATATATTTAAAATATTCCAACTACTATTTTGATCAGACATTCCTTACTTTATGTGGTTATGCCTGTGCAGATATGTTTATAAACATTTTTAACCACAAACAAGTATACACCCAAACAACAAAGCTGTGATCACGATGACCCATATAAGAAAATTCAGGCCAACCCAAAAGGTTCCTATTCACATTTATGATAGACCTTGGCCCATCGATAAAAAGTTTTTAGGTCAAGCTTTTACAATTGGATACCACGGCGAGTTTTCAAAATACCCTGTTTTAGTTCATTCTTTTTATCCGCATTCCCCTGCTTTAGCAGATTTTGAAAGAAGAGCTGCTAAAGAGTATTATAGAGTTTCTTATAACGGAGATGTGAAGATGGATACCATCCTTACAAATGAGATACAAGCGATGATAAGGAATGATATCCAACCTGTTTTAATTTTTCAAACAGCCAAAAAAGCAGAGTTTTTTTATAATAGATATAGAAAAAGATTCGGCGACAAAGTAAAAATGATATTTTATATGAATTTAATGCCGGAAACTAGTGGTTTTGTTTATAATGGAAAATTGACTAAGAAAGGTGAAATTTTTGCAAGTTCAGATTATGATGCATACGTTGCGGTAAGTGGTGTGGCTCAAGAAGAATACTTAGATTATGGTTTAGCACCAAAAGGCAAAATAGAAGTGATTTCAAATGGAGTTTCTATGAAAACCTATTCTCCTTTGCCCCCTACGGAAAGAGCAGTATGGAGGACAAGACTGGGCCTGGAAACAGATTATGTTATTGCTTATAGCGGTAGAGCTAATGAGGGGAAAGGTGTAGATGTATTGTTAGAACTTATGCAGGTTTTCGAGGATAGAAATTCTTTAAATGAAAATAAATTTAGTTTTCTATTTGCTTTATCTAATGGTCCTGAACGTGCAGAATTTGTAAATGAAATGGCTTACCGTTTTCCCAAACTTACTAAAAGTAATAGAATAGCAGTTGTTATTGATATTGCAAAATACACAAATGGATATTCCAATCTTCTCGATGCCCCAAGGGGTAGAATCGAAGTTTTGGATGATACAAGAGAATATTTACTTGAGAGAGTAGATCTGAATCCTGCATTGTTTAAAGGAATTTGTTTCAAACCTGTTCAAGGTATTGCAGACATAACAGTCCAACCTTCATACTCTGAGTCTTTTTCAAATGTGGTTTTAGAATCTATGGCTATTGGAACACCTGTTGTGGCATTAGACTCTGGGGGTCCTGGTGAACTTATAAGAAACATGGGAGGATACCTTATTACGCCAACAGGATTTGTTCAAAATGATGTTGTAAAAAGAGTTTCCCATAAGGAAGTCAGAGGGCTAGCAAACCAATTTTTAGAAAACATAATGATCGCTGTTGACGATGTTTCTGTTGATCCTGGTCTAAAACAAGAATTAATTTTGGCAGTTAAAAGAACCGGAAGAACTGCAAGAGATATGGTAAACTATATAGATAATTTAATTTGGAGATTATAATCGCATTTTTATACTAATTATAATTTTTTATTAATTGCATTTTAAAAGAATTTTTTTAGGTTATAGTTTTTTGTTTTATATTCCAACATATACACACCCGAAACAACTTAAACCTTTTTAAGCTTTTCGTAATAATGTATTGTTTAGTAGGGGGAGAATTAATGAAAATTAATCCTACGTTTGCAAACTTAGAGGTGTTATAATATGAACTATAAATTAGTTTTAATTTTGGCCATAATCGGCATGATTTTAGCAACTAGCACAGTGAGTGCATGTCTTCTTTTTAACGATCCTACCACGTGGGACCAAAATGGAAATGGCATTCCTGATGTTGAATCATATAACGTTTTATCTTATCGTATTGTTGAGGATACTTCCTTATGTTATGGTCAGACTTTTATCCAACTAATTGTTGATGAAGATATCTCTGTAACGTGTGGTGCAGTTAAATCAAGAGGAGAATTAAAATCAAACCCTATGTATGGGCACGCTGTTATTATAATGCAGGAAAATTCAACTATGCAAGAATGTACTATTGTATCTTTATATGAAAATCAATCCACCATTTTGGTAAACGGCTCAAATGTTAAATTAATTGGAAACACCTTTTCTAAATTTGCAGTTTATATAAACAACACAAATGCTCATGTTGTAGGGAACAGTTTTCTTGAAACCTATGGAGTGTCAGTCAATGATTATGGTTCTGCTTTAATATTTGATAACAGATTCAGTGGATTAAATTCTCTTGAAATGAATAATGGTTATGCACATTTTTCATGCAATGCAGTAGACACAACAAATGGTGTAATAATTGAAAACGGTTATGCAGTTGTTGAATACAATACAATCACATCAACCAATGCAGTTCAGGTATCTGGTGGAATGGGTGATATTTTATACAACAATATTCTGAGTTCAATACATGGTTTGGTTGCAAGCGGTTCTTCAGATCATCCTGAAATTTATGATTATGAAGTAATTGGAAATTCTGTACTAAATAGATATGGAACAACAAGTATTGACTGGACTGGGATCGACGCATATTTTATGGATAATGCTTTTTGTTCGGGATCGGTTTCTGCTGATGGAGAATGGGGAACAGGGAATTATTGTGATTATTCTCTGGACTGCACATCTTGCGAGCTTTACGATGAAAGATACACTGAATTAGTTTGTCCCTATTCTTACAATGGTGAATTATTAGAGGCATATATTGGTGAGCCAGACGATTATGATTATACAGAGTTTTTACCAACATATATATACACAAGACCTATTTATGTAAAAGAAATTTATACTACTGATAATTTAACTGTCCACGCAAACAATCTTGAAAATAGAAGATATTCTAGATTGGGTGCTATAGGTTTATTCAATGGAATACCTGTGGACGAGGACGATCCATTATTTTCATTTAACAAGGCGCAAGAAGTTGTTGATTTAGATTCATCTGAAGTTGATTATTATTATACATATAATTCAGAATATACTAGAAAAGGAAATGAATATTTTGGACTTATATGGTTTCCAAAACTCTATACTACTCTTGATTCACAATTTATATTGATGAAATTTATTGTTTTAAATTCTCCACCTGAAAACATAACTCTCCATCCTGCAAATGAGAGTACCTTTTTGCCCGATCATATTAGCGTGTGGGCAGAAGCAGATGATGCGGATGGCGACGAACTAAACTTTGAATATCATGTAATTTATCCTGATGGTCTAGAACTTCTGAGCAACGACGATATTTACACAGAATTTTATGGTCCTGGAACTTATGAATGGTATGTAATCGTGAGCGACGGAGAGGCCTATGTTGAATCAGTGCATTATTTTTTTACTGTCAACAGAACATCTGGAATAGATGAAATAATTTTTGAGCCTGTTGGTTCTGGTGCAGTTTATGACAGAGTGGATACAATAGATGATTTGATCTGCAGTGTCAAACCTTCAGGAGTATTTGATTTGGATTATGAATATGTTCAATTCAAGTTTTTTGTAAATGATGTTGAAGTTTATTCAGAGCTTAGTTATGATTATGCAGATGGTTGGTTCAGTTCTACATTGGATTTCTCACATACACAAAAAGATGATGTGGTGGAATGTAGGGCATACACTATTTGGGACGAATCAAATTATGATTCTGATGAAATCGTTTCAGCATTTTTAACAATTGAGAACACACCACCTACAATTGATGGTATGCTTCCTGAAAACCATACTTCAGTTAATGATTATTTAGAAGAAGGAATAATATCTTTCTTAGCTGAAACAAGTGATATTGATGCTGATGAGGTTATATGTACATTATATATAAGTGAATATATAGAAGGCCGTTCTCTACCAGATCCTGAAGAATTTTATTCTGAAGATTGTGAATGGGATATAGATATGGAATATGGTAGATACATTTGGTATGTGGTTGCAACAGATGGTGATGATGATACTACAAGCGAATTAAGATATTTAAATATCGGCCCACGCACCCCATATATAGAATCTGTTGATTTAATACAAGTCAATGGTGTAAGAGAATACTGGGAAACATATGATGATATGCTTGTAAACATCAATTTCAATCCTTATTCATCAACAACAGTTGCCCTATTATTCATAGGAGTTAATTGTACTTTAGAGGATTCTGGTTTTGTATGTGACAGTGAATTAGTCAATACAAGTCTACCTTGTGGAACTGGAAATTGTGAATATGTTTTAGATAATATATATACTAACAAACATGACAATTTAACAGTTTATGTTGAGGGATTAACACAAGGAATCTGGGAAGTTCCCAGCCTTAACAATTTCACAGGTTATGTTTACATAAACAACATTCCTCCAGAATTCGAGGAATTTTATCCTTTGAACAATACTATAATGTCAGTATACAATGTTGTTGATTTTGAATTCCCTGCAGAAGATTTAGATGATACAATATTGCATTACACTATGTATATACACAAGGAAGATATACCAATTCTTTCTTATGAAGGAACAGAACCTTACACAAGCTTTGATCTTTTACCTTATCACGCAGGTAATTACACATGGTATGTTGAAGTTACAGATGGTGAGGTTGTTGTAACATCTGAAGTTTATCATTTTGAATTAGTTGATCCCTACCCAACTGGTGAAATTGAAATTAGTATTTATCCGAAACCTGGAACGGGTTATACCGACGAAAGAGTTGAGACATTTGACGATATAATTTGCGAAATTACAACAGAAGGTGAAGCAGATGCAATTTTATTTAAGTGGTTTGTAAATGAAGAGGTTGTTTATACCGAACACGTTCCTTATGGGGATTTTACAAGAGAACTGTCTCATGAGGAAACATCAAAACATGATAACATAACATGTACTGCACAACCCTATAACGACAGCCCCTATAAGATGATTTACTGGGGCGATTTAGTTAATGATTCTTTATCAATACAAAACATCAGACCAGAACCACCAGTTCTTATTGCCCCTCCTGATGGATCTACAATAAGGCACATGCCTGTTTATCTTGTTGTTGAATACGATGATACTGATCCAGAAGGAGATTCAGTAACTGTACATTATTATTTGAAACATGTATTGGATTCTGAATTTGAAGAAGTAAGCGATGTTGTTGTAGTTCCTGTTGGGGGCTATGAATGGTATGCCCTAACCTTTGACGGAGAAGAATATTCTATAGAACCTGAACATTGGAATTTCCTTGCGCCGTCTGCAATAATCATGCCTTTAGTAGAAAACTTAACAATTGAACCAAGACCTGTTTATCCTGATGACAACATGGCATGCTCTGGCTACATAAAAAGTTTAGATGAAGAATACAATGTAGTTTTTGTATGGCAAGTTCGCAACAATTTGGGAGAATGGGTAAACACAGATTATTCATGGAGTTTTGACCTTCCAGAAGGGACAGAATGGAACTATTATGAAACAGAGCCAATAACTGGAATGGCAACTGATGAATTATGGAAATGTGTTGTTTTATTTGAAGGCAGAGAAATCGATTATGATACAATCATAATTGGGGATGTTGCTCCCACAATAAGATTAATATCTCCAGAAAACAACACACTTGTTGAACCACCTACAACTTTAACATGGGAAGGTTATGATCCTGGTGAAGATGATTTGATATACACTTTATATATAAATGATGAACCTGTTTATTTTGGTTCTGAACAAGAATACATTTTCAATGCATTAGACAGTATTTCAGTATATCATTGGTATGTAACAGTTACTGACAGCCGTTCAACAATTGAATCAGAAACATGGATGTTTACAACTTTGAATTTCCCCTGCCCTGATGTATATATCTCTCCTGATGAACCAACCAATGAAAACAATTTAGTTTGTCATGTTTCCGGAAATGTAGATGAATTAGTTGAAGTATTTGGGAATGTCAGAGCAGATATAAGATGGTATAAAAACGGTGTTTTCAGTGAGCAAGGAGATAATTTAGACTGTACTTCAGGTTCTTGTACTAGTGTGTTGGATAGCAGTTTCACATCTCCTGGAGAAATTTGGGAATGCAAAGCCAAATACTATGTGAGGTACAATGATTTATCATATTTTGGATGCACAGGAAATGACAGTGTTTTAATATACTCTGAAATTCCAGTCATTGTTTTAATCAAACCTGAAGATTCTGAAAATTTTGATTTTGAGAATAACAATTATTTGATTGATTTTGAATGGATGGGATCTGGCATACTACCATTAAATTATTTGCTATATATAGACGGTTCTCAAATTAATATGGCGGACAGCACAACCTATTCAACATATATTGCTCCTGGAACTCATGAGTGGTATGTTATTGCGTATGATGAAGAAAATTATGCAGAATCAGAACACAGAACATTCACAGTTTCAACAATTTATCCTTGTGAATTAACAGTTAATATGCAAAGACCAACATTTGGAAGAGAGCCTATCACAGTTGATATAGATGTAAGTCCAACCATCAGAACTTTATCAATAGTGTGGGGAACACCAGTTGTTGCAAATTTGTATTGCACAGATGGTACAGACTTTTTAAATGAAATTATGGATTGTTATGATGGATGTGAATACATTATTTCTGGAGAACATGTTAATACTGGAGAAAATTGGCATTGTTCAGCTTATTTACAAGAAGATTTTGAAAATTATGCTGAAATGAGCTGTTCAGTTTATGACAGTTTAACTGTGGGAAATAATATTGACACACCCCCCGTAATAGATTCTGTAGAAATTAATCCTGTAGAAGATGGAATAGTTTGTGATGTTATCGCAAATGATTTGGAAAGCGAAACACTAGAAATCACAGTTATATGGTATCACAACAACCAGCCTGGTGAATATTTGGGAGGATCACAAGATTGCGAAGCTGGAGAAGTTTGCAGTTTCAATATACCCGTTGAATTAGATGAAGACGAAGAATGTGACCAATGGATTTGTGAAGCGAAAGCATTTGATAACAGAATCTCATCAGATTGGATAAGATCAGAACCTTATGGTTCTTTCTCAGAAGATTGCGAATGTGAAACCTATTATGACACAAACATTTTCAATTTCTTTGTGCATTTCCGACCTATTGGTCAAACATCAAAGATCTATCTTTCAGATAGTTTAGGAAATCCTGATTTCGCAGGAGATTACTACACATTGTATTATCACAATTATCCCGTTTATCTAAATCCTGTTCCAACTCCTTACACAATCTCATCTGGTGAAAGTTTAACATTTGCAGATGTGGAATATACATTCTATTTTGATTTTGTTAGCGAAACACCTTCTTGGGAAAACGTTGTAACTGTTTGCAAACATGGTAATATTGAAGAAAATATTCCTCCTGAAATTTTTAATGTGGGCATAACACCTGCAGGAATGGAGGAAGGAGTTGGATGTGCAGTTTTAGTTGATGATGTAGATAATGATTATGTTGATGTAAATATTGAATGGTATCACAATGGAGAACATATGTCCGAATATGACGAAATCCGAACATGCGAAACAAATCCTGCTGAACCATGTATAGGTTCTGGAATTGGTATTCCCGGACCAAACTTTGATGATCCGTGCGATCAGTGGGTATGTGAAGCTCAAGCATATGATGGAATTGATTATTCTGAAATAGTTGCTTCTAATCCTTTAGGAAATTATAATGAAGATGAATGCAACTCAGAACCAAGACCTTGCATAAGCGAATGTACTACTTTAATACAACCAGGTTACTATGAACTCTGCAATGATATAGATGTTAACAGTGTTGATGAATTAATAGGGGGAGTTAGGTGTATAAACATTGCTTCAGATGACGTTCATTTAAATTGTAATGAATATGCAATTAGAAACCTCTTTGCTCCTCAATCTTGGATGGGAATTTATGTATACCAGCAAGACAATATCACACTTGAAAAGTGTCATGCTGAAAATTGGAATTATGGAATAATGATATGGTCTTCAACCAATTCAAATATTCATTCCAATACTGCTGAAAATAATAAACAGGGGTTAACTGTTTATGCATATTCAAACAATAATATATTCCATAATAATATTTTAACCAACAATGAGTTAGGTTTAGTTCTTAATAGGTATTCATACAGCAACGATTATGAAAATAATATGGCGTGTGGAAACACTCTGCGCGATATTCGCGTAATTCAAAACGAAGATAGATCGTTGGGAAACACTTTCCAAGAAAATACCTGTGACAGTGTTGATTCTGAAGAATACAACAGAGAACATTATTGTGATTATTACTGTACAGGACCTGAGCCCAACACTCCACCCTCAATTAATCTAGTTTTACCAGAAAATGATTCAAGTCTTCATTTAACAACTGATTACCCCGATATAACATTTGAATGGGATGGCAATGATGCAGAGGGTGATGTTTTAAGCTATAATCTCTATTACGCATGCGATTATGAAGAATATAATTTATTATATTCTGGAATTGATGAATCCTATACAACATCTAATTTAGATGGATGCAGACTTGTACAATGGTATGTAGATGCCAGTGATGATGAATACACAACAACATCAGATGAATGGATTTTCCACATATCATACGAATATCCATGTTCACAAGAATTAACTTATTCGCCAAATCCTGCTTATGAAGGCAGAGACATTACTGTAACATTGGCTATGGATTCTCAAATGACCGACTGGTATGATTATTGGGGTCTGAGTTACGAAGGAAGTATTTTCTGTGAAAATCATGATGCCGAATATCAGTTAAGCGAATCAGTTGACTGTACAGATGGAACATGCTTTATTATTTTGGAAGACGTTCCCCTTGGTGAAATGAGCTGTAGCGCATTTGTCGGAGACGATATTTGTGTAGCAAATTTAGATTTTGAAGTTTTAGAATACACAGAAACATATTTGCCAGATTTGATAGGGGTCATTATACATCCTACTTTGGTTAGTGAAGACTATATTACATGTATTCCTTTGATAAATTATATAGACTATGAATACGTGGGCGTTTCAATTGAGTGGTATCACAATGGGGAATATATGCCAGAATATGACGAAATCAGAACATGCAGGGCAGATGTAGTGACTGAACCTTGTAGAAATGATTCTTCAACCGTACCCAATCCTATGGGTGCGCCTTGCGACCAATGGGTATGTAAAGCAACCGCATTTGATGGTGAAATTTATTCGTCTACAAAAACTTCAAGTCCTTGGGGGCATTACAATGAAGATGAATGTGGGGACGAAGTTCCAGAACCCGAGCCCAACATTCCACCAGAGGTAGTTGCAATAGTTCCTGAAAATATGTCGCATATGTGTACTTATGAGTGTGAGGCTGTTGATTTTATGTGGGCAGGTTATGATGAAGATATGGATGAAGTAACCTATACTTTGTATTTAACCACACCAACAGATGAACAATCTATTAATATGGGAATTTTGACAGAATACTATGCCGAATTCTGTGATGCAGGTGTTTATGAATGGTATGTTGTTGTTGATGACGGCACAACTACAACACAAACAGAAAAAATGTATTTCGAAATTGGATACTTGCCAATGATTTATTCAATCAATCCTCCTGAATTTAGTTTGGTTGAAACAGGTCAGATGATTCAATTTGAAGTAGATAATACAGTTGGTCCAACATCCTTTACTTTTGAATGGGACAATGATGGTACAAGCCCATACAAAAATGCACTTTGCGAGCCAGCCGTTGAAGGTGAAGATACTTTATTGTGCCACGACGTACCTGTTTTACCAGATGAACCTGGAGAGCATAAAGTTAGAGTGTATTTTGGAAATCCTGGCGATTATGGAGAATGTTATTATCAAAATGAATTTACATTTTATATAGACGAACTCCCAAATGAGGCTCCTGTTGTCAATCTAATCTATCCTGCAAACCACCAATCAATACAATGTGGCGCAACAGTTGATTTCGAATGGGAAGTAATTGATGAGGATATCGTTGACAACAGATTATACATCAACAGTATTTCAAGAACTGGTGAGGTTTATGATTTGGGAGAAAGTACATCATTCAGTTGGACAGCACCAGAAAACGAACAAAGCTATGAATGGTATGTAGTTGTTAACGATGAAGTGAATTCACCCGTTGAATCTGCTCCCTGGATATTTGATGTAGTATGTCCTGATGAAGAAAGGGCATTTATCACAACTCCCTATCCAAATCAATTATTTATTCAACAAACATCTGGTACGGATTTAGAACTGAATGTTGAATGGATTGGAGAACCTGGAACTTATGAACTTTGCATATCTGGAACATCAACCAAATGTTCAGATATCTACGGAAACAGTGGAACTGTAACATTAAATAATACAATGGGCAGAACATATATAAATTATGAAATTTCCCTAAATAAAGACAGTGTTTTCCAAGACTCGGTCACGGTTACCTATGCAGACGAATTAAAAGTAATATCTCCAAACGTTAAATTCATCGGAATGCAAGGAAATAAATTAGTGTGTCAAGGAAATGTAATTGCACAAGACGAAAGAGTTGTGGGTGAAACAAGAACTGTAACTGTTGATCTGTTTAAATTATATGATTCACCAACTAGGATAGTTGAAAGAAAAACAGATACTTTAACTGTTGGAAGCGAATACAGTTATATCGAGGTTTCAGGTGAGAACTTAGAACCGGGAACCTATAAATGTAATGTGATGCACACAACTCTGTATGGCGGAGGACATTCATTGGCCTCTGCAACTTATGTTATAGAAGAAGGAACATTACAAGAATCACAAATAATTCCAATTCCACTATCCCCTGATACTTTAATTCCAATAGGCATAATAAATCCTAATGCCCAAACAATCAATCCAACAATCATCACACCACAAATTATAAACCAACCACTACCTCTGCCACCACAAGCAATAAATACTGCAATAATACAAAAACCAAATGATTCTAAACCTCCATTTAAACCACCAAATGGGAATACTATTACACCTTCATCATCTTCAACAAGTAGTGGTGGTTCATCTTCAGAGACATCATCAGCAACTAATCCTGCCCCGATTCCAAGCAAAAACACAATTATTTCAAAAGCACATATAAGGAAAAACTAATTTTTCCTTTTTCTTTTTATTATTAAAATTAATCTAGAATCTCTCCAAAATCAGTAATTATACCTTTTACAGCAGAGGAAGTTTCACTTTGTATAACTGCTTTGTAAATACTTTCTTCAAAACCTGTGTTTCTAACTATATATGTTCCAATTACGTTTCCTATTTTATCAAATTTAGGTATCAACGACTCACCTGTCTCAAGAAATACAGATGGTTTTTTTTCATCAATATCTTCAATTATTTCTCCTAAAACTCTCAGAACTCTATTATCGTGTTTAAACAAAATAAATTTTCTTATTTTTGTATCGTCATCAATTATAACATTAACTATAGAACTGTTGTTTATTTTTGTATTCGATCGGATGGATTCCTTAAGAATTCTAAGGGTTTCATCATCTCCATCTTTAACAATATGTTGAAAATTTTGATGTGAAAATAAAGTATTCATATTCTCGGGTGCTTCTGCAATTATGCGAATAGTATGTTCTCCAATCCTTGTAACAAATATTCCCTTTTTCATACTTTCACCTATGGTATTTAATGGTTATGCATGTATTTAAACATATCGTTTCAATTAAAATCAAATAATTTTTTTTGTTTCAATATTTCATCTTTTTTCAAATATTTATTTAAATCAACTTTAAGAAGGGGTTTGATATATTCAATTACTTCATTTAATTTATCAAATACGGCGGGCATATTTTGCATAGCTCTTCTAACGTTTTCCCGAACCTGCCAAACTCCCACAGGGATTGAATATTCCGAATCAATTTCTCTAAATACAATTGCTTTTGCTTGTTTTCTCCTGAGATATAGATGTTCAACAACCCCGTATCTTGCAGCATAATAACCTCCTGCTTGAGAAGACGCATATTTTTTTCTGCCTTTGAAGGGTTCATATTCATGGTTAAAGCCCCAGTTATCACCATGCCAGGGAGATCCCAATGGCCATGCTTCAAATTGTTCATATTCCCAGGGTCCAGGTATTAGAACTATAACAAACCTGTTGTGTAAAAATTCATTAACATAAACCTCATATTTATCAATTTGTTTGAACTCACGTATTTCAGTTAAATTATTTTTTACTATAATATCATCAACAGATGTTATGGCCCACCTACTAGGTACTAGCCTGCGATTTTTTTCTTTTCCCAGAATTCCTGCACTCATAAGTCTTGTTGTGTAATACACATCAGTTTTCAAAGAAATTTTCATAACTGATTCATTTGCAAGAAGGTCGTCATTCAATACACTATATGTGACGCGAGGAATTTTTGGATTGTCTATCAATTTAATTCTTTTTAATGGTGCACTAAATCCTGAAGGTATAGTGTACTGGCTGAAAACAGGATTGAGGAGAGGCTTATATTTAAAATCTACTTCCATGGAGACTGGGGCGTAGGACAGCAAACTATCGTTTATGTCTTCATTCAATTGGTTTTTTACAAATGATTTTCCAATACCCATCATATTCAACCCAAATTGAGTTATTATTTTTGAATATGTTTTTCCATACATCAAAGATGGGTTTGCAGAATATTCCGGACTATTTAATGAAAACATACTACCTATTTTCACATTGGGATATCCATAAGATCCAATTAACAGATTTGGAGGAGTGGGCCCATAGAAACTATCAGAAAGTTTTATGTTTTCAGTTGATTTTTTTAAAGAGTAATAGTATTGTTTTTTTAATTCATCGATTCTTTGTTTTGATAAAAAATTATCCATTATTTTTCCCCAACTTCATTCCTAATTTGTTCAACTAATTTTTGTACATCATATTTGAGTTCTTCTATTGTTTCTTCGTTAATTATTATATAATCTGCCACTTCTACACAATCTTGTATTGATTGTTTATTGGGGTCTGTATTTTTTCTTTCTAAATTTTCAATTCTAATAAATTCTTCAAAATTTGAAGCATCTTTTTCTCCCCTATTTCTACCTATGAGCCTTTGGTATCTTATTTTTTCATCAGCTTCAACATGCAAAACTCTAAAATTGGAAAAGCGCTCGCGCAAAAGTTTTATTGTTGTTGGATGTCGTATAGATGTTATAACAAAATCTTGTTTTTGATTTTTAATGTCTTGTTTTATTGTTTCAGTTATTCTATCTGCCAATACTTCTATTCCAAATTCTTCTCTCAATTCCACTCCTTTTTTTATCAAGTTTTCCCTAGTTAGTTCTTTACCTTCTTTTTTAAGTTCATCCCTAATTATATTGGAGAGCGAATAATGTGTGAAACCCATCTTCTCTAATATTTCGGCAGCAGTGTCTTTTCCAGATAAATTATATCCTACAATTCCAATAATCATGATATTCACCTTTTGATAAATTTTCTGGCTCAGCAGTTACTCCGGTCATCACACTATCAGACTGGGATGGTTTCATCATAGCCGTATTTATTATTCATGATAGCGTATAAAAATGTTTCAGTTGTTCCAATGTTTTCAACATTTCTTCTCGTCTTTCATCTTCGCCGAGTCTTATTGTTTGATTTTGAATGATTTTTACAAAAAATTCAAGAGAAAGCGTATCTGCATTCTTAAAGTTTTTCAAATAATTCAAATCCTTAGCCAAATTTTCCTTTGTGTATGTTGCGTGATCAATTCCATCAACCACATTATGCAAATGGAAATGTTTTATTTTATCAATTATATTGGGATTCAAAAAATCTTTTTCTTGTTTATTTCTTCTCAAGTGGCCTATATCAAGAGTTATTCCATCTAAATAACATTCTTCCACTATTTTATTAAGATTTTCTGCAGATGAAATGATTGGATTGGAAGTATTCTCCAAATAAAGTTCCATACCCTCATTTCTGCAATAATCGTTCAATTTTATTATTCCATCGATATTTTTTTCAAGAAGAGTTTTGATATTCATATCATGATATGTTGGATGTATTGTTATTTTTTCAGCCCCAAGTTTTTGCAGTTTTACCAGTTCCCGATAAACATCTGATGTTAAATTGGTCATATCATGATTAAACATTAAATGGCCCATAACTGGAAAATCTATCGGGGGGCTTGTTTGGTCGCCTAATGTTATTTCAACAAAATCAAAATTTTTATTTTTTGCAAAATCTACCATATCTTGGAAGTTTTCCGTTACCCACACAACAAATCCCAACCTCATATTCCAAATTCGTAGCGAAAATTAATAAACCTTGTCTATTTAACAAAGAATATGGATAAAAAACAAGAATGGTCAGGTATACTTGGATTTTTGATAGCTGCTATTGGTTCAGCAGTAGGTTTGGGAAACTATTGGAGGATGCCTTATCTCGCTTCACAATATGGGTACATTCCTTTTTTCATAGCATTCATAGTATGTGTTATGTTTGTGGGTTTGCCGATAATGTTTGTTGAGCTTACGGCAGGCAGAATATTCAAAAAATCTTTTATTGAAACATACAAAAAATTGAAATTTCCTTGGCCGGGCTATATATCTTTTATCTTAATGGTGATTTTGTGTAGCTATTATATGGTTATTGCAGGATGGATTTTTATGTATGTGGTAACTTATCCTTTTATTGTTTATAATTTCAGTGATCTAATAACACACAATATCGCACCTGTAGGCTATATTTTTGTACTTTTATTATCGGCAATACCTATTTATTTTGGAGTTCAAAAAGGGATAGAATCATTTTCAAAAATAATAATGGCCCTGTTAGTCATTCTTACAATATTGATTCTTGCCATTGCATTATCAGAAAATCCCATACCTCCTATAACTCTCGAACTGCCAACAAATTTGGAAATTTGGATAATGGCCCTTTCGCAATCATTTTTCTCACTTTCAGTAGGATTTGGTATTTTATTTACCTATTCAACGTATATAAAACAAAAAACTTCAATAATGAAAGATTCGATTGTAATTGGATTTTTTGATGTTTTAATTGGTTTAGCAGCATCATTTTTAGTGTTTGTGTTGTTAGGGGGAGTCGTAAGTACTGAAGGCCCGACTTTAGTTTTTGATGTTTTATCAGGAGTTTTTAAAATAGCTGCGATAGGCTGGTTGTTTTATTTGTGTTTGTTAATCGCTGCGATTACATCTGTCATATCTTTGTTGGAATTCATAGTTTCAAATCTCCAAAATTATGGATTCAACAGGAAAAAGGCATTGTTTCTTACAGTTGTTTCATTTCTTTTCCTATCCCTCCCATCTGCTTTAAGCTATTCCTCGCTCAATCTTAGTTTTATGAATATTCCTGTTTTGGATATTTTAGATAGATATGTTATAGGTGCAACTTCATGGGTAGGTATTTTCTTTATTGCTTTCTTGCTTCAGCATATCAAAGAGGAGGATTTTGTAAAACATTTGGATGCGGGCAGATTGGGAAAACCACTTTATATATGGTGTAAATACATTCTTTTGATATTTGGTGTTGTAATGGCAGTGGTAAGCACTAAATTCCTTATAGGGTGGTAAAATTATGTTTCCAGTAGCCGAAATCAAAAAACAACCAGAAGATTTTATAGTGGAAGAAATAACGCCCGACGGCAAAGTTTTAGAATTGGACACTCCTTTTTCAATTCCTGATGAAGAAGGCAAATTTTTACATTTTGCGATGCAGAAAAAGGATTGGGACACCAATTCTGCAATCAGAAGAATTTCCAGAGCTTTAAGAACATCACACAAAAGATTTAATACTGCGGGCACAAAGGATAAATTTGCTGTAACCACACAAAGAGTTTCTTTTTTTGCAGGAAACAAAGAAAAAGTTTTGAATTTAAAATTGCAAGACATAAAAATCCTTGGTGCATGGATAGCAAAAGACAAACTAAAATTGGGAGAATTGGGAGGCAATAGATTCCGGATAAAGATTTATGGCGATGAAAAACCTGATCTTCTACCTTATTTTTTCAATTTTTTTGGTCCTCAAAGATTTGGGGCCACAAGAGCAAACACACATTTAATTGGAAAGTATATGATTATGAAGGAATATGAAACTGCAGTAAAAGAATATCTTTTAAATTATGAGGGGGAGCGTTCTGAAATTTCAGTATCTGCAAGGAAAAAATTAGCAGAGGATTTAGATTATAAAAAAGCCTTTGAATATTTTCCCAAACATTTGAAATTTGAGAGAATACTTTTATCACATTTGGCAACACATTCAAATGATTATATAGGTGCATTAAGAAAACTTCCAAGGACAACAGTTTTGATGTTTATACACGCTTATCAGTCATATTTATTCAATATTGAATTATCTGAACGAATATCTAAAAAAATATTTGACAAAATGGAAAATGAATACTTTTGCGGCGCTGATGAGCTTGGATTTCCAGATATATGTCTAAAACAAGATAAGGGGTATTTAGCATTAAATATAATTGGTTATGAAACCACAATAAATGAATTAGAAAAAGAAATACTTGAAAGAGAAGGAATAGATTCATCAATGTTTAAACTACATTCAATGCCTGAACTAAGTTCCAAAGGGAGTTTCAGAACTTTTTTCAATTTTGCTAAATATCCAAAATGGGGTGGGGAGTATACAGTTTTTTCTCTATCTTCGGGGGCGTATGCATCAACATACTTGCTCCACCATTTTAATTTGATTCAACAAGATCTACCTGGGTTTTTACCTCAACATGTGCATAAAAACAAAGAGCTTCTCGTTTCTTTATTCGATTAAGGTATTCAGTTTGCAATTCTTTAAATTCTAATTCTTCATCTTCGTTGTTTTCATTTATCTGACTTTTTGCAGTGAAATATTGTATTCTATTCATAGTTTTTTCAATCTGTAATTCATTTTCATCAAATTCATCTGCTTTATTGGGTTCGATCCATACTTTTTCATTATTAACCCATTTGCAAACTAAATCAGTTTTATCTTTTTTTATTATAATGTTGTTGCCATCATTTTTTAACATATACCCAAGTCTTTCAATTATCGGAGTTAATTTATTTTTAACATCTTCAGACAATTCAAGATTCGCTTCTTCTTTCATGCCTTCAACAACTTCAGTCAATTCATTGGAACTTAGGGGTGGCATCATCGTATTGATTATTGTCAATGCTGCAAGTTCTTCTTTGTACTCAAAATTCTTCTTCGCCAGTTTTCCCCTTTTTCTGAGTTTCTCGTACAGTTCTCCTTCTTTTGAAGATGCAACTTTCATAACTTCTTGAACAGAATATGTCTCTATTTCTCTATTTAATTCTTCAAGTTCTTTTTTATTTAAAGTAAGTGGTTTAAGTCCTGCCAATTTCATTTTTTCTTCTAAAGGTGCTACAGAATCATCAATATTTTGAATTGTTGTATTAATGGCGGCAATATGAGAATCTGTTGCTGAAGCACCATTAACTACGAGATGATTTCTTTTGAATTCAAGCTCGTTTTTTCTTCTACTCAAGATTATATAATCCAGTACATCTTTGGATGATATTACTATTTTCATGGTTTATTCACCTCATTTTATTTACGAGGCATCAGGGGAGGTGAGGGGGAAACCCCTCACAATTTCTGATCTGATTTCTTTATAATTTTCTGGTCGCCCCGCCATCTTTTGCGAGCATGAAATACACTTTTCTACCAGCCTGTTTTTTTGTTAATAAACTGATATTGCACAGTCTATTCAACCTAGCTGATGCAGCGTTTGTTCCTTTATAGTTGAATTCTTTTTTCACATCTTTTGCAGTTACCTTTCCATTTTGTGATATGAAATCAACAATGTTTTGGTCAATTTCTGGAAGAATCAATTCTTCATCCACAATTTCTTTTTCAAGACCATGTTTTTGAATCACATTTTCCAGTTTTTCTAATCTTGCCATAAGGTTTTTGAGTATTCTATTGGTATTTTCCCTTTCTTCTACTAATTGTGCGACCATAAGGCCCAACACAACAGGATCGTTAAGTTTTTCAATAACTTCACTATGCTTTTCAACTATGGCATGAACGAAAGTTTCTTGTTCTTTTCCGATAGGTTTATATTTTTTTTCCATGTTACTACCTCATAGAGTTTTTTTGAACTCCATTGGTTTTTTGCTCACAACAATGTTGTGACCATATTGCGACAAAGTCACAGTATTGTCATGACATAATCATGACATGTTTATAAAGCTTTTGTTTATCAGAGGTTAAAACATATTATTTTTCAACACACAAAAATTCATGATTTATAATTTTAACACTAAAAAATGTTTTTTTGTACCCCAAATGTTTTTATTCTTTTCTTGTGTAGGTCATATAGTGGTGGGCTGCGGTATGAGAAATAATATATTTTTTAAAAAAATGCTTCAAGAATTATATATAGGTTATAAATCCAAAAATTTCAAGAGAATAAAAGCTGTTGAACATAAATGTGCAAACGAATTGGTTTTAGCTTTTGATAGAGATTTGTTTAATACTTGTTTATTATGTTTCATGGTCGGAAAATTAATATCTAAAAAACGTTTCGAAAAACACCCCTATTTATTGAAATTTGATAGATTGATAAATGATTTAAAATATCATATGAATTCAGATGATTATATAGGGATGAGAAAAATTGTAAGCAAAATGATAACATTGATTGATTCATTAGATTCATCAGATAAAAAATTTATCAACAAGTTGGCATACAATGGAAAGATAAAAATAGCTTCAAAACTATATGCGCAAGGGATTTCTCTTAGCAGATCTTCCAAAGTGACAGGTGCAGACGAATATGAGATTCTAAATTACATTGGAAAAACGATGATGGCAGACAGAATTGAAACATACATGCCCATTTCAAAGAGGCTTGAGAAACTTGAAAAAGTTTTTCTAGGGTGATGTCATGGAATCTGTTGTTTGTGATGCCAGCTCTTTGATTTCTCTTTCAAGTTCTTGTTATTTGAACGTTTTAAAACTATTCAAACAAAAAATTCAGTTTATAATACCCAAAGCAGTGGAATATGAGTGTATAATAAAACCTCGTTCAATCAAACAATTTTCATTAAATTCATTTAAATTAAGTCATCTTGTTAAACTTGGCATTATAACCATAACCGAAGAAGATCAGAGTTTTTTAAAGGATATTATGGATACTGGAAACAATATATATTACAAACAAGGCAAACCCATTCATTTAATTGATAAAGGCGAATGCGGAATGATCGCTTATTGTATTGATAGAAAAGTAAATTATATGTTGATTGATGAAAGAACAACAAGAGCTTTGATTGAGGCACCGCATGTTTTGAAAAAACACTTTGAAAAAGAATTCAATGTCCATATAACTACTAATATTGAAAATCTTGAGAAATTCAGAGAAATGACAAAAAACATAAATGTTTTAAGGAGTAGCGAACTCTTGATTCTTGCATATAAAAAGGGGTATTTCGATGATTATGAAAATCCTAAAAAAATGTTGGAATCTTCATTGAATTATTTGAAATATTCTGGATGTGCATTAAGTTTTGAAGAAATAGACCAATTCATAAAAACTTTGAAATAATTTTTATTATCCTGATTTCCGTTGTCTTTTTATACATTTCGTGATATACATACATACTATGGGGAGAAATGTTGATATATTACACAAACCTATTCCAGATGATGGTTTAAAAAAAATAGATATGCACCTACATTCGCATTATTCCTCTGATTCTTGTATGTCTTATGATGAAATACTCGAAATGGCATCATATTTTGGAATAAAACAATTGAGTTTTACTGATCATGATATTTTGCCAAAAATAAACCAAATTAATAATCTAAAAATAAATAATGGACTTGTTGTAGTTATGGGGACAGAAATCTCTGCATGGATCTATGAAACTGATACAAGTTGTCATATATTGGCATACGATTTCGACCCAACAGAAACAAATTTTTCAAATATGATGAATACTTTAGAGGATATAAGGTTTCAAACAATTCAACTCATCATACCCAACATAGAAACAACAATGAATATTAATTTCCCCTATGGCAAGTTTGATTTGGAAGAACTAGTACGAAACAATTCTACTTATGAAACATTATTCAAAATAGCTTATGAATTTACAGTACATAATTTGAGGGATTTGTGGTTTGGTGGTGAAAGTTTAAGTCATATTCAAGCAATGATTAGGGATAGATATTCTCGAATGATTACTGCAACATCTAGATTGGAGGCAAGAAAAGTTGTTTCAAATATTTTGGGGGCAGGAGGCATTCCTGTTTTGGCACATCCAAAAAATATGGGTAAAGCAGAATTTGATGCTTTTGAGGATATGGGAGGTAAAGGAATAGAATTATTCCATAGGATGTTGACCCAAACAGAAAATGAAGAGCTTCTTCTCCAATGCCGTAATAGAAAATGGGGATATACTAAAGGTTCAGATTTTCATGGACATTATTTTGCTGTTTTTGATAACGAAGAACGTCTAACAAAAAAGGAAGAAAAAGAACTCCAAAATTTTTTTGGAAAAGATATGAATCAAATTGATAATCCCAGAGAAATAAATGAATTGAGATCAAAGGCAAAGAATTTTTTAATGTATCTTAGGGTTCTTGAAAGACAGAATAGGATGATAAGTGCTGGCAAAAAATTCACAAAAGAATGGAGAAATGGGGGCAATGGTCATAATAATCACCGCCCCTCATCCAAAAACAGTTTCAAATTTCGTCATTAAACTATTTTAAATTTGTATCCATACTGTATCAAACCTTCTTCCCCATCTTCCCTCATTTTTCTAAATATAAATTCAACATTTGAACCTATTTTAATTTTCTCACTGTCTGTTTCAACTAATTGGCCCAATATTGATGGACCTTCGGAAAGGTTTATTATTGCTAAATAATATGGGACCTCTAACTCTAAACCCGTTGGTGCAGTGTATACTTTAGTATAAGTTTCAATTTTTCCTTTTCCACAAAATATCTTTGTTTTCAATTTTCCTTGCCTTCTACATTTAACACACACCACCCTTGGTGGAAAATATGCTGTTCCACAATTTTCACAATAATTTCCTTCTAATCTATACCTTTGGGGTATATTCCTCCAAATTGATGCAATTCCTTCTACCATATTTATCACCTAATTTACTCTTTTCATTATATGTACAATTGCTGTAGCTCCAGAACCGCCGACATTATGTGTCAAACCAATTTCTGCATTGTCAACTTGTCTTCCCTTTCCTTCTCCCCTTAATTGCCATGTTGCTTCAACTGCTTGTTTAACGCCAGTTGCTCCGACAGGATGTCCACAGGCTTTCAAACCCCCAGATGTATTAATAGATATCTTGCTGTTGAGTGCTGTTTCTCCTTCTTGTGTTGCAGGTCCGCCTTTTCCTTTTGGGAAAAAACCTAAATCTTCAACTGCCAACAATTCTGCTATAGTAAAACAATCATGAACTTCTGCAAAGTTAATTTCTTTTGGAGTTACACCTGCTTGTCTGTATGCTTTTTCTGCTGCAACTTTTGTCGCATTCAATTCGATAAGAGAAGCCCTATCATGCAATGGCAGCGTATCGCTTGCCATACCCACTCCTGATATTTCAATTGGCGTGTCCGAGTATTTTCTTGCTATATCTGATGATGCCAGAACTAATGCAGCAGCCCCATCTGTGATTGGCGAGCAATCTAAAATTTTTAAAGGTTCTGCAATTGGTTTAGATTTCATAACTTGTTCTAAGGTTATTTTATTTTGATATTGTGCGTATTCATTTTTTGAGCCGTTTTCATGATTTTTAACGGCAACTTGGGCCATTTGTTCTTCTGTTGTTCCAAATTCTGCCATATGTTTTTTTGCCAGCAATGCATATACTGCTGGAAAAGTTGCTCCTGAGAAATATTCCCATTCAACATCTCCTGCCCCTGCCAATGCAATTGTTGCATCTCCTGTGCTAACATCAGTCATTTTTTCTACACCGCCCACAACTACAACATCATGATATCCAGATGCGATTGCCATATATGCTTCTCTTAAGGCCATTCCTCCAGAAGCACAGGCAGCTTCAACTCTGATTGAAGGCAGAGGATTCAATCCCATTGCATCTGCCAACAAAGCACCAACATGTTCTTGTCCTACTAACCTACCTGCAGCCATAGTTCCACCATAAACTGCTTCAATTTCGTTGCCAGATAAGTTTGAATCCACCAATGCTTTAATACCTGCTTCAACAACCAATTCTTTCAATGATTTATCCCAACGTTCGCCAAATTTTGTCATTCCTGCCCCGATAATCGATACTTTCTTCATATTATCACCTACATTTTTAATTTTCTTCTGTGTTTTACATATTCCCCGTAGGATATGTATTTTTTATTGTCAACAAAAGTTTGTACTTTTGCACCTTTTTCTCTTATATCTTCAATTTTATCTGTAACTTTGATATCAAATGCGTCAGAACCAGCCCCGGACCCGAACGAAGCAACCAAAATTCTTGATCCCGGTGATGCTTTATCCAAAACATTTGCCAAACCAACCATTGTTGCCCCAGAATATGTGTTTCCGATAAGAGGAGTCATCAATCCCGGAAGAACTTTCTCTTTTGGGATTCCCATATCTTTTGCCAATTTTATCGGAAATTTAGCATTTGGTTGATGAAAAACAAAAAAATCATAATCTTCAACAGTTGTATTCATCCTTTCCATCATTCCTTTTGCACCAGAGCTAACGTGTTTGAAATAAGCAGGTTCTCCTGTGAATCTGCCACCATGAGAAGGATAATCTTTTCCAGGCCTTCTCCAAAAATCGGGGGTATCTGTTGTAAATGAATATGTTCCATTTATCTCTGCAACTATGTTTTTGTTTCCGATTATAAAGGCACCTGCTCCTGCTCCTGCAGAATATTCTAACGCATCGCCAGGTCTCCCTTGGGACGTGTCAGTTCCTACTGCCAAAGCATATTTTGCCATGTTCGAATTAACCAACGCCATACCAATTTGTATTGCAACCGTTCCTGCTTTACATGCAAATTCTAAATCTGCAGCAGTCATGTGTGGTGTTGCTCCAAGTGCTTCGGCAACAATTGTGGCCGTGGGTTTTACAGCATAGGGGTGAGATTCAGAACCCACAAAAACTGCATCAATATCTTGAGGATCTATATCGCCTCTTTTAACTGCTATTTTTGCTGCTTCAACAGCTAGTGTTGCAGCATCTTCATCCATATCAGGTACACTTTTTTCCAATATCCCCAAACCTTGAGTTATTCTTTCAGCATCTTCTCCCCATACTTTGGCAATATCTTCTGTTTTGATTCTATATTTAGGAACATACGCCCCATATCCTACAATTCCAACTGTCATCTAAACACCTCATAATTTGTGCAACGCATCCTTAATCTCATCAACTTTAAGATTGGTGATAAGAACAGGTATCATTTCTTTTTCTGCAATTTTTAATGCAAGAACATCAACTTCTTTTATTCCGTGAAGAATAACAATACTGGGTTTCAATGCCGAAACTCTAATGACTACCATTGGGCTTCGGCCACTAGAAACTTCAGTGAATATAAAGGCTCTTTCACTCATGGCCCCATATAATCGAGGGTATTGCGAATAAGGTAAATCCAATATAACTTTTAATGAATTAATTAATGTATAACCATATACTTTTTTAGTATCCAATAAATCCTCATTTATAATTACCTTTGCTTCCAAAAGTTTAACCAATTCTTTTCCTGTAAAACTAGTGGCAAATTCATGAACCTCAAAAAATTCTTGTTCATTTATAAATTCTTGAGTTAGTTGTGTTGTTATTTTTCCCCCTTTTGCTAAATCAATATCAATTATTGCGTTTATAAATCGTTTAATTATGTTTATTCCAGGAGATGCTCTCCTATCAGATTCATAGTCACTAACTGTTGAGGGAGATACATCCAAATAATCTGCAAGTTCTGTTTGAGTTATATTGAAGATTTCTCTCCATTTTCTCATTGTAGCCCCTGATTTTACAGATAAAACTACTTCTCCCGCAATTTCTTTTTTTAATTTTTCGATTGTGCTTTCAGTATTTGATTTGGGATATCCCGTATCCATTTTAAATCACCGTAATTCTTACAAATAAGTAGTTGAATACCTTTTTAAATCTAACGAAAGACTTTACGACACTTAACGAACTTTAAACTTTATAAACCCTTTTTTGAAGTGTTTTTCCCTTTACAATCAAATCTGTCTGTAAACCACCTTCTGCGGGCGAGTAGATTACTTGGGGACCTATTCTGAATGTATTTCTCAAATCCTGAGGGGAAGGTCCAACATAGTTTTCTCTGTGGACAATTTTTTGGCTATTGGGATGATGGTGAAACCAAGCAAAAAATCTTTTGTTTGAATCTTCCAGAAATAAAGATCTATCTTCAAAAATAGTTACGTCATTTGCATAGGATATTTTGAAAACTCCTCTCAAATATCTTTCCAATTCCTGTGTAAGTATGCCTAAATGTAGTTTTTCCATATCCATTATAACTTTTTCATACATTTTTCCAACTTTGTTTGGGGCAAACATTTTTTTTGCTTTTTCAATTTCAAGTTTAACTCTTTCAAAAACAATATCATAATCTTCTTCTGTCATTTGCCCTTCTTTAACTCTTTTTATTATTCTATCCAAAATTCTAACAGATTCATTTTCTTTGAATTGTATTTCAAAATTTCCATTTTCCCAGAATATAAGGCCTCCTTTTTCTTCATCACAACCATCAAATTGTTTATAAAGAAAAGGTGCTTGCTTTTCCACAAATTCAAAAAACTCTTCGGCCCTTTCTTCTGCCAATTTACTTGAAACAAATATTTTGGGGGTGTGTTCAAGATGTTTCCCCATATTTTCAACATTTTTTTCAAATGCAACGTAACTTAGCTCTATTACTACTTGTAAGGATTTTGGAAGTTTTAATTCACCAATTCTTTGTCTGCACCTATCAAGGTTCCCTCGATATTTTTTCTCAACATTCTCCCAATCCAAACTTAATTCATATAATATATAAAGCAAATTTTCAGATGGGCGTTCTGCGTATTCAGCTAAATCCATACATGCTATCATAAGATCATAGGGTAATTCAGGGTTAATATCTTTTTTAAGTTCAGGGTACCTCTTAAGTAACAAGTCAAATTCCATCATCCCGAGTGCTATTTCTTCTCCGTTCATATTTATCTACTCCTTTTTTGAACTTTTTTCAAGCAACCAAGTAAATGAATTCAATGCGTATGCTGTGACATATAAAAGTGATGCAGGGACTGTGATCAGGCTTGATAATATACTTGGCGGGAGATTATTTAATATACTTTTTGTGAAAGAATATGCTCCAACCCCTCCAGCAACTGCAATGCCTATGCCCAAAATTAAAGCACTCGGAATTCCATAGCTTCTTATATTTTCAATTTTTTTCGTAAAACTGTCAGGTCCACCAAACTTTTCTTTAACATTTTGAAGGATTTCCTTTAATTTTTTCCTTGCTTGTAAACTATCAATTAAATCCCGAATTCCTCTTGCGATAGTGCCACTCACCAGCACAATTCCTAAAACCGGATTAAGCACTATTCCAATCCCTGTATAAAATGGGGTAAAGGCGTTTTCAGCAATTTTCCATACTTTTGGTTTTTTAGGTTTAATACTTCTTTCCATTAAGTGAGAAGTAACATTTTTCCAGAGTTTATCGCGTGTAGACCATGTGTATCTATTTTTCATTCTAAACA
>Ga0334889_1001537_pt1 | contig 29938 bp, 17 predicted proteins | sample GraSluR1_MG_2_FD_207222 | JGI IMG/M metagenome (GOLD analysis project Ga0334889, IMG submission 207222) | Sludge microbial communities from methane-producing bioreactor in Wageningen University, Netherlands - Granular Sludge_8_08-R1 | ecosystem: Engineered > Bioreactor > Anaerobic > Unclassified...
CAACCACTACGCAGCAATTAGATACCCCCGCGCTCACCCGCCCAACCACCGCCGCCCACCGTGTCAGCGTCTTCATGACTCTGGCCCCGAAAATGCCGCCAAAATCCACCTACAGCCGCCATTGTACCACAATCGCCCCCAGCCGATCAGGGATTTTCGCCCATCGCACGCCGCGTACAAACGCGCGCCCGCCTGTGACCGCCGGGCTGGGTCGAGTCGAAGCGCCTCCGCCTGCATATTATGGCACGCTCAGCGGTTGGCGTCCGGGGCTGCGAATCAGCGCTGGAATGTCCCGCGCGGGCCCGCTAAGCTGAATTGTGAGCGCGGGTTGTGCTCGCGCGCACGGTTCAGGAGGAGAATCCATGAGGCGGTTTCGGTTTGCGGTTGTCTTGCTCGGCAGTGCGCTGGCTGCCGCTGGCGGCGCGGCGGCGCCGTTTGACGTTGTAGTTGACCTGAGTCAGTCCACGCTTCACTTCGAACTCTGCATCTCCGGCTCTTGTGATACGGACAGTTCCGCCGTAACGGGAACCGTCACGGTCGACGTGGATTCCGTGACGGAACCGACCCTGATCTGGCTGCACGATTTCGACCTGCAGCTCGCGGACACGCTGAGCTGGTACATCAGTTGGAGCTTCCTTGGCAGCTTCAGCGCGAGCGCGGCGAACGTGCAGGTGACCTACGCGGAGCCGGGCACCATACGTGGTCCGGAACCGGTCACGGCCGGCGATTTCCAGTTCCACGATGTGCCGGCCCAGCCCGCCGGAACAATGACGTATCTCGCCGTGGGCATTCCCTGCGTGGCGCTCCAGTCGGCCGGGTACTTGTGCGACGACACGACGCCACTGGGTGCCGAGGGGCCGCAGGTGGCCGACGTGTTCGCGGGTACCATAAGCACCGAGGGCCGGGTCGTGACACTGGCCACGACGCTCGACATCACCGCGCCGCTGGTGCCGGAAAGCCCGAGCCTGGGCACGCTGCATGTGTACGGCACGGTCCGAGGGTCAGCCTTCGTACCGTTTGACGCCGGCGACCTGAACTGCGACGGCCTGGTCAACTCGTTCGATATCGATCCGTTCGTGCTAGCGCTGACCGACCCGGCCGGGTACGCCACGGCACAGCCGGGCTGCAATCGAATGCTGGCCGATACGAATCACGACGGCGTGGTTAACTCGTTCGACATCGATCCGTTCGTGCTGCTACTGACCGGCGGCCGCTAGCAGTCCGCCACAGAAGTGCCGGCGGGCTGATCAGGCGGCATGCTGCCACGAATGCTGACGGAAGGAGAGGTATGAGATTCTGCGTCGCCCTGCTTGCCCTGCTGACCCTGCCGCTGGCCTGCCCAGCCGCCGCCGGCGGACCATCACCCGCAGAGCCACGCCCGAGCCGCGAGAATCGCCGAACTCCCGTCGTGGACGTCTTTGAGCGCTCCCGCGACGCCGTCGTCAACATAAGCACCACGCGCATTGTTCAAATGCGCACCCTCGGGCTGCCTTCCTTGTGGAGCGACATCTTCGACTTCGGCCCGCCGCGACAGCGCACCCGCGAGGTGCACAACATCGGCTCCGGCGTAGTCATCCATCCCAAGGGCTACGCCGTAACCAACGCACATGTCGTCGCACAGGCCTCGGATGTGCAGGTCAGCTTCGCCGACGGCACCACCCGGCCGGCCGAGATCCTGGCGGTGGACACCACGCATGACCTGGCCGTCATACGCATCGAGACTGACCGCGACCTGCCCTGGCAACGATTGGGGCACAGCGATGACGTCATGGTCGGCGAGACCGTCGTGGCCATCGGCAACCCCCACGGCTTCCAGCATTCCGTCACCGCCGGCATCGTCAGCGCGGTTGACCGCACGCTCGTCTTCGGCGGCGACCGGGTCTACCGCGGCCTCATCCAGACCGACGCCCCGATCAACCCCGGCAACTCCGGCGGCCCTCTGATCAACGTCAACAACGAAGTTATCGGAATAAACACCGCCATCCGCGGCGACGCGGAGAACATGGGCTTTGCCATCCCGGTTGACCGCATCTGGGAGCTGCTGCCCGAGATGCTCGACATCGAACGCCGCAAGCGGGTCAAGTTCGGCCTGCGGGTCGCCGGCCCCGAGGCCCGGGTACTCGACGTGCGGCCGGGCAGCCCCGCCGCCCAGGCCGGTCTGCGCCGCGGCGACCGCGTGGCGAAGTTCAATGGTGAGCCGGTTCACGACGGCATCGACTACTGTCTGCGCCTGCTGGATCAGGAGCCCGACTCGGAGTTCGTGCTCGGCCTGCAGCGCGGCAGCGAAGTCACTGAGCTGCGCGTGCGGCTGGAGGCCCTGCCGTTGCCGGACGGTCGAGAGCTGGCCCTGCGCATGCTGGGCGTGGAGCTGAACGAGATTCCGGAAGGACTGCTGCGCCAGTATGGCCTGGGGCCGCGCACGGGCCTGGCCGTGACCGCCGTGGAGCGCGCCAGCCCGGCTGACCGCTTGGGCATCGAGCCCGGCGACATCATCCGCCGCATCGACGGCATTCCCACCGCCGACGTCACCGCCCTGGGTCTGCTGCTCGAGGGCGTGGCGCCGGGAGAACCTGTGCACGTGGAGGTGTTGCGCCCACGACACGGCCAACTGGTGCAGTTCGCGCCGGTGCGGGTCCGCACGCGCTAAGCCCGCTTACGGAACCACGAACGACGGCGGCGCCGGGCGCATACGCTGTTGGGCCGGCTCGCGCCGCCCCGCATAGCGCTGCTCAACCTCGGCACGCGACACCTGCACAACCACCAGGTCGCCGCTCTCCATCCGCACGACCTGGCCGCGCTGGTCGGTGTACACGCGACTGGTCTGCGGCAAAAAGCCCTCGCGCGTCTCGTAGCTGAGCCCTTCGATGCCGCTGCCCGGCACCGCTCCGGGCCCCTGTGGACGGATCATGTATACGCCCAGGGCACGCGTCTGCGAGTCGTAGGCGGCGAAGGCGTACCACTCCTGCGGCGCGGCCAGCAGCAGGCGCGGCAGCAAACGGATCCAGGCCAGGTCAAGGTAGCGCGGTCCGATCGGCAGCGGCGGCTGCGGGTCGGGCAGCCCCGGTTCCAGGTTCGTGGTGAAGCTGGAGACCAGCGCAGCGCCCTGGCGAACGCACTGGTTCAGCTCGATGTACAGGCGCTGCGAAGGCACATCCGCGGCGGGAATCAGCGTGCTGCGGTGCTCGATCAGCTCGTTGCGCAGGTCGAAGCTGCTGAACAGGTTGACCTCGGTGTGGCGGACGGTGCCGTCCTCGCCGAAGCGCCAGGATTCCTCACGGACGCGCAGCCCACGCACCAAGCGCGCCGGGAAGCGCGGATCATCCAAGGAACGCTCCTCCGGGCGCGTCTGCCGCACCAGGTACCCCACCGGCTGACCGCCAATCACGAACTCGTAGTAGTCTTCCGCCTCATCCAGGCTGACGTGCGCCGCGCCGCCGCGCAGCTCGCCGAGCACCGCCCGACCACGCTCGAACGCCGCCTCGATCTGGCGGGCTTCGACGCGGTCGTACAACACCCGCACGGAGTCGGCGATCTGCTCGACAGACGCACGAACGGCCTGTTCATCCGCGTCGTTCGCCACCGCGGACGCCAGCACCAACACCCAGACCGTCCGCGCGTCAAACGGTATGCAGACGTAGTAAGTTTGTGTTCGTCGCCCCGCGGTCCGGGCGTCAATCAGCATGATGGCCCGCTCGCCGCCTTCGAGCATGGTGCAGCCCTCTGGGATCCGGCGTCCGCCGTGCACCTGCCCCATGCGTTCGAGGAAGCCGTCCAGCCAAATGGCGAATTCCGGCATCTCCATGCTGCGGAAGATCAGGATCTGCAGGGCCTGCAAGCCGTCCGCAGCGCTGCCCCGCAGTACGCCGATGGCACCCTGCGGAGCCTCGAAGCGACCGCGATCGTATGACCAGCCCGCCGGCACGTGCAGCTCAAACCCGAAGGTCGCATCCAAGTAAGGCATCAGTTCCAGACCGGTGGCCGGGGACGGCGCCGGCTGCGTCGTCTGGGCCCGCACGCTGACCGCGCCGCCGGCGGCCAGCACCACCAGCAGCCCACGGCACAGACGCGAGGAGCATATCTGACGGGATGTCAGCGACCCGCACGCGCTCATTAGCATGTCTCCCACAACCGCGGAACACGAACTCCGGCTGGTCACCGCCGGCCGGCCACACCGCAACAGTGTAAACGGAACCGCCCGCGTGTGCTGCACTCTCCCCGCACGCCTTGGTCAGGCAGGCCCACGACGCCCGGCAGGAATGGTCGCGCGGTGGAGATCCGGCGGGTGCGAATCCGGCTCTGGCTGTTATCATCCTGGCAACTGGAGGCGCAACGGCCGTGAGAATAAGTGGATGGTTCGGCGTAGTGTTTCTGGCGGCGGCCGGCGGCTGCATGCCCGACGTGGATGGGGTCGGCTGGCTGCTGGGAGCCCGCGAGCAACTCCCGGAGACGACTGCGGGACTCGAACTGCTGGCGCGGATTGCGCACATCACGGACACACACGTCCTGGACGAGGAGTCGCCGGCTCGTTTCGCGGGGGCGCACGCGCTGACACCCACCGCATGGCGACCGTACGAGGCGTGCTCCGCGCAGTTGCTCGACGGCGTCATTCGGACGATCAACCGGATTCACGCCGACGGCCGCGAGATCGACCTGCTGATTCATACGGGCGACGCGTGCGACAACGCCCAGGGCAATGAGCTGGAGTGGTTTCTGACCGTCCTCGCTGGCGGGCTGCTTGATCCACGCAGCGGATCGGATGACCGGGCCGCGGACGCGCGTCCGGAACCCGCACTGGACCCGCATACACCCTTTGTCGCGCAGGGGTTGTATCGGTCAGGCTTGCACGGCGACCAGCGGTCGATTCCGTGGTACACGGTGCTCGGCAACCATGACGTCTTCGCCATCGGCGTCTTCCCGATTCACGAAGGTCCGGACGGTCATAGGACGGCCGCGTTGCCGCTGGATTGTCGGCCAGGGCTGCTGTTGCCGGTGCGGTTCGATCCGGTGGCGGCAATGGCGTACGGGAACGTCACGCCGGCTGAGCCGGGGCCGCCGCCGCTGCTGACGCAGCCGCGGGTGGTGGTGCCCAATGCGGCCCGGGCGTATTTCAGCAAGGACGAGTTCATCGCGGCCATGTTCACGACGGCCGGCGGTCCGCCCGGGCACGGGTTCGCGCACGCGGGCGGGACGAGTTGGTACAGCGTAAGTCCGGCGCCGGGGCTGCGGTTGATCGGGCTGGATACGACCGACTTCGCCTTTGTGACGCCGGGGCTGTTCTACGTTGAGGGGGCCGTATCGTTCCGGCAGGCTGAGTTTCTGCGCGGTGCTCTGGCGGCCGCCGAAGCGGCGGATGAGCTGGTCATCGTGGCCTCACATCACTCCAGTGCAAGCGTGCCGCCCGGCTTCGGCGTCGATGTTGACGGCGCGGGCCTGCGGGCGCTACTGAGCGAGTATTCCAACGTCGTGCTGCATCTGGCGGGGCATCGGCACATCAACCGCGTGGTCGACCGCGGCGGCTACCTGGAGATTGAGACATGCGCCACGCTCGATGCCCCGCAGGAGGGCCGGCTGATCGAGATATGGCGTGATGTGACGGACGGTCGCATTCTGATCGGTTACGAGATGTTCGGCCACCTCGACGATGAGCTGCCGCCGTTGGGGGATGATCCGCTGCGGGGGCTGCGGACGGCCGCCCACGCGCTGGCGCAGGGTGGGAAGGCGGCGGCAGCGCGCCAACAGGGGCGCGCCGGCGAAGCAGCCATACCCCCCGAGCAGCCGACGGATCGCCAGGGCTGGTTTATCTGCCGGCCGTAAACGACCGGACGACCAACCCGACAGGCTGCCCGGGTCGCGGTCGTCCAGTGTCGCCAGGTTGTTGTCGCTGCGGCTAACCGCCGCCGGTCAACAACTGCACGAAGGGGTCGATGTCGAAGACATTGATGACTCCATTGCCATCGACGTCAGCGCTCATGATGTCGCAGTTATCGTAGGTTTCCGCGTACTGGGCGGGGCTCGTCAGGGCGATCACGAACGGGTCGATATCGAAGACGTTGATGAGCCCGTCGCAATTGGTGTCGCCGGGGCGCGTCCGGACCTGGACGTACAAATGTTGCTCGCCGCAGAACAGGTCGCGCGTGTCGCCAAAGCGGCCGGCGACGGACAGCACCAGGTCGTAGTAGTCCTTGCCGGCATCTGTGCCGACGTTGAGATCGAAGGTGAACGACGTCGGCCCAGTGCCCCAACGGTAGCCCTGAGCGGGGTCGGAGTAGTAGTAGGCGGCCGCGCCCCACTCGGCCCAGTCGCAGTCACCGGAGTAGCTGAGTTGCCCGCCGGACACGACGCCGGGGAAACGCAGGCGTTTGAGGGTGACGGCGTAAGTGTCGTCGATCTGCAGGCCGGTCACTTCCACGTGCAGTACGCCCGTGCCGCCCGGGTAGGTCTGGAAGACCGGGAGCGGGCCGCGGTCCGGGGCGCCGGTGGCGGATTCGTCCGGGTCGGCCAGTGTGTCGTGGCCATAGATGAACAGCAGTTCCGGCTGCCATTGCCCGTGACAACTGAGGCAATTGGCGCCCCAGGCGGGCTCGGCGTAGGCTGTCTGGCCCAGGCCCAACAGCAGGACGACGGGCACTAATGCGACGCACTTCATGGTTCGCCTTCCCTTCTTGACGAACACCGCAGCGTAATCAACGGGCTGCGGAACTCGCGAACTCCGCCAGCGCCAACTCAATAATCCGCGGCACCAAGCGAGCGATCTCGGGCGTCAGATGGAGGCCCCAGTCGATACTGTGGGGCGCCACGCCGATGACCACCAGCTCTTGCGGCGCGCTGCCAAGTAGCCGAGCCGCGGCGAGCGTCTCCAAGAGCCCGATCTCGTGCAGCGAGACGTCGCCGGCCTCACGCGGGGCGAGGTCTTGCGCCTCGAGGCGCAGGATGGTTCCGGGCTGCGTTTCGCCCGCGAGGGCATCAATCACGACGACCTTCCGCCGGTCTGCCAGCACGTCCAGCAGATCGAGCCCGGCGGTGGCGCCGTCAAACACTTCCACATCCGCCGGCAGGTCCATGCCCTGCATGGCCTGCACGACCCGCACGCCCACGCCTTCATCCCGCAGCAGGATGTTGCCCAGACCCAGCACGAGGTTCGGCGTGCGGGCCGGCTTGGGGCGGGACTGCTCCGGCTGGGGCATTCCGGGCAATCTCCAGTCTCTCGTCAGCCGACACTCGGGCGGAGCAGAACGCGGGCTCCGCCCCGGCGGTCGTTCGGTCGCACCATATGAACTGCGCAGGCCAGGCACGGATCAAACGTGTGCACGACGCGCAGCACTTCGATCGGCTGATCCAAATCGGCCACCGGCACGCCGATCAGGGCCGTCTCGATCGGCCCGGGCTGGTCGGCATCATCGCGCGGCGACGCGTTCCAGGTGGTCGGCGTGATGACCTGGTAACGGTTGATGGCCGAATCCGCGATGGTCATCCAGTGGCCCAGGGCGCCGCGCGGGGCCTCCGTCAGCCCGGCGCCGACGCCGCTGGCCGGAATAGCGCTGGGCACGTAAACCGGCGCGCCCGGCACGAGCTCGTCTAGCCAGGTGTCCATGGTGTTCGCCAACAACTGCGTCTCCAACGCGCGGGCCACGATGCGATCCATGGCCGAGATGCCGTTCGTGTAGCGGCCGCTGATCCACATGCGCGCCAGCGGGCCGGCCTCGTGCGCCTGGCCTTGCAGCCGCGGCGCCTTCAGCCACGAGTAGGCCCCCGGCTTATCAGCGTCCGCAACGGTCGTGGCGTCCGCCGGATGCGCGCCGCCGGACTCCGGCGTGTACCACGCATGCGTCACGTGCTCGGTGATCTCGGCCGGGTCCAGCGCGTACGCCGTACCATCCGTGTAGCGGCCCGGACTGAACAGCTTGCTGGTGCCGGCGCCGTTCAGATCGAACACGCCGAAGGCCATGAGATTGCCGTTGCCGACGCCCAGGTTGTAATAGGTGGGGAAGAGGCTTCCCAGGGTTTGGGCGTCGGGGACGTAGACGTTGTCGATGAAAGCACGCAACTCGTTCAGCAGGGCGCGGAATTCGGCGATCTTCTCGGCCGTCACGGTCTGCGTTACGCCGCCCACGACGAAGGAACTCAGGCAGGGCAGCTTGCCGCCGAAGACCGCGCCGGCCTGGTGGGCCTTGCGCCGGATCTCAAGTGCGCCGACGTAGTGGCTCACGAGCGTGCTGGCCGTGGTCCCCGTGGCCATGTCCGGCGTGACGAACCGGGGCGTCCAGGGGGACATGTCGAGCAACCCCGTCGTGTCGATGTAGTCGAGTGCTGACAGATGGTAAAAATGCAGCACGTGCGACTGTATGTAGTTCGCGGCCAGCACGAGGTTGCGCAGGATGCGGCCGTTGTCCGGGGGCGTGACCGCGAAGGCCTGGTCGAGATTCAGCGAGGAGGCCAGGGCGTGCGACACGGGGCATACGCCGCAGATGCGCTGCGTGTACATCGGGGCGTCACGCGGGTCGCGACCGACCAGAATCACCTCGAAGCCGCGGAACATCTTGCCGGCGGCGCGGGCGTCGACAACCTGCTGGACGCCGCGCACCGTATCAACGGTGACCTCGATTTCGAGGTGCCCCTCGATGCGTGTCAGCGGGTCGATCGTTATCGTAGTTGCCATCAGTACTGTCCTCGCTGTGGCGATCGCCTAGCTCGGGTTGTAAACACGCCTGACTTCCAGTTTGCCCTTGGCAGGCGGCACGCCGTCTTCCACCGCTTCACGCGGGGCCGGCAGATACACGTAGAAGGGCGACATCCCGTCCGGGAAGGTCGGGTTCACGCAGCCCAGGCACGGACTGCCTGAGCCGACGCACCAGTTCACGCCGTACTCGTCCTTGCCGCGGCTGTTCCACTTGCGGATCGGGCAGTCGGAGTAGGTGTGCTTGCCCTTGCAGCCCAGGTACTCAAGGCAGCCCTCTGCGCCGAGCTGCTCCGCGAAGTTCGGCTCGCCGCAGTTCTGGTGGCGCTTGTAGCAGTTGTCGTGGATGCGCTCGCCGAAATACTGGAGCGGTCGGCGGTGCTCATCGAGGGGCGGCAGGTGCCCGGCGGTGAGGATGTATGTGACCGTGCCGACGAACCAGTCGGGGTGCGCCGGGCAGCCGGGCACGTTCACGAGTCGGCTGTCGCCGCCGAGAAACTCGCCGACACCCTTGGCTTCGGTGGGGTTCGGAGCGCCGCCGCTCACGCCGCCGTAGCACGCACAGGCGCCGAGGGCGACGATGTAGCCGGCATTGGCGGCGAACTGCGTCACGGCGTCGGCCATCGTCATGCCGGCCCAAAGGCGGCAGTAGTTGCCCGCGGCCCCGACGGGGATGGCGCCCTCGATTACCAGAATGTAGCCGGGCTGGGTACCTGCGGCCTGGGCGGCCGAGACGGCCAGATCGCCGGCGGCCGCCATGAGGTTGCTCTGGAACTGCACGTCCAGGGTGTTGAGCAGGAGGTTGTCAACCGTGTCGTAATGCACGCTGTTGAGGAAGGAGATGGCACAGCCGTCACAGCCGGCGCCCTGCAGCCAGATCACGCGCGGTCCGCCGGGGGCGCGCAGCACTTCTTGCAGCCGGGCCAGCGCGGCCGGCCCCAGCTTGCCGGCCACGACCGCGGCCGCGGCGGCCTTCAGGAAATCACGGCGACTGATTCTCATGGAACCACCTCCGGTGCGGGCTTCAGGTAGCCGAGTTCGGGTTCCGGTGCCGCATCATCACCGGGCAGCACGCCGCGCCAGGGCGCGATCTCGAGGAACTCCTCGGTCTGGTCCAGCAGCGCCCGGGTGTAGGGCGCGTTGTGTACGCCGTAGGAGCGGTCCGCCACCACCATCTCATAGTTGAACCTGGCGGCGAAGTACCGCAGTTGCTCCTCCGGCGTCAGCCCTTCCTCGTAATCGATGTACTGGGGCGACCCCGGAGTGAAGTAGGGCGCGATCGTCGCCAGCCGGAACTGGATCTCCTCCTGCAGCGAAGCCACCAGCATGCCGGCGACCTCCGGCGTATGACAAGGCTGGCAGGCCTTCCAATTGTAGGCCCGGAATAGATGCCCGCTGTCCACGGGCTGATCCGGAGTCTGCGGCTGCTGATGCACATGGCAAACCTTGCACTCGTCCGGGATGCCCCACCAGTGCTGCGTGTACGGGCCCGCCAGCGGCGACCAGTCGAGGTGCACACCGCCGACGCTGTGCAGCAATTCGGATTGCGGCTGGGCCGGCGACATTCCCGGCATGGCGCCCTGCATGGTGTGGCAGTCGGCGCACAGGTGGCGCGGCTCCATGCGCAACTGGCCGCTGTGCGGGCCGCCGTGCGGATCGTGGCAGGTCACGCATTCCAGCCCGAACTGGGCGGTCCAAATCCCCGGCTTCTCGCCCTCCGGCGCCAGGCGATAGTCCACTGAGTGACAGGCCAGGCAGCTATCCTCCGCATCGAGCGAGCCCCACAGAGTCCACAGGGCCGTCGAGTGCTTCGAATCGGACCACTGCTCGTACTGTGGATGGTGGTTGTCGCCGCACAGACCGTGACAGGACTGGTGACACGCCCCGCACAAGTAGGACGACAAATCAAGGTTCAGAGGGTGGCCCTCCGGATCAACCACGTGGTTGCTGCCGGGACCGTGGCAGTTCTCGCACTGGACGTTGGCCAGATGCGGGGTCGCCGTCAGGTCCACGAAGCCGCTGGCATACCCGTGACCGACCGCGTGACAGGGCAGGCACAGCGGGTTCTCCTCGTCGCCGCTGGCTTGCAGCGTGGTGATCGCCGTAGCGTGAATGGTCTGCAGCCAGTCGGCGTGATGATCGGCATGACAGGCCGTGCACGCGGCCTGCCCTACGTATAGCGACGGACTCGGCAGCGGGCCGGTGAAGTTACGCGCCAAAACCGCGAAGTCGTGCAGGTCCACGTCGCCGTCGCCGTCGGTGTCGGCCAGGTCGAAGTGTCCCGCGTCAACGCCCGCCGGCGGCTCAAGCGCGTCCGGCCCGGCCAGACACTCGGTCAGCAAGGCGAAGTCGTCAGCATCCACATCGCAATCCAGGTCGATGGCCCCCAGGGAGCGGCCGAAGGCGTCCACGCCCGCCGGGGCCGGCACGTCCGGACACGAGTCGCACGGGTTGCCGATACCATCACCGTCGTTATCGCCCTGGTCTATGCTGTGCAGCACCGCGCAGTTGTCGCACGCGTCCCCGAAGCTATCCTCGTCCAGATCACTCTGGTCCGGATTCCAGGTCTGTGGGCAGTTGTCGCAGACGTCGCCGACGCCGTCGCCGTCGTAGTCTTCCTGCTCCGGATTGTAGCGGTCCGGGCAGTTGTCCTCTTCATCCGGGTAGCCGTCGCCGTCCCGGTCGCCGGGCAAGGATATCAGCGGCCAGAAACGGATCGCCGCCTGATGCACCTCGGCGGTTACCCCTACTTCCAGCGGGCTCTGGGCCCATACGATGATCTTGATGTTCTCCTGCGCCAGCCAGCTATCCTCGTCGAAGGTGAAATCCCGCTCCACCACTTGCCACTCACCCGGATTCAGCGTGATGCTCTCCGGCGCGGCGGCCTGCTTGAAGCCGTTGCGGTGATAAGGCTTGAAAGCGGGCCAGCGATCAAGCACCTGAACCATGTTGACGGTCATCGTCTTGGCGGTGCCGCCGGCGTCCACGGCCACCAGGGCCGAGATGCGATAGGTCTCGCCGCCCAGATGAGAACCGCTCAGCTCGATGGTCACATCCGTTGGCATACCGCGCAGCGGCAAGAAGTGGTTGAGGCGGTAAATGTTGTATTGCTGCTCATACTCGTGCACGGCACCTTCAAGGATGTTGATCCCGTTGAAGACGGCCGTCGGCGTATACTCCGCACCATACAACGCCATCCGCTCATCGCCCCACGGCGTCGCGTACTCCGGGTCGAACGCCTGGTACTGAATGAACGCGCAGGTGTCCGGGAACACCGTCACCAGTTGCTCGAAGGCCATGCCCGCCGGCACGCAGGCGAAGCAGTACTCGTTGGTGAACTCCTCGCAGAGCACCACCCGCTGGCTGGCCGGCGCCATGGCTGACAGGCACAACACGAGGAGCGCCGGGATGCAGCGCGCCGCTACGCGCACCACGACACCGCCGGCCCGGTTGGGGTCCCTGGTCATCGCTGCTTCCTTATCCATCGACATCCTGGTCCCGATCTTCGGCGCTCGACAAGCTCGACACGCCACTTAAATCTCGGGCCCGGCTCGCCCCCGAGTCGGAAACCCCATTACACACAATCACCCCCGCGCGAGTCAAGCCTTGCTGCCCGCGCCGCGCATACGTAAATACGGTTGCATACGCCGGATACCGCACCGCTGAAGCCCTGTATCGTTCGCGCGCTACGGCTGCGCGAACACGGCGCGTCCGCAGCCGCTGCCGGCCGCCAGCATGCGTGCCGCTTCATAGGCAGGTTGAGACGTGAGGCCCGAGCGAGCGCCAGCCAGACATCCCCTCGGATTAGGACTCGTCTCTGTATTTATCGGACTACCAAACCGCCGGTGCGAACTCCTCTGTTGTTTCGGCCACTACCGGCTGCCTGGCTCCGATACTCTCGAACCTGGCGCTCTGCGATGGTTTTCCAGCTACGCATACCATTGCGATTGCGTCGACCGGCCCAATTCTGCTATTGTGGCTTATTGGCGGGATGCCTACCCCCGCCGGCGCGCTGTTGATGGTCCCACGGTCGCAATACTGTCGGGTGTCCGCGCGGAAATCCGTGTAGGCGGCCGTTGCCGCACTACAGCCCAGGGCGCAGAAGTTGCGGTCGTACGGCGGATGGCGATGGTGAGCCTCGCCCAACTCGGCTTCGCAATGGGCGGAGTTGGTGGGCCGGTTGTTCCGGGATGTGCGCGGCGGTGGTTGTCCGCGGCCGGAGCGACGGCCGACGACTATTTGGATGGGAGAGTTGATGCCGGCGTACAAGTCTGCGTCCGCGAAACTGGGCCGCTTCGTCGCGGTGTTGCTGATAACTGCCACGGCCCGCGCCGCCTTCGGCCAGGGGAATTACCTGATTGTCTCGGCCGCCGACTACGTGGGCAGCCCAGCGCTGGACGCCTTCATCGCGCACAAAACGAACATGGGTTTCGCGGTAAGCGTTTACAGCGTGCCGGCGGGCACGGCCCGCGCAGACATCAAGAACCACATTGTGGGCTTGTGGGGAACGCCGGCTGGACCCAAGTATGTCCTGATCGTCGGCGACACCGACGGCACCAGCTCATCCACCGGTACGACCATCCCCCACTGGATCGGCGGCGGCGACCACTATGCGGTAACTGACCTGCCTTATGCCTGCATGGGTACGGGCGACGACTGGTACCCGGAATTTCCCATCGGACGTTTCTCTGTTCGCAACACGACCCAGCTTATGAATGTCGTGGCGAAGACGATCTCCGTCGAAACCGGCGACTACGCCGATCCGGATTACGTCAAGCGCGCCGTGTTCCTGGCCACGGACGATTCCACGGCCCAAGCCGCGCAGACGCACGATTACGTCATTGCCACGTACCTCGAGCCGGCCGACTTCACCTGCACCAAGGTCTACGCTGCTCTCGGCGGCGGCACCGCCGACATTCGCAACGCCGTTAACGAAGGCGTGCTGTTCTGCGTCTACTTCGGACACAGTTCGTCAAGCGGCTGGTGGGCGCCCGGCTTCAGCCAGAGCGACGTCAACGCGCTAACCAACGAGCGTATGTACGGGCTGGCCATGGGTTGGTCGTGCAACACAGCCCAATTCAGTGCCAGCGAGTGCTTCGGCGAGACCTGGCTGCGCAAGGCCGATGCCGGGGCGGCGGCGTACCTGTCGGCCTCGGACTACGTTTGGTGGGGCTCGGAGTCGGCGTGGGAGTCGTCCCGCCGCATGGAGAAGTACTTCTTCAGAGCCATTTTCGACCGCGACATTTGGGAGCTTGGCCAGGCCTGGCGGCACGCCTGTTACGCCCTGCTGGCTGACCCGGACTTCGGTCCCTCGCACAGTCACACGCGCAATATCTTCGAAACGTTCGTAATACTGGGTGACCCGTCGCTCCTGTTGCCGCGCGGCGTGGGCTTCACACTGGCCGCCGATCCGGCCGAGTATATGGTCTGTTCGCCGCCCGTCACTGAGGTGGCTTACGAGATCGCGGTGGGCCTGCAAGGCAACTTCTCCGAGACCGTGACGCTCAGTGCAGTGGGTGCCCCGCCGGGCACGACGTTGACCTTCAGCGACAACTCGCTGCCGCCCCCGTTCACGACCGTCCTGACCATCAGCGGTCTCGACGCGGACGCGGCCGGCAACCACACGATTGAAATCGCGGGTACCGCCCCGTCCTTTGAAAGGGCCATTGCGGTCGGGCTGCACGTTGCCACCGGCGCGCCGGATGCGGTGCTCTTGCTCAGCCCGGAGCATGGCGCCCAGGGTGTCGCCATTCTGCCAACGCTGACCTGGGAGGCGGCGGACGGCGCGGCTGAGTACGAAGTCGAAATCGCCACCGATGCGGCGTTCACGAATGTCGTCTACGCGGCCACGGTCATGGACACCAGCCACACGCTGACCGACGCTCTCGGCCTGCTCACGCCCTACTACTGGCACGTCCGCGCCATCAACGCGTGTGGCACGGGCCCGTACTCCGCGGCCTTCCGGTTCATCACGGTGAACATGGCGGTGCCCGTCAGCTACGACCTGCTCAACGGTGAGACCGGGAGCTACACGTACTTCGACGACGCTTATGACGGGGAAGGCGATAACGACGTCGCGCTGGCGCCGCTGTGGGACGGCCTGGGCGATCTGACGGACGGCGTGATTGCCACGCAGAACTGGAATGTCACGCCGGGCCCATACGTCGGTTGGCGCTCGATTCAACCGACGATTACCTTCCAGTTCGCCAATCCGCTGGCGATCGACGCGGTGGTGCTCCACCTCGACGACTCGAACGGCAGCGGCGGCGTCTATCCACCGACCGATGTCCGCATCGTCATGGGCGGCACGACGCTCGAGTTTCCCGTGACGGATCCGCCTAGTGGCGCGCCCTTCGCGGCGACCTTTGACGGACTGGGCCTGTACGGCGACGCCCTGGCCTTGACGTTGCTGGACAGCGCTTTCTCGACCAGCCGCTACATGATGCTCAGCGAAGTGGAGTTCTACGGCGGCATGTTGATCGGCGATGTTAACTGCGATGGCGTCGTGAATGCCTTCGATATCGACCCGTTTGTCCTGGCGCTGACGGATCCCAGCGCGTATGCCGCCGCCTATCCGGACTGCACCTACCTGGCGGCCGACTGCAACGGCGATGGCTTCGTCAACGCGTTTGACATTGACCCGTTTGTAAGCCTGCTGACCGGCGAGTAAGTCCGGCGGCAGGCGGCTCGGAAGCTTGGGTGATCCGGTGTGGCGCCGCCGCCCGGGTCGCCAGGAGAATCGGCGGCACGGCCGGGTCCGGTTGTTGCGACGAACCTGGCGCTAGTATCTGAGGGACGTTGTTGAAAGGGAGCAAGCTCATGAGGTTGCGTGCTATTGTGGTAATACTTTGTGCGGCCTGTGCATTTGTCGCGAGTGCCGACTGCCTCATCATCAGCGAGGTGGTGCATGGCAGTGCCAGCGGCGCTTGCCCGCGCTGGATCGAGATAACTAACACCGGCCTGACGGACTACACGTTTCCAGCCGGCGGTCTGATCGTCCAGCTCGACGACGAAACCGATCTGGCGGTGGACGTCGACCTTACCGGCGTGACCATCAGCGCCGGCCAGTCCTTCGTGATTGACAGTCGTCAGGGCGGGCAGTGTACCGGGGCCTTTCAGTTCGGCGTGTATGAGGTCCCCCCGGACCTCAGCACGATGGTCTTATTCAGCGATGGCGACGGCCGTTACGCCATCACTGACACCGCGGACGGCTCGCACATTATCGACGTCTACGGCGAGTTGGGCGTCGACGGAACCGGCACGGCCTGGGAATGCACCAATGGCTACGCCTACCGCCTGCCCGGCATTAACTCGGGCAGCGGCGCCACGTTTGACGTGGACGAGTGGTACGTAGCCGACCAGGCACTGCCGGGTGGGGATGTGGAAATGCACCTGGCGCTGACCACGCCGTTCGTGCACGATTATGACGAGGACTGCGTGGCCGGACCGCCCTGCCTGGCGCGCGGCGACTCGAACTGCGACGGCCTGGTCAACTCGTTCGACATCGACCCGTTCGTGATCGCGCTTACGCAGCCGGCAACCTGGCAGGCCACGTACACCTGCGACTTCCTGTGCGCGAACGACATCAACTGCGACGGCGCGGTGAACTCGTTCGACATCGACGGGTTCGTCCAGTGCCTGACGGTCGGCTGCCCGCCCTGTCCCTAAGTCCGCTCACGACCCGCGGGGCCGGCGCCGCGCCACGCAGCGCCCGCCGACCCCGCGGTGGCGTGCGTAGCCGCCGGCGATGACGTGCTGCCAAGGCGACCCGCCGGCAAACCGGTGTCTTTCTGGTGACTGTAGTGCTAAGCATCCTCTATGTCCTGCCGGCGGGGCGCAGCACACGTATTCTCCTGCCCAATTCCGCTGATTCACTGCCTCAGACATTAAGACCCGCTTACTCGGCTAAACTGGAGCCGGGTCAACCCCGGCCGACTTCGTGTGCGAGAGCCTCAAATAGCCCCCCTGATGTGCCATACCTGCCACAAGTTTCTTTGCAAAAAGCAGTTACGCGTCGCTACGGGATTCGCACGCGGCCTTCTCGACCGCGGACCTACAAAAACCGACATTCTGCCAAGCGGCCTGGCGCGGTCCGCAATGCCGGTTATCGGCGGAACCGGCCTCCTTTGGCCGCTTTGGCGTTGATTTGCGGACCAGCTTTCTGTTATGACTATGATTAAGGATATCCGATTGGAAGTACCTGACTTCCGCTTCGTGAGCGGAAGTCAGCGCCGGCACGCCTTCAAACGGGAAGGCCTGTCGGTGCCCGTGTGTCGGGCCACTACAACTAACTCCCTTAATGAAGGAGGGCATGCCTTGAGTGAGCATCGCTTTGGACTAGCACTGATGGTCGGCTTGTTGATGCTGCCTGTGGCAGCATTCTCGTATCAAGTCGGCGACCTCAACTGTGACGGCCTGGTGAACGCGTTCGACATCGACCCGTTTGTCCTGGCGCTGGCCAATCCCGCCGAGTACGCCGCCATGTACCCGGACTGCGATTACATGCTGGCCGACATCAACGGCGACGGCCTCGTCAACGCGTTCGATATCGACCCCTTTGTCCAGTTGCTGACGGGCGGGGGCGGCGAGCCCATCGCAACGCAGCTTGCGGGTAACTCACTTACTCAGTACCCCTATTTCGAGTATGTCAAGGCCTTCTTCCAGGCCGGGACCGTGGAACTCGCCATTGACCCGACCCGCTTCCCGGAGATCGTCGGCCAGACCGCGGACGTCTACGTGGTCGAGGCAAAAACCGCCGGCGAGTGGAGTGTCGACAAGGAATTGATCGACGCCCGGCCCGGCGGTCCTGATACCTTCGCGTTCGGCGGCGCGACCATCCAGGATAACACCTTCACCATCGTGACGCCCTCTGCACTGAGCGCCGCCGTCTACGATCCCGTCACCGGGGCCAACACTGGTCTCGGTCGCGGCTATGACGTCATCATCGACATGAACCAGAACGGCGAGCTCGACGGCGGCGACTACATCGACGGCTACAGCAAGGAAGCCGGCCTGTACATCGTGCACGACACGACCGCGACTGGACCGCTGCCGGTCAGCATGGTCGGAACGTACGACGTGGGCACGGTCTTCGGCATCCCCTCCACCCACAAGCTTGAGCGCATCTACTACCCGTCGAACATCGCTTCGATGGGCGAGTTGCCCCTGATCGTCATCAGCCACGGCAACGGCCACGACTACCGCTGGTACGACTACCTCGGCGCTCACATGGCCTCGTGGGGCTACGTGGTCATGTCGCATCAGAACAACACCGGCCCGGGCATCGAGCAGTGCTCGGTCACCACGCTCGGACACACGGACGCCTTCCTGTCCCAGCTCGGTTCGATCGCCGGCGGCGCCATGGTGGGCCACGTCGACAACAGTCGCATCATCTGGATCGGTCACAGCCGCGGTGCCGAGGGCATCGCCCGCGCCTTCGACCGCATTCACGACAACGACTACACGCACGGCGCGGTGCCGCCCACCTACTACTCCATGGACAGCTTGGTCCTGCTCAGCAGCATGTTGCCGGTCGACTTCCTCGGACCGGACAAGTCCAACCCGCACCATGCCAACTACCACCTGTGGACCGCGTCCGGTGACGCGGACGTGAGCGGCACGGCCAGCTCCGATGTCGCCCAGACGTTCCACCTGCACGAACGCGCCACGCACTACCGCATGTCTACCGTCGTGCAGGGCACCGGTCACGGTGACTTCCACTCCGGTAGTGGCGGCGACGTGTTCTCCGGCCCGTGCCATATCACGCCGCGCAGCCAAGTGCACGAGATCATCCAGGGCCTGTTCCTGCCGCTCATCAAGCACTATGCTGAGGGCAACGTCCCGGCCACCGACTTCTTCTGGCGGCAGTACGAGCGCTTCTATCCACCGTCCATCCCCATCAGCAACCCCTGCATCGTCGTGACCAGCGAGTATCGCAACGGTTCTGACACCGGCAACTACTTCATCGACGACTACGAGACGCAGACGTCGACGAGCGTCAGCAGTTCGGGATGTGCGGTCACCTACACCGTCCAGAACCTGACGGAAGGCCGCCTGGACGACAACAACAGCAACTTCTCCTGGACTTCGAGCGACCCGTTCAACGGCGCCACCCAGTGCCGCTCGAGTGGCACCCCCGACAACAGTCGCGGCGTCGTCTTTGACTGGAACGGTGACGCCTACATGGAGTGGGAAGTCTGCCCCGAAGCCCGCGACTTCTGGAACTACCTGTATCTGTCCTTCCGCGGTGCCCAGGGCACGCAGCACCCCTACACGCTGTCGTTCCTCGGCGACACGACCTTCACCGTCACGGTGCGTGACGGCGACGGCACGTCCAGCTCGATCAACATCGGCGCCTACGGCGGCGGCCTGGAGCAGCCTTATCAGCGCTCCGGCGGCTGGCACAACGAGATGGAAGTCATTCGCATTCGCCTCACCGACTTCCTGACCAACGGCACCGGGCTTGATCTGTCCAACGTCGTGGCCGTGCGTTTCAACTTCGGCCCGTCCTGGGGCTCCGCCCAGGGTCGCATCGTCCTCGATGAGATCCACCTCACCAGTGACCATCCCGCCTTCTTCGCCCCGCTGACGATGCGCGTGACCACCACGCCGCCCGAGTTCGTTCCCGTGGGCGCGCCGGTGGTTATTGACGTTGAGATCGACGAAGGCAGCGACGTGTTGGTGCCCGGCTCGGCGCAGATGTTCTACCGCTATGACGGCGGGACTTGGCTGAGCGCGCCCTTGACGCTGGTGGGCGGCACGATTTATCGCGGCACCCTCCCGGCGCCGGACTGCGGCGACGTGCTGGAGTATTACTTCAGCGCCGCGGGCGATGCCACCGGCGTGGTCTATGCGCCGCTCGCGGGGGTCGCGGCCCCGTTCGTGTCCTTCGTGGGTACGTTCCACAGCATCTTCGCGGACGATTTCGAGAGCGACCAGGGCTGGACGGTCTGGAATGATCCGTCGCTAACCGGCGGAGCCTGGGAGCGTGGCGTGCCGGTGAACTGCAACCGCGGTGATCCGCCGGCCGACTACGACGGTTCGGGCCAGTGCTTCCTGACCGAGAACAACCCGCTCAACTGCAACTCCGATATTGACTGGGGTCCGACGCTGCTGCTCTCGCCGGTGTTTGACCTGAGCGGGACCATGGATCCGGTGCTCAACTACGCGCGCTGGTTCACCTGCGATGACGCGGGCACGTCTGAGGAGGACTTCCTGGTTGTCGAGATCTCCAACGACGCGGGAGCCACCTGGACGCTGCTCGAGCAGGTGGAGCATACCGACGGCTGGGTAGCGCGGTCGTTCAACCTGTTGGACTTCGTGACGCCGACGGCCGAGATGATGATTCGCATCACCGCCGACGATACGCCGAACAACTCGATTAGCGAGGCGGCGCTTGACGCGGTGCGGGTCTTTGATGTGACGTGTCCGTAGTTGGGCGACTGCTGTCGCCACTGGCACGGATTCGGATGAACGAAAACGATAATCGGAAAGGATCAATGCTCATGAAACTTATAAGCGTGTTTGCTGGTTTGATTGTCCTGACGACGGTTGTGTTGGCGGCGCCGCCGCCGATGGTGCCGTCGACGCCGGCCGCGGTCGACGGGGTGGTCTATGTGCGGCCGTTCACGTTGGCCAATGGTTTTGAGTTCACCTGGAGCCAGGAGCGACCGACGGTGAAGTCGGGGACGCTGCTGGTGTTGAAGGTCAATGATTCGGCGTTGATTGTGCCGCGCCAGATCGCCGAGCCGGTTCTGTACGTCGGCGACCACACGGCCCAGCGGCTCAACAGTGGTTGGGAATCGGGCTATGTAGTGGCGTTGGTGCCGGGTGACGTTGACCTGGCGAAGACCCCGATCTGGTTTGGCACGCCGGCGTTGCCGGAGAGCGTGAACCAGGCGCAAGCGCGGGCGGAGCGTGCCCAGGCCGAGGCGGCTGGTGTTAAGCCGTTTGCGGAAAAGGAGTTGCGCGAAGCTCGCGAGCGTGGCGGCTCGCGTATGAACGTCGCCGACATGTGCACGCTGCTGCACGACGAGGTTGCGGGCCTGATCGAGCGGTATTCGCCGCAAGAGAAGGCGTTGGTGGAGACCTACCGCGTGCCGGCGGGCGCTTCGCAGCCGGTGCAGGTGTCGCCGGTGCCGGCGCCGTCCGATCAGAACTAGCCCCTCAGCCGGCATTGAGCCGGCGTAACACAGGCCGATAACACGCCGGCCGGGTCACACCAGTGACTCGGCCGGCGGCTTGTCTTCAGCGGGGATTCGTCTGTTCTCGCGACCGGCGTAGCCGGGCTTGTCGCGCTGCATCCAGCCGGTCGCGATCCGCTTGCGTGAGCGCGTCGATGCCCTCCCGGCTGATCTTGGCCAGGATGTCATCGATATCCACGTCTTCCGCCGCCGGCTGACGACGCGGAACCGACCGCCGCACCACCGGCCGGCCTCTGACCGCCGATGATCGCCACGCCCCCAACCCGGCCAGCACCGGATGCGCACCCGCCCCGGCCGTCAGGGCGGCCAGCCAGCCGATCGCGCCCAGCCGATGGAAAGCGAACATCAGCCCCACGATCACAGCCAGCCCGACCCCTAGCAGTTGCCAGGCACGCCAGTAGCGCCCCAGCAGCGCCAGACGCTCACCGGCCATGGCTGTGCAGGCCAGCACGCACCAGGCCGCCGAAGCGCCTGCCGGGCTGTCCAACGGAATCCCGGCGGCGGCCGGCGCGAACCGCGCAATCGCGTAGTACGCCAGCCCCGCCAGGACGTTGCCCAACACGTACAGCAGCAACATCCGGCCGCGGCCGCGCAGCCGCTCGATATGACCGCCCAGCAGCCAGATAATCACCGCGCTGAAGATCAGCGTAAGCGCCTCGCGCGTGGCCAGGGGGTGCAGTAGGATCCCGAGCGCGTACGCCGACTCCTGCGACAGCGTGAGCATCGTGACCTGCCCGGCGGCGCCCTCGGAGAAGAGCACTTGCACGAGTACAAACGCCGCCGCGTGCACAATGATGAGTATCCCCGCCCCCCGGGGCGGCCAGCGCAGACCGCCGCGGCGCGTGCCGATCTCGCCCCATGTGTCGCTGGAATAGTCGCGCTCGTGCCAGCCCACGCCACGTCTCTCCGTTGCCCGGCATCTGCCGCCCGTGCGGCCGCCGGGCACCACTGTATTGTACCACTGCCCCCGCAAACCAGCGCGCCCCCGCTACAGCGCCGCCCGGCCAGGACCTATACTCTGCCGGCGTCGCCTTCCACTGGTAGCCGGAGGTACAGCACGTGCCCGCAGATGACTTGCAGACGTTCGTCCGGGAGCTGGAACAACGCGGTTGGCTCAAGCGCATCAGCGTCGAAGTGGATCCAATCCTGGAGGTGACCGAGATCGCCGACCGCGTGACGAAGGCCGGCGGCCCAGCGCTGCTATTCGAGCGCGTGCGCGGTTCGGCCTATCCCCTGTTGATTAACACATTCGGCAGCACCGAACGCATGTGCCTGGCGCTGGGGACAGACAGCTTCGCCGCGGCCGCCGATCGCATCAAAAATGTGCTCAAGCCCGAGATTCCGACGACCCTGATGCAAAAACTCCGCAAGCTGCCGGAACTGGCGCAACTTGGCAGCCTGCCGCCCAGGATCGTCAAGCGCGGCGTCTGCCAGGAAGTCGTGCACACCGACGACGCCGACCTGTTCCAGTTGCCGGTCCTCAAGTGCTGGCCGGAGGATGGCGGCCGATTCGTCACACTCGGCGCGGTCTTCACGCGGCATCCCGACAGCGGCGAGCGTAACGTCGGCATGTATCGGGTTCAGCTCTTCAAGCCCAAACTGGCCGCCATGCATTGGCACCCGCATCACGACGGCGCCCGCCATTTCCGCTGCTACCGGGAGCGCGGCGTGCGGATGCCGGTTGCGGTTGCTCTCGGCGGGCCGGCGATCATGCCCTACGCCGCCACCTGCCCGCTGCCGCCGGGCATTGATGAATGCCTCTTCGCCGGCTTCCTGCAGGGCCGCGCCATCGAGTTGGTGCCCTGCGTGACGCAACCTGAGATCGAGGTGCCCGCGACTGCCGAGTTCGTGATCGAGGGCTACATCGACCCCGCCGATGAGCTGATCCTCGAAGGCCCCTTTGGCGACCACACGGGCTTCTATTCCCTCGCCGACTGGTTTCCGCGCTGGCACATCACCGCTATCACGCACCGCGCCCGCCCACTCTACCCGACCACGATCGTCGGCAAGCCGCCCCAGGAGGACTACTGGTTCGGCAAGGCCACTGAACGCATCTTCCTACCCCTGCTCCAGGTGATCGCGCCGGACATCATCGACTACGACCTGCCCATGTTCGGCTGCTTCCACAACTGCGTCTTCGTCAAGATCCGCAAGGAGTACCCCTTCCAGGCCCGCCGCGTCATGCACGCCCTGTGGGGCGCGGGCCAGATGGCCCTGACGAAGACCATCGTCGTCGTTGATGACCACGTCGACGTCCATGACCAGGACCAGGTGCTGTTCCAGCTTTGCAGTAACGTCGATCCGCGCCGCGACATCGTTCTGGCGGACGGTCCGCTGGACATTCTCGACCACGCCGCCCCGGTGTGCGGCGTCGGCAGCAAGCTCGGCATCGACGCCACGCGCAAGATCGCCGGTGAAGGCACCGTGCGGGAATGGCCGGCCGAGTTGGAGATGTCGGCGGCGGTCAGGCGCCTGGTTTCCAGCCGCTGGGCCGAATACGGCCTGGCCTGAGGGCCCGTCCAGCGCCGGGACCGGCGGACGACGCCGCGCCCGTTTCCGCAATGCCCTCAGGACTCCAACCGCTCGAAATGCCGGGCCCCCAGCCACAATGCCGCCGCGGCCGTGATGCCGCTGAACAGCAACAGTCCGCCCGCCACCTGCCACGTCCGCAACGAGAACTGAGTCGGCAGCAGGAAGAACGAGTCTGCCGTGCGGTACTCGGAAATGACAACCGCCGCGATCACGACCAGTTGGAGCATGACGTACGTCACGCTCGCGACGAGGTTAAGCGTGCCGCCCAGGCCGGAGGCGATGCGGGCTGGATTGCGCTGCCCCAGCACCGGGAACCGCGCCCCCAGGCCGACCGACAGCCCCGACAAGCCACAGCACATCCCGGCACATAGGAAGATGTTCAGTTGAACCCAGTCCGCCGGCAGATCCAACATCAGCACCGACACGGTCATGACCCCCACACCCGCGATCCCCGTCACCGTCAGGCTGAACAGGAACTTGCACAGCAGCAGGGTCGTGCGACTCGTCGGCAGCAGGCCCAGCAGCCAGAGCTGCTGCATCTCCAGCGACAGCAACGGGTACACGAAGCGACTGGTCAGCGTCGCCAGAATCAACGTTATCACCGTCAGGTTCAAGAACGTGAACAGGACCTTGACGCTGGGATTCTCCAGGTCGACCGGCAATTGCCTCAGGTTGAACGAGTAGATGACCAGCAGTCCCAGGATGATGACCATCTGGGTCCACTGCGTGGCGTCGCGCACCAGCCCGCGTATGTCCTTCAGCAGCACCACGCGCAACTGCGCCGGCAAGTAGAAGAACAACACCCGGCACAGCCCGGCCGTGATCCAGCCGCGCCGCACGCCGGGCGGCAGGTAGCTGTGCCGCGCCCGGCTGTATGCCTCCGACCAGCCCGCGCCCACCAGGTTGACCGTCAGCCACACCACGAACGCCGCATTGCCCAACACCGTCAGCAGGTACACCAGGCTGTCGCTGACGCGCCGCTCGATGGCCGCCACGATGCCGGCCGCCGACCAGGTGCTCGGCAGCAACCGGCTTTGGGCCAGGCTCAACTCCCGGGCAACCAGCTTGATCCATTCCTCTGTCGCCAGGCCCGCCTGCGAGATGTTCCAGAAGTGCCAGATACCCAGGGCCGCCGCGATCAGCAGCCCCCAGATTATCAGCAGCAGCGGCTTGCGCGGAATCCACATCGCCACGGCCCAGGCCGCCAGCACGCCCAGCGTCGCCGGAATGATTACGAACCCCAGGAAGTGCCCGATGAACAGCGGGTAGTAGTACCACTCCACGCTGGTATGCTTGGCCACCGCCAGCATCAGCGGCACCCCCAGCAAGAACAACGACCAGCTCGACAGCAGCAGACCTTCCAGCCACTTAACAAGCACCACTTGCCGCGGCTGCACCGGCATCGCCAGCAGGTGCGCGGCCTCTTCCCGCCCAAACAGACAGCCAAATGCCAGAATCGCGTTCGAAAACGCCAGCATCACCGCCAGCACCAGGAAGAAATGTGCGAAAATGTGCTTGTTCGCCACGACCGCGATCAGGTCCAGCCGCCCAATGTTGAAGAAGACCTTCTCAAGCACGACGTACAGCGAAGCCCAAATCACGAACAGCGCCACCAGGATGAGGAATGTCCGGGCCGGTGCCACGCGCAGTTGCAGGTCCAACGCATTCCGCACCTGCCGAGCGCGCGAACGAACCAGCGCCTTCAGGCTCCCAACCGTGCCCGCGTCGAACACCTGTACCGCTCTCGTCCGCATCTGCACTCCCAAACGCGCCGCCGGACCATCCGGTCGCACCCCCAACCACCACCATTCTAGGCCCTCCCAACTGGCAAGGGGACCGGCCCGGCTCACCCCGGCCGCGTTTCGTTGCGAACCGCCGCCCGTGCAGATAGCATCCCATCTGCGAGGCGCGGACACGAGAAGCCACGATACCGATGCTGGATGCTATGGCAGAGTCGAACGGTGCGACCCCGGGTTTCGTGCACCTCCACGTGCACACCGAGTACTCCCTGCTGGACGGCGCCTGCCGCTGCGGGGAGCTGGTCGCCCGCGTCGCCGAACTCGGCATGCCCGCCCTCGCCATAACCGACCACGGCAACCTCTTCGGGGCCATCGACTTCTACACCAAGGCCTGCCAGGCCCGTGTCAAGCCCATCATCGGCTGCGAGGTCTACATGGCCCCCGGCCGCCGACAGGACCGCGACAACCGCGGCCTGCGCGAGGCCGGCTACCACCTCCTCCTGCTCGCCCAGGACCTCACCGGCTACCACAACCTCGTCAAGCTCGCCAGCATCGGCTACACCGAGGGCTTCTACTACAAACCCCGCATCGACCGCGAAGTCCTCGCCGCCCATGCCGCCGGCCTGATCTGCACCACCGCCTGCCTGGGCGGCGAAGTCCCCCAGGCTCTGCTGCGCGGCGACCGGCCCGCCGCCCGCGCCATCGCCGAGGACTACCTCCGCATCTTCGGCCCCGACCGCTTCTTCATCGAGCTCCAGAATCACGGCCTGCCCGAGCAGATTCGGCTGAATCCCGAGCTCGCCGACCTGGCCGCCCAACTCGGCCTCGGCACCATCGCCAGCAACGACGTGCACTACCTCTCCCACGACGACGTCGCCTCCCACGACGTGCTCTGCTGCATCTCGACCCGAGCGCGCATCGACGACCCTAACCGCTTCCATTTCGAGTCCGACCAGTTCTACGTCAAGACCCCGGCGGAGATGGCCGCCGCCCTGCCCGAATACCCCGAGGCCCTGGCTAACACCCTGCGCATCGCGGACATGTGCAACCTCGAGTTCGATTTCTCGCGCCGCTTCGCGCCGCACTTCGTCCCGCCCGAGCAAAAGAGCGCCGCCGACTACCTTCGCGAGCTGGTCTACGAGGGCGCCGCCCGCCGCTACGGCGCCCTATCCGACGAGCTGCGCGAGCGCATCGACTACGAGCTCGGGGTCATACGCGACAAGGGCTTCAGCGGCTACTTCCTGATCGTCTGGGACTTTGTCCGCTACGCCCGCGAACACGGCATCTTCGCCGTCGCCCGCGGTAGTGGGTGCAGCACCGTGGTCGGCTACTGTCTCGACATCAGCAGCGTGGACCCGCTCCGCTACGGCCTCTACTTCGAGCGCTTCATGGACCCCGAGCGCGACGAGATGCCCGATATCGACATCGACATCTCGATGCACCGCCGCCAGGAAGTCATCGACTACGTCCGCGCCAAGTACGGCCACGTCGCCCAGATCATCACCTTCGGTCGGCTCAAGCCGCGCGCCGCCATCCGCGACATCTGCCGCGCCCTCGACGTCCCCCTCACCACCGCCGACCGCGTCGCCAAGCTCATCCCCGAAGAGCTGAAGATGACCGTGGACAAGGCCCTCGCCCGCGAGCCCGAGCTGCGCCGCCTCTATGACCAGGACGACACCCTGCGCAAGGTGCTCGACCACGCCCGCCGGCTCGAAGGCCTCGCCCGCCACGCCTCCGTCCACGCCGCCGGCGTCGTCATCGCCGACGTCCCGCTCGATGAACTCATCCCGCTCTACAAACCCGCCGACGCCAACGAAATCACCACCCAGTTCGAAGGCCCGCTGGTCGAGAAGGTCGGCCTGCTCAAGATGGACTTCCTCGGCCTGCGCACCTACTCCCAGATCCAGCGCGCCTGCGAGCTGATCCGCCGGCATCACGGCCCGGAAATCGATGTCGAGCGCCTCGACCTGACCGACCAGCGCGTCTACGCCACCCTGGCCCACGGCGATACGCGCGGCGTCTTCCAGTTCGAATCCGGCGGCATGCGCGACGTCCTCATGAAAATGAAGCCCAACCGCATCGAGGACCTCATCGCCGCCAACGCCCTCTACCGCCCCGGCCCCATGGAGTACATCGACGAATACGTCGCCCGCAAGCACGGCAAGCCCTGGTCCACCCCCCACGAGATCATGACCGACATCCTCAGCGAAACCTACGGCATCATGGTCTACCAGGAGCAGGTCTCACGCCTCGTCAACCGCCTCGGCAACGTCCCCCTCCGCCGCGCCTTCCGCCTCGCCAAGGCCATCTCCAAGAAGAAGGAGGCCATGATCAATGCCGAGCACGAGCCCTTCCTCGCCGGTGCCGTCGCCAACGGCGTCTCACGCCGCATCGCCGAGAGCATCTTCGCCGACATCCTCAAGTTCGGCGGCTACGCCTTCAACAAGGCCCACTCCACCGGCTACGCCGTCGTCGCCTTCCAGACCGCCTATCTCAAAACCTACTACCCCGTGGAGTTCATGGCCGCCCTGCTGACCTACGAAAGCGGCAACTCCGACAAGGTCGCGTCCTATCTCGACGAATGCCGCCGCGTCCGCCAACCCGACGGCACGCTCGGCATCCCCATCCGCCCGCCCGATGTGAACGCCAGCCACGTCGAGTTCACCGTCGCGTACCCCGGGGCACCCGCGCCCGCCGCCCGCCCCGGCGAAATCCGCTTCGGCCTCGAGGCCATCAGCGGCGTCGGCCGCAAAGCCGTTGAGGCCATCCTGCACGCCCGCGAAGCCGGCGGTCCCTTCCGCGACCTCTTCGACTTCTGCGAGCGCGTCGATCTCACCGCCGTCAACAAGGCCGTCATTGAGGCCCTCATCAAGGCCGGCGCCTTCGACAGCACCGGCCACATGCGCCGCGCCCTCATGCACGTCCTCGAGGCCGCCATCGAGACCGGCCAGCAAGCCCAGCGCGACCGCCGCGCCGGCCAGCTCACCATGTTCGCCGCCGACGCCGACGCCCCCCGCCCCGCCATCGGCACCCACGAGTGGTCCGACGCCGAGATGCTGGCCTACGAGAAGGCCGCTCTCGGCTTCTTCATCACCAAGCACCCCCTCGCCCAGTTCGAGGACCTCATCAAGGAGTTCAGCACCGTCGATACGGCCGGCCTGGCCGCGCTCGCCGAGCAAGCCGACCGCGGCAACGGCGAAAACCGCCGCCGCCCCGCCGGACCGAGCGTCATCCTCGGCGGCCTGATCTCGAAAATCCGCCCCGTGGCCATCCGCCAGGGCCGCAGCGAGGGCAAGAAGATGCTCGTCCTCACCATCGAGGACTTCGCCGGCTCTACCGAAGCCCTGGTCTTCCCGGATTCCCTGGAGCAGTTGCAGCCGCTGCTCAAGCCGGACGCCGTCGTGTTCATCGAGGGCGAGTTGGACACCCGCCGCGAGGAGCCCAGCATCCGCGTCAACCGCGTGATCCCCGTCGACCAGGCCCGCCGGCAGTTGGCCCGCCGCGTCATCGTATCCCTGGCCAGCTCGCCGGCCACCGCCGATTTGTTGCCGGCCGTGCGCCAAATCTGCGACCGCCATCGCGGCCCTTGCGACCTGCTCTTCGAGGTCACCACCACCCTGGGCGACCAGGCGATTATCCAACGCCGCGCTCAGGCCGGCGTCGATCCCAGCGCGGACTTCCTCGCCGGCCTTGAGAACCTGATCGGCACCGGCCGCGTCCGCTGCACCGGCCCCGGCCGCTCCCTCCGCGCGCACAACGCCCAGCGCCCGTAGCCGCCAAGCCCGCCCCCCAACCACGCCGCGGGCCGCACAAGGGCCTCGCAACCCCAACCCGGCCCGCCATAAGACCTAACCCAATCCTCCGCCGCCGTCACGAAGATGCGGTTCATTCAACGCACACGAACTCGCCGCCACTCAAACTCCCCGCCCTCCCAGGGCGGGGCCGGGGGCGGGTCACAACGCCTATCTTTCAACCGCCCTGTTCTCGGCTCGCTCCGCCGGACGCCGGTCTTGGGATAAGTTCTCCGCCGCTACTCCAATTCCGCCAGCACCGCCCCCCAGAACTCCCCGCGCGGCGTGTCGCCGTAGCTCTCCGCCAACTCCGCAATCGCCGCCACGACGACGCCCAGCCGCTCCGGCGCCACGTTCTCCCCATACAACGCCGCCACCGCCGCCGGTTCGCCCAGCCCGCCGTCACCCTCCCGGCCCGCGCCGCCGCCGTCACGCCCGCCGCAGGCACAATCCGGGCAGTCGTCCTCATCCCAGTACTCGTCGCACCATTCCTCTACGTCCGTCAGCCGCAGCGTGAAAGCATCGATGTCGAACGAGTTGACCACCCCGTCGCAGTTCAGGTCGGCATGGAACTCGACGCTCCCCAGCAGGCCCGGAAACGCCGCCGCGTAGTCATCAAACCCATCGCCCGCGCTGCTCAGCGCCAGAACAAACGGATCAATGTCAAACGTGTTGACCGCCCCGTCGTTGTTGAGATCAGCACGTTCGCACGTGATCTCGTAGACGCGCGCCGCCGGCGTGTTGCCAGTGTACGTTTGCGCCCCGATCTTTACCGTGGCATCCGGGTCCCACGCGTCGCTCGCGTCCCAGCCGTCCCAGTCGATCGAGACCGCGCCGGATGCACCCAGCCCGCCCGTCACTTCGATCTCCGGCGCCGTGCCGGCTGTCGGGTACAGCGAACCGAGTACGCGGATCTCGCCGTTCAGCGTCCCGCAGACCCATGCGTTCGCATACAGCCGCTCGGTCGTTCCGCCACCCAGATCCCCGCCAATCGTGATA
>Ga0334889_1001538_pt1 | contig 29927 bp, 21 predicted proteins | sample GraSluR1_MG_2_FD_207222 | JGI IMG/M metagenome (GOLD analysis project Ga0334889, IMG submission 207222) | Sludge microbial communities from methane-producing bioreactor in Wageningen University, Netherlands - Granular Sludge_8_08-R1 | ecosystem: Engineered > Bioreactor > Anaerobic > Unclassified...
GTGATGCGGCGGAAGCCCTTGCGCCGCAGAAGGTCGCCGGCTCCTTTGGGCACGAAGAGCGGCATATCTTCGCCCAACATGCGCAGCGAGGGCGGGTCCAGGTGATCGTGGTGCAGGTGCGAGATGAGCACGCCGTCGATATCCTGGAACGTGTGCGGCGCGACTTGCTGCGGCTGGTGACGGCGCAGAAAAGCCACCCGGTCGCGCAAGATGGGATCGGTGAGCAGGCGCATGCCTTCCAACTCGATCAGCAGGGTGGCATGGCCGATGTAGGTCAGGGCCGCCTTGTGTTCGGCGCGGCGGCGATCTTCAAGCGTGCGCGACAGCATAGCAGTTGTTTTCCATCGAAAGATGCGCCCATTGTACACGCGGCGCGGCGTCCGGCCCAATTGTTCGGGTTGCATACCTAGAGCAGTTTGCCCACGTTGTCGAGCAAGAGGAAGAGGCCGAGCGCTACGACGAAGACGGCGAAGCCGGTGCGCAGTTGGCCGGGGCGGATGTAGCAGGCCAGGCGTGCGCCCGCGAATGCGCCGGCGAAGCCGCTCACCACGAAGAGCGCGATTACGCCGTAGTCGAGCGCTGCCAGGCTGAGGTGACCGAGCAGGCCCGCCAAGCTGTTCATGGCGATCACGACGAGCGATGTGCCGACGGCCTGCTGGATAGGCAGGCCGACCAACATGACCAGCGCCGGCATGATGAGGAAGCCGCCGCCCACGCCCAGAAAGCCGGTGAGCGCGCCGACGCCCGCCCCGCTTGCCGCGATGATGGCCCAGCCGCGCGGGGGCGCGTCTAGTCGCTGCGGACTTCGGCTGATGATCATCCAGCCGCCGACCGCCAGCATGAGCAGCGCAAAGAGGACGAGCAGCATGGCGGGCGAGACGTGGGCGGACAGGCCCGCCGACAGGAAGGCTGCGACCATGCCGACGCCGCCGAAGAGCAGGGCCACGCGCCAGTTGAGGGGATTGCGCCGGCGATGGAAATAGGCGCCGAGTGCAGCGTTGGTCCCGACGATGATCAGCGAGGCTGTGACCGCGGCCTGGGGATTGAGGCCGACTACGTAGACCAGCGCCGGCACGGTGAGGATCGAGCCGCCGCCGCCCAGGAAGCCAAGGGCCAGGCCGATGACGAGGCCAAGCGCGATGTCAATCAGGATGATCTCCACAGCCTGGTCGCTTTCCGGCCTCGGTCAGCCGTTTTCCCGCGCCGATTTGGTCTCCAACTCGGTGGACCAGACGTCGATGCCGTCGACGAGGTTGACGATGTTCTCGAAGCCGTGCGTGCGCAGCAGACTGGCGGCGATGGACGAACGGAAGCCGCTCATACACTGCACGACGACGGTGCGATCGCGCGGGATCTGGTCGAGACGGCCGGGCAGGAAGCCCAGCGGGATGTTGCACGCGCCGGCGATGTGTTGCTCCTGGTATTCGCTGCGCCCGCGCACGTCGAGTAAGAACAGCCCGTTTTGGGGCAGGCGTTGCGCCAACTCGTGCGCGGTGATGCCGGGCAGGGCGACGGTTTCGCTGCGTATGGTGTCGGGAGTGAAATAGCCGCCTATGTTGTCGACGCCGATGGTGAGCAGCGCGGCGATCAGGCCGGGCGCTTCATCCAGGGAGGGGACGATCAGGTAGACGGGCTTGTCGTAGTCAAGGAACCAGCCCACATAGGTGAGAAAGCTGTTGTCGCCGGCTGCGATGTTGACGGCGCCGCGAAGGCCGGCGCGTGCATACTCGTCGTTGCTGCGCAGGTCGATGATGAATTCGCCTGCTTCCAGGGCGGCGTCGAGCGCGGCCGCGTCCAGGCGGGGCGGGACGGGCAGGTTCTCCAGCAGTTCGGGGCCTTGGCGGTTGACGCGTTTCATCCGGCTGAAGTAGCGCGGGACCTCCGGCTGCCCATCCAGCAGCCAGTCGACGAAGGCGTCTTCGTTATCGAACTGGAAGGCGGGGTTGAAGAGTTTTTCGTAGCCTAGGGTGGTGGAAGGGATGGCGCCCAGCGCCTTGCCGCAGGCGCTGCCTGCGCCGTGGCCAGGCCAGATTTGTAGATAGTCGGGCAGTTGCTTAAAGCGGGCGACGCTGTGAAACTGCTGCCGCGCGCCGGCCTCGCTGCTGCCTTTCGCGCCTGCGGCCTCCTCAAGCAGGTCCGGGCGACCGACATCGCCCACGAAGAGGAAGTCGCCCGTGAATGCGCCGATCGGCTTATTCGCTGCGACGGTGTCCGTCACGAGAAAAGTGAGATGCTCAGGCGTGTGGCCGGGCGTATGCACCGCCTCGATGCGGACATTGCCGACCATCCAGTTGTCGCCCTCGCGCACGAGGATCACGTTCGGCTCATGCGCAAATCTGTATTTCCAGTCGGCGTCGTCCATGTCGCTGAGGAAGAGCATGGCGCCTGTGGCTGCGGCCAGTTCGCGGCTGCCGCTCACGTAGTCGGCGTGGATGTGGGTCTCGGTGACATGGGTGATGCGCAGGCCCTCCTGCTTCGCCACTTTTAGGTACTGGTCGATCTCCCGGTTCGGGTCGACGACCAAGGCTTCGCCGGTCTTCGCGCAGCCGACCATGTAGGACGCCTGGGCCAGCTTCGGGTCGTAGAAATACTTGAGCAGCATATTGGGTCCTCTCCCTAGCGTATGCAGACCGCGCCGAAACGTCAGCGCGGCGTCTGCAGGGCGAGACCCTGGTTCTGCCAGGCAATGATGCCGCCCAGATCGTATATGTCGGTGTAGCCGGCCTGAGCAAGCTGGCGCGCGGCGGTAGCGCTGCGATTTCCGGAGCGGCAGTAGACGACTACAGGCTGATCTTGCGGGATTTCGTCCAGGCGCTGTGCCAGCGAGTCCAACGGGATGTTGACCGCGCCTTCGATGTGACCGCCGGCGAACTCGGCGGGCGTGCGCACGTCTACCAGGAAATGCGGCCGAGCCGGCGCCATGAAGTCGGCCTGGTACTGCTGCGGGGCGATGCGCTGCAGCGCGGTGAGACCGGAGACGCTCCCGCTCTGCATCTGCATGCGAATGAAGAATGCCGCTACGGCGAGGACGGCAATGGCGATAATGATGGACATCATACGGCTATTCCCCTGTGTCTGCTTCTGCACTTTTCTGCGCGACATAGCATCTCCCCTTCTCTACGGCAATCCGCCGGAATGCCGGCGGCTGTTTTCGCTCAACACAGGGCTAAGTATATGCGAGAAACGTTGCAGGAGACACCCCGCATCGCTTATAATTGGCATAAGTAATTGCTTATGGAAGAGGCGCCATGTTGGACTTGCACAAGTTGGAGATCTTTGAATGCGTGGTAGAGGAAGGCAGCTTCAGCGCGGCGGCGCAGCGGCTGTTGATGACGCAGTCCGGTGTGAGCCAGCACATCAGGGACCTGGAGCGCAGCCTTGGCGCGAAGCTGTTCGTGCGCGGCCGGCGCGGGGCAACGTTGACGCCGGGCGGCGTCGCCCTGTTCGACTATTCGCAGCGCATTCTGCGGCTGGCGGCGGAGGCCAAAAACGCTGTGACTGACGTCGCCAACCTAGATGGCGGGCAGGTGCTGGTCGAGGCGACGCCCGGCGTGAGCATCTATGTGCTCAGCGAGTGGGTGCACACTTTTCGCGAGCAGCATCCGAAGCTGACCGCGCTGCTGGAAACCCGCATCACATCCCAGATTGTGGCGGACGTCTTTGCCCGTCGCGCCGACATCGGCTTTGTAGAGGGCGAGTTGGAGGCCGGCGCAGAGGCGAAACTGGGCGTGCAGCGCCTGGAGACCATCGTGCAGTATGTGGTCGTCGGCCCGCGCCACGAGTTCTGGCCGCGCGCCGAGGTGACGATGGCGGAGTTGGACGGACGCGTCTTCATCATGCGCCAGCCGGCCAGCCAGTCGCGCGTCTGGCTCGACCAGATGTTGCGCCGACATCAGGTTACCCCGCGCATCGGCGCCGAGTTCGACAATATGGAGTCGATCAAGCGGACGGTGGCCGCGGGCGCGGGCCTGACGATAATGCCTAAATATGCCGTGCGCGACGAGGAGGCGTACGGCGCGCTGCGCACCGTGCCCATCGCCGGCGAGCCGCTGACGCGCACGCTCAAAATGGTGTGGGATGCGCGGCATTATTTCACTCCTGTCACCCGCTCGCTGTTGGCCCACCTGGCGCCGCTCTACCCGGCGCTCAAGCGCCTGTTACAGTAAGCAGGGTATCCCCGCGACCGGGGATGAGACGGCTCCGTATAGTTTTTACAGAATGTGAGCGCTGGTCTATGCTTGCGTATGAGCACGCATAGCTGCTATGTTCTCACGCAGTTAGCGGGCAGTTGCACAGAGAGGCAAGAACATGATCCTCAAGAATCTGTTGCGGCGAGCCACGCGCAGCCTGTTGACGGTGATCGGCATCGCCATTGGCGTCGCGGCCGTGGTCTCTTTGGGCGCGATGGCCAAGGGCATGGCGGTCAACTACGGCAGCGTCATCGGCGTCAGCAACGCCCTGTTGATCACACAGGCCAACTCCTTGGACGTCGCCTTTAGCAACTTGGATCAAACCCTCGGCCCGCGCATTGAGACTGTCGCCGGTGTAACGAATGTGGACGGCGGTGTCTTCGGCTGGATCGCAGTGGGCGACACACCCTACTTCCTAGTCTACGGCTACGAGCCGGGCAGCGTCGCCATGGAGCATTACCGCGTCGTCGAGGGCAAGCCCGTGACCGGCCCTAAGCAGATCGCCATCGGGCGACGGGCGGCGGACGCGCTGAAGAAGCGAGTGGATGACACGCTGCGCCTCAACGGCGTGCCCTATCGCATCGTGGGCATCTACGAGACCGGACAGGGCATGGAGGAGTCCGGCGGCGTGGTGACGCTGGAAGACGGCCAGAACATCGTGCAGAAGCCGCGGCAGGTCAGCTTGTTTCAGGTTGGGGTGCGGCCCGGCGCCGACATTGAGCAGGTCAAGCAGCGCATCGCCAACTTGGACAGCGATCTGACGGTGAGCACCGCCAGCGACTACGATGTCAGCGAGCAGTGGAGCGGCATGTTGCAGGCCTTCGCCTGGAGCATCGCCGCCATCGCTATCCTGATCGGCGGGCTGGGCATGATGAGCGCCATGGTGATGAGCGTGAAAGAGCGCACGCGCGAGATCGGCACGCTGCGCGCCGTGGGGTGGAGCCGCAACCGGGTGCTGTACATGATTCTGGGCGAGTCGATTGGCCTTAGCCTGGTCGGCGGCCTGTTGGGCATAGTCCTCGGTGCAGCGCTGGCCTGGCTGGCGGGGCGAATTCCTGGTGTGGGGGCCTTCTTCGAAGGGGTGTTTACGCCCGGCATTTTCGTGCAGGGCCTTGTTACCGCTTTGGGCCTCGGCGTCATCGGGGGCCTCTTTCCTGCCTGGACTGCGGCCAATCTGCAGCCGGTGGAGGCGCTGCGCTATGAGGGCGGCGCGGCCGAAGGCTCGACCGGGCTGTTGGCGCGCGTGGGCAGCCAGGGCTTTCGCAACCTGTGGCGGCGGCGCACGCGCACGCTGATCTCGGCGTCCGGCATCGGCATCGGCGTGGCGACGTTGGTCATGTTGGGGGGGCTGGTCGACGGCATGATGAGTGAACTCAACGGATTGGCAGGCAGCGGCAGCGCCGGCAGCCTGACGGTGATGCAGCGCGATGTAGCCGACATGAGCCTCAGCAGCCTGGATGAACGCGTGGTGCGCGCCATCCAGGCAATGCCCCAGGTCGAATCCGCCAGCCCGTTCGTGCTGGGCTTTATCATGTCGGAAGAATTGCCCTTCTTTATGTTCGGCGGATTGGACCCGAATTCGACGGCCATGAGGCATTATAAGCTGGCCGAGGGGCGCTACATCCAGAGGCCGAACGAGATCGTGCTGGGTATGATTGCGTCCGATACGTACAAGGTCGGCGTCGGCGACACGTTCGCCATCAACGAGAACCGTTACCGGGTTGTGGGTATCACGGAGACGGGCAACGCCTTCGAGGATGGCGGCGGTACGTTAGCCCTGCGCGAGGCGCAACGTCTGTTGGGCCGTCCGCGTTCGGTGACGTTCATCTTCGTGGATGTGAAAGAGCCGAGCCAGGCGCCGGCTGTGATCGAAGCGATCAACCAGCGTTTTCCGGACGCGCGCGCCAGTTTGAGCAGTGAATTCGCCCAGAACACGAATGACATGGAGTCGATGCGCGCCATGACCGATGCCATCCGCATGTTGGCGATGATCGTGGGCGGCGTGGTCGTCGCCAACACCATGATCATGGCGATCTACGAGCGCACGCGCGAGATCGGGACGCTGCGCGCGGTGGGGTGGCGGCGCTGGCGCATCCTCAGCCAGATCATGCAGGAGAGCCTCTACCTCTGTCTGACCGCGGCGCTGTTCGGGTCGGCGTTGGGCGTGATCATGCTTGCGCTGCTGGTCAGGCTTCCCTATATGAATGGCTTCCTGCGCGCCGAATGGTCGCCTGGGACCTTCTTGACGGCGACGGCGTTGGCGCTGTTGCTGGGCTTGCTCGGCGGCATCTACCCGGCGTGGCGGGCGAGCAAACTGCAGCCCGTAGAGGCGCTGCGTTATGAGTAGGGCGCGCGAAGAGGGAGTCTGAAGGGGCAGGTTCGAGCGCCTTGCATCCCGTGCGCTGTGCGCGGGGACTGATTTATCATTTGCCGGTTCATCCCGTCGACGGGAGTTGTTGCGATGAAGCGCACGATTGTCATAGTTGTCGTTATCGTCATAGCGGTCGCCATCGGCTGGTGGGCTTATTCAACCTATTTCGCCCCGGCCCCGGAGGAGACGGATGCGGAGCGAGAGGCGGCGGCTGCGCTGGCGGAGATGGCGAACATCATCTGGGCCTCCGGCAAGCTGGAACCGCTGCTGTGGGCCGACCTCAGTACAGGTAACAGCGGGACCGTGGCCCACATATCCGTGGCAGAGGGCGATTGGGTGGAGGCCGGCGCTTTGCTGCTGGAGTTGGATAACGCCGTTTTGCAGAGCGAGGCGCAGATGGCCGCGGCGCAGGTGAACGAGGCGCAGGCCGCGCTGGATAAGCTGTTAGCCGGCGCCACTGCCGCCGAGATCGCGGCCGCGCGCGCGCAGGTGGCCGCGGCCGAGGCGCAGGTCGCCCAGGCGGCGGGCCAGATGTTGGAAACGCAGTCGGCCATCGAACTCGCCGAGACCCAGGCGACTATCGCCGAACGGGAATACGCCGAGCTTGCCAGCCACCCTACTGCGGCGGAACTGAACGCGGCGCTGGCAGAGGCGAGCATTGCCCAGGCCGGGGTGAACCAGGCCCAGGCCGCGTATAACTTGGTGCGCGGGGACCCGAACATCGCCGCGCGGCCGGAGGCGATGGCGTTGCAGCAGGCGACCGCCGCGCTGGAAGCGGCCAACGCCAAGTTGGACTTGGTGAAGCAGGGGGCCACGCCGGAGCAACTCGCGGTCGCCCGCGGCCATGTGGAAGCGGCGCGCGAGCAGGTGGAAGCGGCGAGAAGCCGCGCGCCGGCGGCGGAAGCGACCGTGCAATCTGCGATGGCCGGCTTGGCCGGCGCGCAGGCCTCGCTCGACCGGCTGTTGGCCGGCGCGACTGCCGAGGATGTCGCCATGGCCGAAGCCCGGCTGCAATCGGCGCAGGCTGCGCTGGCTTCGGCGCAAGCCCGGCTCGACCTAAGCCGCATCACAGCGCCCTTTGCCGGGCAGATCGGGACGATCAACCTGCGGCCCGGCGAGACGGCAGCCCCGGGGCAGATCGCCATCCGTATGGGCGATCCAAGCCGGATGCACGTCGAGACGACCGATCTGCGCGAGACGGATGTGGTCCGTTTGCACACGGGCATGCCGGTCGAGGTAACGTTCGACGCCTTGCCCGACCGCATCTTTCAAGGCGCGATCACGAGGATTGCGCCGATCAGCAGCACCGAACAGGGCAGCACGAACTATACTGTTGAGATCGACGTTGAGGATTTGGACGAAAGCCTGCGTTGGGGGATGACCGCGTTCGTGAACATTGCGGCCCCCTGATCGCAGCGAGGAAGCGCCCATGCGGGAGCAACTGATCCGTATCAGCGGGTTGACAAAAGTATACGGCAGCGGCGAAACTGCCGTCCATGCGCTGGACGGGGTTGACCTGACGGTGGAGGAAGGCGAGTTCCTGGCGATCATGGGGCCGAGCGGCTGCGGCAAGAGCACGCTGCTCAACATGATCGGCGCGCTGGACCAGCCCACCGAGGGCGAAGTGTGGGTCGCGGGCGAAAACCTGGCCCGGCTCAAGAACGTGGACGCGTTTCGTGCACAGACGGTCGGCTTTGTTTTTCAACTGCACAACTTGCTGCCGACCCTGACCGCGCGCGAGAACGTAGAGACGCCCATGCAGGGACAGAGCGTCGGCGCGCACAAACGCCGCGCTCGCGCTCTGGACTTGCTCAGGCTAGTCGGTTTGGAGGATCGCGCCGACCATATGCCCAGCCAGCTTTCCGGCGGGCAGCGCCAACGCATCGCCGTGGCGCGCGCCCTGGCGAACAACCCGCGGCTGATCCTGGCGGACGAGCCGACCGGTTCGCTCGACAGCCAGAGCGGTGAGGAGATCATGGCGCTGCTGGGCGAGCTCAACCGGACGCAGGGCACGACTGTGCTGGTGGTGACGCACGACCGCCGCGTGGCGCAGGCGACGCAGCGCATCGTGCGCATGCACGACGGGCGCATTGTGGAGGACCATCGCCTGCTCGACCCGATGGAGGAAGACCTGCGCATGTTGGCGCGCAGCAAGCTGGGGCAGGCTATCCTCAACGAAGACGACATGCCTCTGGTAAATATTACGCCGGAGGAGGAAGCGGTGCTGCGCCAGGTGCTGGCGCGCATCGACGGGGCCGGTGAGGAAGCGTCCTCGCCGGCGGATGTACGCGTGAACTGAGCGAGCAAGGCCGGCGCGCATCGCCGCCGGCGAAAGGGGGGACGGTGAAACGTGACGACATGCTGCTGTTGATCGACTACAACTATTGGGCGCTTGCGCGCGTCTTGGATGCGGCCCAGCGCGCCCTGGAAGGCGAGCGCGATTTGTCGGCTTCGTTGAGCTGGCAGGCAATCCTGCGCGCGCTCATCCATACCATGAGCGCGGAATGGTTATGGCGGATGCGCTGCGAGGAACGCAAGTCGCCGCGACAGGGGTTGGACCCGAACGACTACCCGACGCTGGACGCCCTGCGCACGCGCTGGCAGGCGGAGGAGCAGGCCATGCGCGCTTATGTGGCGGGGCTGAACGACGCCGAGCTGTCGGGTACGGTGCGTTACGCCAATACCAAGGGCGTCGAGTTTGAGCGGGTCCTGTGGCAGATCTTGGCGCATGTAGTCAACCACGGCACGCAACACCGGGCTGAGGCGGCCCTTCTGCTGACCGAGATGGGCTATTCGTCGGGCGATGTGGACCTGATCTACTTTTTGGCCGAGCGCAACTGAGTCGCCCGGCTGGGCGCAATTGAGCGAGGGTGATATGCAAGCAGACCTGCGGTTCCGGGCGGACGGCGCATTTACTATCGCGCAGTTCACCGACCTGCATGTTCAGAACGGCGAACCGGCCGACGCGCAGACCGTCGCCCTGATGGCGGACGTCCTAGATGCGGAGCAGCCCGACTTGGCCGTCCTGACGGGCGATGTGATCGACGGCAAGCACAGCCGGGACCCGGCCGCGGCTTGGCGCTATGCCGTTGCGCCGCTTGTGGGGCGGGGCATTCCGTGGGCCGCGGTCTTCGGCAACCACGACGACGAGGGCACGATGACCCGCGCCGAGTTGATGGCATTGCAGCGCACGCTGCCGTACTGCCTGTCGCAGGCGGGGCCGGCGGACGTGTCCGGCGTCGGCAACTACGTGTTGCCCGTCCGCTCCGCCGGCGGCGAGAAAACGGCGGCGACGCTCTACTTCCTCGACTCCAACAGCTACGCCGAGACCAAGATCGGGGGGTACGGCTGGGTGCGGCGCGACCAGATCGCATGGTACTTGCAGACGGCGCAAGCGTTGGCCGCGGCGAACGGCGGCGAGCCGCTGCCTGCACTCGCCTTTTTTCATATTCCGCTGTCCGAATACAACGAGGCGTGGGACCTGCATGTTTGTTATGGGCACAAGTTCGAGCCGGTTTGCTGCCCGCTGATCAACACGGGATTCTACGCCGCGCTGCACGAGGCCGGCGACGTGATGGGCACGTTCGTCGGGCATGACCATGTGAACGATTTCGAGGGCGAACTGTACGGCATCCGGCTCTGTTATGGCCGCGCCACAGGTTTCAACACCTATGGACGCCAGGGCTTTACGCGCGGCGCGCGGCTGATTCAACTCCGGGAAGGCGTGCGCGACTTCCGCACCTGGCTTCGGCTGGAGGGCGGTGAGGTCGTGACTGAACAGCCTCAGCACGAGCCGCTGTTGCAACGCCGCACGTGTATCCTCTAGCGGGCTGGAACGGCCCGCACAGGCGAACGGGTCAGCGTCATGGCGCAGGGCCAGGCCAATACACGCTCTTTGCCGCGCCGCGTCTATGCCGATGTGGCGGCGTTGGCGGCTGCGACGCTGTTGCTGGAAGGGGCGCTGTTGCGGCTGCTGGCCGTAGCCCAGTTCTACCACTTCGCCTTCTTGGTGGTGAGCCTGGCGCTGCTCGGTTTCGGCGCGAGCGGCACGCTGCTCAGTCTGTCCCCGCGGTTGCGAGTTCTGCCATTGCCGCGGCTGTTGCCGTTGGCGGGCGCGGCTTTTGCGTGCAGCGCGGGCCTCAGCTATGCGGTCGTCAACTGGCTGCCGTTTGACAGCTACAGCATCGCCTGGCAGCGGCGGCAGATCGTCTATTTCCTCCTCTACTATCTGGCGTTGACCGGGCCGTTTTTGTGCGGCGGCCTGGGCGTCGGCGCGGCGCTGGCGCAGAGCGGCGGGCGCAGCCACGCGGTCTATGCGGCCAACCTGGCCGGGTCGGCGCTGGGCGCGCTGCTGGCGTTGGGCATGTTGCGGTTGGCAGGCGTGCCCGGCGCGGTGATGGCCGCGGCCGGCCTGGCGCTGCTGCCGGCGTTTTCGGGCCGGCTGCGCGTGCCCACGGGCGCGTTGCTGGCTGCGCTGGCGTTGGGTTTTGCGACGTTGGGCGTGCGCAATATGCAAGGCCGGGCGGATATCGGCCTGACGATCTCGCCTTATAAGGGGCTGTCGTATGCGCGGCAATATCCCGGCAGCGCGCGCATCTTCGGCGCGTGGGATGAGATCGGCCGCGTTGACGTGATGCAGGATGCGGGCACGCGCCAGCTTCCCGGGCTGAGCTACGCCTATGGCGACAACCCGCCGCCGCAGCATGGCCTGGCGCTGGATGCCGGGGCGATGCTGCCGGTGACGCTGGTCGAGCCGGAGGCGTTTGCGGCCGCGGGCTATCTGCCGGAGGCTGTCGCTTACGCGTTGCGGCCCGATGCGCGCGTGCTGGTGCTGGAGCCGGGCGCGGGGTTGGCGGTGATGCAGGCGTTGGCGGGCGGCGCGGAGCAGGTAACGGCGGCGCTGGGCAATCGCCTCGTGCGCCGGGCGGTGGCGGCGACCGCAGGCGAGTACGATGTCTATGCCCACCCGCGTGTGACAGCCGTCCTGGAGACAGGGCGGGTCTTTGCGCATCGCGAGCGGGCGCATTACGACGTGGTTGCGCTGCCGCTGACGGACGCGTATGAGCCGGTTACCAGCGGCGCGTATAGCCTGGCGGAGACGTACATGCTGACGGTGCAGGCGCTGGCCGATATGCTGGCGCGGCTGGAGCCGGACGGCATCCTCGTGGCGACGCGCTGGCTGCAATTGCCGCCCAGCGAGGAGGTGCGACTGCTGGCGACGGCGGCCGAGGCGCTGGAGCGCAGCGGTTTCGGCCCGGCGGCAGATCGCCTCGTCGCCTATCGCGGCATCCAGACCCTGACGGTTCTGGCGCAGCCGCGCGGCTGGAGCGAGGACGAGTTGGCGGCTGTGCGCGCTTTCGCCGCGGAGCGCCGTTTCGACCTGGTATGGATGCCGGACCTTGCCGCGGACGAGGCGAATCGCTATAACCGGCTGCCGGAGCCTCTCTATTACGCGGCGGCGCGTGAACTGCTGCAGGGCGACCGCGGCGCCTTTTACCGCCAGTATCCGTTCGCGGTCGCGCCGACGACTGACGATCACCCCTTCTTCTTCCACTTTTTCCGCTGGCGACAGACGCCCGACGTGCTGGCGACGTTGGGCCGCACCTGGCAGCCCTTCGGCGGCAGCGGCTACTTCGTCCTGCTGGCGATGCTGGCGCTGGCCTTGCTGCTCAGCACGGGGTTGATTGTGGCGCCGCTGGCCTTTGCACGACGGGGCGGCGAGGCGCGTTCGCCTGCGGAGCGCGGGGTGCGGCTGCGCGCGCTGGCGTATTTCGCGCTGCTGGGGCTGGCGTTTCTGCTGGTGGAGATTCCCTTGATCCAGCGCTGGATTTTATTGTTGGGCCATCCCAGCTATGCATTCGCCGCCGTGGTGCTGACGCTGTTGATCTTTTCCAGCATCGGCAGCCTGTTGGCGCGACGCAAATGGGCGGGGCATCCGGCATTGTTCGCCGCGCTGGTGGCGTGTGCGCTGGCGACGCCTTTTGTGACGGCCTGGTTTGCGGAGATCGCATTGGGCTGGCCGCTGCTGGCGCGTGCGGGCGTGGCCGCGCTGCTGTTGGGGCCGCTGGCCGTGCTGATGGGCATGCCCTTCCCCAGGGGCATCGCCTGGCTGGAGCGCGCCGCGCCGGACCTGACGCCGTGGGCTTGGGCGGTGAACGGCTGCGCGTCGGTGGTGTCGGGCGTCTTGGCCGCGATCATTTCCTTGAGCGCGGGCTTCGCTGCGGTGCTGCTGCTGGGTGCGGCCTGTTATGGCGGCGCGTGGCTGGCGTTGCCCGCGATTGGGCGCGCGGATGCGCGTGCGTCAGTCGCCGGCGGCGCGCGTGAAGGGGACGAAACTGACCGCGCCGAGATTGGTCGCCTCTAGCTCGCCGTCGCGCTTCTCGAATAGCCAGAGCGTCTGGACGCTGCCGACCGGGCCGATGGGCACGACCAGGCGCCCGCCTTCGGCCAGTTGGTTGGCGAGCGGCTGGGGCAGGTGGTCGGGCGCGGCGGTGACGATGATGGCGTCGAAGGGGGCGTGCTCTTCCCAGCCGAAGTAGCCGTCGGCGTTGCGCACCTGTACTTCTGTGTAGCCCAACTCCTTCAGGCGATCCGCCGCTTGATTCGCCAGTTCCGGGATGATCTCGATGGTGAAGGTTTCCGCGCCGAGTTCGGCCAGGACCGCGGCCTGGTAGGCGCTGCCCGTGCCGATCTCCAGCACCTTGTCGCCGGGGCGAACTTGGAGCGCTTCGGACATGAGGGCGACGATGTAGGGCTGGGAGATGGTCTGCCCGTAGCCGATGGGCAGGGGGTGATCGGCGTAAGCCTGGTCGATTAGGTCTGGCGGGACGAAGCGATGGCGGGGCACGGTGCGCAGCACGTTCAGTACGGCGACATCGCTGACGCCGCGCTGTTCGATTTGGGTCGTGACCATCTGCTCGCGTTGGGCGAGGTAAGGGGCTTCATCCGGCAGGGCGGCGGGGACGGGCGCCGGCGCGGGACAGCCTGCAAGCAAGAGCGCGCTCAGAAGCACGGCGCGTGCGAACCATCGAAACATGGGGGCCTCCTTTGGCTTGGGCGGCGGGCTTGGCCGATCTGATCCGGCGTAGATTTTCCGCCGCGCGGCACAATCCGCTTATCATTGTATAGCAACTATCCGCCGGCGGAAGCCCCAATTTGCCGGTCTTCCGCGCCAAAGAGCAGAACAGGGACCAGATACAACGCATTTTATAGCAGTAGGACGCCTTGTGGCCGCTACTGCGATTTCATCGCCCAAAACCTCACCGTAACTTGTGAAGAGTGAACCCGATGAAAACGATCAAGCAGCGCACTTATGAGATACTAGAACCAGCCAACTACGATGACGCCTTTAGCAGAGGATTCGACATCTTTATTGTCACTCTGATTCTGGCAAATGTGATCGCATTTGCTGCGGAGACTGTGACCCAAGTCGCCGAGCAACATCAGCAGTTCTTGAATAGGTTTGAGATTTTTTCAGTCGTTCTTTTCTCAGTGGAATACGTATTGCGGCTGTGGGTGTGTACGAAAGACGAACGTTACCGCCATCCTGTACTTGGGAGGTTGAGATACGCTGTCAGCCCAATGGCGTTGGTTGATCTTTTCGCGATATTGCCGTTCTATCTGCCCATGATCGTACCAATCGATCTGAGATTCCTACGGATTTTGAGGCTGACACGTTTAGTCCGAGCATTTAAGATCGGGAGGTATTCAGAGGCGCTCTTGCTCCTCAAGGCAGTTATTCGCGAGAAGAAAGAAGAGATATTCATTTGCCTGTACATTGGCGGGATATTGCTGGTTGTGGCTTCTAGTTTGATGTACTACTTGGAGAATCCAATTCAGCCAGATAACTTTCCGAGCATCCCCGCTGCCCTATGGTGGGGTGTAGCAACATTGACTACTGTGGGCTATGGTGATGTCTATCCTATTACCCCGCTCGGCAAGGTCCTGGGGGCAGCCATTGCAGTATTGGGCATTGGCCTATTCGCATTACCAGCCGGCATTCTTGCCTCTGGATTTGCTGACGAGATACATAGGCGGCGAAGTAATACGCCTGCCATATGTCCGCATTGCGGCAAGCCTCTTGATGATAGTGGCTAGCCCATCATATGTAGTTCTCACCTGGCACAACCGGTTTATGTATAGCAACTATCCGCCGGCGGAAGCCCCAATTTGCCGGTCTTCCGCGCCAATTTAGAACAGAGAGAAAAATGAAAACGGAGTCGACGCCGGTCCGCATGGCGATGATTGGGTGTGGGGGCATGGCGCGCCATCACGTGCGGCGCATCTTGCAGCAGCAAGACACGACGCAAATTGCGTCGATCTGTGAGCCATCGGAGGAAGCCTACGAGGCGTTTTGCCAGGTTTTTGCCGAGGCCGGCGCGCCGCCGCCGCCGAATGCGCCGGACCTGGACAAACTGCTGCGTGAGTATGAGGGGCGGCTGGACGCGGCATTCATCATCACCCCGCACGCGCTGCATTATGACCAGGCCAAGGCGTGTATGGAAGCAGGCGTGGATGTGCTGCTGGAGAAGCCGATGGTGATGAACGCGGCGGAGGCTCTGGGCCTGATCGAGACGCGCGACCGCACGGGGCGGCTGCTGGTCGTCTCGTTTAACGGCAGCCTGTCGCCGCAGATTCGCAAGGCGGCGAGGATGCTGCACAGCGGGGAGTTGGGCGACATCCTCAATATCAGCGCGACGGTCTGGCAGAACTGGAAACTCCTGACCGCGGGCAAATGGCGGCAGGTCCCGGAGATGTCGGGCGGCGGCTTCATGTTCGACACGGGCGCGCACCTGCTCAATACGGTGGTCGACCTGGCCGGAGAGGATTTCGTAGAGGTGGCGGCTTGGCTGGATAACCGGGGCGCGCCGGTTGACATCCTAGGCGCGGTCATGGCGCGCACGGGTTCGGGCGTGCTGGCGACGCTCAACGGCTGCGGCGATACGGTGCGATCTTGCTCGTCGGATGTGCGCGTTATCTGCACGGAAGGCATTTTGCGCACGGGCGTGTGGGGCGAACGGCTGCAGGTGCAGCGCGCCGGGCAGGATATGCTGCGGCCGGTGCGCACACCGCCTTCGTTGGGCCAGTGGCAGCAATTCCTCAAGGTGCGCACCGGAGAGATCGCAAACCCGTGCCCGCCGGAGATCGGTCTGCGCATGGCGCGGCTGTGGGACGCGATCCGCGCTTCGGCGGCGGAGGACGGGCGCCCGGTGCGGACGGATTTGGTTACGGCGTAGGCGTTTGCGCGCGAAAGCGTAAAACGCAGTTGACAAGCAGCCGATTCGTTCGGTATACTTTGCAGCAGTTTTTTAGGCAAAGCGTTGGTTTTCGGTTGTGCAGAGTGCGCAGCCGGCGTCTCGGCGAACAATTTGTGACAAGATCGTCTGCCCAATGGACCTATTAGGCAACATCTCAACCGTCATTGTACTCCTCGTACTTGTAGAGCTTCTGGCCGTAATCATTAGCGTCCAGAAGCCGATGCCGGTTGGAGAAGCGCCTTAGGCCCGAAGCAGTCGCAGCGCCGATAGGTCACTGTAGACCCTTCCCAACCCGGGAAGGGTCTTTTTATATCAAGGAAGGTAAGGAGAACGTGCCATGACCGAAGCGAATCTGGACGGACAGCAGGCTTCCGCAGCGGAAGAATCGATTCCGATGACGGGCGCTCAGATGGTCTGGGAGGCCTTTGTGCGCGAGGGGGTCAACACTGTATTTGGACACCCGGGCGGGGCCATTCTGCCGACCTACGACGCGCTGGCGTCTTATGAGGCGGCGGGCAAGATTCACCACGTATTGGTGCGTCATGAACAGTGCGCGGCGCATATGGCCGACGGCTACGCCCGCGCTACCGGACGGGTGGGCGTGTGCATCTGCACGAGCGGGCCTGCGGCCACCAATCTGGTCACCGGCCTGGCGACCGCCTTGATGGACAGTGTTCCCGTTGTTGCGGTGACCGGCCAGGTGCCGACCAACTTGCTGGGCACGGACGCCTTCCAGGAATCGGACGTGGTCGGCGTGACGCAGCCGGTGACCAAGCACAACTACCTGGTCACCGACGTGAGCGAGTTGCCCATGATCTTGAAGGAGGCCTTCTACATCGCACGCGAAGGTCGCCCCGGCCCTGTGTTGATTGACATCTGTAAGGATGTGCAGAACGCCACGGGCGAGTTCCGCTATGACATGGCGATCGATCTGCCCGGATTCGAGCCGTGGCCGACAGTGGATATGTCCAAGATTCAGCAGGCCGCCGACCTGATCAACCGGGCCGAGCGGCCGCTTATTTTGGCGGGACATGGCATCAAGCTGGCGGGCGTCAGCCGCGAGCTGTTGGAGATGGTCGAACGAGCTGAAATCCCCGTGGTGACCACGCTCTTGGGCGCGGGCGACATCCCCGAATCGCACCCGCTCAGCCTGGGCATGGGCGGCATGCACGGCGAGGCGTATGCCAACCGCGCGGTGCAAGGCTGTGATGTGTTGATCGCAATGGGTATGCGTTTCGACGACCGCATTACCGGCAGCCTGGACCGCTTTGCCAAGCAGGCCAAGATCATCCATTTTGAACTGGACAAGGCCGAGGTGGGCAAGAATGTGGTGCCCGATCTGCCCGTGATCGGCAATCTGGGCGAGACCCTGCCCGCACTGCTCTCGCTGATCGAGGAGCGCAAGCATCCGGATTGGCTGACGGAACTGAACGTTTGGCGCGAGGACTCGGGGCAAACCGACATCATCAACTACGAGGTCGACGAGTTGATTCCGCCCTACGTGATTCGCCAGCTCTGGCACAGTACGAAAGATACCGAGCGCGGCCCGGCCATCATCGTCACCGATGTGGGCCAGCACCAGATGTGGGAAAGCCAATACTTCGTGCATGAATTCTCCGGCCAACTGCTGACCAGCGGCGGGCTGGGGACGATGGGCTATGCGCTGCCCGCGGCTATCGGCGCACAGATGGCCTACCCGGACAGGCTAGTGTGGGCCGTGGTGGGCGACGGCGGCTTCCAGATGACGCTGCAAGAACTGGCCGTGTTGAAGCAGGAGCGCGATCTGCCCGTGAAGATCGCCATCATCAACAACGGGTTCCTGGGTATGGTGCGCCAGTGGCAGCAGTTGTTCTATGAGAAACGCTACGTCGGCACGCCCATTGTCGCGCCCGATTTCGTCAAACTGGCGGACGCCTACGGCATCCCCGCGTTGGCAGTGCGCAAGCCGGAAGATGTGTCCGGCGCCTTTAAGCAGGCGCTTGAAACGCCGGGGCCGTTTTTGATCGATTTCCGCGTGAAGGAAGAACTGAACGTCTACCCGATGGTGGCCTCCGGCGCAGCCGTGGACCAGATGATCCGCCGCCCGAAGCCGACGGTGGTGCAGGGCTTTAGCGGTGTGGAACCCAGTTGGTAAGCCAGAAGAAAGCGAGAGAAGAGAGCATGAAACACACACTCATCGCGTGGATGCGCGACAAGCCCGGTGTGCTCAACCGCGTTTCCGGCATGTTGCGCCGGCGCAACTTCAACATCGATAGTCTACAGGTCAGCCACAGCGAGACGCCGGGCATCAGCCGCATGACGTTCGTCGTCGACGGCAACGAGCGCATGGTAGACCAGGTGATCAGCCAGATGCGCAAGGTGGTCGACGTGACGCGGGTAGAGGACATCAGCAGCAAGCCCTCCGTCGTCCGCGAGCTTGCCCTGATCCGCGTACAGACCAATGCAGAGACGCGCTCCGATATCGTGCAGATGGTCAACATCTACCGCGGCGAGATCGTAGACGTGGCGCTGGAGAGCATGGTCGTGCAGATCGTCGGTTCGGAAGACCGGGTGGACTCTTTGATCGAACTGCTCAACAACTTCGGCATTATCGAGATGGTGCGCACGGGGCGCGTGGCTGTGGTGCGCGGGATGACCGAACGCAAGCACCGTCGCAGCACCGCTGTGTGGCGGGCGCGCGCCAACGGCTATGAGAACATGGACGAGGAGCGCCTGACTACGGGCGGCGTGTAGCCGGCAGAATGTGTGCGGCAAGGGCGCCGCGTGACAAAAAACGAATGCGGCAAAGATGCCGCATCTATTTGGCGGTCTATGTGGCGGAGCGAAATCCGCATTCAAATTCAACGTAAAGTGCAGAACGGAAGGCAAAGCATCTCATGGCGAAGATTTATTATGAGAACCAGGCGGACTTATCTCTGTTGCAGGGGAAGAAGATCGCTATTATCGGCTACGGCAGCCAGGGACACGCCCACGCGCTCAACTTGAAGGACAGCGGCCTGGATGTACGCGTCGGTCTGTATGAGGGAAGCAAGAGTTGGCCCGTTGCCGAGGCTGCGGGGCTGAAGGTGATGACCAACGCTGCCGCCGCCGCCGAGGCGGACATGATCATGATGGTGCTGCCGGACCCGATCCAGGGGAAGGTGTACGAGGAAGACATCGCGCCCAACCTGAAGGCGGGCGACACGCTGATGTTTGCGCACGGCTTCAACATTCGCTTCGGCTTTATTCAGCCGCCCGCGTCGGTTGATGTGTCGATGGTCGCGCCCAAGGCGCCGGGACACCGCGTGCGCGAGGTCTTTACGGAAGGGTCGGGCGTGCCTGCGCTCGTCGCCGTCCACCAGGATGCCAGCGGCAAGGCCCTTGCCAACGCGCTGGCCTATGCCAAGGGCATCGGCAGCACGCGGGCGGGCGTGCTCGAAACCACCTTCGCCGAAGAGACGGAGACCGACCTGTTCGGCGAGCAGACCGTGCTGTGCGGCGGCGTGAGCGAGTTGATCAAGGCCGGCTTCGAGACGCTGGTCGAGGCGGGATACCAGCCGGAGATCGCCTATTTCGAATGTCTGCACGAGTTGAAGCTGATCGTAGACCTGATGTACCAGGGCGGCCTAAACTATATGCGCTTCAGCGTGAGCGATACGGCGGAGTGGGGCGACTACAAGAGCGGCCAGCGCATCATCACCGACGAGGTGCGCCAGAACATGAAGTCGATCCTGGCTGAGATTCAGTCCGGCGCCTTCGCCGAGGAGTGGATGGACGAGTATCACGGCGGCGGCAAGCAGTTCTATGCCCGGCGCAATCAGGAGCAGAACCAGCAGATCGAACAGGTCGGCAAGGAACTGCGCCGCATGATGACTTTCCTCAATGCGAAAGAGGTTTAGGCCCGCGATTGGGCCGGCGGCTTTTGCACGCAGGCAAGGGCCTGTCGCGGACGCACGTCCGCCGGCACGGTCCCTTGCCACAGCGGAAAGGGGGTGGGCGAATGGAAGATGACCTTAGCGGCCTTAGCAAGCGCCCCGCCCGGCGCGGGGCGGGAATATCGAATTCACCAAGCAATTTCGCCATCACACCCTGAGGAGTTTACGGTATGACCACCGAGTTTAACGACAACGACAATGGCATGGACGATGCGGCGAGCGAGGAGCCTGCCGTAGACGCAGCCCAGTTTGCTATCGAAGATATCGCCGCCTACGCGCGCGAGATTGCCCACGGCAGCCGCGTGGTCGTGTTTGACACGACGTTGCGCGACGGCGAGCAAAGTCCCGGCGCTACGCTCAATACCCAGGAAAAACTGGATATCGCCCACCAACTGGCGCGGCTGGGCGTGGACGTGATGGAGGCCGGCTTCCCGGCAGCCAGCCCCGGCGACCTGGACGCGGTGCGCCAGATCGCGGAGACTGTCGGGCGCCGGGCGCGCTACGACAGGGACGGCAAGCCGGCCGCGCCGCCGATCATTGCCGGCCTGGCGCGGGCCAACAAGAACGACATCGACAAAGCGTGGGAAGCGGTGAAGGGCGCGGTGCGCCCGCGCATTCACACCTTCATCGCCACCAGCGACATCCACATGGAACACAAGCTGCGCATGAGCCGCGATGAGGTGCTGGAGACCGTAGGCGATATGGTGCAATATGCGCGCAGCCTGTGCCAGGATGTCGAGTTCAGCCCGGAAGATGCGGGCCGCAGCGACCGCGAGTTCCTGGTGCAGGTGCTGACGGTCGCCATTCAGGCCGGCGCCACCACCTTGAACATCCCGGACACGGTCGGCTATACCACGCCGGAGGAGTTCGGCAGCCTGATCAAGCACCTGCGCGAGAACGTGCCGGGCGGCAAGGATGTGATCTTCAGCGTTCACTGCCACAACGATCTGGGCATGGCGACCGCCAACACCCTGGCAGGCTTGACCAACGGCGGGCGGCAGATGGAGGTCACTATCAACGGGATCGGCGAGCGCGCCGGCAATACCAGCCTGGAAGAGACGGTGATGACGCTGTTTGTGCGCCAGCACGTCTATGGCTTGGAGACCGGCATCGTCACGTCTGAGATACACCGCGCCAGCGACATGGTGAGCCGCTACACGGGCATGGTCATCCAGCCCAATAAGGCCATCGTCGGGGCGAACGCCTTTGCCCACGAGGCAGGCATCCACCAGGACGGGATGCTCAAGCACAAGCGCACCTACGAGATCATGGATGCGTCGACTATTGGCCTGAGCCAGAGCCGGCTGGTGCTGGGTAAGCACAGCGGGCGGCACGCTTTGCGGCGCAAGCTGGAAGCGCTGGGCTATCGCCTGACCGCGGAGGAGTTGAACGAAGTATTCCGCCGTTTCAAGGAGGTGGCCGACAAGAAGAAGACCGTCACCGATGCGGACCTGGAGGCCCTGGTCGGCGACGAGATCTACCAGCCCAAAGAGATTTGGGAACTGGTCAATGTGCAGGTGCAGTGCGGCATGAATGTCGTGCCCACGGCGGTGGTGACGGCGCGCAATACGCAGACCGGTCAGACGGTGACAGACGCCGGGTTCGGCACTGGGCCGGTCGATGCGGTATACAAAGGCATCAACCGCGTCATCGGCGTGAGCAATACGCTGGTGGAGTTCCTGGTGCAGGCCGTGACCGAGGGGATCGACGCCAACGGCGATGTGACCATCCGCATCGAGGTGCCGGACAGGAGCTTGGGCTATAAGGAGACGGCGCAGGGCCGTCCGCGGCGTCGCCTGTTCAGCGGCCGCGGCGTCGATACGGACATCATCGTCGCCAGCGCCAAGGCGTATATGCAGGCGCTCAACAAGGCCCTGGCGATGGAGATCGAAGAGTCCTCCGCTGTGGATATCGCGGCGGAGTAAGGGGGGATGACGGGGTTGAAATCCTCCAGGGAGCCGCCGGCTCCCTGGAGGGCTTCAACTCTCTGAGAAGCGCCAGAGAACGTAGGCCTGGCAAGCAAAAGGTATTTGATCAAGTTGGCGGCTTTGGGGTATAACCATTATCCTGGTCCGGCACGGATGGCTATATTCGAGCCGAATCGTCTTCAATATTTGCAGGCTGCGTCCTTCGAGGCGGAGGGACGCCTGGTCACTGCTGACCCGGCTGATGACACGGCGCCCCCGTACTTGTAGTTAGATGAGGAAGGACGCAACTATGCACAAAACCGAAGCGGTAGATATCGCCCAAGAAACCTGTCGCCCGTTCGAGCAGGCAGGCAAGCTGCCCCCGGCACGAGGGCTGTATGACCCGCGCTACGAACACGATGCGTGCGGCATCGGTTTTGTGGCCCACATCGAGGGACGGCGCAGCCATTCCGTTTTGCAGATGGCGCTGGAAGCGCTCGCCAATCATTCGCACCGCGGCGCGGTGGCGGATGACCGCAAGACGGGTGACGGGGCCGGCATCCTGACGCAACTGCCCTACGAGTTTTTCAAGCGCGAATTGCAGCGGGTAGGCGTAGAGCCGCCGCCGGCCGGCGATTTGGCCGTGGGCCAGCTCTTTCTGTTCCGCCAGGACGCAGAGGACCGCGACCATGCGCGCCGCATCATCCGCGAGGTATGCGCCGAGTTCAAGCTGGAGACGTTGGCCTTCCGCTCCGTGCCCGTTATCGACAGCGCATTGGGGCGCCGGGCTGAGGCGAGCCGCCCGTGGATGGAGCAGGTGTTGGTGCGGCGCACGCCGGAAGCGTGCGATGCGGGCGACGACTTCGAGCGCGTGCTCTACCTGGTGCGCAAGACCATCATCAACCGCGGGCGCGCCGCCGATGTGCAGCGCCTTTACATCGCCAGCTTCAGCAGCCGCACCATCGTCTATAAGGGCCTGGTGTTGGCCGCGGAGTTGTCGCACTTCTACCCGGACCTGAGCGATTCGGACTTCACCACGGCTATCGCCGTCTTTCACCAACGCTACAGCACGAATACCTTCCCCACATGGGAGCGCGCCCAGCCCTTCCGCATGATCTGCCACAACGGCGAGATCAACACGCTGCAGGGCAACGAGAATTGGATGCGGGCGCGTGAGAGCGATCTTTCGCACCCCGTGTGGGGCGAGCATACGCCCAAGCTGCGCCCGGTCATCGCCGGGGAGAGCAGCGACAGCGGCAAGCTGGACAACCAACTGGAACTGCTTGTGCGCAGCGGGCGCGACGTGCGCCATGCGCTCATGATGATGATCCCCGAGGCGTGGGAGCGGCTGCCGGAGGGCGAGGTCACGCCCGAGCGCCGCGCCTTCTACCAATACCACAGCGCGCTGATCGAGCCGTGGGACGGGCCGGCGGCTGTCACCTATACGGACGGGCGCATCGTGGGCACCATCCTCGACCGCAACGGCCTGCGCCCGGCGCGCTATGTCGTGTTGGACAACGGCCTGGTGATCAGCGCCAGCGAGGCGGGCGCGGTGGCGTATGACGAGGCGCGCGTGGTGCGCAAGGGCCGGCTGGGGCCGGGCCAGATCATGTGCGTGGATACGACGCTGGGCGTGATGATGGGCGACGAGGAGATCACGCACTACTTCGCCGCACGCCGTCCCTATGACCGCTGGGTGCAGGACAACCTGGTCAACCTGGACGAGCGAGTCACACAGCAGGCGGCGACAGAGGCTGGCGCTTCCGCTGCCTCCGCCAACGGCGGTGATGCGGCGCAGAAGTCCGCATTGGTGCAGCGGCAGCTTGGCTTCGGCTATACGAGCGAGGAAATGGTCGTGGTGTTGCGGCCGATGGTGGCGGAGGGGCACGAACCAATCGGCTCTATGGGCGACGACGCGCCGCCCGCAGTGATGAGCAACCTGCCGCGGCCGCTGTTCCAATACTTCAAGCAGCGCTTTGCCGAGGTGACCAACCCGCCCATCGACCCGCTGCGCGAAGAGATGGTGATGAGTCTGCGCATGTTGCTGGGTCGCCGCGCCAATCTGCTTATGGAGATGCCGGAGGCGACGCGGCTGGTCGAGTTGTCTTCGCCGGTGCTGAAGCCGGAGCAGATGGCCGCGTTGGCGGCGTTGGGCGAACCGGAATTCCGCTCTGCGACAATCCCGGCGACGTGGGAACCGCCTGCAGAGCGCAGCGGCGCCTTGGCCGGCAAGGCGTTGGCCGATGCCGTGGAGCGCCTGTGCCGCGCGGCGGAAGAGGCAGTGCGCGACGGCGTGCGCATCCTGATCATCAGCGACGAGACGGCGGAGGGAGGCGTGCTGCCTATCCCCGCGCTGCTGGCGGTGGGCGCGGTGCATCACCGTTTGATCCGGCAGGGGCTGCGCATGAGCGCCAGCCTGGTCTGCGCCAGCGGCGAGCCGCGCGAGGTGCATCACTTCGCGGCGCTGATCGGCTATGGGGCCAACGCGGTCTATCCGTACCTGGTCTATGACACCATCGCGGAGATGGTGGAGGAAGGCCGTCATACCGAAGGGCTGACGCTAGCCCAGGCCATCGGCAATTTCGTCAAGGCCGTGGATAAGGGCTTGCTCAAGATCATGAGCAAGATGGGCATCAGCACGGTGGACAGCTATTGCGGCGCGCAGATCTTCGAGGCGCTGGGGATCGGCCAGGAATTGCTCGATGTCGCGTTTGTGGGCACGCCGAGCGCGCTGGGCGGCGTGGGCTTCTCCACTGTCGCCCAGGACGTGATTGCGTGGCACGAGCGGGCCTATCCGCAGGGCGACGCGGCAACTACGCCGAAGGCCAAAGCCCCCCGGCTGGATACCTGGGGCCTGTTCAAGTCGCGGCGCGGCGGCGAAACCCACTTGTGGAGCCCGGAGGTCGTCCACGCGTTGCAAGCCGTGGCGAAAGCCGGGTCGCAGGAAGAAAGCCTGGCGGCGCACAAGAAGTACGCGGCGTTGGTGAACGGCATGAAGCTGGCGCCGCGGCATCTGCTCGATTTCCGGCGCACACGGCCGCCCATTCCCCTGGCGCAAGTGGAGCCGGCGGAGCGCATTCTCATGCGCTTCAGCACCGCCGCCATGTCGCACGGCGCGCTCAGCTCGGAAGCGCACGAGACGCTGGCGATCGCCATGAACCGGCTGGGCGGCATGAGCAACAGCGGCGAGGGCGGTGAGGCCAAAGACCGCTACTTCACCGAGCGGGCAAGCAAGATCAAGCAGGTGGCGTCGGGCCGCTTCGGCGTGACGCCCAGCTATCTGATGAGCGCCGGCGAGTTGCAGATCAAGATGGCGCAAGGCTCCAAGCCGGGCGAGGGCGGCCAGTTGCCGGGCCACAAGGTGTCGGCGGAGATTGCCGTGCTGCGCCACAGCACGCCGGGCGTAGCTCTGATCAGCCCGCCGCCGCACCATGACATCTATAGCATCGAGGACTTGGCGCAGTTGATCTATGACCTGAAGATGGTCAACCCGACGGCTAAGGTCAGCGTGAAGTTGGTAGCGCAGGTCGGCATCGGCACGATCGCGGCGGGCGTCGCCAAGGGCTTTGCCGATGCGATCCACATCAGCGGGCACGCTGGCGGCACGGGGGCCAGTCCGTTGAGCAGCATCAAGAACGCGGGCTTGCCCTGGGAGATCGGTCTGGCGGAAACGCACCAGGTGTTGTTGGCGAACGGGCTGCGCACGCGGGTGACGCTGCGCACGGACGGCGGCCTTTCCAGCGGGCGCGATGTGGTGATGGCGGCCATGTTGGGCGCAGATGAGGTGAGCTTCGGTACCAGCGCTATGATCGCCGAGGGTTGCATCATGGCCCGCGTCTGCCACAAAAACACCTGCCCGGTCGGCGTTGCTACACAGGACCCGGCGCTGCGCGCCAAGTTCGAGGGCACGCCGGAGATGGTGATGCACTTTATGATTGCGATTGCCGAGGAAGTGCGCGAACTGCTGGCCGAGTTGGGCTACCGCAGCCTGGATGAAGTGATCGGTCACCCGGAGATGCTGGCGCAAGTCGTGCACGGCGAGGAGGCCGATTACCTGGATTTGGCCCCGTTGCTGTATGTGCCGGACACGGGCAGCGCGCGGCGCAATGTGCTGCCCAGCAACGAACTGCCCGAGGCGCAGACCGTGGGCGACCGCATCGTGGAGCAGGTGCTCGCCAGCCTGCGCGCCAACCCGGAGGCGCCGGTGCGGCTGGCGCACAAGATCAATAATTCGCAGCGAACGGTCGGGGCGCGGCTGTCGGGCCAGCTTGCGCTGCGCTATGGCGATGAGGGGCTGCCCGCAGGCCAGGTGCAGATCCGCTTTGACGGCGCGGCCGGGCAGAGTTTCGGCGCTTTCGGCATCAACGGACTGCATCTGACGCTTGTCGGCGAGGCGCAGGACTACGTGGGCAAAGGGTTAAGCGGCGGCGAGATCGTCATCCGCCCGCCGGAGGGCGTACGCTACGTGCCGCACCAGAATGTGATCGCGGGCAATACCGTGCTCTACGGCGCAACGGGCGGGCGGCTGTTTGTTGCAGGTTTGGCCGGCGAGCGCTTTGCGGTGCGCAACAGCGGCGCGACGGCCGTTGTGGAGGGCGCGGGCGAGCATTGCTGCGAGTATATGACCGGCGGAACGGTGGTTGTGCTGGGCGAGACGGGGCGCAACTTCGGCGCAGGCATGACCGGCGGCAGCGCCTACGTCTACGATATCAGCGAGACCTTCGAGCGGCGTTATAACCCGGAACTGATCGCGATTGCGCGCCTCGGTCCCGGCTTCGACGACGGCGAGCTAAAGGCGTTGATCGGCGAGCACGCGCAAAAGACCGGTTCGCTGCGCGCCAAGGCGCTGCTAGGCGACTGGGAGTCGCAGCGCCGCTTCTTCTGGTTTGTCGCCCCGCGCGAGAACATGGCGGCGATCGAGGCGGCCAACGAGGGCGCGGCCCAGGTCGAGGCCGAAGAAGCCGTCAACCCATAGCAAGTGGAAGCGCGACTGAATGACGGCGGTTAATGCCGGGTATCTTCGACAAACTACAGCAAGGAGTAATCGCATTGGGCAAGACATTGTTTGAGAAGGTATGGGATGCGCATGTGGTGGCGCAGGACCCGGGCGCGCCGGCTGTGCTCTATATCGACGCGCACCTGATTCACGAGGTGACGTCGCCCCAAGCGTTCGGTATGTTGCGCGAGCGCGGGCTGAAGGCGTACCGTCCGGAGCGGACCTTCGCCACGATGGACCACGCCATCCCCACGCGCAGCCTGGACATTGCGCTATGGCCGAGCGACGCGGCGACGCAGGTGCGCACGCTGCGCCAGAACTGCGAGGATTTCGGCATCACGCTGTGGGATATCGAGGGCGACGTGCAGGGCATCGTCCATGTGGTGGGGCCGGAGATGGGCGTGACCCAGCCGGGCATGACCATCGTCTGCGGCGACAGCCACACGAGCACGCACGGCGCGTTCGGCGCGCTGGCCTTCGGCATCGGAACGAGCGAGGTGGCGCATGTGCTGGCGACGCAATGCCTCTTGCAGCACAAGCCCAAGACCTTCGCCATCAACGTGGACGGCGAGCTGGGCTTCGGCGTCACGGCCAAGGACGTGATCCTGGCGATCATCGCCAAGAACGGCGCCGCGGGCGGCACCGGCTATGTCTTCGAGTATCGCGGCAGCGCCATTCGCAAGATGAGCATGGCGAACCGCATGACGATCTGCAATATGAGCATCGAAGGCGGCGCGCGTGCGGGCATGATCGCGCCCGACGAGACGACCTTCGAGTACATCAAGGGGCGGCCCTACGCGCCTAAGGGCGAGGAATGGGATCGGGCGGTGGCGTATTGGCGCACGTTGGTAAGCGACGCCGGCGCCACGTTCGACCGCGAGTTGACGCTGGACGGGGCGAAGCTGGAGCCGATGGTGACTTACGGCACGAACCCCGGTCAGGGCGTGCCGGTGACGGGCTGCATCCCCATGCCCGACGATTTGGACGACGCGGCGCAGCGGCGCAGCCTGTTCAGCGCACTGGAATATATGGGGCTGAAGCCGGGGCAGCCGATGGAAGGGCAGCCCATCGACATTGTGTTCATCGGCTCTTGCACGAATGGGCGCATCGAGGATCTGCGCGAGGCGGCCAAGTTGGTGCAGGGCAAGCGCGTGGCGGACAGCGTGCAGGCGCTGGTCGTGCCCGGCTCGAAGGCGGTCAAGGCGCAGGCCGAGAAGGAAGGCCTCGACCGCATCTTCTCCGAGGCGGGCTTCGAGTGGCGCGGCGCGGGCTGCAGCATGTGCCTGGCGATGAATGAGGACAAGGCCGGCGCGGGCAAGTACGTGGCGAGCACCAGCAACCGCAATTTCCAGGGGCGGCAGGGGCCCGGCGCGCGCAGCTTGCTTATGAGCCCGATCATGGCCGCGGCCGCAGCCGTCAACGGGCGCGTCGTCGACGTGCGCGATATGCTCAACTAGGACAGGGATCAAATATGGAACCGATTCAGAAGTTGACGGCGCGCGCTGTGCCGCTGCGCGCCGAAAATGTGGATACCGACCAGATCATCCCGGCGCGCTTCCTGACCGCAGTGACGAAGGAAGGCATGGGCGACGGGCTGTTCTATAGCTGGCGCTATACGAGCGAGGGCGAGCCGAAGCCGGATTTCGTGCTGAACGATCCGGTCTGCTCCGGTGCAGAAATATTGATCGCGGGGCGCAATTTCGGCAGCGGCTCGAGTCGCGAGCATGCGGTGTGGGCGCTCACCGACTACGGCTTCCGCTGCGTGATCACGCCGGGCTTTGCGGACATCTTCTACAACAACAGCCTGAAGAACGGGTTGCTGTTGGCGCCGCTGCCCGAAGACGCGGTCAATATGCTGCTCGACCTGGTGGAGGAGGACCCAACCACGGTGATCGAGGTGGACTTGGAGCGGCAGACGGTGACGCTGCCCGACGGGCAGGAGCACCATTTCGAGATCGATCCCTTCCGCAAGATGTGCCTGTTGCAAGGGGTGGACGACCTGGGCTATTTGCAGTCCAAGGCCGAGGCGGTGGCGGCGCACGAGGCGCGGTCCCCGTACTAGGACGGGTGACAGCTACGGTGCGAAGGGCGTCAGGAACAGCGGGCTTGCCGCCAATTGCGCCAATGAAGCTCAATCGTTCGTGAAATTTGTGCAATTCGTGGCTCAAAAATATCCGCAGGGGGAGCGATGACGGCGCTGGAGCGATGCCGCTGGCCGGAACTGGGGCCGCGTTATGACCGGGCGTTGCGAGCGGCGGTCGAATTCATCCTGGAGCGCTTTGAGGCGCAGGGCATTATCGCCGCCGGCTCGATTGTCGCCGGCAATCCGGGGCCGTCCAGCGATCTGGACCTGTACGTGATCCACGAAAAGTCGCTGCGCCAGCGCATTCAGCAATGGTTCGAGGGTGTGCCCGCAGAGATCTTCGTGAACCCGCCGGCGATGGTGCGGCGGTACTTCGCTGAGGAGCGCTTCCGGCCCTGCACGGCCAACATGCTCGCCACCGGCTTCGTGATCCTGGATGATGCGCCGGTTGTGGAGGCGTTGCGCCGCGAGGCCGCGGACTGGCTGGCGCAGCCGTTCGACGTGCCGCAGGGCGAGTTGACCATGCGCCGTTATCTGGCGGCGGATGCGTATGACAACGCCCAAGACATTGCCGAACGCAACCCGGCGGGGGCCGTGCGTATTCTCAACGCGGCGGTAGACGATATGCTGCGCTATGCGTTTCTGGCCCGCGGCCGTCGCCTGCCCAGAGAGAAGGCGTTCCTGGACGAGTTGGAGCGACTCGATCCGGAGTTGGGCGGGCTGTCGCAGAGCTACTATCTTGCGCCCGACGCACCGGCGCGCTTTGTCCTGGCGGAGCGAATCGCGCAGTGCGCCATCGGCGTGACGGGCTTCTTCGCCTGGGAATCGACGCCGGAAGCTGTGCCGGTCGAGCCGGACGCATAGACCAACTGGCGCGTGTGCTAGGCGTCTGTCATTCTGAAGCGAGCGGTAGCGAGCTGAAGAATCTCGCTGTACCGGAGGTCGAGATGCTTCGCTACGCTCAGCATGACAGGTTTCGCATAAGCATTTACTGTAAGAGATTGATAGAAAGCAGAAACATGGAAGCTACCATTGTTGTGTTGGCCGGAGACGGCATCGGTCCGGAAGTGACCGGCGAAGCGCAGAAGGTGATGGAGGTCGTGGCGGAGAAGAACGGGCATCGGTTCCGCTTTGATGCGCAACTGATGGGCGGGCGCGCCATCGACGAGTTGGGCACAAGCCTGCCGGACGAGACCGTAGAAGCGTGCC